>WBZR01000095.1_pt1 | contig 155447 bp, 152 predicted proteins | sample 5204231 | NCBI WGS metagenome assembly WBZR01 (sample SAMN12412403, study PRJNA552823) | activated sludge metagenome | isolation source: activated sludge from anammox sidestream of wastewater treatment plant... | place: USA: Virginia | collected 2017-08
AACGTGCTCCAAGCGATTGGCGATGTGCAACAGTTCCGCAAAGAAACTGATGCCGCGCTGGAAAGTTACGAAGAAGCCTTGAAACTCTTTCGGCAGGTCGGGGCTAAATTGGGCGAAGCCAACGTAATATCTTCTCAAGGACAACTGTATTTGCCTGATGATCTCAAACGCGCTAACGAATATCTAAATCGGGCAATAAATATTTATGAACTGATCGGATCTCGATATAGTGTTCCAGCGCAAATTGGTAACTATGGCTGGAAGTTGTACCGCCTTCACGAATATGAAAAAGCAAAACCTTACTTGTTGCAAGCCGCCGATTTGTTTGAGAAGATGGGCTTGACGGATTACGCAGACCGACATCGAAATGCCGCCAACCAGAATTAACAAAGGCCTCCGAGACGCTTGCGCGAAATCTCGGAGGCCTTTTTCTGCTGGGAATCGCAGGGCTAAAGCCACCTGCTCAGTGCATGGAAGCCCTTCGGGCTAATGATGGAGTCGGCTTTTAGCCGACTTCAAAGAATTGAGGCAGGGCTTTAGCCCGCCGAACCCCTCTTAATCCGCCGCCATCGGCTCTGGCGCTTCTTCCTTTTTTACGACTCCAACGGCTTCATCAAACCCATACTGCTCCTCCAGCTCGTGCCTGAATTGTTGCGTGTACAGGCGGTAGTAATGTCCGCGCTGTTTGAGCAGTTCGGCGTGCGAGCCTTGCTCGGCGATCTTTCCATTTTCGATCACGACGATTCGATTCGCCTTGCGGATGGTCGAGAGGCGGTGCGCGATGACGAACGACGTGCGTCCGCGCATCAACGCTTCCATGCCGCGTTGGATTAACGCCTCGGTGAGCGTGTCCACGCTGGAGGTGGCTTCGTCCATGATGAAGAGTTCGGGACGGGCAAGCACGGCTCGCGCCAGACTGATCAACTGTTTCTGCCCAACCGACAGCAAATTTCCGCCTTCGCCGACGTTGTGGTCGTATCCCTTTTCGAGCGTCACGATGAAATCATGCGCGCCCGCGATCTTCGCCGCGTCGGTCACTTCGTCATCGGTCGCGTTCAACCGTCCATAGCGGATGTTGTCGCGCACACTGCCCGAGAAGAGATGCGGCGTCTGCAACACGATCCCGATGCGGCTGTGGATCGAAGCGAGCGTGTAATCCATGTAATCCCGCCCGTTGATGCGGATCGTCCCTTTGCGCGGCTCGTAGAAGCGGCACAGCAGATTCACGATCGTGGACTTCCCGCCGCCCGTCGGACCGACGAGCGCGATCATCTCGCCCGCTTTCACTTTCAGCGAGAAGTCGGTGAGGACGGGCTTGCGTTCTTCGTAGAAGAAATCCACGCCCTCGAATTCGATCTCGCCCATCAACGTTTGCGCTTCGACCGCGTCGCTTCTATCGTGGACTTCGGGCGGGGTGTCTATCAACTTGAAGATTCTCTCCGCCGAGGCGATGGAGTGCTGCATCTCCGCGTAGACGCGCGCCAAATCCTGCACGGGCCACATCATGAACGTGAGATACGACACGAAGGCTTGAATCCCGCCGATGGTCATCGCGCCGACGGTGATCTGTTGTCCGCCGTAGCCGACGATGAGTCCCAGCGCGAGCGCGGCGATGATCTGCACGGTGGGGAGGAAGAGCGCCGAGAGCCACGCGGCTCGATACGACGATCGGTACATCGTCGTGGTCAATTCTTGGAATTCTTTCGTGTTCTCGTCTTCACGCAAGAGCGCCTTCACCACGCGCACGCCTTGAAAGTTTTCGTTGAACGCGCCCGTGATCTTCGAGTTCGTGCGCCGCGAGACGCGGTACTCGACCAGAATGAACTGGCGGAATTTGATCGCAATGAAGATCATCAACGGGATGATGGTGAACACGATCAACGCCAGTTTCCAGTTGATGATCGCCATGAAGATCAGCGACGTGACGATGTTCATGACCGCCCACGTCGAGTCGACGATGCCCCAGCTGACGAGGTCCGACACGCGTCCCGTGTCCGATGTGACGCGCGCGATGAGGCGTCCCACCGAGTTCTGCGAGTAATACGAAAGCGACAGTTGTTGCAAGTGATTGAATAGCATCCTGCGCAAGTCATATTGCACGCGTTCGCCCATCACACCCGCGAGGTAGATGAACGTGAACACCGTACACGCCTGAAATAGAATGATCGAGCCGTAGATCCACGCGATGTGCGTCAGCGCGGCGGTATTCTCCAAGCGGATGCCCGTATCCACGATCTCCTTGTTCAGGTACGTGAAATACGCATCCGTCGAAGACGTCGCCGCGATGGTGATGAAAAAGCCGACCACCCATTTCCAATGCGGGCGAAGCAAAGCCGCGATCCGCTTGAACACGGGCATGGTGAGTTGGGATGTGAATTCTTCTTCTTCGAGTTCGAGTTGTTCGTTAGACATTGGTGGTTCTCCATAGATTGGCTGTGAGGAGGAAAATTCAAAATTATGAAATATGAATTATGAAAGCTTGAGCGGGACCCTCTTTCATAATTCTGAATTCACACTTCATAATTTGACTTTCACAGTTTGCCAATTCGTTTCTTTACCTTCGTTACGATCGTTACAAGGATGGCGATGATCTCGTCGGTTTCTTTCCGCAGGGACTCGAGCCTTTGCGCAGGCACGATTTCTGCCCTCACAAGAAGTTCCAGCCAAAAGGCGGTTTCGTCGGCTTCCTGTAAAACGCTCTCCAACTTGTTCACAAAGTCTGGGTCCGATTTTGCGCGCTGGCTTTCACGGAACTGCGCTCCAACCGATGTGCCTGAACGCAGGACTTGTTTGCCGAGAACTTGCGCCTCCGTGCTTTTCGGCAGACTCTTGTACAGCTTCACAATCCGCAAGGCAAACTCTGTTGTCCTCTCACGTAGATCGTTCTTCTTGTCGCTCATCGTCGTCTCCTTTCATAATTCATAATTCTGATTTCTGAATTTATCCTTCATCCTTCATCCTTGAAAGCTCTATTTCCAATTCCTCATCAATCCTCGTCTGAATATCATATATCCTGCGATACATCCCATCCGCTTGCGCGAGCAACTCCTCATGCGTTCCCATCTGAATCACCTCACCTTTATCCAACACAAGGATCAAATCCGCGACCATCACGGATTGAATGCGGTGCGCGATGATGAACGTGGTGCGGTTCTGCATCAGCCCGTTCAGCGCCTCGCGGATCTCGGCTTCGGTTTCAGGATCAACAGATGAAGTCGAATCATCTAAAATCAAAATGCGCGGATTCTTCAAGAGCGTGCGCGCGATGGTGGTGCGTTGCTTCTGTCCGCCAGAGAGAGTCACGCCTTTCTCGCCGACGATGGTTTTGTATCCGTCGGGGAAGGTCATGATCACATCATGGATCGCGGCGGCTTTCGCGGCGCGTTCGACTTCTTCATCCGAAACATCGCGCCCAACTCCGTACGTGATGTTCTCGCGGATCGAACGGCTGAACAGGAACGGTTCCTGCTCCACGATGCCGATCTGCCTCCGCAAGAACGAGCGCGAATACTCTTTCAACTCCACGCCGTCGAGCAGGATTCGTCCGCCCGTGTATTCGTGAAAGCGGGGGAGCAGATTCACCAGCGACGTTTTGCCCGATCCCGTTGACCCAAGCAACGCCACCGCCTGCCCTGGCTTCACGTGGAAGGAAATATCTTTGAGCGCGTTGGACTTTCCGTCCGAGTACATGAACGAAACATTCTCGAAGACGAGATCGCCTCTCACCGCGACTTCGGGCTGGTACGCCCCGTCGTGGAGCGGTTCGCGCGTCTGCTTCACCACTTCCATGAGGCGACCGTACGAGACAAGTCCCGTTGAGGCTGAGACGATGATGCGCCCGAGGTTGCGGATGGGCCAGATCAGCCACACGACCAAGCCGACATACGCGATGTACATGCCGACGGTGATCTCTCCGCGGATCGCCATGTTGGCGGCGTAGATGAACCCGAACAACATTTGAAATCCAAGGACAATATCCGAGAGGGGCCAGAACATCGAGTGCATGAATAGCAAAATTTTGCCCTTCAAGAACTTGCCCCAGTTGTCCTTCTCGAATTTTGATTTTTCATACTCCTGCCGCGCAAACGCTTTGACCACGCGCACGCCCGTCAGGTTTTCTTGCAGGGTGGTGGAGAGGATCGCCTCTTGCGCTTGATATTCTTCGTAGGCTTTTGTAACTTTCTTGAAGAACCACAGCGAGACGAGCAGGATGAACGGAATCACCACCACCGAAACCAATCCCAGCTTCACGTTGAGATTCAGAATCGCGACGAAGTTGATCACGAACAGCAAGACGATCCGTCCCACGCCGATGCCTTGCTCGCTGAAGAAGCGGCGCAGCGCGTCCACGTCTGAGGTGACGCGTTCGATCAGGTCGCCCGTCGGCGTGGTGGCGTGATACGAAAAACTCAACCGCTGGATGTGGTCGAAGAGGAAGTCCCTCAGACGGCGCGTGATTCCCTCGGCGGTGTAGGCGGCTAAACGTCCCGAAAGAAACGAGGCGCATCCCTCCACCAGCGCGAGCGCGACAAATCCGCCCGCGATCCAAAGCGAGGTCGAGATCAGACTCCCGCCGATGAATTTTTGTTGCGCGAGAACATCGTCGGCGAAATACTGCAAAAGAATGTACGTGTACGTTTTCGCCAGCGCCGAGACGGCAAGCGCGGCGGTCGCGCCGAGATACGGCACGCGATAATCCACCATCATGCGCCAAAGCCCCTTGAGGCGGTTCTCGTGGACGGTGTTGCGGAAGTCAAATGTGATTGCGGGTTCGATGGTTGTCATTGCATTCTCCAAATGATGTGTAGATGGCGCTCTCTTGCGCCATCGGCGTTAGAGAACGCCGCCTACACAATGCAAAATTAAACAAAAAGGCTGTGACGAGTACGCCACAGCCCGAAACGACAGGGAGGTTTGACCTAGCGGTCAAGAGGCGCACTACGAGAAGGTGGGAATCCAGCGTCAACTGGAACAAAGGGGGTGATGCTCATCAACGTGGACATTCGTGCGCGCTCCTTTCTTGAGATTTACTTACAGACGCGAGTTTACTCCGCTCACGCCAAAAGTGTCAAGGTTTATAATAAAAATGTCGTTGCGAGGAGCGCTCTTGCCCTTTGCGACGAAGCAATCTCATGATTACAGCCACACGATTGCTTCGAGGAGATTGCTTCGCTTCGCTCGCAACGACATGGACAAGATATGATCCGCACATGGAAAATCACAAAAACAAAGCTGGATGAACTTCGCTTCGGCGACAACTCCTCCCTCGATGCGGTGACGCGGCAGTTGCCCGACGGTTACTATTCGACGTTTCGTACCTACGACGGATGCACGCGCGTCATCGGACTCACCGCCCATCTGCGCCGACTGCCGAACGCGGACGCTTCGCTTCTACGGGGAAGCCTGATTCGGCTCCTCGACTCTTTTCGCCCCGACGAAGCCCGCGTCCGCGTGATGGAGACGAAGCGCGGAGAGTTCTACATCTCCATCGAGCCGCTTAAGTTATTGCCGCGTGAGGTCTACAAAAAAGGCGTGCGAGTCGAAACGACAGCGCTTCATCGAAACGATCCGCGCACAAAGTCAACAGCGTTCATCTCCGCCAGCGACGGGGAACGGAAACACATTGCACAAGAGGGAATCTTCGAGGCGCTGTTGGTGAAGAATGGAAGGATATTGGAGGGGATGACGAGTAATTTCTTTTTCGTGGGACAAATTGGCAATTTGTCCTACCTCGGCACGGCTCAACGCGATATCCTCCTCGGCGTTACGCGGACGATGGTGATCCGTGGGGCGCGGGGGAGGGGGCTGGGGGTGAGATTCCGCTCGCTGAGGCTGGACCAGCTGTCCCGTGTGAAAGAAGCGTTCATCACCTCCAGTTCACGCGGTATTGTGCCAGTCATCCAAATTGACGACGTGCGAGTGGGGCAGGGGAGTCCAGGGAGGGTGACGAGGATGTTGGCGCGTGCCTATGAGGAATATGTGTTGAAGCACGCGGAAAGAATCTGAGCCACAGAGTTCACAGAGATTTTGAGAATAAAACTCAGAGAACTCTGTGGTCTCTGTGGCTAAACTCCCTCAACTTGCGCGGCGAGGTCGTGAATCCATTTGCGGGAAAAATAGCGGTTGAGACCGAGGACGTATTTGGTCAGTTCTTCCGACATCACGCAGAGATAGACAAAATAGACGGGGAGTTCCCAGACGTTCGCGCCGAGATACGCCATGGGCACGCCGACGATCCAGATGATGATGCCGTCGAGGAAGAGAGAGAAGCGCGTGTCGCCGCCCGCGCGAAGGATGCCGACCACGATGGTCATGTTGCTCACGCGAATCCACACGAAGAAGGTGACCACGTTGAGGACGTTGCTCACGTTCTGAAGAACCTCAGGCGAGACGTTGTACAACGACAGCACTGGCGCTTTCACGAGTTGGACGATCAAGCCCATGATGAGTCCGCCGAGCGCGGCGAGTCCCAACGAGCGACCCGCGTACGTGTGCGCTTCGGTTTCTTTCCCCGCGCCGATGCGGTTGCCAACGAGAACCGACGTGGCGTTTGAAATGCCGATGAAGAACACGAATGCTAATTGTTCAATTGTGCCGACGATGCTCATCGCGGCGAACGATTCGGTTCCCATGCGCCCGTAGATGACGTTGTAGGTGGTGATGCCCAGCGCCCAAAAGAGTTCGTTCAACATGACGGGCAACATGGGTCGAATCACTTTGCCAAAAAAGACGCGGTCGAAGTCTGTGAGTTGTCGCAGAGACGCGGCGACGGGCGATTTCTTCGCATACGTGACCGTGATGAGCGTGACACATTCGAGTCCGCGCGCGATGACGGCGGCGATTGCCGCGCCTTGAATGCCGACCTCGGGGAAGCCGAATTTTCCGAAGATCAATGAGTACGAGAGGAACGTGCTGAGGATCAACGCGCCGACACTGATGCTGGTCGGCGTTTTCACGTCGCCTGTGGAGCGCATGACGAAGGCGTAACTGAACGTGACGGCGGTGAAGAGGAACGTCCACGAGAAGGTGCGGATGTAATTTGTGCCGAGGCGAATCACTTCGCTGTCTTTGGAGTAGATGCGAAGGATCTGTTCGGGAAGGAATTGCGCCAGCGACAGGAAGACGAGGCTCGCTGACAGCGCGAGCATCAAGCATAATCCCAGCACGCGGCGCAGATTCGGCACATCCTGCCGCCCCCAGAACTGCGCGGTGAACATCGCCGCGCCGCTGATGATCCCAAAATGGACGAGTTGCAGGAGAAACGCCACTTGTCCAGCCAGTCCCACCGCCGCGACGGAGGTCTCGCCCTTTTGCCCAACGAGAATTACGCCCAGCATGTTCAACCCCGCAAACATCAATTGCTGGATGATGATCGGGATGGCGATCTTGCGCATCTCGGTAAAATATTCGCGGTCGTTGTAGTGGGCGATTGCGTTGCGGATGAAAGTCACATGTCCTCCATGGGAGGCTGTGATTATAAGCGACGAGGAGATGTCGTTGCGAGAATCGATGACGCAATCTCTCTCTTATCGTTTGTGAGCGACAGAATCGGAATCTTCAGCATGTTCTTCAAGCGGGGCAGGGGAACTATTTCTTCTTGTTGAAAATTTCATCATAGGATTTGTTCACATACTTTTGCTCGTGGAAATTCTGAAAAGTCAACTCGATCATTTTCGACTCCATTTTGAGTCTCTTTCAAATGCTTCGTAATATGCCTTGTCCAATTCATCGTCTGTCAATTGTGTGTATCGGTCTGTGACTTGAATGTTTTCATGCCGCGCGAGTCTTTGCGCGATGGCAAGATTGCCCGTAGCGCGTAATGTGGACGTGACGAAATAATGACGAAAGGTATGTGGTGTGATCTTACCGACCAGATCTTTTCCCAGAAATTGCTCCACGCGTTCCTTGACGATATTTCGTCCCGTCGTGGTCGTCATTGGCTTGACCTTTTTACCAGCGCCTTTATCGTGACGCGCAAAGAGGGGCAGGGAACTCAATTGCTTGCCTGAATTCCCATCCAACTCGGCGCGTTGCGACAGATATTCCTTTACGACTTGGAGTGTATACGATGTAAAACGCACAACAGCCTGCTTATTGCCTTTCCCGATGATGATCGCGCGTCCTTCGTTCCAATCAATGTCGCCGCGCCGCAGGTTGCACGCTTCATGGACGCGAAAACCAGTCTCTGCAAGAGTGAATAAAAACGCGCGATCGCGATATGCGCGTAGTTTTGCGTTCGCTTCACCTTCATTTTGAGAGGGCGCAGTGAGCAGATTCGGAATGTCTTTGACCTTCTCCAATAGGCTATCAATTTCGTTTAATTGATATTGTGGGGCGCGTTTGCCAGGACGACGCGCGCGTTGTCGTAAAAGGACGGTCAGCCGCGATTGATTGACATCCGCCAGCCGCTCCGAATCAAGGTACAGATAGAAGCCTTTCACAGCCTGCAGATACAGTTGTTCGGTGGCGGTGGCATAGGTAGTGAGGTATTCGACAAATTTTGCGAAGTGATCCTCGTTGAGTTTTGAAATGGGGGTGGTTTCAGGCTTGAGAGATTTACCCTCAAGCATCTCCGAAAAGACGCGCAAGGCGTTCTTATACGAAAGCATGGTCGCCTTACTTCTTGCGCGTTCGACCATGCGTAGATAACCGCTCATTGCCTGCGTAACCGTCAACAGTTTCGTTTCGGTGTCGATCATGGCGCTCATTATACGAATTTACCGTAGATTGTCAATGCTTTCGATAATAATACTTATCGAAAACATAAAATGAAACTTCGTGAAGACGGGGATTTTCGGAGGACAGAGACTCCCCCACTGCTTTGACGATAGATTTGAAAACAATAGAAGAAGATTCGCCTTGCGGGGAAACGCTTCACTCCCAGCCGCAAGCTGATTCTTCACCCTTCATCCTTCAGCCTTTATCCTTCATCCTTTGATTTCCCTCCCCTGCCCCATTGCTGTAACATCCTTCTCTTGTACAAATGATTGTTCGCCTCTATACTGGGAACATTCCTGCGCAGGAGAATTGACATATGCCTCCGTTTGTTACTGCTGAATGCACCAATTCACAATGCAAGCACAAGAATCGGTACGACCTGGCTGAATTGAAAAAAGATGGCAGTGCAATCCATAAGGGGACGACCTACCGCCTCGTTGAGACGAATGAAGAGTTATCTGTCACGTGCGAAAAATGCGGTCAGCGCTTCAAGATCACCGTTCCGCGCACAAACACAAAGCGAGGAGGGTAGCGTAGTGCCGAAATTGACTAAACCCAAAGATGATGAAATCCTCGTTCCTTCCTCTCCCCTTTCAGCAGAGGACGAGCGATTGGACAAGTTATTCGATGAGATGGAGCAAGGCTCGCTGAAAACACTCGAAGATGCGGCGCGGCAGATCATCACATTGTCCACCGCCCTGCTCGGCGCGTTCTTCGGGTTGCTGGCATTCAAGGATGCGCCTGCGTATTTGGGATTTCTCGAAATCAAGATCATCGGAACGGGAGCCTTGCTGGCGTTTCTTGTTTCCCTGTTTTGCGCTCTGGCGGCTGTTTCGCCAAAACGCTACGATTTCCCCCGCGCAAGTCTCACCGAAAAGCGAAACATCTTGAATGACATGCTTTCACGCAAACACAGTGCGGTCACTTGGGCTTCGTGGATCTTCGGTCTCGGCGCGCTGTTGATGCTCGCCGCCGCATTGGATATTTTGATCTTCAGGTTATAACGGTGGTCGAGTAGGGACGGTGATGTTCCGTCCCGTATCGAGACCACCACGCAACAAAGCAATTATCATTCATTGGTGGTTTCGATACGCCCCTCAAAGAGCATTCGGGGCTACTCAACCACCGAGTTGGGATTTTTATGACGCTTACACTCAACCTCACCCTCATCAACAACAAAGTGAACGTCCGCGCCAACGGACAGGAAAGCCATCAGTTTTCGTTGGCTGATTTACATTTCCCCCAGACCGCGGCGGAATTCAAAAACTTTGTATCCAATCCCAGGGACATTGGGGCAAACCTTTTCCAAGCCTTATTCAAAGATGACTCGCCTGCGCGGGCGGAATTCGACGCGCTCTCCAAAGGAGCCGAGCGGACGATTGTGTTGGTATTGGAGTCGCCTGAACTTGATGGTATCGCGTGGGAGTACGCATACAACAAAGCCAAGCAGGAATATGTGGTGGAGGATTGCGCTTTTGTGCGGGCGTTGCCCGAAAAGGAACGCCCCGCGAACGGAAGGTTGAAAAATGAAGTAGACCGCTTGCCACTGTTGTTCATCCCTGCCAACCCGCTGGTGGATTTGAGCGGCGAGCCGATGCGCGAATTGGATGAAGAAAAAGAATGGCAGGCAATGAAAAGCCATATCGAGAAAAGCGCCGCGCCTTTCGATATGCTTGAATTGCGACCCGCCACGCCCGAAGCGTTGCAAAGCGTAATGGCAAGATTCCAAAATGGGATGATCGCGCATTTTTCGGGTCACGGCGCTGTAACAAAAGATGGCGCAATTCTGTTATTCGAGCGCGAGAACGGGGCGTCGAATCCGCTGGAGGCGCGGGAGTTTGTGCGCGAGGTCAAAGACAAGGCGTGGATATGCTTCCTGAGCGCGTGCCAGTCCGCAGTCCCAGAGCGAACCGAGTTTTCCAATCTGGCGCGGGAACTGGCGAAGGCGGGAGTCCCGTTTGCGTTGGGGATGCAGTTCAATCTCCCCGATCCGTTTGCGCCGAACATCAGCGGACAGTTCTACAACTATCTCGCGCATGGACACGCCATCCCCGAGGCGGCGCGGCAGGCGCGGCGGGCGGTGAAGCGCGAAAATGAGTTTCACGTCGGCATGATCGCGCTCTACGCCGCGCATCCCGATGAAACTGGAAAATTATCCTGGCGCAGTTCGGGAGCGATAGTTCACGAACCTGAATTTCGCGTTGACGTGAGCGCCCTCCTCTCCCCTGCCAGCGGATTGATCGGACGTCAGAGAGAGTTGAAGGATATTGGCACGCGCCTGTTCGACGAGAAGAAGCGTGTTTTAACCCTGCACGGCGCAGGTGGAATCGGCAAGACCGCCCTGCTCTGGCAAGCGCTTCAGCGCATTGCGCCATCCTTCGATTTGACTCTCGCCATCGGGCTGGACCCACTGCCTTCGCTGGAAAGCGCGCTTGGGCAGATTGAAAAGTTTTTAGGCTTGCGCATCCCGTGTGCCGATGAAACAAGAGAACGCGAAACCATGGTGCGGAGCGCACTGGCGGGCAAGCGCACGTTGCTGGGGTTGGATAATTTTGAAACGCTCAACCATGCCTTGAATGATGACGCGACAAAAGGAACTGCCAAAAGTTTGTACGCCTTCTTCAAGAGTTTGCCTGCCGCAGGCGTGACCTTGTGTGTCACCAGCCGCGAGAAGACCAACCTGCCTGGCGAGCACATCGAAGAAATTTACGGTTTGGAAGACGCGATGGGTGGCGCGTTGTTTTATGAAAACATCAGCACGCGCAAAGATGCCTTGAACGAAGCTGGCTTAGAAAAACTCAGTGCCGCCGTCGGCGGGCATCCGCTTGCATTGCGCCTGCTCGCGCCGATCTTTGAAGAACAGGCGGGTTTATCGCTGGAAGCATTTATCGAAAAACTACAAACCTTTTTACCCAAAGCCAGCGACCAGTGGACAGAACAACAACGCCATGAAAGTTTGGGCGCGTGCTTTGCCTTCTCGTTGGATAATTTGCCGAAGAATGAAGAGGGTGAGAAATTACGAATTGCGATATCGAGGTTGAGTGTGTTTACTGCGCTCTTTTTTGGATTTGTGGCGATACCTGTCTTGGAAAATAAAGTTCCTGAAAGCGAAGAAGAACAGAAGCAAACACAAATCCAAACTGACAGCATATTACATGCCTTATGGGAGCGTGGCTTACTAGAACGCGCTACGCTCGCATTGCCTGATGCAAACTTTTGCTTTTACCGCCTCCATCCTGCGCTAAGATTTTTTGCCAGAGACCGTTTAACTGACGCGGAAGCCGTTACAAAAAATTACTGGGAATCTATGAGTAATTTTGCGCGCATTGCGGAGGAACAAAGAACAAGAAAACCTCTCACGGCACAGGTTGCCCTGCGCATTGTTCCTGATTTGTTGGCTGCGGCAGAATCCCGAAATGACGAAGATTCGGCAGTGATGCAATATAGGGTGGGAGTGTTGTTAAAACAGTTCAGTTTGTATGATGATGCATTGCGGTTACTGGAAAAGTGCCGAGACACAAATCAACTCCTCAATAACCAAAAAGGAAGATCGGTCGCGTTACATGAAATTGCGGATATTTATTTCGTGCGCGGTGATATGGACAGAGCAATGAGGTTACATCGTGAGTCGTTAGACATCAACGAAGTTATTGGGGATGTGAAAAATAAAAGTAAGTCATTGAACAACATGGCACGGATATATGTTGCACGTGGAGATTTTGATGAGGCGGAAAAATTGTACCAACAATCTCTCGGCATGAAGGAAGACCTGGATGATCTTTCGGGTATCGCAGCCACACTTAATGAATGGGCAAAACTTCATTTTATACGCGGCAACTGGGAAAGTGCACTAGAAATGTTCAAACAATCACGGGAGATAATTGAAACTCTAGATGATTTGCGAGGAAAAGCGGTTTCCCAGAGCGGAATGGCAAATATTTATATAGAGCGTGGTAATTTGAAAAAAGGGCTCGAATTTCAAAATGAAAACCTGAATATATTTAGAGCGCTTGGGGATAAGCGCGGAGAGCTTACAGCATTAACTTGGATTGCGAAAGTCAGAGAACGGGAAGGCGATTTGACAGTCGCGTTGACAATGTATGAAGAGATCTTAGTTATTGCTGATCAAATAGGTGACGTTGAGGGCAGGTGTTCCTCGCTTTATAACATAGCACAGATCTATCAATCCCAAGGCGACATAGATAAGGCATTTTCAGTTTTCAAAAAGCTTATTGATTCAGAACGTGGTATGCAGAACTTGGAATTTAGAGCAAATGTCTTAAGTAGCATTGCAGATAATCATGCCTTGCGTGATGATTTTGATGGCGCATTGAGGTTCTACCACCAAGCTCTGCAAATTCAGGAAAAACTGGGCGACCTGAGAGGCAAATCTGCCACATTGCATGGAATGGCAAAGGTTTCAATGTTACGCGGGCACTTAGATAATGCAATGCAGTTGTACCAAGACGCTGTGCAAATCCTAGAAGAACTGGATGACATAAGAAGTAAAACTGTAACCCTCGGTATGATGAGCAAAGTATATTGGGCAAATCAAAAATACAAAGAGGCAATCACTTTGCTTTTAAACAGCTTAATGCAGTTAGCGGAATTAAGAGTTGATCCACAGACTCAACAAGCAATGGCTTCCGATATGGCATATTGGCGAGGAGAATTGGGCGCTGACAAGTTCGACGTGATATGGAAAGAGATTACTGGGCAGGAAAATATCCCCGATTGGTTATCGCAAAGCGGCCTCGCCCCTTCGACAGGCTCAGGGCAACGCCCCGACCCCGCTCCTGAAAGGAGCGGGGAGCAACAACAAGGCATGACCGCCGAGCAATTCATCGCGGGGGCGATTCGATCTGCGAGGGAGAAGCGCCCAGAGGCGGAGGCGTATTTCAATGTAGCGCAGAAGATGGCAACCGACTCATCTGCGCCGAAAGAACTGCAAGCGTTAGGGAAGGTTTTGCAGAGAATCCTGCTCGGAAGTACGAACGTGGATCTCTCGGCTCTGCCTGATGAATGGGCTGAATTGGTGAGGAAAGCCATCCACGAATAGACCACGAATAAACGAATAAGGGCGCGCGATTCGAGTATTCGTGTTTTATTCGAGGATGGTTTGTCCCGAAGCGGATGGTTACTTCAAAGCCGCGCAGAAGATGGCAAGTGATTCATCTGCCCCGAAAGAACTGCAAGCGTTGGGGAAAGTTTTGCAGAGAATCTGGCTCGGAAGTACGAACGCGGATCTCTCGGCATTGCCCGAGGAATGGGCTGAGCTGGTGAAGAAATCCATCCACGAATACCCTGACAGGCACACGTAAACGAATGACGGCGCGCGAAATGTCTCCAATCCCCCGCTCTTCGCCTTTAATAACCAGCGCCAGGGCAAATTCTCCAATCCTCTAATTCTCTAGCCCCTCAATTACCAATTACTACTTACCACTTACCCCTCACCTCCGCGTAATCGGCATCAACCTTCCCCTCCCAAACGACTTCTCGCTCACCTTCAGGATCACGCACGCCTGCCAGCGTTTATGTTCGCTCGCGCGCATGGCGGCGTTGCTTTGGTTGCTCCGCACCAGCGCTTCGGCTTCGGGAGAAATTTTCTCGTACTCGAACGGGTCCACCTGATTCTCCCTCAACTCCGCCGAGGGCTTTCTCTCCATCACAAATTGCGGAATCACGCCCCCACTTTCCACGATCAACTTTCCACCTTCATCCTTCACCCTTCCTCCTTCATCCTTTTCCTCGTTTATCCACCTCGCCAACGCATACACCTCCACCTTCGTTAGATCGCCGAGCGGGCTGATCGCGCCAGCCATATCGCCGTACAACGTGGAATAGCCCAGCGTGAGTTCAGTCTTATTTGACGTGTTGATCAGGAATCCTCCGCGCTGGTTGACGAAGCTCATCAGGATGACCATCCTCAGCCGCGCCTGGATATTCTCACCCGCGACTCCCCCGCTTCTTTCTGGACCTACAGCCTGCTCCGCCGCCTTATGCATCCTCTCCATTTCGACCACTTCAAACCCGATCCCCAACCGACTCGCCAACTCTCGCGCCGACTCGGTCGAGCGCGCATCCGTAAACCGCGAAGGGATGGCGACTCCCGTCACGCGCTCACATCCCAACGCCTCCACCGCGATCACCGCCGCAACCGACGAATCGATTCCACCCGACAACCCGATGAACGCATGGTTTAGATTATTCTTGTTTGCGAAGTCGCGCAACCCTAACACTAGAGCCTTGAAAACTTCATCCTCTCCACTTTCTAGTTTCCACTCACCATCTTTCTTCTTTCCTCTTTCCTCGACCACTTCGACCACCCCTACCTCCTCCTCAAACATCTTCATCCTCTCCCCTCCAACAACAAAACTCCCCCCATCAAAAATCAATTCATCGTTCCCGCCAACGAGATTGACGAACACCAGCGGTACGGTGGTCGAGTAGTCCCGCGTGCTGTTCGTGGGACGTATCGAGACCACCTGTCTCTTCGCATGATACAACCTCCCCTCTCCTGCCCCTCTCCGATACGGCGACGCGGAAATGCAGACCAACATCTCCGCGCCCATGGCTTTCAAGTCCGCTCCAGGGTGGACGGGATATTCCTCGTCCCACATATCCTCGCAAATGATCACGCCGACCTTCCTCCCCGCGATGTCAATCGGCGGCAGAGTCTTCGTCCCTGCGATGAACCAGCGCGGCTCGTAGAACACGTCATAGACTGGGAGCAATTGCTTGATCTGCGCGACTTTCATCTCCCCGTTGTGCATCAAATATGCGATGTTGTTCAGTGATGGATGTTGATACAGTTTCTGCGACGCGGGCGCGAACGATCCCACCAACAGCGGGGGCAAATGCATGGCTTGGCGAGCCAGGTCCAACGTCGCGGCTTGAACCGCTTCGACGAATGACACGTCATACAAAATGTCGCGCGGAGGATATCCGCACACGGTCAATTCGGGGAAGACGATCAAATCTGGGTTTTGACTCGCAACCGAACGCGCCGCATCCAAGATCCGCGCGACATTGCCCGATAAATCTCCCACCGTTGTATTGATTTGCGCCAGGGCGATCTTCATCCTTCATCCTTCATAATTCAAAATTTGTCTTTCCCCATTTCTTCCAACAAATTCAACGCCTCCAACACCGTCTCCCGCCGCAAGCAAACTTGATCGCCGAGCATGAACGCGCGATAACCGATCTCCAGCAAGAATGCCACGTCGCCGATGTCCGCGCTGACGGGGACGGGCTGATACGCCAGCGAATCCAAAATGCGACTCGCCACGATGGCGTCTTTGTCCGCGTTGATGATGGTCTTCACCGCGCCAGCCACTTTATGCGGACGAAGCACTTCAACATACAGATCGCCGCGCGCCGCCATGAGCCGTCCGTGCTTCGAGCGATATTTTTTTGCGAAGTCGAGTCCGCGTTGCGTTTCGATCTTGAGGATCACGTCCGCGTTTGGCAACAGAGTTTTCACTTCGTCCACATCTTCGGCAGATTCGACATACGAAAGCATCACCTTCGTCATCCCCAACTCTTTCATCGCTGTGAGATACGTTTTATCGGTGTCGGTCAGCGTCCCTTCGATCTTCAACGAGGGATGAATGATATTCACCGACTCGCCAGGTCCGATCAAACGGCGCGGACCATCGGCAAGGATGAGTCTATCGCCGTCCACTGCCGCCACTTTGACGCGTTCGTTTCCATCAGAAAAATATGCGTCAACGGGCGTATCCACTTTGATGGGATGACTCAACTTCACTTCGGTATACGGAGGAATCGCCGCGCCGACCACGCGCAGTTGACGTCCCTTCAAATCCACCCACACAGGCACATTGCTCAAGCGGCTTTCCATATTGCTCCCGCCGCCGTCCTCGGCGGCGGGGACGCCGCCTCGAGCAGAAAAAATTCTGCATAACCGCTCCAACACCTCGCGCCGACTCTCGCGCAAAGGCATCACCGTGTTGAGTCGGAATCCGCTCACGATGGGATGCGACGAGACGTCGGCGAGGAAATCGGCGTACGGGGGAACGGTGACGATAGCGGAGATGGGCATGTTGGTCTCGTACCGCAAAGTTCACTTTGCGATTTGTGATGGGCAAAATGAATTTTGCCGTACTATAACTTAAGCGTCGTCCCGCAGAACTTACACTTGAACATCCCGCCCGCATCCACAGGGATGGGCGCGCCGCAACGCGGACAGATCATCTCGATGGGTTTGCTCACCTGCTTCACCTTCGACTCGTCCTGCCGCGCGCGCATGTTATCCTGGAAGTCGCCGAAATAGCCCCACGAACGCGCGATCAAGCCCATGGCGTAATCCACTGCGCGTTGTTCGTCTTCAATGTGGAAAATTTTCTGCTCACCGATGGCGTCGCCCCATTGCTTGTCCACCACGTCGCCGCGCTTGCCGCCAGGTCGGCGCAGGAACCACGTGTTCCATTTTTGCGTCACCTGTTTCCATTCGTTGATCGAATCGACATTCCCCCATACGCTGTCGCCGAGATAGTGTCCCACTTGTTTGCTGTCCATTGTGGCGTGCATGTTGATGTCGCCGAACACGATCAAGAAAGGCACATCGTCAGTCGAGGGAATCGTCACGTGCGTGTTGACCCAACGCGCGAATAAGCCATACGACTCGGGCGCATCCCCGCCGCCACCTTCGCCGTACAACGAGCCGAGCAATTGCTCCAGGTCGAATCCGCTGGCGAACGGAGTCACTTGCAGGGGCCAACGATCCACTTTCGCATCGCCTATCGCCGCAAACGAGATCGCCACATCGGGACGATACTGCGATAGCGTGTTGAACATCAACGGCAGGCGGTCGAAAATCTCAAAGGGCCACGAAGCCATCGAGCCAGTCACGTCAATCGCCACGATGACGGGATTCTTCGACTCGGTTGAAATCTGTTGCTTGGGGTCAATGATCTTCTCGTTCGGTCCCGCTTTCTTTTCATACGTGCGCGGACCCGAAGCCGCGGCTCTCGCGGCAGATGCCGCCCGCGCAGGCGCCGCCGCGGGCGCGTACGCATACTTTCCCGACCCGTACCATTTTGAAGTATCTTCATCCCATGAGTACATAGTATCTCCTTAGTTTTTTCCGTACGGCAAAATTTATTTTGCCCTTGTTAATCGCAAAGTGAATCGCAAAGTGAACTTTGCGGTACGTTAAACCACCGTCATCATCGCCAACGTCTCCAACCCGAACTCTTCGCGAAATCTTTGATCCAGACGATTCGACTTAATATACTCCGCGATGACGTTCGGGACAAGCGACTCCCAATCGTCACCTCGCGCCATCGCTCGCCTCACTTCGGACCCTTCGGCTGGCACCCGCTCCCGAAGCGGAATCAACTCGACGGGCGGGATGACGCGGTAGTCGTCCCTGAGCAGACTCGCCACGTATGGATTCGCCGTCGCAAACACATCCAACTCCCCGAACAGATCCTTCACCATCACACGCCACCGCGGACCGTCATCCAGATCGGGAACAGGAATGATTTGATAATTTGAAAAGTCCGCAAGGACGAGTTGAATCATGTCGCGCGTTTCATCGAGTGTGAACGGGTTGCGCGCGTTGTAGCGATTGGAACTGCCGATGCCGACGCGCACCTCTTCCCCACTTTGACACAACGCCCGCAAAATCGCCGCGTGCCCAAGATGGACAGGCTTCCAGCGCGCGATCATGCCGATGCGAGAATATTTTTTTGCGGGCATGGCGTGATTATAACAAGAGCCAACAGACCTCACAGGTTTTAAAAACCTGAGGTCTCCAACTTGCCAAATTAGAATATCCGTTCTATAATTCAGATATGAACGCTCTGGATACTTTGATCGAACTCTCCAGCCAAATGGAATTGGAACATGCGGAAGACGCTTCGACTGCGCTCGTCGCAAAGAACGCTCCTCACTCCGCTCAGCGCGATAAACCCGCCTGCTTCACTCCCAAAGAAAAACGCGCCGCGTTCACTCATCCTGCCCAACTCCCCAATGGAAAACAAGTCGTCCTGCTGAAGACACTGCTCACCTCCGCATGTGAACGGGATTGTTACTACTGTCCCTTCCGCGCGGGACGCGACTTCCGCCGTGCCATGTTCAAGCCGCAGGAATTTGCCGAGTTGTTCATGAAGATGAACAAAGCAAAAATGGCGGAAGGGATTTTTCTCAGTTCGGGCATTGCCGCGGGCGGAGCGAACACACAAAACAGAATCATTGACACGGCTGAGATTCTCCGCAAGAAACTCGGCTTCCGCGGCTACATGCACCTCAAGATCATGCCTGGCGCCGAGAAGGGACAGGTCGAACGCATGATGCAACTCGCTGACCGCGTCTCGATCAACCTCGAAGCGCCGAACATCGAACGGCTGGCAAGACTCGCCCCGCATAAAATTTTCATCGAAGAGTTACTTCGTCCGTTGAAATGGGTGGAAGAGATTCGACGAAGCCAGCCTGCGTATAAATTTTGGAATGGGAAATATCCGTCCACGGTGACGCAGTTCGTGGCGGGCGGCTCGGATGAATCTGATCTGGAATTATTGACAACAACCAACTGGCTGATGAAAAACGTGCGCCTCACGCGCGCGTACTTCTCTGCCTTCCACCCCATCCGTGATACGCCGCTCGAAAACAAAACCGCAGTGGATCCGTTGCGCGAGCATCGCTTGTATCAAGCCTCATTCCTGTTGCGTGATTACGGCTTCGATTTGGAAGACATGCCGTTCATGCAGAATGAGAATCTCCCCCTCCACACCGATCCCAAGATGGCGTGGGCGCAAACAAACTTAAAAGAGAAGCCCGTTGAGATCAACAAAGCCGAACGGCGCGATTTACTCCGCATCCCTGGCATCGGACCCAAACTCGCGGACGCGATCCTGCAAGCGCGCCGCAGGACCAAACTCCGCGATCTGACCGCGCTCCGCAAAATGGGCATCATCGTCGCGCGAGTTTCCCCGTTTGTTTTATTGGACGGCAGACGGGCGGAGAGTCAGATGGCGATGTTTTGATTATTTGTGAAAAGGCAAAACGTAGTGACGACTTCAGTCGTCAAGTTGCCGCAATAAAAAGCGACTCAAGTCGCTACTACACAGGAGCACAAAATGTATGGTTTGATCGGGAAAATAAAAGCAACAAAGGGTCAGCGCGATGTGTTGATCGCTATCCTGCTGAGCGGCGTCAATGAAATGCCTGGCTGTTTGAGCTACGTTGTCGCGCATGATTCCACAGACGATGATGCAATCTGGATCACCGAGGTGTGGGATAGTCAGGAGAGTCATCGGGCTTCATTGACGTTGCCAACTGTTCAACAAGCCATTGCGCGCGGCAAATCATTCATCGCTGGTTTTGGCGAACGCTATGAAACTCATCCAGTAGGCGGTCACGGTATTTAATGCAAGAATTTCATCGTCACAGAGAACACAGAGAAAACGAGCTTTTTCTCAAAGGTCTCAGTGGGCTCTGTGGCTAAGCAAAATTGATACAAGCAACCTGATTACAACGCGATCCATCCGCCGCGCAGACCTGCCCGCACGGCTTCGGTGCGGTTGGTCACATCTAATTTTGTGTAGATCGAAGAGACGTGAAATTTCACAGTGTGTTCGCTGATCCCCAACTCCACCGCGATCTGTTTGTTCGCCAATCCCTGCGCCAACAACCCCAACACTTCCAATTCCCGTTCGGTGAGCGGACCGCGTTCGACGGGTTCGCCCTCCGATTCGAATAACAAATGCGGCGCGCCGACGATCAGTCCCTGCGACAGCGCGTGGATGGCGGCAGTCAACTCTTCAGCGGATGAATCCGTCGGCAGGATTCCCCACACGCGCGATGAACGCTTCATTTCGCGGACGTCAGCCTGGTCGTCGCTCAGGAGGAGGACTCCAGCTGACGAAGGCAGAGCAGGCTCAAGTCCCGAAAGAGACGCGAATGAAGTGGATGTGATGATCACATCCACTTCGTTATCTTCATCCAACGAATCGTTGACAACTTTAATCGTCTTATCAGACGCGAGCAGGGCTTGCAACCCAGCGCGTAATGCGGGCGATGAAAGCTTCAACAAGACGCGAATCACTTGCGTTCGCCCACCGTCACATTGACATTCTCAGCCTTGCCGCCGCGTAGAACTTCAACGACGACAGACTTGCCAACCGTGTCGGTTTTGAGCGCGGCGAAGAGACCATCGGGGTCGCTAACGGGTTGACCCGCAACCGCGACGATCGTATCGCCGACAAATAAACCGCCTTGTTGCGCGGGTCCATTTTCTTCGAGCCACAGCACGAGCAATCCGCTTTTCTGTTCGCGCTTGAGACTCCTGCGCGCGGCTTCGGGAATTTCAACGGGCTGTGTGCGCACGCCGAGATAGCCACGCTTGACCGAGCCATACTTGGCGAGTTCATCCGCAATGCGCCATGCCACTTTGGCAGGGATGCTCAGCGATGAACCGCGCGCAAGACCCGATGTGTTCAAGCCGAGAACTTCGCCTTCGGTGTTGACAAGCGGACCGCCAGAGAAGCCTGGATACGGAGTTGTTTCGGTCGAGATGTATTCATCGAGCAAGCCGCCGCGATGTGTGCGCGCGGGTCCCGCAATGGCGGTGACGATTCCCCACGAGGCTTGTATGCCCGATGTATTTGGTCGTCCAAGCGCAAGCACAAGTTGACCGACTTTCACATTGTCCGATGTTTTCGCGGGCTTCAAGGCTTTCTCGCTGAGTCGCAACACCGCGAGGTCTGAGCCAGCGTCGCGCCCTGCGATTGTCGCGGAGAGACTCTTGCCGTCGGGCAGAATCACTTTGACATCTTCGCGCGTCACCACATGATCGGCGGTGATGACGAGATCTTCTGCATACGCGATTCCGCTGGCGGGGTAACGTTTGCGCGCATCAACAGTGACAGCGCTTTCGCCGCCCTTCTCAACAGCGTCAGTCAGGTAGTTTGAAAATTCAGTAAATGGATTGGACATGATTATCTCCTTATAACATATCGGTTTGAATGAACCAAGTGTCCGCAGTGTACCGCTTATGAAAATAAAATATATCGGATGTTCGATTAGTTCGCATCCTAGCCGTTCGGAGGAGGAAATCACATGACCTTAAAGTTTTGTTTTTCGTTTGCAAAACCCTTGAAAATATTTTTATTATCGTTATACTTCTTTTATACATGTCATTGCGAGGAGCCGCGAAGCGGCGACGAAGCAATCTCCTGCATCATACAAAGATTTGATAGATGAGGAATCGGAAACATCGTTCGCAATGACAACACGAAAGGAAAACGATATGGTTTCGATGGAAACGCTTGTGATCAAGACCGAAAATAAATTCAGGACTCTGATCACAAAACAGGAATACAAACAAGGGGAGGTGATCTGTGCAATCCCGCGCGAGAAAGTGGTGAACAAGCCGAATCGATTCACGGTTCAAATTGATCGCACCGAACACACGGACGTGGGCAAGCTCGCCGCATTGAATCACTCATGCGATCCGAACGTGATCCTCGATACCGCAAAGATGCAAATGGTGGCGCGACGTGACATCGAGAAGGGAGAGGAACTCTCATTCTTTTATCCCTCCACCGAATGGGAAATGGACGCGCCGTTCATCTGCCTGTGCGGATCGGCGAACTGCATCCACGTCGTCGCAGGCGCGCGCTTCCTGCCCCTCTCCACGCTGGAGCATCACTTCCTCAACAAACACATCCGCGAGGAGATGATTGACCTGTTGAACGCCACCGAAAAGAATGTGCCGACTGCTTGACATGTCACCCTGAGGGAGCGCTAGCGACCGAAGGGTCTCGTATGTCGTGACGGAGATTCTTCGCTTCGCTCAGAATGACATGCCGCAGGAATTAAAACAAACACCCGCCGAAAGGCGGGTTTCGTTTTCCCAATAATGAATCTTCGTTTTTCAGCGTGAATCAGCGTCCCCATTTATTTTGGCGAAGAAATTTTACTTGAGCGAAGAAACGACTCTTGAAATAACTGCATCCAGCATCGCGGCATCCACTTGACCATCGAGCTTTGCCAACACCGCCGACTTGATCTTCGCCTTCAACTCCGCATCCCCAGCGGACTCCGTCCGCGGATATGCCGCGACCAAATTCACCGAGCCGCTCAACGTCGCTTTCGGCGCGGACGATGAATCGGCGCGGGTGATTTTCATCTCATATTTCATCGCGCGTTCCAACGCCGCATCCGTGACCACCACATTATCCGTGATGTCCAGCGACGTGACCCCGCGCGCCTTCATCTCATCAATATCGCGTTCTGTATAAAAGACCTTGGGCATACAGTCTCCAGTCTCTAATCTCAAATTACCAATTACTATTTACCACTTACTCGGTAGTCTCGACTGCTTGCGCTCGACCACCAGTCTCTAGTCTCCACAATTACCAATCACTATTTACCACTTACTCGACCGCCAATTCTCCAATCCTCTAATTTTCTGTCTTTATTTCTCAGGTCTCCCATCCAATCCCTCCAACGCCTTCACCGCCGAATTCCGCGCCGCGACGATCTCCGCTTCGGAGCCAGAGAGCCACATGCGACCGAACCGTCCCACAGACGACACGTGCAAAATTTTGATGTTCGCGCCTTTTTCCGCTTCGTTGCAAGCGTAGTTGATATACGCGGCGGGAGCGCATTCCAACACGAGCATCGTCTCGCCAGGGACGAGCATCGAACCGCGGCGGAAGCGATTCAACAACTGCGCCTGATACGGGTCCACGTTGGTGATGATCTGCACGGAGGCGATGAACGGCTTGATGCGTTCTTCAGGTTTCAGGCTGAGCCGATCTAACACGATGCGCCCCGCTTCCAACACTTCGGATTGCGAATGTGAATGAATTTCGAACATGCCGAACTCGCGCTCGACTAACTGCGCGCCAGGTTTCGCTTCCGTTGATTTGACGGCGATGTCCACCAGCCGAAACACTTCATTGCCTGGGGCGACCTCAACATACAAGGATGCCATGCCCTCGGTCGGAAGGTCGCCTTGGGTGATCGTCCCAACGAACGCCGCATACTGCGGCTGCATTCGGTCGAGATAGGAATATACGCGTAATGAAAATTGATCTGATGCCATTGAGTCTCCAGCGTGTCACTCTGAGAGAGCGGTTTTTGCGAACGAAGAGTCTCTACCACAATGGAGGAGATGCTTCGCTGCGCTCAGCATGACACTTCAAAATTTAATTATTCATCGCAATCCCAAGCGGCGTAACGAACAGCGGATTGCTCGGTAAAACCGTTTCGATGCCTGTCATTTCTTGAATTACTTCGTCCATGCCAACGAAAGCGCACGTGCCGCCGACCAGATACAACTTGTCCACTTGATAACCAGCCACATGCCGATTGATGATCGAAGCGACCTTCTCCATCACGGGGCGGACGACGGGAAATAACCGCGTCTGCTCGCTCGGATTCTTTTTCATCGCTTCGGCTTCCTCGAACGTTTTACCCGTCGAGCCAGCGATGACCAGCGAGAAAGATGTTCCGCCTGTCGGCTCGTCGGCGGTGTAGACCACCTCCCCATCACGGAAGATGGCGATGCCTGTCGTGCCGCCGCCAACGTCTACAATTGCGCCGTCGCGGATCTTCAACACATTGTTCGCGGCGGTCGGCTCGTCAATGACGCCTGTGCAATCCAGTTCCGCGCCATGCAACACGTTGGCAGTTGCGCGCACTTCCGCTTGCGGCACGCCTGGCGGATACGCCGTCGCGGCAGACGTCAACTTGAACCCAAGTTTTTGCTCGACCTTCGACTTCATCGTGCGCAACAAATCCACTGCGCCGATAAAGTCCACGACGAGTCCGTCGCGCGTCACCTCTGCGAATTGATACTCGCCCGCAATCGGCTGAAAGTTTTCATCGAGAACGACCAACACCGTGTACGCCGTTCCCAAGTCCACACCGACGTGCACCGCGCCGCGATAACTCGGGTTGTGACCATTTCCACCAGCCATCACGTGATCAGTTTGTTGCAGAAGGTTTGAAAGATTCGGATTCATCTTTCTTCTTTCCTCTTTCTTTCATCCTTCATAATTCATCCTTCATCCTTTATTTCTCATTCCAATTCACAGGGAACACCACATACACAAAGCGCGTCCAGTTTGGCGTCCCAAACGTGATGCTCGAGCCTTTCGGGATGTAAATCACATCGCCCGTTTTGCCGCGCACCTGTTCGCTTCCGCGCGTGATCACGAGTTCGCCCTCAAGTACAATGTCAATCTCGTCGTACGTCAACGTCCATTGCATCTCGCCTTTGTCGAGCGACATAAATCCCGCGCCCATCGGCGACCGATCCTGCGTGACGACCACATCCTTCAGCCACACATGTGTGCCAGCAGTGGTCTTGCCTTCGGTGAACTGCTCCATCTGGACGTTCGCCATTTTGACGACTTTCAGCGGCGGCAGATTCGTGGCAGCGGACGCTTCGCTTCTTCCCACGGGGACGCCTGATTCGGCTTCTCGAATCATCTTCACGCCCAAAGCGAACGCCACATCCTGCGCCTCGTGTGTGACGATATCGTCAGGCGCAAGCACAAGCGGACCGACGCGCTCACGCGCCAGACGGCGAATATCCTCCGCAGTAAATAGTTGACGCGGCATGAGAAACGGTTTTCACCGCGAAGCGCGCGAAGGACGCGAAGGAATCAAAAAAGAATCTTTGCGCTCTTAGCGATCTTGGCGGTTCAAAGCTCGCGTGACTTATTTCTCTTTCCCGCGTCCGCCGAACGAACCCTTGCTATTCTGCGGCAGGATCATCTCCACATCACCGTGCGGGCGTGGAATTACATGGACGGAGGCGAGTTCACCGACGCGTTTCGCCGCGGCGGCTCCAGCATCTGTTGCGGCTTTCACCGCGCCGACGTCACCGCGCACCATCACGGTCACATATCCGCCACCGACATACTCACTGCCGATCAGCGTCACGTTTGCGGCTTTGACCATCGCGTCCGCGGCTTCAATCGCGCCGACAAGACCCTTGGTCTCCACCATTCCTAAAGCGATCATTGCTACATCTACGGGCATGGCTTAAATCTCCTTTGAGATAAATATTGTAACGCGACATTTATGTCGCATTCCTCCGATTAGACATCGGATGTTAGGAATGAAATTATTTCGATTCCTAACGTCTGACTTCTAATCAAAAAATCATCAGCCACAGACTTCACGGATTATCACGGATTTTTCTTTCTTCTTTCCTCTTTTTTTCATCCTTCATAATTCATCCTTCATCCTTTCTTCCCCAACTCCAACAACACCTTCCTCACGATCTCCTCCACCTGCGGATTTACCGCGCTCGACGCCACCGAACCTGCTCCGCCTGTGAACATACCTCGCTGAGTCTGCGTATCCGTTGAACCAGGAGTAAACGCGGCATCGGGCGCGGTGCGGATCTCGTACGCAAGCCTCTTCACATTATACATGTGATGCACGCTGATGTTATCGCCCGTGATCGCGCCGCCAACTCCGCCCGAGCCGAGAGTCATTGAGGGCATCAATCCAGTGGTGTAGCCTGTCGTGCCGAGCGTCCCGAAAGTGTTGACCACGATGCGGAACACGGGTTTCTGCAAACCGAATTGCATAATGACATTCTCGTCTTGGGCATGGATGACTTGCGAATGTCCGCGCCCGCCGTATGCGATCATCTCTAAAGAGCGTTCACAACCTTCCTCCCAGCCATCCACCTCGTACCAGCCGAGGACGGTGGTGAGCTTTTCACCAGAGAGCGGATCGTCGCGCCCAACGCTGTTGAGTCGCACAACGAGAATCCGCGCCCAATCAGGGACGCTGAATCCGTATTGCTGAGCCAGCTGCTGTGGACTCTTCCCCACCGACTTCGGATTCGGCAAATGACCGACAAATAAATTCTTCGCCAAAATTTGTTTGATCTTATCGTCAACAAAGTACGCGCCTTCGGCTTTCATCAATTCTTCGAGTTGCGCGGCGATGGGACGATCTGCAACTACGGCTTGTTCGGTGGCGCAGATCACGGAATGATCGAAAGCCTTCGATGCGACGATGTATTTCGCCGCCTTCGCCACATCCGCTGAACGATCCACGTAGGCGGGGACGTTGCCAGGTCCAACACCGTACGCAGGTTTGCCTACAGAATGCGCCGCGCGAACCATATCCGAGCCGCCAGTGGCGAGAATCAACGCAACGTATTTGTGCTTCATCAATTCCTGCGTGCCAGGCAGGGATACTTTCGTCATGCACGAGATCAGCCCCTTCGGCATCCCCGCCCGCTCGCCAGCCTCAGCCATGATGCGGATCGTCTCGGCGCAGCATTTCGCCGCGAACGGATGCGGCGCAATGACTATCGCATTCTTCGCCTTGACCGCGATCAACGTTTTGAACATCGTCGTGGATGTTGGGTTGGTGGATGGAGTCAGCGCGCAGACAACGCCCATGGGCCAGGCGATATCATACGTCCGTTTAACGGGGTCACTGCGAATTACGCCGACGGTTGGGATATCTTTGATCGCTTCCCACAATAATTGCGATGACAATAAATTTTTGAGGGTCTTGTGCTCAGGCACGCCATAGCCTGTCTCTTCGCTCGCCATTTTACCGAGTTGCACAGACGCGTCCGCCGCGGCTTGCGCCATCGCCGCGCAGATGCGATCCACTTCGGCTTGCGTGGCATGGAGAAAAGCGCGTTGCGCGTCACGCGCTTGCGTGGCAAGTGTGCGTGCTTCTTGAATGGATTGGAGATCGTTGTCAAAGTCGGTCATATCAGAACCTTTTACCACAAAGAGTTACGAAGGAACACAAAGGAAAGAGGAAAGAATCTTCGTGACCTTTTTATTTCGGTGGTCGAGTAGGGCTGAGCGGCTTTTGCGAAGCCCATATCGAGACCACCAGTTACAAGAGTACTTCATCGAACAGAAATTGCTTTGCCTACTTGATGGTCTCGATACGCCCTCAAAAAGCATTCGGGCTACTCGACCATCGGAGTGTACTAGTAATTGAGCGGATTACTCGCCACCTCTAACACTTTATTTTGAAACGCGGTTGCGGCGGCTTTGCAGGCAGGTTGGTCGCCCGTAAGCATCACGCCCATGTAATTCGTTTCAGACGGCGGCATGGTCAACGCGACGATGTTCACATCCGCTGATTTTAACGCCGTATCGAGCGCGACCAAGCCTTCGTTTGGAGTCGCCACAAGATACGCGATCGGCGAGCCAACTGGAATATTGCACACTTGCGAAAGATATGTCCCTGTACGTGAGATCACATGCGGGAAGAATGCGATGGAATCATCGTCGTTCGCGGAGTACCAGATGGCTTGAGTCTTGATGTAATTCACCGCGGCATTCAAACCCGCTCGGACTTCGGCGGGGTCTGGTCCCGCTAAAATAGCCATGATCTCACCCGACCATTTCCCCGACGTGTGCTTTGCGCCCGCGTAAAACGACTTGGCATAAACGACCTCGACATTCGCCATCTTCGTCGCTTCGTCAATGGCTGTGTACGTGGCGTCGTCGTTGTCCACGCTGAGGAGACCGATGGAGCGCTGGTCGTCGCGCAGTTTGAGATGTTCCGCGAAGTTGCGATCCACTTGCGGGATGAGTTGCACTGCGAGAGGTGTGCCGTATAGAGGGTCGAGGATTGTCATTGCAAATTCCTTGGTTACGAGATACGAGTTACGGGTGTCGTATTGCGTACTGCGTATTCCGTATCGTGAGTCTGAGATACGCAGTACGAAGTACGCAGTAGTTTAGTTGGCTAGTTTCAATTTTACGCCAGATGCTTGATGTTTGCGCATCTTTTGGGCGATTTGCACGACGAACGCCCCGCCTTCGAGCGGATTGGTGCCGCCGTTCTCGAAGATGTTGCAGACCACATCACGATCCGCGTCGGTGTCGCCATATTTGGGTTTGTAGCCCATGTACGCGCTCATGGACTCGGCGCGTCCCAGCCCTGGGCGTTCACCGATGAGCAAGATGACCACGTCAGGCTTGATCAGTTCGCCGACATCGTTCATCACGCCGACGCGGGCATACTTGATGAAGAACGGCGTTCCAAACGTGAGACCTGCTGTTTGCACACCTTGTTTGAGGACAGGGAATATCTGACGCAGATTCGCTTCGATTGCCGCGGCGGAAAGTCCATCGCCGACAACAAGCTGGACGTTGACGTTCTTCTGGCATTTCTCGTTGATGATGCGTTTGGCGTCGTCGTTGAGTAAGCGACCCAAATCAGGGCGAAGGAGATATTCCTGTTTGCCGCCAGTGATTTTCGTTTGGACGGTAAAGAGATTGAATTCATCCAATAATTTCTGGTCAACGTCACGATAAAGCGCGTCTTGTGTTACGGCGTGATCGCCTTGGAATAAAAGCAATTCCGCCGTGCTGTAACGCGGACCTGCGCGTCCGACTCCGATGCGGGCGGTGGTGGATGCCATGAGGGCTTTCAATCCTTCGGCGTCTTTGGGATTCTTGACGCGAGGAGTGGAGCGGGTGAGGGTGGGGTCGGGTAAATCAATGGAGAGATTAGAAATTAGATGACTAGAGATTGGAGAATTAGAGAATTGGGGCTTGGGTGAAGATGCCGAAGAGGAGGGGAGGGTTGACGGAGCAGAGGCAGGCGTCCCTGAGGAGGAAGCGGGCTTCACGGCTCCAGAGGCTTTGAGTTCGCGTACGATCGCGTCCACGAGGGTGTTGAGTTGGGTGTCGTCCATAAAATAAATTCCTTATATGTCGTTGCGAGCCCACTAGGGCGAAGCAATCTCCTGTTATCAGGCAAATGTTTGTGCGAGGAGATTGCTTCGTCGTCGCTTCGCTCCTCCTCGCAACGACATTACCTCTTAAGAAATATCGTCGGGTCGCCTGCTTTGTCGGTGAGGATGCCGTTTTTGATGAGACCCATTTCTTCCATCCACTTTTCGAATTCGGGCGCGGGTCGGAGGTTGAAAAGTTGACGCAGGGTCGGCGCGTCGTGATACGACGTGGATTGATACGAGAGCATCGGGTCGTCGCCCATCGGCAAGCCCATGAAATAATTGCATCCCGCCGCGGTGAGCATGACCGCGAGATTCTCAATGGCGTTTTGATCGGCGCGGGCGTGATTGGTGTAACAGGCGTCGACGCCCATCGAGATGCCCGTGAGTTTGCCCATGAAATGATCTTCGAGTCCCGCGCGTTGGATCTGGCGCGCGTCGTACAAATATTCGGGACCGATGAAGCCGACCACCGTGTTGACTTGATAGGGGCTGTAGCGTTTTGCGAAACCATAACAGCGCGCTTCGAGCACGAGTTGATCCCATCCGTTGTGCGCCTCAGCTGAAAGTTCCGCGCCTTGACCCGTTTCAAAATACATGTAGTTCGGACCCGTCGGGAAGCAATGCTTCTTCGCAAGTTCGTATGCCTCATCCATGAGTCCGATGGAGATGCCGAACGAGTCGTTGCCTTTTTGCGAACCCGCCAGCGATTGAAAGACAAGACCAACAGGCGAACCCGATTGCATACACTTCATTTGAGTCGTGACGTGCGCGAGCAGACAATTTTGCGTGGGGATGTTCCAAGTCTTGATGATGTCGTACGTCATGTCGAGCAGGCGCGCGACCGAGCCGTATGAATCGTCAACGGGATTAATGCCGATGACCGAATCGCCTGAGCCGTACGACAGCCCCTCATAAATTTCCGCGCGGATGCCTTCGGGCGAATCAGTCGGATGGTTGGGCTGGTTGCGGCTGGACAGCGTTCCTGGCTTCCCGATCGTGTTGTTGCAATAGGCAGTGACGGGAATCTTCTTCGCCGCGTACATCAAATCAAGATTCGACATCAACTTCGTGACGCCCGCGATCATCTCGGCGGTGAGTCCGTTCGAGACGCGGCGGATCATTTCGGTGGAGGTCTTGTCGGAGAGAATCCATTCACGGAACTCCCCCACCGTCCAGTCTTTGACTTCGTTGTATATGGTCTGGTCTACGGCATCGTGAATGAGACGAGTAATTTCATCTTCTTCGTAGGGCACGGCGGGATTATCGTGCAGAACCCACAGCGGGACTTCCGCCAGCACCATCTTCGCCGCGACGCGCTCTGCGGTGGTCTCAGCCGCGACTCCCGCAAGGCGGTCGCCTGATTTCTCCTCGTTAGCTTTACCCATCAGGAGGCGGATGTCGGGGAATTCGTAGGTTTTGCCGTGGAGTTTGGTACGAAGAAGCATGTTGGTTACCTTTTTTCACCGCGAAGGCGCGAAGAACGCAAAGGAATAAAAAGAGAAGAAAAGTAGGAAAGAGGAAAGATTCATGTTTACATCGGTGGTTGAGTAGTCCCGCGTGCTCGTTGCGGGACGTATCGAAACCACCAGTTTCAAAAGTAATTTTGTAACAAGAGTTGCTTTACTGCCTGCTGGTTTCGATACGGCGGACGAACGCCGCCTACTCAACCAGCGAGGTACTATCAATGATAAAAAATCAACGTCTTCACGCTCAGCGGGACAACGCGTCCATCCATGAGCGGAGTGCCAATGTCAATGTAATCGCCTTCGGATAAGCCGACCTGGTCAATGACGAGCAAGGCGCGGGAGGGTGCGAGTCCCTTCACGGTTTGACCGAGCGCTTGGGCGTAATCTCGTTCGATGATGGCGATCAGCGGTCTGTCGCTGGGCATGGTGTTGGCGAAGTCGTTCAGTCCGTTGGCGAGTTGAGTCAGGGATTGGTAGTCCAATGATTTTTCGAGTTCCAGCGCAATTGCGAATGGGTCGGTTGCGAGGTTCACGTCCCAGCGAGTCACGGCGTCGGAGATTGCATTTGAAACAGATGTAGGGTTGATGCCCTCTGGTCTCGATACGCCTTCGGCTACTCGACCAGCGATTGTAAATGTGGGTCTTATCACAGGCACATTCTTCAAAGGCAAAATCTCGCGCTCTGCCCAAATCGTGGAGCCTGAGAGAGTCACCGTTTGTGTACTGGCTCCCAACACCGTTGCGCGGACGGTCTCAGCGGGCGGCACAATCGAGTACGAGTTCAACACCGCATGTTTCCGCAACGACTCCGCCAGCAACGGACCGACATCGCCGTGAATCGTTGCGTCGCTGACCGCGTTGATCGGAATCGGGTTGTAGTAATAATGTCCGATACCGCCAGACAACATCAACACCGAGCCTTTACCCGAAACACCAACAGGCGGCGTGAGATAGATCTTCTGCGCCAGCGGCGAGTTCGTCCCTTCGATGAGTTCAACCGTCATATCAGCCATTCGATCCGTAAAGCGACGCAGATCCTCAAACGAAGGCGAATCTCCAATCTCCAATCTCAAACCAATATCTTCAAGTATCCTCCGCGCAGGCTCCGCAATGTGCCTCACCTTACCCGTCGCATGATCAATCTCCAAAATGCGACCGCCATAATTCATTGCCGCCGCGCCGATCAGGTTTCCACTGCGGAACGTCGCGCTGTTCGCGCTCCCGCCGCCGATGTCCAAGTTGGTGACGGTGGCAAAGTTCGTCTGCGAATATTGCGCCGCGCCCGCGCCTTTGCCTGCGATCAGACTTTCGACGTTCGGTCCCGCCACGCTGACGACGAACTCGCCAGCCAGTCCCGACAACGCCCGCAGGATTTCATCCGCATTCTTTTTCTTCGCCGTCTCACCTGTGATGATGACCGCGCCCGTCTCCACTTGACTCGGCTCCACACCAGCGGACGCGTACTCGCTTCGTACGAGTTCATTCAACTTGTCCGCGTCGATCGTATCCGAATCAACCAACGGCGTGAACACGATCGGGCTTTGATAGATCACTTTCCTATCTGTAATATTGATCCTCGGTATTTGTCCTGGTCGTGACACATCCTGCAAATTGAGGCGTGAAAAGACGATCTGAGTGGTGGTCGTACCCACATCCACGCCGACGGAGAGGAGATCGCGAGAATCAGCCATGACCAGAAATTACGTAATACGAAATACGCGGTACGAACCGCTTACTGCGTGCTCCGTACTGCGTATCTATTCTTTCCGATAACTTACCTTCCCACTCATTTCGAGCGAATCGATCACACCCACGATCACCGCGTCCACAGGCGCGTTGGTGGTTTGATTCGTGTAACGAGCCGATGAACCGTCGGTGACCATCACTAAATCCCCCGTCCCTGCGCTGACCGTATCCACGGCGATATACGGCTCGCCCGTCGGCTTGCCCGCTGTATCCGCATCCCGAACAATGAGCAGTTTCCGCCCCCGTATCACTTCATCCTTGATGGTTGAAATGGTCGAACCGATGACGAGCGCAATCTTCATAATTGACTCCAGAATTTCTATTTAGCCACAGAGTTCACAGAGAACTCGGAGAAAATTTCAAAAACTCTGCGGTCTCTGTGGCTAAGAAATACGTCTCGGCTTACGAATGAACTTTACCATACATCGCAATTGTCTGACAAGTTATTACAGGGCGTTTGAACCTATTGGCTTTCCTGTTGCATACCGTACAGGAATTACTGACGCCCGCCTATCAGCGTTTGCGACAGGCGTTAGGCGCACGCAAAACCTTTTTCAACGACTTGCGCGCCCTGACCCGCTACATGATCTTCGACTCGTGGGATCACCTATGCCGCTTTATGGAAGACGGCCTGGAACTCGCTCCGCTCCCGCCCTGATCCATTTTTAGATTTAGAATTGCTGAGGGCGTTTCGGTATGCGCGCAAAACTGAAACCAAAACGCGGCATCTCTTCGGAGCGCCGCGTTTTGATTTTATGAGGTTTATCTAATCGGCTTCGCCATATTTCTTCTCAATTTCGGCGATCATCTTTTGGCGTTCTGCGATCTTCTCGCCGGTTGGCACGCCGTGGAAGCGTTTATTCTCACCGAGAACCCAGACGATTGGGAGAATAACGATCATTGCTACGGTCAAATAGAAGACCGGAACATTCGGCGGGAAGAAGCCGGTAGTGGCAAGGATGATCACGCCGATCGAGGCGAGGATCGCATTGGGCTTAGACCAAGCGCCCAAGTTGAACGGTCCTTTTTCCTTCCAGGTTTTACCCTCGGCGAAAATGCCAGCCACAACAGGAATCACATACGATATGTAAAGGAAGACGGCGCAAGCAGTCGCAAGGACGAGGAAGATATCCACTTGCAAGCCGAATGCCTTGCCGATATTGCCAGTATACGATGTGAGCAACGCCAGCGCGACCGACGTCCAAATCGCGTAGGTCGGCGTGCGCGTGCTGGTGCTGATATGGGAGAGAAAGCCGGAGGCAGGCAAGCCGCCATCGCGGGCAAAAGCGAACATCATGCGCGAAGCGGATGTTACGCAAGCCAATCCACACGCATAGTTGACCAGAAAGATGCCGATGGCGAGGATTGTGCTAAGAGCGGCAGGCATTCGCGAAGCGCTCCAGACATGGGTGAACCATGCTAGACTACCCGCGCCTGCAGCCGTATCCAGATTAGGCATGGTTAGGATGAACGCCGCTACCAGCGCGAGTCCAAACGTCCACGAATAGAATACCGAAGTCCACATGCCGCGCGGCACATTCACTTGCGCGTCATGAGTCTCTTCAGAGGTATGACCGGAAGCGTCAAAACCGGTGATGGTATACATCACATAGATCAACCCGAAGAAGAAAGCCAGCGCCACGCTGCCCGTAGCCGGGACAACCCCGCCGCCGGCATCGCCCGTGTAGTTGGTGAATGTGATCAATCGGGAAAAATCTAACGCGACCGGCGAAAAGGCGAATAGCGATACGATCAGCACGACGGTTAGACCGAAGATCAAATACCCGCTCACATCAGTTATGAGGGTGGTGAGTTTGATTCCATAGTGATTAAGCAACGCTTGTGAAATCAGGATGATCAAAAGCGCGATAGTCTGATGCCAGATACCAAAACCTGAAACATCCACTCCGAAGGTTGTGCCCAGTAACAGATCCCTGAAAAAGACCTGATATACAGCCACATCCACAGAAGACACAACGAAGAGCAAACCCAGCAGGTTGAACCAGGCGGTCATCCAGCCCCAAAACTTTCCGCCGAGGATCGAGCCCCAGTGATACAAGCCGCCAGCCGTCGGGTAGGCTGAAGCGATCTGCCCCATACTGAAAGACACAAGCAGAGAAAACGCACCGCCTACCAGCCAACCAATGAAGGCGCCTCCTCCGCCCGTCGAGTTGAATGCCAGCGGAAAAGCGGAGATGCCGCCGGCAAGGATACAGATGATCGAGAACGAAATCGCGAAGTTCGAGAAGCCGCCCATGCGGCGGGAAAGTTCCTGCGCATACCCCATCTTATGCAGGACCTTCTTATCGTGCTCTTGAGATTTTTGAGTCATGGCTTAATTCTCCTTTTGAGTTTGGTCTTGAAATCTGACAAGGCGATCAGCTCGATTTGGTTGATTGGCAGTTACAACCTCCTGTCCCTTTGGGGAATTGAATAGTTTCATACAGTTTGAAACACCAGAATCTGGAAAAAAGGTACGAGGACTTTCACGCGATCTTTCCGATTAGGAAATAAAAATCGGTCATGCCTCTGCATGACCGATTCCGCTTCACTTCCCGACGAGTTGCCTGTGCGCCCCCACCCAGGGTTTCCCCAGCCTGTGATTTTGGGCGATCACCACCTTGCCAAACTTCTGCGCGACCTGCGCCGAAACCATCGCCACAGTTCCCCAATCGTTGGTAAAGATGGCAACTTTCAACTTATCGGCATATTGTCCCGCCCACATCCACTCCATGCGGAAGCGGTCGGCTTTGACCCAGTAATCGCGCTTCTCCCACGCGGCAACGGAGGAATCGATTCCCTCTGAGATGGTTTTCAACGCGAGCGAGATAAACGCCGCGAGGTCTTTCGCTTCTTGCGTGACTTCGGTCTGCTTCGCCAATTCGCGCACTGCCAACACGATGGCTTTTGACAAACGCGCGCGGTCTTTTCCAGCAGAATCAGGGTTGATGACGCGGCTCAATGAATGCTCCAGTTCCAGGTTTCATGTTTCAGGGTTCAAGTTGGCGATTATATCCAGCAATTACGAATCGTCAAATCGTAAATCAAAAATCGTAAATCGAAAATCGAATTTCCACGTTATAATTTCGCCGCATTCACCGCCAGGGGACGTGGTGGAACTGGCAGACACGCAGCACTTAGGATGCTGTGCCGCAAGGCTTGAGAGTTCGACTCTCTCCGTCCCCATATTAATACCTCACCCCTGCCCCTCTCCTAAAAGGAGGGGGGAAACACATGGAGCAGAAATTGAAAATCGAAAAGACAATCGAAGAGAACCACGAAGCGAAACTTGTGGTTGAAGTAGAACCCGAAAAGTTGGATACCTACAAACGCCGCGCGGCGCGGAAAATCTCTGAGCGCGGGAAGATCGCGGGCTTCCGACCGGGCAAGGCGCCGTATCACATGGTGGTGTTGAATTACGGCGAGCAAGCCATCGTCGAGCAGGCAATTGACTATTTCATTGATGGCGAATACTCGAACATTCTCACAGAAGCGGATGTGAATCCCGGCGCGTCGGGCAGGTTGGAAAATATCGAGTCGCTCGACCCGCCGAAGTTGATCTTCAAAATTCCGCTCGCGCCCGAAGTGGACTTGGGCGACTACCATTCGATTCGATTCCCCTACGAACTAGCCGCCCCTGAATCGAAGGATGTGGACGCGGCAATGAACGAACTCCGCCAGATGTATGCCACGACCGAAACTGTCGAGCGTGAAGTGCAGGAAGGTGATTACGTTCAAGTGGATGTGGAATCGGAAACGACGGAGTTGAAGCGTGAAGGTTTCGCAACGGTCGTCCGCAACGAAGACCGCGATACCGAGTGGCCCTTTGCTGGGTTTGCTAAACAGCTCGTAGGCATGAAGCCGGGCGACACAAAAACGATCCAGCACGATTTTCCCGCCGATTACGATCTCGAAGAATTACAAGGCAAAAGCGCGGAGATGACGGTGACGGTAAAAACCGTCCGCGCGATGACGCTGCCGGAGTTGGACGACGAGTTTGCCAAAACTGTCGGCGCGGGCGAGACGCTTGCCGAACTGCGCGAGATGGTGACCAAGGATGTGGAAAATCGCTCGAAAGCAGATTATGACGATAAATATTTCGTTGACTTGATCGAAAAGATCAAAGAAGGCGCGACGTTCAAATATCACCAGCACTCGCTCGATCACGAAGGCGAGCATGTTCTCAACGATTTGACTCAACGCCTCAGCCAGCAAGGCATGGACTTGGATACGTACTTCAAATTGCGGAACACCACGCGAGAGCAATTCATCGAAGACGAAGTAAAACCCGTTGCGAAGAAACGTTTCGAGCGTTCGTTGATCCTCGATGAACTTGTCCGCAAGGAAGAAATTGAAGTTGACAATGAAGCCCTCGATAATGAATTCAGCCAGACGCTGAACGCGCTCGCCATGCAAGGTATGGACTTGAGCAAAGTCCGCGGCGGGAAGAAGGGTCAGCAACAATTGGCGCAGGCTGTGGCGATGGAATCGGCGAACCGCGTGATGACGCGCCGCGCGTTGGAAATGTTGAAGTCTATTGCGGTGGGCGAGTACAAATCGCCTGAGGAGAGAAAAGCCGAAGCCGCGGCGCTGAAAGCCGGGCAGGCTAAAGAGGAAGAAAAAGTTTCCGAAGCCGAATCAGCTGTACCCGCCGCCCTGAGCGAGTCGAAGGATGAGGGCGAAGCGGGTTCTTCATCCGAAGAGGAAATAAAGAGTTAACGAAAATCCTATACTTGGGCTGTATCATCCGCCCAATCGAAAAGGAGATTACACATGATCCCAGATTTCAAAAATATTGTTCCGATGGTTGTGGAGAACACGGGTCGCGGCGAACGCGCGTATGACATTTACTCGTTGCTATTGAAAGAGCGCATCATTTTTCTCGGCACGCCGATTGACGACCAGGTTGCGAATGTGATCGTGGCGCAGTTGCTGTTCTTGTCGCATGAAGACCCTGAAAAAGAAATTCGCATGTACATCAATTCGCCCGGCGGCGTGATCTACGCGGGACTTGCCATCTACGACACGATGCAGATCATCCCGAACCCGATCAGCACGGTGGCGGTTGGAGTCACCGCGTCGTTCGGGACCGTGTTGCTGGCGGCTGGCACAAAAGGACGCCGCTATGCCCTGCCGAACGCGACCATCCACATGCACCAACCGCTCGGCGGCGCGCAAGGACAGGCAACGGATATTGAAATTCAAGCCAAACAAATTTTACGTTTGAAAGCGTTGTTGCTCGGCATCATCGCAAAACACACCGGTCAACCTCTCGAGGTGATCGAACGCGACAGCGACCGCGATTATTACCTCGAAGCGCAACAGGCAGTGGATTATGGATTGGTGGATCAAGTTGTGGAAACGCCGGAGAAAGTTAAGTAGTTGGATAGTCAGATAGTTTGATGGTTGATTAGTTTTATAGTTGAGCCCGCTGAGAGATCGGCGGGCTTTTGATTCAGTTATAATCGCGCATTGCGAAAGGAATTTTCACGATGACATTTTCGATCGTGGCATGTGATCTTGAAGAACAAACATGGGGTATTGCGGTTGCTTCGAAGTTTCCCGCAGTCGGCGCGGTGGTTCCGTGGGCGCAGGCTGGCGCGGGCGCGGTGGCAACGCAATCGTTTGCAAACACATCGTTCGGTCCGCGCGGACTCGAATTGATGACTGGCGGAGTGTCGGCAGATGAAGCGCTCGCGCGTCTTTTGCAAAACGACCCTGACCGGGAATTGCGCCAAGTGGGCCTCGTGGATAAAAGCGGACGCGCCGCTTCTTTCACAGGGCAGGGCTGTTTCAATTGGGCAGGCGGACTCGCCGGGCAGGGCTACGCGATTCAAGGCAACATTCTCAAAAGCGGACGCATCGTGCCTGCGATGGAAAAAGCATTCTTGAAGACGAACGGAAATTTACCCAAGCGACTCCATGCCGCACTGTTGGCTGGCGATCGCGCTGGCGGCGACAAACGCGGACGTCAATCCGCGGCGATTTATGTGGTCAAACCAAACGGAGGCTATGGCGGCTTTGTGGATCGCTGGATAGACTATCGCGTGGACGATCACGATGACCCCGTTGTTCGACTTGGCGAATTGCTTGAACTTCATTGGTTATATTTTGGCAAGAGTCCCGTTTCGGAGCGTGTCGCTCTGAAAGGGAAGTCGCTTGTCCAATTCACAAAAATACTTACACGCGAAGGCTATCTGAAAAAAGGAAAGAACTTCCGCGACGCGTTTAATGAATTCATCGGCAACGAAAACTTCGAGGAACGCGCCGACCCCGACGCGCAATGGATTGACAAACCGGTGTTGAAATATCTAACAGGCAAGTTCGGCAAATGATTCCCTCTCATATCAAAGCCCTCATCCTTGACATGGACGGCGTCATCTGGCGGGCAGACTCGCCCATTGGAAATTTGCCTGAAATTTTCAAACGCATCGAAGCTCGTGGATTGAAATATGTTTTCGCCACCAACAACGGAACGAAGACTCCCGAACAATATGTGGCGACGCTGGAAAAACTTGGCGTGCGCGTTTCGACTCAACAAGTTGTCACGTCCGCGCTTGGGGCGGCGTATATGCTTGGTCAAAACTTTCCACGCGGGACGAAAGTTTTCATGGTCGGCGAGGATGGGACTCGTACCGCGCTGGAGGAAAAAGGATTTGAGATCTTGTCCGTTGAGCGCGCGCAAGAGGCGCAAATTGTGGTGATGGGCATAGACCGCGAGGTCAACTTCAACAAAATGCGCGAGGCAACGTTGCTCGTGCGGCGCGGCGTTCCGTTTTATGCGACGAACCCCGACAAGACCTTCCCCACCCCGCGCGGAGAAATCCCCGGCGCCGGCGCGTGGCTCTCGGTGGTCACAACTGCAACGGGTGTTGAACCGATTTACGCGGGCAAGCCATTTCCGTTTATGATGGAACTTTCGCTCGAACGACTCGGCACAAAGAAGGAAGAGACGCTCGTCGTCGGCGACAGGCTCGAAACCGACATTGCCGCAGGTCAGGCAGTGGGATGTCCATGCGCGTTGGTGTTGAGCGGCGTGTCCACAAAAGAGCAGGCTGAGGCGTGGACGCCAAAGATTGACATTGTAGCGGATGATCTGGCGAGTTTGGTTCAGGAGCAAGTCATTACGTAATACGCAGTACGCAATACTGCTTACTTCGTACTGCGCATTTGGAATTTTCAAACTATGTTGATTTACGATCTCGACCTCGATTCAATTACCAACCTTTTACAAGAGTGGGACGAACCCGCCTATCGCGCGAAGCAGATCTGGCAAGGACTGTACCAGCATCTCTATGATTCGCCTGAGCAATTCACGAATCTATCCAAGTCATTGCGAGAAAAACTTACCGAGCATGTGACCTTCGCTCCGTTCAACGTAAAAACTTTTCTCGATTCATCCGATGGCTTCACGCGCAAAACCTTGCTTGAATTACCAGATAAAAATTTGATCGAAGCCGTGTTGATGAAATATGGCGACCCGGCAGATAATCCGCAGATCAAAGTGTCTGCCCCGAACAGCGAGAATTTACGCGGCGCGAAGAATCGCCGCACGCTTTGCATCTCCACGCAAGCGGGTTGTGCGATGGGATGCGTCTTCTGCGCGACGGGGCAAATGGGATTCAAGCGTCATCTTTCGAGCGGCGAGATCATCGCGCAAGTGTTGTTTTATGCGCGCATGTTGAAAGAGCGGAACGAAGTCGTCACCAACATCGTCCTCATGGGCATGGGCGAACCGTTCCACAATTACGACAACACAATGGACGCGATAGACCGACTCAACGACTCAAACGGATTCAACTTCGGCGCTCGCCGCTTCACCATCTCGACGGTGGGGCTGGTGCCACAAATTCGGCGTTTTGCCGACGAGAGGCGACAGGTGAACCTCGCCATCTCCCTCCACGCGGCAGGCGACGAGTCGCGCGTGGCGATGTTACCCGTCAACAAGCGATATAAAATTGACGATGTGATCGAAGCGTGCAAATATTATGTCGAGCAAACGCATCGCCGCATCACATTCGAGTGGGCGTTGATTCACGGAGTCAATGATTCGCCTGAAGTGGCGAAGAAACTCGCGGCGCGTCTCAAAGGGTTGATGTGTCATGTCAACGCAATCCCCCTCAACCCCACGACGGGATATAACGGTCAAGCCACGTCGCGCGAAAGGGCGGCAACGTTCAAAGCGACATTGGAACAGGCTGGGATCCCATGCACGATCCGCATGAGGCGGGGAATCGATATCCACGCGGGATGTGGTCAACTGGCTGGGGCTGTTTAAGTCCAATTTTGTGTGGTTAGAGGAAATGCGGCTGCAACTGACTACACGCTAAATCCATTAAAACTCAAATGAAGGTATTCCCCCTCGCGCGCGTTAATTACACAGAAGGCATGGAATATTCCGATCCGGCACGGCTCATCGAAAGGTGTATCGAAGGAGACGAACAAGCCATCGAAATATTTGTGCGCCGCCATGAAACGGATATATTTCGATTAGCGTTTTCCATTTTACAAGATCCGAGCGAAGCGTATGAAGCGGCTCAGGACACGTTTATCACGGCATTGAAGGCGCTGTCACGTTATCAGGAAAGATCGTCGCTCAAGGCATGGCTTTGCGCGATCGCGTTGAACATTAGCCGAAGCCGGTTGCGCAAGCGAAAAGTATTGGAAAGACTGCATAATACGCTGACGGTTGTGTTTCAGATCGAAACACGAAAACAGCCAACGCTTGAAGAGCGTGTTATCCAAACCGAAAAAGAAAAAGCAGCCTGGAACGCGTTGAACGAACTGGATGAAAAGCACCGCATGGTTATGGTATTGAGATACTTTCAAGAGTTGTCTGTCCGCGAGATCGCCGAAATACTTTCGATCAGCGAAGGAACGGTCCATTCCCGGCTGCATACTGCCCGCGAACGGTTGAGGAGCGCCCTGAAAGATATCTATGGAGACAAAGTCTGATGCGCATTACGCATGACGATGCCCGCACGTTGATCGATTTCAGCCTTGACGATTCAATATCGCCGGAGAAGCGAGCGATTCTGGCAGACCATCTCGCCGTATGTAATTCATGCCAGACCTACGCGCGCGAGTCAAAGGACGTCGAATCCGTCCTACGCTCGTCAATGAAAAAGCAGTGGGCAGTTAATCCCCTGCCCCTCTCGTTGGATCTCATTCGAGGAGGAGTGAGTAAGGGAAATTTCAAAAGCCCCATCTTGGCTACGCGATTGGCAATGCTGGGCGTGTTCTTCGCTGTGATCGCGTTGAGCATCTGGCAATTCAGCAAACCAAATCCGCATAAAAGCGCGACATTGCCTGTTGTGATCCTACCCAACCCAACGCCGTCATTGCAAGCGACAAGCACAAATCATGGTTCGCCGGACTGCCAGAATGTCATTTACAAGATACAGCCCGGGGATACGCTCGAAAACATCGCACAGCGCTTCGAGGTAGATGAAGTGTCCATTTTGGAAGCCAACAACCTACAGGAGACGACCGTGCAGACCGGCATTCAGCTAACCATCCCAACCTGCGCCTCTACCCCGACGTTTACCGCCTACCCCCCAACCATCATCACCACCTTTACGCCGCTCATGCAATTGACCACGTACACGCCCAATCAATAATCCTTAACGGAAAATTACATGCAAACTTGTCAGAACTTTCGGATTGAAGTATAAGTCACCCCATCTTACACAGGTCTACTCCCCCAATGAATAACCAACAACCAAACTGGCTCCAGCGCCCCATACATTCCTCCCTACCGGCTCTAACGAATGAAATCGCCTTGTTCGCAGGGATCATGATCCTCGCCATCTTTACCCGTTTTTACGACCTTGAAGCGCGCGTAATGAGCCACGATGAGAGTTTGCACACCTACTTTTCATGGTTGCTATATCGCGGACAAGGCTATCAGCACGCGCCCATGATGCACGGACCGTACCAGTTTCACATTATCGCCTTATCATATTTTCTGTTTGGCGTGTCAGATTTCACAGCGCGCATTCCCACGGTGCTATTCAGCATTGCCACAGTCTGGATGGTCTGGTATTGGCGCAGGTATCTCGGCAACTGGGGCATGATCGTCGCCGCCCTGCTCATGGTCATCTCCCCATATATGCTTTACTACGGGCGCTACGTTCGCAACGAGTCGTTCGTCGGATTTTCGGGGATCTTATTGCTGTATTCCATTCTGCGATACCTGGAAGTCGGCGAGAAGAAATATCTTTATCTCGTAACGGCGGCAACCCTACTACACTTCACCTCGAAAGAAACCGCGTTCATTTATACAGCGCAGGCTTGGCTCTTTCTAGGGTTTTATTTTCTGGCTCGCGTTTTTCATTCGGGAAAACTGCCAAACCTGCGCGAGGATCGCCCTCTAGACTTGATGATCCTGCTAGGCACCTTCGTTCTTCCGATGGCAACACCCTTCCCGATCAAATGGCTGGAACCCTGGTTACACGTAACCATTCCAACAGAGGTGTCTCAAGTGCAATCGCTCGACGCGAGAGCGCTATGGATCATCGGAATTTTCGTGGCGCTCTTCTTTCTCGTTTCCATCCTCATCGGCATGCTGTGGAATCGGGAATGGTGGAAATACGGCGCAATGTACTGGGGCGTCTTCACCATTCTGTACACGACCGTATTCACCAACCCCGCCGGCTTTTTCACCGGGGTACTCGGCTCGCTTGGCTACTGGCTGGTTCAACAAGGCGTCGAACGCGGCGGTCAGCCGGATTATTTCTATTGGCTGGTGCAAATCCCCATGTACGAATTCCTGCCCGCGCTTGGAACAATCTTCGCCGCATGGCTGGGTTTCAAGAAGATTCTGAGTTTCAAGCCCCGGCAATCAGCGCCTGAGGTGGAAACTGCGCTTCCACAAGAGATTTCCGAACCCGCCCCCGAACTTGTCGAAGAGCAAGCGCGTAATTTCAACTTCGTCAACATGTTCAGCCTGCTCTTATTTTGGTCGATCATCAGCATTATCGCTTTCACGGTTGCCGGCGAAAAAATGCCCTGGCTGACGTATCACATGGCATGGCCCATGATATTACTGACCGGCTGGGGAATCGGGCAAGTCATCGAATCGATCACACAAAAACTCGATGAAGCCTCGCCCTGGCGCTCAGCCCTTATCGTTTTTGTTTTGGCGGTATTTTGTGTCGCAGCTTTCAGCATTCTGCGATCCCTCTTCGGGCCCACTCCTCCATTCCAGGGCGCCAATCTCGACCAACTTCAAGCCACGTCGGCATTTATCTTTCCGCTGATCATGACGCTTGGCGCGGCCGGCTTACTGTTCATTCTGACGCGTAAAGACGCCGCGAGTCTCGCGCATGTGGGCTTGATTCTCACCCTCATCGTTGCCGCCGTCTCGAGCGTGCTCAATGGCGCACAACTGTTACAGGCGCAAACCACCAGCGCAACAGATCCCGGCATGGTCGCCTTGTATGGATGGAGATTCGGCGGGGTCTTCATTGGCATGCTGGCTGGCATCGCCGGCTTGGTGTGGGTATCGCGCCTGCCGAAAAAAACCCCCCTGGTAGAGTTCGTTGTGCTGGCGCTCTTCGGCTTGCTCGCCGCGCAAACTGCCCGAACCTCGTTCCGCGCGAACTACATCAACTACAACGACGCAACTGAATATCTCGTCTATGCCCATGGCGCGGGCGGAGTGAAAGAAGTCCTTCACCAGATATCCGAAATTTCAGAGCGCACGACCGGAGGCTTGAACGCGATCATTGCCTATGACGCCAGCGCGCCGGACACCGGGGTTTCCTGGCCCGTCGTTTGGTATCTGCGCGATTTCACACAACAACGGTCGTTTGACCAGCCCACCCGCTCGCTCCGCGAAGCGGTTGCGGTGATCGTGGACCAAAAGAACTTCGATAAGATCGACACCGCCCTAGGCGACGGGTTCTATCGTTTCGACTACATCCGCATGTGGTGGCCCAACCAGGATTACTTCGGGCTGGACAAAACCCGCGTACTCAACGCCATCACCAACCCGGAGATCCGCGCCGGCATTTTCGACATTTGGTTCGACCGAGATTACACACGCTACGCCCAAGCCACCGGCAACAGCAGAATGACCCTCACCACATGGGACCCGTCCGATCAAATGCGACTCTACATCCGCAAAGATGTGGCGGCTCAAATTTGGAATTACGGCGTCGGACCCTCCGACGCGCCGCAGGTAGTCGATCCCTACGAAGCGGGCAAGCAAACCATAAGCGCGAACCAGACCTTCACCTCAAACGTGTATGCGCCGCTCGGTTTGAACGCGCCTCGCGGCATTGCCATAGGCAAAGACAGCGACATCTATGTCGCCGATTCGCGCAACCACCGCATCCTGCGCATCGCCGCAGACGGAAGCGTGCTGGACGAATGGGGCAGTTTCGCCGACCTTGCGCAAGGCGACGCGCCGATCGGCACCTTCAACGAACCCTGGGGTGTTGCAGTGGGACCGGATGGCTCCGTCTATGTGACAGACACGTGGAATCACCGCGTGCAGAAGTTCACCAAAGATGGAACTCCGATCAAAACCTGGGGGCAATTTGGTCAACCGTCGCCGGAGTTTCCCGATTCGAATTATTTCCTATGGGGTCCGCGCGGCATTGCCGTGGATTCACAAGGGCGCGTACTTGTGGCAGACACTGGCAACAAAAGAATCGTGGTGTACGATCAGGAGGGGAACTATCTCACAGAATTTGGCTCCGGCGGATTCGATCCCGGTCAGTTCGACGAGCCGGTTGATGTTGCCGTAGGAAGCGACGGGGTCGCGTACGTCACCGACACGTGGAATCAACGCATCCAATCCTTCATCCCCACCGAAGGAACAGAACTCCTCTACCTGCCGCTCGCTCAATGGGACGTCAACGGTTGGTTCGGTCAATCGCTGGAGAACAAACCGTACATAGCCGTGGGAGGCGACAACCACGTGTTCATCACCGACCCGGAGGGCTACCGTGTGATCGAATTTACTTCCAACGGTGAATTCGTCCGCACCTGGGGCGATTTTGGAACCAGCCTCGAGGAATTCGGTCTCACATCCGGCATTGCGGTGGACCCACTCGGATTCGTCTGGGTTGCAGACACAGGCAACAACCGAATCCTTCGGTTCGCTTTGCCATAACCTCGCGCACGACTCGTCCACGTCAGAGAAGCGCGTCTGGTAACGAGCGAACAACAGAGTCCAGTCACAGACTGCGCAACTCAATGGCTCTGCGGAAAAACCCGTAAGGTTAGCAAAGAAGAGAGACACCCGCTATCACAAGGTGTCTCTCTTTGGTTTCGACGAAGCTCCAATCGCGCGGGAAAGCCGGCAACGAATACCCGCTATTCAACTTCAATGTAGATCCTTTTGTTAATCGCGCCTTTGCTTTTGTAATCACTCACGCGGATCGTTCCCACTTCGCTGGTGTTGCGCACATGAGTTCCGCCATCGGCTTGCAGGTCAAGCCCCACAATTTCGACCGTCCGCACCTCTTTAATTCCCTCGGGTAAGAGATTGATCTTCGTCCGAATCAAATCGGGGATTTGGAACGCCTCTTCACGCGGAAGAATATTAACCCGAATCTCTCGCGCCTGTCGCACTTCGTTATTGATCGCTATTTCGATCTCGCGCGCCAGCTCGCCGCGCATGGTCGCAAACTCGAAATCCAAATGCCCTTTCAACGGTTCCATATTTCCGCCTGTCACCTGGGCGCCATAATCGCGGAAGATCGTGCCGCACAGCACGTGCAACGCAGTGTGAGTGCGCATCAGCTTGTGTCGGCGGACCCAGTCTAGGGTCCCGCGCGAAGCGACGCCGACAGAAGGCAAAGGCGCGGCGCCGCCGAGAAAATGCAAAATGTCGTCATCTCGCTTTTTCACTTTCTCCACCGGGTAGATCACGCCCGCCATCGTCAGGGAGCCGAAGTCGCACGGTTGGCCTCCGCCGCCGGGATAGAACGCCGTGCGGTCTATAATCACCGCGCGTTCCTCGGCGAACACAGCAACAACCCCGGCTTCGAATTCCTGAAGATAACTATCGGTTTGATACAGCAGTTCGGTCATAGCGACTCCGTTCTCGTGAAGTGTACAGCAAATGATAAAATCAGCCAATGGAATTGGAGGCAGGATGAACCCGAAAAGAATTGTAATCGACGGCAAGGCTTACAACAGCGTGGACGAAATGCCCGAGGACGCGCGCCGAAATTACGAGCAGGCGATGAAGAACTTTGGCTCGGCAGACCCGATCATCGCCTTGAGCAATGTATTTGCCGACGCAAACAACAACGGAATGCCCGATATGGTTGAGAATCAAGCCATGAACGTCATGGGCGGGATGACCTTCGTTGTGAATGGGCAAACCTATAACAGCCTCGACGATCTTCCACCCGAAGCCCGCGCGAAATACGAACAAGCCATGGTCATGCTCAATAAAAACCAGGACAACACGCCGGACTGGATGGAAGCCCTGACGAACGTTTCGTCACAACCACCCCAGCCCGCGATGACTTCGACCGGCTACCCTATCGCCGACACAACGCGTCACGCCTCGCGCGCGCCTCTGCCTGTCTCGCCAACCTTCGCGCCAGACACCTCAAACGGCTGGATGCTGGCGTTAGCCGGGCTGTTTATCTTGATGGTCTGCGCTCTCGGCTCCATCGGCGTATGGTATTTCTTTTTTCGTTGAAAATGAGCGTTTGGTTAGAACTTCACAACCCGCTTGACACTGTTTAAGGATTTTTGTATAGTATTTTACGTTGCAAATATTGGCACGGCTGCCCACCCGGCTAGGCGTGCCTTTTGTTTGCGCGCACATCACACACTGCGAGGAGAGTCGATGATACAAGTCAACGGACTCATCAAGGATTATGGAGCGCGGCGGGCGCTGAACGCCATCAGCTTCAACGCCAATCAAGGAGAGATCGTCGGATTCCTAGGACCGAACGGCGCCGGCAAGACCACCACCATGCGAATCTTAACCGGGTACATGCCCCCCACCGAGGGCGAGGTGACTGTCGCCGGTTACGATGTCGTGGAAGAGTCGCTCGAAGTGCGGAAGCGCGTGGGATACCTCCCAGAGACGGTTCCGCTCTATAATGATATGTCCGCGTTGGATTATCTGAAATTTATGGCGGATCTCCGCCATGTGCCAGACGCGGAAGACCGAGCGGCTGAAGCGCTGGAAAGCGTCAACCTGGGCGAGCGCGCAAACTCCTTTATTGGCAGTTTCTCCAAAGGCATGCGGCAACGCGTGGGGCTGGCGCAGGCTTTGCTCCACCGCCCGGAAGTCATCATTCTGGATGAACCCACCATCGGTCTCGACCCAAGCCAGGTCGTTGAAATCCGTGAATTGATCCGCGCCATTGGCAAAGACCGCACCGTGCTTTTCTCAACGCACATCCTTTCAGAAGCACAGCAGATCTGCGATCGCGTGCTCATCATCAACAAAGGGAGGATCGTCGCCGAGGATACGCCCGAAAATCTACAATCGCGCCTGACTGGCGCGCAACGCGTCATCCTGCGCGTGCGCGGCGAGTCGGATGACCTGCCGGCGAAGATCCAAAAGATCAAAGGCGTGCAGGAGGTGGAAACCAAGCCGGACGGGTCGATCGAATTCGAATTCGCTTCCGGTCAAGATTCCCGCCCGCAGGTGGCGAAGGCAGTTATTCAGGGCGGGTACGATCTCCTGGAATTCCGCCCGGTGGGAATGAGTCTTGAGGAAATCTTCCTTGAATTAACCCGCGACGCATCGTCCGGTAAAAAATCATCATGAGGCAACAATATGCGTAACATCTGGACCATTGCACGGCGCGAATACGACCAGTATTTCATCAGCCCCATCGCCTATGTTGTGGCGGTGGCTTTGCTGTTCATTCTTGGCGGGTATTTTGCTTTCCTGCTCGTGTACGCCAACCAGAATTTTGGTTTCGTGCCCGACGTGAATGTCATCAACGACCTCTTTGCCTTTCTACTCCTTCTGTCGATCCCCGCGCTGACCATGCGCGTGCTGGCAGACGAAACCCGCACCGGCACGATCGAACTGTTATTAACCGCCCCCGTCCGCGATTTTGAACTTGTGGCTGGGAAATGGCTGGGTAGTTTTCTGTTCGTGTTCACACTCATCCTCATCACGGCGATTTATCCGCTCATCTTGCGTTCCCAGGTGACTCCGGGCTTGGATTGGAAGTTGATGTTGTCTTCCTACCTGGGCTTGATCCTGCTCTCTGCCGCGTTCGTCGCCATCGGGGTGGGGTTATCGGCCGTCTTCAGCAACCAAGTGACCGCATTCATCACCACCATTGCGGTACTGATCACGCTGTGGTGGCTGATCGGCATCCCCGCCAACGTGCTTCCCACCGGCGGCGAATTCTTCCGCTATCTGCAACTTAATACTCACTTTGCCAATGCGCTCAACGCCGGCAGTCTTGAACTTTCAAACCTGGTGTATTTCTTCAGCCTGATCGCCATCGGTCTGTTTACCGGCACAGTCGCAATCGAAGTTCGGAGATGGAAATAATGAATAACAAGTCGAACAAATCGGCATCCAGCCGCTACACGATCGTTGCGCTCATCGTCGCCCTTTTGGCTTGTATTGCCACCGGCTTGCTTGCCGCCGCAAAAGGCGTGATTGCGCTCGGGCTGTATACAGTCCAATTCCCGGAACGCTTGAACAATGGTTTATGGATCAGCGGCGGGTTGGTGATACTGGGCATTGCCGCGTACGCCATCTTTGAACCCGGAAAATTCCAGCGGTTTATCACCGGGCGGCAAGCGCGCTACGGCGGAAACACACTGATCGCCTCCCTCGCCTTCATCGCCATCCTTGTTGTGGCAAACACGCTCGCGTATAAAAATCCAACTCCACTCGCCGACCTGACGGAGGATCAGTCCAACACGCTGGCGCCGGAACTCGAAGCGGCGCTCGAAACCTTGCCGGATAAAGTTCACGCCACAGGCTTTTTCAGCCAACTCCCATCCGATTCAGCGCAGGAACTTCTGGACCGCATCAAGTCGAAAAGCGGCGGCAAATTCGATTATGAATTCGTCGACCCCAATCGCGACCCGCAACTCGCTCGTGAAAACAACATCACCGGCGACGGAAAGATCCTGCTTGAGATGAGCGGACGCAAAGAGATCGCCGCCTCCGCATCGGAGACAGAAATCTTCGAAGCCTTATTGCGGTTGATCAACCCGGAAGACCGGGCGATCTACTTCTTGATCGGTCATGGTGAGCGCGACACGCAGGAATACAATCAAGAAACCGGCTCGATGACCCGCGCTAAAGAAATTCTGGAAAGCAAGAATTACACCGTTAAAACGCTCAACCTGCCAGCCGAAAACAAGATACCCGACGACGCCGACCTTATCATTATCGCGGGACCCGTCCAGCCAATCACAGAAAACGAACAAAAATTGTTGCGCGAGTATCTAGCGGGAGGCGGTTCTCTGATCGTCATGGAAGACCCGCTCATTGTGACCGACTTCGGCGACCAGGCAGACCCGCTTGCCAAACTATTGCTCGACGACTGGGGCATTTCCATCAACAATGATGTGGTGATCGATCTCGACAGCTCGGACCCCATGATCGGCACGGCGGCATCTTACCCTGGGCCGCACGCCATCACCCGCAAGATGAACAACATCATCACCTACTTCCCGCTCACGCGCAGTCTCACTATTGCGTCCGCGCCGGAAAACGTTCAAGCCAGCCTGCTGATCCAAACCACTCCAAAATCGTGGGGCGAAACAAATACGGCAGAGTCGAACGTGGCATTTGATGAAGCCGCAGATATTCCGGGACCCATGACGCTCGCCGTCGCGGCAGACAATACCGCCAACAACAGCCGCGTGGTTGTATTCGGCACATCACAATTTGCCACCGACCAGAACTTCGACCAATACGGCAACGGCGATCTGTTCGCCAACTCGGTGGATTGGGCCGCCCAACAAGAAAACCTGATCGAACTCACGCCCAAACAACCGGTCACCCGCAGTTTCAACCCCGCCTCGCAGGGACGAATCCTGTTCTTAATGTTCATCGTCGCAATTCTCATGCCCGGTATCTTCGTGGTACTCGGCGTGATGACCTGGCTTCAGCGCCGGAAACAGGGATAATATGCGACGAAACACAACGCTGGTATACCTGCTCATCCTCGCCGTGGCGCTGGGGGCGTACTACCTGATCAACAACCGCGAGAAACCGGCCGAGATTGCCATCACGCTCGAACCAGATGAAATTGCATCGTATCTATTTAACGCGGCGGACGGCGTTCCCAGCAACATTCGCATTGAATCAAAAACGGGCGAAACGGTCGAAGTGGCGCGAGGCGAGGATGGCGTGTGGGAGTTGATCCTGCCGATCGAAGCCTCCGCAGATCAAGCGGCGGCAGAAGCGGCAGCCAGTCAAGTCACCACGTTGCGCATCGAAGATACCATCACCGATATCCCTCTGGATGTGATCGGCTTGGACGCGCCTGAATATACTTTAATTGTCCAATTCAAAAGTGGTGTGGAACGAAAAGCAAGTGTCGGTGTTATCACCCCAACAGAAAATGAATATTACGCGCTCAGCCCGGATGGCAATGTGGTGATCATCAACAAATTTAGCCTCGATCCGCTTCTTGGACTCCTTGCCGCCCCGCCATATTTGGAGACGCCCACGCCCAGCCCGGCGCCAACAGAAACGTTCACTCCGCTTCCACCCACGAGTGAGGTTGGCTCCCCAACCCCAGCCACCGGCACTCCTCAGCCGTAACATTTCCAACCTTGAAGCGTCTATGAAAGAGCAACGAAAAGGGCTTGAATTTCGTTTGGAAAATGTGTATTCTGATAAGAACCCTCTTGATTTTGCGCCCTAAAGTCATAACAAAGAAAGCGGACATAACCTGAATGGATGTAGAAAAAATATTGATGGTTGACGAAGAGGAAGAATTTCCCGCGATCGCGCGTTTGATCGAACTGGGACGACAAAAATCCTACGTCACGCTCGATGATATCCTGCACTTCTTCCCCGAAGCCGAGCAGGATGTGGAGCAACTCGAAGAAGCTTTTTCGGCTCTTTTGAGCGCCGGGATTCCCTTCGTGGAGGATACCAACACCTCTGAACCCACCGAGGACGAACTCGTGGCAGTGGAAGCCACAGAGGCTGAGCCGGAAGTCGATCTCGCGCTCGACGATTATCTTGCCAACATCGACACGGACGACACAATCGGCTTGTACCTCAAAGAGGTCAGCCGCGTTCCGCTGTTGACCGCGACGGAAGAAGTTGCCCTCGCCCAACGCATCGAGCGTGGACGCATGTCGCGCGAAGAACTCGCAAAAGGCAACGCGACTCCCCGTCGCCGCGCCGACTTACGCAAACTCATCGAAGACGGCTGGGCGGCGCGCGAACATCTCATCACGGCAAACTCGCGCTTGGTGATCTCTGTCGCTAAAAAATATATGGGACGCGGCGTTCCCTTCCTCGATTTGATTCAGGAAGGCAACATCGGTCTCATCCGCGCCACCAAAAAATTCGACTACCGCCGCGGACATAAATTTTCCACGTACGCCACATGGTGGATTCGCCAGGCGGTCACGCGCGCCATCGCCGACCAGGGGCGCACGATCCGCGTCCCGGTCCACATGGGCGACCAGATCAACAAACTCCTGCGCGTGCAACACCAATTGACTCAACGCCTCGGGCGCGAACCAAGCGTGGAAGAAATTGCGGAAGCGCTCGATGTGCCGCCAAAGAAAGTGGAGAACATGATCCAGGTGGCGCGGCGTCCGCTTTCGCTGGAAACCCCGACCGACGACGAAGAAGATTCGGTGTTGGGCGATTTCATCGAAGACGACGAGGCTCCCCCTCCCGACGACACCGCCACGTACAACCTGCTCAAAGAACATCTCGGCGAAGTGTTGAACGGATTGCCCCCGCGCGAAGTCCGTATTTTGCAACTGCGCTATGGTCTGCTTGACGGGCAGGCATACACCCTCGAAGAGGTCGGTCGCAAAATGGGCGTCACGCGCGAACGCGTCCGCCAGATCGAAGCGCAGGCATTGAGCCGGCTAAGACACCCGACCATCCGCCGTAAGTTGCGCGACTATTTAGGAGAATAATTCGAAAGCGATGACGCTGAAACGTCATCGCTTTTTTGATTCGTAACTTATAATCAAGGCATGGACAAGAAACTCGTTTCGCCACTCATCGGCATTCTCGTCATTGCCTGGGCGGGTTTTTCGATGGGGGCATATTTTGTTTCGCACAAACCTCTATTAATCCAAGTGGCGGGTCAAGTCGCCTATTCTGTCTGGACACTGATCATCACAATCCTATTAACAATCAATGCGTTCGCGCTTGGCAACCTCACCTTACGGCGCTTGCTTCCCAACAGCGCCTGCAACACGCCAGCCCTGCTCCTGGCAGGCGGCATGGGGCTGGGATGGCTCGGTATCCTTGGTTTTGGGATGGTCTTGGTTGGCGCAACGCACACAGGAATATTGCTGGGAGCGCAAGTTTTGATCCAGGTTTATTTCTATCGGCGCGGCGAGGTAACAGAAACTCTAAATCAAATTCGAACTCTCCGCCGGGAGATCAAAGAATCCGCGACACAAATCCCTGTTTGGATGGTATGGTTTGCCTCCATCGCCTTCGCCCTCACAGCGCTTCGCACCTACCTTCCACCTGTTGACGCCTTCGACGCGCTTCTCTACCATTTGAGAATCCCTCAACTATGGCTTGCGGATGGGGGCTTACAACCATACAACATTCCCCATTACTGGTTTCCAGGTATCGTCGAAGGCGTATATTTCTGGGGAGTAGGCATGGGCTCCGAACTTGTCTCACAGCAAGCCCATTTCCTATGGGCGTTTCTCCTGACGTTGTTGATTTGGCATTGGACAAGGCAACTCTTCGGGGACATCGCCGCCGCATGGGCTGTATTATTGATCTTCTCCATGCCATCTATGTTGTTGCTTGCCACGTGGGCATACACCGACCTGGCGCTTTCATTCTATGGGGTTGCGATGCTTTATTGCCTATGGGTGGGAATAGAAACGGATGATAAAAGATGGTGGAAGATAAGCGCCATAGCGGCAGGCATGGCAATGGGCGTCAAATACACGAGCGTCGTCATGCCCATTAGCGCCGCGCTTATCATCACAGCGTGGACGTTTCAATCGCCGCGCGAATGGATTCGCGCAGTCGCGCAGTTCAGTCTATTCAGTCTTGTCACAGGGTCGGTCTGGTATCTCCGTAACTGGTATTGGATGGGCAATCCGTTTTACCCGTTTGTGTTCGGCGGCAGGTATTGGGACTCGTTCAGGGCGCAGGCATTTTCAGGAGCGGGAACAGGCATCGGCTGGGATTGGGAAGCGATCTTGTTACTTCCGATCACCGTCACACTTGGATATCAGGACGCCAACTCGATTGACGCGGATATCGGTCCGCTGTTGTTAACCGCGCTACCCCTGGCGTTACTGGCAATGCGCCGTATCAAAGCGTATGACACAATAAAACGGAACGCGCTGACGGCTATCGGAATATTTATAGCCACAAGCGCCGCCTTTTGGATCTATGGATATATTTCATCGCGGGGGTTGTGGCAGGCTCGTTTACTGATGCCCGCCATGATCCCCTTCGCCATACCGGCGGCAATCGGAGTGACCGCGATAAGGGAATTCGACTCAAAAAAATTTCAGGCTTCATTCATCATTTCCGGGCTTTTGATCGCAAGCATGGCGCTCAATCTCATCAACATGGGATTGAGCGTGATCGCCAGGAACCCATTCGCGCTCGCAACCGGGATCGTCACACGCGAGTCGTATCTCGAAAAATATCAACCGGGTTACGCCTCTGCGTTAGAAATGATCTCCCGCTTGCCGGAAGACGCCAGCGTTTATTTTCTCTTCGAACCCCGCAGTTACAGGATGACGCGCAAGGTTCAGCCCGACCCTATTCTGGATAATTTCAGCCATGATCTGTTTCTCCACAAGAATCCACAAGCCATACTTAAGGCATGGCAACGGGATGGATATACTCATGTTCTGTTGAACGCGCAAGGCGTGGAGTATGCCTTTCAAAATACGCCGGACCAAAAGGCGGAGTTCCAGGCAACCATGGCGCTGCTTTCAGATCCATTCGCATCAGAAGCAACAGGGTATATTTTATACAAAATACCCAGGTAAAGCATTCTGCAAGAAAACCAAACGATCGAAGTTGTTATACCTGTAACCCAATAGGACTTACGCAGTTGAACCTGTTGCGCCGTAGTTGCACTGCGGCGGCGGTAGTACAACTGCCCGGCAACTGCGTAAGTCCTGCCCAATGAATGCAATCGACAGCCACACGCCATGCGCCACCCCAGACTCATTCAGATACCCACCATATTCTTCGCGGCTATCTTAACGCTCTCTTTAATCTCCGGCGGGCAAATGCTCAGCATAGACAGCGACCTGGGGCGGCATTTGATACTTGGCAAGCACATCCTCGAACAGCGCGTCATCCCAACCCATGATCTTTTTTCGCACACGCTGACCGGCGAATCCCGTCCGCCGTATGAGTGGCTCTCGCAGGTCATCTTTGAGATCGCAAATAAATGGCTGGGACTAGACGGCGTGATCCTGCTCACGGCAATCCTCCTCAGCGCGGTCATCCTTCTTCTGTACCGACATTGCTTCAACCGAAGTCAATCGGTGTTGATCTCGTTTTTCGTTGTTTTGGTTGCGACAGGCGCGACGAGTATCCATTGGCTTCCACGTCCGCATGTGATTACTTTCTTATTGCTTGCCATCTGGATTCACAATCTTGAAAAACTCCGAACTGGCAAGCAAATAAAAATTTACTTTTTCCCCCTCCTCATGCTGTTTTGGGCAAACCTGCACGGCGGATTTATCTTCGGCTTTCTCGCGCTCGCCGCGTACTTCGCAGGCTGGCTATGGGACGAATGGCGGAATCGAGCAAGCATAGAATCGGGCAAAAATTTTTTCCTTGCGGGAATTTATTCCCTCGCCGCTTCGATCCTCACACCCGATCTTTGGCACAACTGGGAGGCGGTTCTCAACAACCGTAGCGCGTTCATCCTCAATCGCACCGTCGAGACCATGCCGCCGAATTTAACGGACCCGTCCGTTGCGCCGTTCGTCATTCTGCTTTTGCTTAGCGTAATTTTTTTCTTCGTCAATCTGCGGACTGCCATCGTCAGTCACATTTTCCTGCTCGGCGGGTTTGCCGTCTTGGCATTGATGATGACGAGAAATATCCCATTGTTTGCAATTGTCTGCGCGCCGATTCTGGCGGAATGGATCGCTACGAAAGCGAATCAATTCCCCGCGTGGAAACGATTCGATGAACGCTTTGTAAACCTCGCCACGCCTAGCCGATCATTTCTGCTTCCAGCAATTTTGATCATTCTTTCTGTTGGATTTTTTGCCTACAGCCACGCAAAAGGCAGGCAAGTTTATCAGTTCAACCCGCAGGTATTTCCCGTCCAGGCAGTAGATTGGCTGGAGGAGAATCCAATCGAGGGCAACATGTTCAACGAATTCAACTGGGGCGGCTATCTGCTTTATCGTTTATGGCCCCGCGATCTTATTTTTGTGGACAGTCAAAGCGACTTCTATGGCGAACCGCTGATGCGCGATTATGAAACGATATTGTTAGCCAAAAATAATTGGCGTGACCTGCTGAATCAGTATCAAATCACATGGGCGATCATTCCCTCAAACGCGCCATTGGCGAATCAATTGGAGCAAGAGATTGGCTGGACAGTTTTGTATGAAGACCCCGTAGCCGTCATCATTCAGCGGAAATAAGACCATCTCAAAATATTATGTCACTCTGAGGGAGCGGGGTTTGCGACCGAAGAGTCTCTTATTTGGACAGCAGAGACCCTTCGCTATCGCTCAGGGTGACATGCTGGGAGGGTCTGGAGTTATTTATTTAGGACTTACGCAGTTGAACCTGTTGCGCCGTAGTTGCACTGCGGCGGCGGCAGTACAACTGCCCGCCAACTGCGTAAGTCCTGTTATTTCTGCCGCGAGATCAGAACGCCATCTGATTCGTACACCACATCAAACCCTGAATCCAATTTGAGACTCTCCACAAAATACGGAAACACTCTCTGCGGCGCAAGCGGACCGCAATTGTTCACGCGCAAAATTTTCGAAACATAGAGGTAATCATAGTCCGCGCGGTCAACAAGTTCGTCAAGGCAAGCCACATTGCTGTCCGCCAAACACTCCTGCACCGCATACGTCGAGCGCACGTAATCGTTGAACCCCGCGCCCTTCGTCCATTCGGTGCCTTGCACGGTGAACAAACTTTTCCTCCCGCTGATGGCGGGAAACCATTCCATCACCGAATCGCACGAGGCTGACGTTGTGCCGGTCAACACGAGGAAGCGCGAATCGTCAGGCGTGTTCGCCTGCGCCCAACGCATCGCCTCTTCGTCCGGCGGATACAGGGTTGCAGTGGATAACTGCAAGCCGAATTGCGCGGTGGAAAATATCAGATACAGGATGAGATAAATAAAAACATTCCGCTCTGTGGAGGAAACTTCCGTTTCTTTCGACGGGGCTGGCTGGATCGCCGGTAGGATGACTTCCACAAGCCCCAGCGCGGCAAGCATCGCCAGCGGAATCGCCGCAAGCCCCGCCGCGCTCCGCCCTTCGATGAAGAAGGGAATCGCCATCCACAACGGAAGCAGGTAGTCCCGTCGGATGAGGCGGGATGCGATCCCGATCAAGCCGAGGACCGCGATCACCGTCGCGTAAGTTTCCTCTGTGAAAACGAAGAAAAGCAAGTTGAACACCGCCGCCAATTTCGAGCCGGTTGCCGCGCCGCTCAACAGCGGAGCGATGCCGTGATACGAAATGACCGACGCCCACCACGGCGCGGAAACGATTGCCACAACGACGCCGACAAGCACGGAATGAATGAATGCCACGCGTGTTCGTGAAAGCATGAGCCATAAAAAGATTGCGGAGACAAACGTATGCACCGCCGCTTCCGGGTGACTCATCACCGCCAGCCCGCCGAAGATGCCCGCAAGAACAATATCGGAGCGGCGCTTCTGTTCGTAGAGGCGAATCACAACCGCCAGCGTGAGCAACATAAAAAATTGACCGGGACTGCGCGTGAGTCCGCCGCCCATCACGAACCATGACAACGCTCGCGGCATCAAGGCGAAGAAGAAAGTCGAAACCGCCGCGTGAAATTTATTTTTGAGCAATTGCAAAGCAAGAAGATAAAACGCGGGGATCGAAAGAGTCGCAAAGAAAGCGGGAAGCCAGCGGACTACTTGCGTTGAATCAAGCCCGAAGATCAACGAGGCAACTGCGCCGAAGTAAAACCCCAACGGCGGATACGCGTACGGAATATTCAGATGGTTATAAGACGTGAACGCAGGGAGAACGAAACGATTCGCTCGCAAGTCGTCCACCATCACGGCGAACATGCCGCCGTCGTTGATGGCGAACCCTGCCAGCAGGGTCGGGTTGAAGCGCATGTAAGCGCCGATCGCGCACGCCAGAATCAGAATCAACATCCCCCATTCCTCGCGCGTGATCGGCTTCTTTTGCTTCATAACACCGAATCGATCATGATGGCGATAAAGATGAAAACAAGATAGCTACTCGACCACTTGTACATACGCCAGGCAACTTTATTGCCGCCTGTTCTCCAAACCTTCCATGCGGCATACAACAACGCGCCGCCCAACACAAGCGACGAGACCAGATAGAAAGAGCCAGCCAGGTTGAGGATGGGTAACAACAACGTGACGATCACCAACTCGATGGTGTACACGAATATCTGCCTGCGCGTCTCCATCTCGCCGCGCACAACTGGCATCATCGGAACGCCCGCATGTTCGTAATCCTTCATGCGGACGATGGCGAGCGCCCAAAAATGCGGAGGCGTCCACATGAAGATGATGGCGAAGAGTATCCACGCCGTCCAATCGAGGTGACCGGTGGCGGCGGCATAACCCACCATCGGAGGGATCGCCCCCGCCCCTCCGCCGATCACGATGTTTTGCACCGTCGCTTTTTTCAACCACATGCTATACAGGATCACATAATACGCAATTCCCGCCAGCGAAAGCAACGCGGCAAGGTCGTTGACAAAACAGGCGAGAATGTAATAACTGATCAGCGACATGCCCAGCCCAAACGCGAGCCCCTCCGCGTCGGTTAACCGCCCGTCTGCCAGCGGACGTTTTGCAGTGCGTTGCATACGCCTGTCCAACTCGCGGTCGATGTATTGATTCAACGCGCCCGAACCGCCCGCCGCGAGCGCCCCGCCGAGCAACGTCCAGACGGTCAGCGAAAAGGACGGGATTGCCTTCATGCCGATCACCAATCCGCCGTACGTTGTGATCAAAAGCAAGCCCACGATCAACGGTTTCGTCAACGCGAACAGGTCCTTGGCGCGCTGAAGTTTACCGGTCGCCGGGGGAACCGATTCTGCTTCGTGGCTGACGCCGGACGCATACACCAGCAAGATCAACGAAATCCACAACGCGATCGTTGTCAACGTATGCAAGACGAACAAATGCCGCGCTTCCGATTGCGAGATCAAAGCCGCGCCAACCAGAGCCTGCCCAAAGAACATCACGCCTAAAATCGTTGTCAACGGAAGGATCAAGCGATGCGAGCGCTGTTCCCGCCACGCCTTGCGAAACACAAGCGCCATCAAGACCGACGCGATACCGACCAGCGAAAGATGAGCAAGTTTCAACCAACCCACCGGCGCGGAGGGAATGCACAGGGGCCAGCCCGCGCAAAACTGCGCGGCGTCTGAAAGGGTGACAATGCGCCCAGCCACCGTGAGGGCAATCACGGAAACGAAAAGCGTCACAACATAGCGTGCAAAAGAAGAGCGAAGGGTGAATTTCATGCGGAAAGTGAATCCTGTTTCTTTATAAAATAAGGGTAGCCAAAGAATAACAAGGCGGCGAAGGTGAACCACTGCATAGCATACCCAAAATGCGAACCTTCTGTCAAATCCTTTTCGGCTTGCGCAGGCGCGATCGGCGGCGTTGTATCATTCGCAACAGCCGCAAGCTGGAGGTAGACCGGCAGGATCGGGTACGGCAACTGACGGGCGATGTTCGCCACGTCGGGGTTGATCCAAAATTCGAGCGGGGAACCATCCTGAGGAAGCGCGTCGGGGATTCCACCGAAGGCTGGTTTGCCATGCCCCGGCTGAATCCACCCCTCTACAACAACCGGGCCGGTCTCGTCGTACTTGCGCCAGTCATCGGGCGTGTCGTTCCCGTCGGCGGGAATCCAGCCGCGGTCGACCAGAACAGCCGTCCCGTCGAATCGAAGCGGGGTGAAGAGGTGATATCCGTATTGCCCAAGGCGTTCCTGATTCCGCATGACGACCTGGTTTTCGAAATCATAATTTCCTGTCACAGTCGCGGCGCGGTCTTTCATCTCGCCCAGGGCTTCGGGGATTTCAACATTGAGATCGATGCGGTCGTTGGATCGCATTTCAAGGTACTGCGCATTGTCCGCGCGCCGCGTTTCCAGTCGATCCAGTTGCCAGATGCCGAGGCGAATCAAAACCAGCGTTCCGGCGAAGACAAGGAGGGTTGTCAGCCGCCACGCGCGGCTGAACATTCTACGCAGGAGCATGGTCTTTTTTCACCGGCATCACAAGGCTATACAACGCGATCAGCACGGCAAGCGGCAGACCCGTGCCGAGAATTCCAACGAGGTGCGTATACGGCGTCAGCGCGTCGCGCACTTCAAGCCCAAAGTAATTCCCCGATTGAAACGTGCATTCGTACGTGAGGCTTTCCTTTTGGCTGAAAGATAAACGGGCAGAAGCCTTTGCGGGAATCCACAGCGGACCCAATTTATGGTCGACCACATCTTCGTTGTTGACGATCAGCGTATCGCCCACAACAAACATCATGTTTGTCGGAATGGATGGAGGCTGTTCGCCGCGCGCCACCTGCTCCAACGTTCCGTTGGGTATGGTCAAAACGATCTCTTGCGGCGCGCGAGTTGCCTGACCGAGTAAAAAGATGGGCGTTTCAGTTAAGGCTACCCCGATCAGCAAGCCCAGGAACAAGGAGATGCCGATCCGTTTGATGTAAATTTTTTTGCTGGTCATGCTATTCTTTCAAGACCAGTTTCAAATCGTGGATGATATCCTCCACCGGCGCGTCGTACGGAAAAGAGAGGCGCAGGTTGCCGTTGCGGTCGATGAGCAAGATGCGCGCCGTATGGTTGACGAGATACCCGGTGGCCGATTCGCTGTCCATGACTTCGCGGAAAATGCCATAATCGCTCCAAACGGTTGCCAGCTCAGACTCGTCGCCGCTCAAGCCAATGAACGACGCGCTGAAATGATCCACGTATTCCTGCACGCGCTGGGGCGTGTCACGTTCCGGGTCGACGGTAACGAACACCACCTTGATCTGTTGCGCTTCTGTGGGTTTTAACGCCTCGATGGCGAGTTTCATATCTGCGAGCGTGGTTGGGCATACATCCGGGCAGGAGGTGTATCCAAAGAAGAGCAATACAACACCGCCGCGCTGTTCGCTTAACTTGAACACAGAGCCATCGGCGCGGGCTAATTCGATCTCGCCAGCCAGCGGGTACGGTTCGACATAATACGCGCCGCGAAATTGATCTGGTTTGCCAAAGATCATCACGGCTGTGATGATCGTGATGAGCAGAACTAACGCGCCGATTCCCGCCAATAGAATTTTTCGATCCATGAATTGACCTTTCATCAAAAAACGGGGCGACCCTTGTGCTGGTCGCCCCGCGTTCATATTGTGTCGCGCCGAAAGCCGTCTTGGCTTGCGTTAGACCGCTGTCCCGATCAGATACAGCGCCGGGTAGAAGAAAATCCACACCACGTCGATGAAGTGCCAGTACACCGCGGCGGCTTCGACCGGGTACTGCTTCTCATCGTATAAGCCTCTTTTGCCGTTGATCCAAATGATCAGGAGGAGGATCAAGCCGGTCAACACGTGAAAGGCATGCATTCCCGTCATCATGAAGAACGCCGCTCCTGCAGGACCCGACGAGGCTTTCAATAACGTTTTCCCTTCCGGCTCGCCGAATAAGTGAAGGATTGGTTCGGCAATGGCAGGCACAGTGTGCCACTCCACCAAGATCACGCCCAGCAGGAAGAACAAGCCCAGCACAAAGGTGATCATGATGTTTCGTAAAAATCCCTGGCGGTTGCCGTTGTGCAGTTCAACTTCGCCGCGGTTCATAAAGAACGAGGAGATGAGAAGCACCGCAGTCACAAAGAACCCGAGGGTTTGGCTGAGGTCTGGGCGGGTCATGCCCAGCAGGCTGAGGCGCATGACCATCAACCCGCCGAACACGAACGAGTCGGAGACGAGAAAGAGCCACAAGCCCAGGCGGTTGGTCCCGCTCTTGTAGGCGTACGATTCGTGGTTGCTCTCGTCGCTTTCACTCAGCTTGTTTACGTGCATGTAATACCAGAGCACCAAGGCGGCTTTGACGATCGCCACCGCCACAAGAATAACGACCGAGTTGAAGGTGATCGCGACAAAGAATTCCAGCGCGGTCAACACCGCAAGGTACACGAAAATAAACACGCCCTGCGACAGTAAATTAGGATGTTGTTGTTTGTTCGACATGAACGGCTACCTGCCCTTTGAGTTAATGTTTCCCGGCTGACTTCGCCGCGAATTCAACAAATTTCGAACCGGGCAAGCCGTAATCATACGGTTCGCCAACCACTTCGAATGGAACTTCATAATTGTGAGCCGGCATCGGCGAGGGAACCTGCCATTCGGGCGAGCGGGAATTCCACGCATTTCCTGTGGCCGGCTCGCCATGCTTGATGCTTCGGAAGAAATTGATGAAGAAGATCAAGATCGAGATGGCGATGAGGAAGGCGCAAACGGTCAGGAACAATTGCGCGCCATCGAACCCGAGGGCCGGATCGTAATCCACGATACGGCGGCGCATGCCGCGCAGACCGATGAACATCATGCCGAGCGTCAGCGCAAAGAACGAGGGGGTCATCAGCCAGAAGTGCACTTTGCCCCAGAACTCGTTCATTTTTCTGCCGGTCGCTTTGGGGAACCAATAATAAATGGCGGCAAAGAACGGGAAGACGAATCCGCCGAAGATCGTGTCGTGGAAGTGTCCAACGACCCAGTAGGTGTCATGCAAGTGGAGGTCGAGCGCGACCATCGCGTTTGGAGGACCCGTGACGCCGCCCAGCAAAAATACAACAATAGACCCGAGGACGAACAGCATCGGGGTTGGCGTCTCGATCTTTCCGCCCCACATGGTTGCCACCCACGAGAAGAACTTCACGCCCGTGGGAACAGCCACCAGCATGGTGCTGTACATGAACGGCACGCGCAGGTATTCGTTCATACCGGAGGTGAACATGTGATGCGCCCACACCACAAAACCGACCAGCGCAATGCCCAACGAGGACATCGCAACCCAGCGATACCCGAATAACGGCTTGCGGACGAAGACCGGCAGGAGTTCAGAGATCACGCCCAAGCCGGGGAGCACGAAAACGTACACCGCCGGGTGGGAGTAGAACCAGAATAAATGTTGGAAGAGAACCGGGTTGCCGCCTTTGCCGGGGTCGAAGAATCCCATCCCAAACAGGCGCTGGAACATCACCAATTGGAAGGAAAGACCGATTAACTGCGTGGCGGTCAGGGCGATGATGGAGGTGGCGACGGATGCCCAAACGAGGATCGGCATCCGCATGGCGGTCATGCCTTTCGCGCGCATACGGACGACCGTGGCGATCACGTTCAACGCGCCGAGGATGGACGACCAACCGGCTGTGAACACGCCCAGAAAGAACATTTGCACGCCAAGCGGGGCGCGCGAGGAAAGCGGAGGATAACCAGTCCAGCCGGTGTCAAAACCGCCGAGGATCAACGCAAGCAACAATAAAACAGAAGCCGGCACAGCCACCCAGTACGCGAAGGCGTTCATGCGCGGGAATGCCATATCGTGCGCGCCCACCAAAAGCGGAACGACATAATTCATAATGCCCGAGATGCCGAGCAGGATCGAGACGATCATGATCATGCCGTGAAGCGACATGAGCGTGTTGTAGATCTGAGGACCGTTCTGATTGAAGACATCGAGCTCAAGGGTGAGGAAATCCAAGCCCGATGCGGCAAGTTCCGAGCGGAAGATTAGCGCAAAAGTACCGCCAACCGCGAGGAGGAACAACGCTGTGACGGTATATTGAATGCCAATGACTTTGTGATCCAGCGATACGCCAAAGTATTTTTGCCAGCCCGGCTCGTCTTCATGGTGGTCGGGCGTGTCGATCCCCCGCGCCCACTTCACCCAATCGGTCATCACGCCGACGCCGAAGAAGAAAGAGACCACGCCCACCAACGCTCCAAACACCCACGCCGGTTCGGTGAACAGAAATGCGCCAATGCTTTCCAGTCCCATCAACGCGCGGATACCGGTCACAAGCGCCGCGCCGATCACCGTGCCGACAACTTGAAAGACCAATCCGCGCGTGATGCCGCGATAACCGTACAAACCAAAGAAGAACGCCGTAAACCCAAACAACAACGCGAATGCGGAAGGAACAGAAGCCGAGAATTTCAGCTCGCCACGGATCGCAGCATCAATGCCAAGACCGATGCCGTATCCGATCGCGCCGGCAATGACAAGAAGAAGGAAAGCCCTTCCTAAAGTGTTATTTTTCATGAATCCTCCACCGCCTACTTGATCGTTTTGATATATGCGACGATTGCCGAGAGTTCGTCGGGAGTAAATGTGTATTGAACCATCTGAACCGTTTCAAAGCCCTTGACGATCTTTGCCTGCGGGTTGCTGATCGACTCGGTAATGAAGGCGTCGTCGGCGGTTACGGTGGCGCCGTTTGAGAGTTCAACTTGCGAGCCGTATAACCCAAACCAGGTGGGACCAACCAACGTTCCCCCGGTAAGCGAGTGGCAAGCCGTGCAACCGTTTTGCTGAACGAGCAACTGCCCGAATCCCTCCGGCGAAGAGGCGGCGAGTTTCGCTTTTTCCAATTCACCCGCCAACCAGGTATCATACTCTGCTTGCGATTGAATAATGACCGGGTTTTCCATGGAATAGTGCTTTGTGCCGCACAACTCGGCGCAACGCACCTTGTAACTCCCCACTTCAGTGGGAGTGATGGTCAATTCCGTAAACCGCCCCGGCACCAAGTCTTGCTTGACGCGGAATTCAGGAACCCAGAAGGAATGAATCACATCCGAGGAGGTCATTCGCAACAACACCTGCTCCCCGACCGGTATGTGCAACTGATCGGAAACCACAACCAAACCGGTCGCAGGATCGGCAGGGTACTCAAACCTCCACGACCATTGCAAACCTGTTACTTTAATAACAGGAGCCTGCGGGTTTCGCGCCAATGTTTGGGCTAAATTGCGCGCGCCAAGCACCGAAAAAGAAACCACGATCAACAAAGGGATCGCCGTCCAAAACAACTCAAGCGTGGTATTCCCCTCAAAGTGAGCGCCTTCCCCGGTTTCGCCGCGCCGGCGACGGAACACGATCAGGCTGTACCCCATTGGCACCACAATGAGCGAAAAGAAAAATGACATCACGATCAAGATCAGGTTCCACATCCAATCGATCGGAACCGCCTGCGCGCTTGCCGCCACAGGCATCAAGTGCGCCGCGCTCAGCCCCATGTACAAAAGGACCGACGCCAGAATGGTTGATATTCCCACAACGATAAAATGTCGCATACTCTTCTCCTGAAACAAAAATCTGATGAGGGAGACCCTCGATCAGAAGCCGCCTAAGTTTATCATAATTCGCAGATTGTCACAATTTTCACAAGGAGGAAACCCCGCGCTTCCTCCGCAGGGACGGCTGATTCAGCCTAGGGCGCCTCTGCCAACGCCGCAAGAACCTCCGCGCTGTGTTGCGCCGGGCGCACTTGCTCAAACACTTTCACGATCATTCCGTTGCCGTCGATCAAAAAAGTTGTCCTCAATACGCCCTCATAAGACTTGCCTATAAATTTCTTCGGTCCCCAAACTTGATAGAGATCGCAAACCCGATGTCCCTCGTCAGCCAATAACGGGAATGGGAGCATAAATTTTTTCTTGAACTTTACATGCGATTCGACCGTATCCGGGCTGACGCCAAGAATTACAATGCCCGCTTGTTCATACGCGGAATAATCATCGCGGAAATTGCAGGCTTCCTTTGTGCACCCCGGCGTATCATCGGCGGGATAAAAATATAAGACCACATTCCTGCCGCGATACTCGGACAGTTTTCTTGCGATATTCGTATCGTCATGCAATTCAAAATCGGGGGCGGAGATTCCAGCAGAAATTGGCATTGGGGTTGGCGTCCAAAAATTTTCCCCATTATACACGTTGAGCCAACAATTAGACAAAAAAACGATCGCCGCAAGATCGCCAACCTTGCTTTGCGCTTGACGACAGCGATGGGCTTGAACTTCGTCGCGACGCTAGGCGCGTACCGACATAATCAAGCGAGGCGTGTTCTACAACATCTTCGCTTTTTTCAACGCGCTCTCCAGCGCATCGATGGTGGCGGGCTTGATGAGCAACTCGGTAGCGCCGGCGCTCATCACCTTGCGCCGCGTTTCCGGCTGATCATCAGACGTGATCACAATGACCGGCACAGAGATCAGGCGAGGCTCGCGCCGCAAATAGAGGAGAATCTCCACGCCATCGATGCCGGGCATGTTCACGTCAAGACAGATCAAGTTTGGGGTGAAGCCGCTTCCCAAAATCGAAATCGCCGCACTGGAGCCGTACGCCACGCGCGCCTTCACACCCAACACATCCAACATCTGATGCAGGGCATCAGCCGTCTGACGATTATCATCCACAACAAGCGCTTCGGTCATTCATCCTCCAAAATAATTTTGCCCATCACAGACACGTCGTATCCTGTCAGTTGCGAAACGGCTTCACGAAAAGGCGAATCAGCCAAAAGTCTGAACAGAGGCGCGAGCAGTTCGTCTTCGGCGTATTCTTTCGGGATCACCAAATCGTAGCGTTCTTGAAACAGCGGAATAAAATCCAAATCCAGCGCTTGGGCGGCGGCGGCGATGCCAAGCCCGCAGTCGGCGCGACCCGATGCCACAGAAGCCGCAACAGCAAGATGAGTATACTCTTCCTGATGATAGCCAACAATGGACTCGGACGGGATTGTCATTGAATTCAAATGATAGTCCAACAGGACGCGCGTGCCGGCGCCGCGTTGGCGATTCATAAACCTGACTTGCGAACTGGTCAGGCTTCTCAGATCTGTAATCCCTTTGGGGTTTCCCTTTTTCACGATCAAGCCCTGCTCGCGCCCCACCAATGCGATCACTTTGACCGGCCTACCGGGCATGTAGCGACGAATAGACGAAATGTTATATTCGCCCGTTTGAGGATCGAGCAAATGCGAGCCTGCGAGATGCGCTTCTCCCCGCCGCAATGCGATCAATCCGCCTTGTGAGCCGACATTGGCAGACACCAGCCTGCGATCATGTTCGGATAAGAACTGCGCGAGCAAATCGAGGGTGAGGTCATGCGAGCCGATGCAGAAAATCGTCTTTTCGATTTCGGCTTTACTGCGATATAAACGCACCTGGATTTTTTCACCCGCCTCGATGCCCTGCGCGCCGCTTGGGACGAGTGCGAGACCATCCGCTTGAACCAGCGAGGTGATGACGCCCGCCCCGCGCGACAACGGCGCGGCAAGCAGTTTCCCGCCCACTTCACCGACCACGACACGCACAAAATCATCGTCGCCCGCCGGCGAGACGAGTTTTCGCGTCAGCGCGGCGGTTTCGACAGGCAATTCTTTTTGTCTACGTCCCAGCCATTTTGCGAGGATGGGTTCGACGAAAATATCGACCGTGAGCGCGGCAGAGACGGGATAGCCGGGGACGCCGATGATCGGTTTCAAGTTCCAGGTTTCGGATTCGGGATTGAGTGATTTACGATTTACGATTGGCGATTGGCGATTTACGATTTGCGATTTACGATTTTCGATTAGGGATTGGCGATTGAGGAGACCAAGGATGACGGGGTGACCGGGGCGGACGGCGACTCCGTGAACAAGGAGCGTCCCCAGTTTTTCAACTACCTTCGCTGAAAAATCCTCCGCACCAGCGGAAGACCCCGCGTTCAATAAAATCAAATCGTGGGATTGCGCGGCTTCGAGAACCCGCTCGCAAATCAACTCAAAATCGTCCCGGACGATTGGGTAGCGCGTCGCCTCGCCGCCCATGGAGCGAACCTGCGCGGCGATGACCAGCGAGTTGTATTCGAGAATATCGCCCGCTTTGAGTTGACTGCCAATGGGGACGAGTTCGGTGCCGGTCGGGATGATCGCCACTCTTGGCTTGCGCGCCGTTTTGATCTCTTGGTGCCCAGCCGCGGCGAGTGCGCCCAAATCTACCGGGCGAAGGACGCGCCCGGCGGGCAGAACCAACTGCGTCGCGACAATGTCCTCCCCCAGCGGGCGCACGTGACTCCACGGCGCGATAGAAGCGCGGATCCGAATCGAGGCGGGGTCGCGGATATCCTTTGTGATGTTGCCATGCTCATCCAGCGATTCGACATTTTCGATGGGGATGACCGCGTCTGCCCATTGAGGCAGAGGGTCGCCCGTGTCCACGTACTCCGCTTCGGGTCCGAGGTGAAGCGTGATCGGCTTCGACGGCAACGCGCCGTTCGTGTAAACCGCCCGAACCGCGAATCCATCCATGGCGGAGGCGTGGTAATGAGGCGATGAAATTTTCGCCCAGATCGGCTCGGCAGTGACGCGACCCAGCGCATTCTCATCCAGCGGAATGACTTCCACGCTCAACACGCGCCAGAGACCCGCTTCTTCAAGGGCTTGCTGAAATCGCGCTTGCGCTTGAGGGAGGGGAATGTCGTGGAGGTAAATGGACATGGCGATTTTATGATTTACGATTTACGATTGGCGATTTACGATTTACGATTGGCGATTGGCGATTGGCGATTCACGATTTACGATTGGCGATTGGTTGGAGTAAACAGGTAGACACGGAGTTACGGAGTTACGGAGATACGAAATACGCAGTACGCAATACGTAACAACGTGTAACTTGTATCGCGTAACGTGTATCTTATCCTACCGAATCCATCGCCGCGCCGAGCCTCTTCACGATCTCATCCACTTCTTCTTCATTGATAGCCAGCGGAGGCGCGAAGGCGAGCGAATTGCCCACGGGACGCGTCCTCAATCCGCGTTCTTGCGCGGCTTTGAAAATTTTCATCGCCTGCGCGGGGTCGGCAGTTTTTGCGTTTTTATCCGAGACAATTTCCACGGCGCAGAGGAGACCTAATCCGCGCACATCGCCGACGAAGCCGAATTCTTTGAGCGAGTTCAACCCGTCAAGCAGGCGTTTGCCAAGTTCCTTCGCGCGCGCGGGATAATTTTCCGCTTCCATGATCTCGAGATTCTTCAAGCCGACCGCGCACGCCATGGCATGACCTGAATAAGTGTAGCCGTGCATCCAAGTTTCGCTCTCCGCCGCAGACTCCATCGTCTCGCGGATCTCGTCTGAGATTTGGATGCCGCCGAGTTGGGCGTATCCACTGGTGATGGCTTTGGCGAACGAGAGAATATCTGGCTTCACGTTCCAATGCTTGAGCGCGAACCACTCCCCGGTTCTCCCAAACCCTGTGATGACTTCGTCGGCAATAAACAGGACTTCATATTTATCGCAGATCGCGCGGACGAGCGGAAAATAATCGTCAGGCGGGATGATGACGCCGCCGACTCCCATCACCGGTTCAGCGATGAACGCGGCGACCGTGTCCGCGCCTTCACGCAAGATCGCCTCTTCGAGCGCGCGCGCGGCGGCTTGACCGATCGTCTCGCCCGCTTTCATCTCCCCTTCAAAGCGATACGGATTCGGCGCGGGGATGTGAACGAATCCCTCCACGGCGGGACCAAACATCGTTTGATATTTTTCAAGCCCGGTGGCAAACGTCGTGGCAAGCGTCACGCCGTGATACGAACCTTTCCGCGCAATGACTTTGTACTTCGTCGGCTTGCCCTTGCGCTTCCAATAATAACGCGCGGTCTTGAACGCCGAGTCGTTGGACTCCGATCCGCCGGAGGTGAAGAAGGTTGTGTTCAGCCCGGGGTAGGCAAAGCCCGCCAACTTGTCGGCAAGCCGAACGGAGGGAAGATTCGTCATGCCCGCAAAGTTGGAGGTGAATGCCAAATCCTTCATCTGATCGTAGGCGGCTTTGGCGAGTTCCTCGCGTCCATATCCCGCGTTGACGTTCCACAAGCCCGCCATGCCGTCGAGGATCTTTTTTCCGTCGGCGGTGTACAGCCACACGCCCTCGCCGCGTTCAACGACGAGCGCGTTGGCGTGCGATTTCGGATGATAGACAGGATGCAATTGCTTTTTATCTTTTTCGAGCCAGTTGGTTGTAGTTTGGTTTGTCATCTTTACTCCACAAAAAATATTTATCAGGTCTACCATCGTATCGCGTTGGTTTAAAAAATTCGTGAAATCCGTGGCAAAGATTTATCACATGAACAAGCCTCTCGAAACTTGAAACGTGGAACCTGACACCTGAAACTTACCCAATCACTTCCACATCATGCGGACCCGACTCTTTCAAGCCCGCGCCGGTCATCCGCACAAAGATCGCTTTTTGTCGCAACTCTTCAATCGAATGCGCGCCGCTATAACTCATGCCCGATTGTAAACCACCAAGCAATTGATTCAACACTTCGCGCGCCTTGCCGCGATACGGCACTGCGGCTTCCACGCCTTCGGCGACATATTCTTCGATCTCTTCGTGAGATAAGTCATTGCCTTCGCGCTTGTTGCGGAGGATATTCGCCTCCAGCGATGCCATGCCGCGCGACGCTTTATACCGATGACCTTTGCGAGTGAGGATCATGCCCGGGCTTTCATCGGTGCCCGCCAACATGGAGCCGATCATCACGCTCGACGCGCCCGCCGCAATCGCCTTGACCACGTCGCCCGGCTGGCGAATCCCGCCGTCGGCAATGATCGGAACGCCGAACGAACGCGCCGCTTCAGCGCACTCGATCACCGCGCTCAATTGCGGAACGCCCGAGCCCGCCACGATCCGCGTGATGCAAATGGAGCCGGGTCCCACGCCGACCTTTACCGCGTCGGCGCCCGCGTCAATGAGTCGTTTTGTTCCATCGCCCGTCGCCACGTTGCCGCCGATAATTTGCGCGTCGCCAAAATGTTTGCGGATGCTTTTGATCATCTCGATCTCAAGGTGCGAATCGCCATGCGCGATGTCCACCACAATGCAATCCGCGCCCGCGTTCAACACAGATTCCACGCGGTGCATTTCTTTATCGCGCACGCCCACCGCCGCGCCGACAGCCAGCCGCCCCTTCGAGTCTTTCGTCGCTTTGGGAAACTGCGTGAGCTTCATAATATCTTTCAGCGTGACCAGCCCCGCCACGCGACCGTCTTTACCCACCAGCGGCAATTTTTCGACGCGATATTCATGCAACAAGCGTTCCGCTTCTTTCAACGACGTATCGGGCGGCGCGCTATGAACTTCGCGCGTCATAATGGCAGTGACAGGTTTGCTATCGTCGTCTTCAAACAACAGATCGCGCGTCGAGACGATGCCGATCAATTTTTCATTCGCGTCCAGAATCAAAATTCCGCCCGTGCCTGTTTCTTCCACCACGCGCTTCACATCGCCCACCGTGTTCGCCTCGTTCATCGTGATGGGACCATCCACAACAAACGACTCTTCTTTCTTCACGCGCTCGATCTGACGCGCCTGCTCGGCAATCGTCATAAAACGATGGATGATTCCGATCCCGCCCTCGCGCGCCATCGTGATCGCCAACTCACTCTCCGTCACCACGTCCATGTTGGCGGAAACGATCGGCGTTTGCAACTCGATCTGTTTCGTCAAATAACTTTTCGTGGAAAGCGCGCGGCGCGAATCCACATCGGAATATTGCGGCACGAGCAGAACATCGTCGTACGTCAACGCGACATCGGTCAAAATTTTCATCTCAATCTCCTCTGAAAATCAAACGCCCGAATTATAATGCGTGACGATGAGTCTTCAAGCGCTTTCCCCATTGGATGGACGCTACGAACAAGAGACTTCCACACTGCGGGATTTCTTCTCCGAATTTGCATACCTCCGCTCCCGCGCGCGCCTCGAACTCGACTTTTTGTCTGCGCTCGCCGTAGCGGGTATTTGCCCACCCCCCAACCTTTCTCTCGACTCGTTCACAGAGGAAGACGCGCGCAAGATTCAAGAATACGAAAAAACGACGCGGCACGACGTGAAAGCGATTGAATATTATCTAAGAGATAAACTGCCACAAGAATTGCATCAATGGATCCACTTCGGATTAACTTCTGAAGACATCAACAACATCGCGCAAGCCCTCGCGCTGAAAGACTCGCGCGATCAAGTCCTGCTCTCCGCGCTAGACAATCTCATATCATCCTTGCGAGACTTCGCAAAACAATATCGCGCCCTCCCCACCCTCGCGCGGACTCACGGTCAGCCCGCCGTGCCGACCACGCTGGGAAAAGAAATTGCGGTTTATCTCTTACGCTTGAAAACATGCCGCGATGAAATTGCGAGCCACACATTTGAAGCGAAGCTCACAGGCGCGGTCGGCAACTTCAACGCGCTCCACGCCGCCACTCCGCAAGTGGATTGGATTTCATTCAGCAAAGATTTTATCCGCAGTCTTGGGCTTGAACCGAATCTCGTCACCACACAGATATTGCCGTACGATAACTGGAACCGTTATTTCAATTCTATCTCTCTAGCAAACTCAATCCTAATTGACTTCGCGCAGGACATGTGGCGATACATCAGCGATGGTTATTTCAAGCAAAAAGCTTTCGAAGGCGAGGTCGGCTCTTCGACCATGCCTCAAAAAGTAAACCCGATTGACTTTGAAAATGCGGAAGGAAATCTCGGGGTGGCGAACGCGCTCCTCACCCACTACTCGCAAAAGTTATCCATCTCAAGATTACAGCGCGATCTATCCGACTCAACCGTGCGCAGAACGTTCGGCATCGCGTTGGGGCATACGCTTCTCGCGTGGAAAAATATCAGCCGCGGCATGAGTCGCGTGGAGGCGGATGAGGAGAGAATCAAATCTGAGTTGAACGCGCATTGGGAAGTCGTCAGCGAGGGGGCGCAGACCATCCTCCGCGCGGCGGGACGAAGCGACGCGTACGAGTCGCTTAAGTCGCAGACGCGAGGACGCATCATGGATAGAAACAGCTATAAATCGTGGGTCGAAGCGTTAGACGTCCCCGAAGAAACGCGCGCGAAGTTGATGAGTCTATCGCCAGAGTCGTATATCGGCTTGGCGATCGAAATAACAGATAGTGCAATTCGTAGTAGCGACTTCAGTCGCTGAATATTGGGACGACTGAAGTCGTCACTACAGTGGAGGCATAATGAGCGTAACAGCAGTGATCGGTTCGCAATGGGGCGATGAGGGCAAAGGGAAGGTGGTTGATTATCTCGCCGAGCGCGCGGACTTTGTGGCGCGCTTCAACGGCGGGAACAACGCGGGGCATACGGTAATCAACGGGTTCGGCACGTTCAAAATTCATCTCGTGCCGTCGGGGATCTTTGCGCGTAACACAACGGCATTGATCGGCGGCGGCGTGGTGATCGATCCCGCCGTGTTGATCGAAGAGATCGAATTGTTGAACAAGGCTGGCGTCGGCGTGGATGGACGACTATGGGTCTCGCCACGTTCGCATTTGATCATGCCGTATCATAAAATTTTAGACGGGCTGTACGAGGAGGCAAAAGGCGCGGGCGCGACGGGCACCACGCGGCGCGGCATCGGTCCCGTGTTTGCGGACAAGGTCAGTTACAACGGAATCCGCTGGACGGATTTTGCGAGCGACGCATTCGAATCGCGTTTGCAAATGCAGTTGGTCTTGAAGAACAAGATCATCACCGCGTTGGGCGGCGAAGCGTTGAAATATGAAGACGTGCGCGAAACGTATCGCGGGTTTTATGCAAAACTCAAGCCCTACATCAAAGAATTATTTCCATTGGTGCAAGACGGCTTGAAAGCGAACAAACATTTTTTGCTCGAACAAGCGATGGGAACTTTTCTGGATACCGATTGGGGCACGTACCCGTTCGTGACGGCTTCGACCACGATTCCCTCCGCCGCTTCGGCTGGACTCGGCATTCCGCCGCGCTACATCACCGACGTGGTCGGCGTGACGAAAGCGTACACCACGCGCGTCGGCGCGGGACCGTTGCCAACGGAAATCCACGACGTTGAATCGGACGTGTACAAAAAGTTTGCCGAAGTCGCCGCGACAACGGGACGCACGCGCCGAGTCGGCTGGCTGGATTTGGAGATCGTGCGCACTGCGGCGCAACTCAGCGGCGTGACCGAACTATGCCTCACGAAGTTGGATGTGTTGAGCGGGCTGAACGAGATTCAAGTTTGCGTTGGATATAAACTTAACGGCAAAGACGTAACATATGCCGATGTGGACGCGTACGGATTGGGCGAAGTCGAATGTGTGTATCAAACGTTCAAAGGCTGGAACGAGGATATCAGCAAGGCGAAATCGTTTGACGAGTTGCCCGTCAACGCTCAGACGTATGTGACGATGATCGAAGACGCGGCGGGAGTTCCTGTCAAGTGGATCGGCACAGGTCCCGAACGCGAAGCAACGATACGAAGATAAACTCACAATGGAGGCAGGCATGAACAAAAAACTACAGCAGGAATTAGATTTCCAAGCGAAAGAGTTTAGAAAATTGATCGCGGAATATTGCCGCTTTGAAAGTGTCGCAGCGCAGAACCGCATGATGAAGGAAACCGCAGACTGGGTGGAGAAACTGCTCAAAGACACGGGCTTTGAAACCAGTCAATTGGAAGTGGAAGGCGCGCCGAATTACGTCTACGGAACACTCAAAGGGAAAAGCGACTTCACCCTCCTGCTGTATAACCATTACGATGTTCAGCCCGAAGCGCCGCTAGAACTCTGGAACAGCCCGCCGTTTGAAACGACCGAAGTGGACGGCAAACTCGTCGCGCGCGGTATCTGCGACAATAAAGCGGAACTGATCTCGCGCATCTGCGCCATCCGCGCGTTGCTTGCGGTGAGCGGCGAACTGCCCATCAACGTCAAATGGATCGTCGAAGGTGAAGAGGAGATCGGCAGTGTACACTTCGATGCGATGACGCGCCAGTATGGCGACCTGCTCAAAGCCGACGGCACGTTATGGGAAGGCGGCGGCTTCAACGAGAAAGGTCAGGCAGCGATCGCGCTTGGCTTCCGCGGGTTGTTGTATGTGGAATACAGCGTGGAGCAGATGAACGTAGACGCGCATTCGGGCGGCGCGCACGCCCTCCCGAGCGCGGCATGGCGCTTGGTCAAAGCGCTTGCCAGCTTGAAAGACGCAAACGGCAAAGTGTCGATCCCCGGCTTTTACGATGACGCGCGCGAACCGACAGAGATGGAAAAACAGGCATCCAGGGATAACGTTGACCTTGAACAGGAAGCCAGAACCAAAGCCATGTATGGAATCGAGTCGTTCCTCCGCGACCGAAGCGGATACGATTTGGAGATATCCGTCTTTGAGCCGACGGCGAATATCGCCGGTTTCTTAACCGGCTACACGGATCCGGGGATCAAAACCGTCCTGCCTGCAAAAGCCATGGCGAAGATGGATTTTCGTCTCGTGCCAAATCAACACCCGGACGATATTCTGCAAAAGTTGAGGGCTTATCTCACAGCGCAAGGCTTCGACGATGTGCGGGTCAAGAAATTGGGCGACGGCGATCCGGTGGTCACGCCAATCGAAGACGAGTTCGTCCAACGGATGATCCAAATTGGCAGGGCGTTCACCGAACAGGAACCGGAGATCACGCCGCTGGTTGGCGGAACACTGCCCTTGCTCGGCGCGATGAAAAATAATGTGGGCGTGCTAGGCATCTCTACTTCGGGAAACCCGGCGTACTATGGCAGCGGGGCGCATGCCCCGAACGAACACATCCGCGTGAAGGATATTCCAAGAGCCATCGAGTTCAACGCTTTCATGCTCGCCCAACTTGGCGGCATGTAAGCAAAAATACATCACCGGGCATCGCGCGGCTGTTCGCTAAAAATTTTTGCCTGCGGAGCGAGGTCGAGCCGCCGAGCTATCGAGTTGATTTTGAACGAGGATATAGGAGTTACGCAGTTGAGCCCATTTCGTTGAAGTTGAACGATGACGGCGGCAGTGCAACTGCCCGCTAACTGCGTAAGTCATAAGGATATGAACAAGAAACTATGACCGTCACTTTCGCTCACATTCAGCAAGCCGCGGAACGGATCAAACCGTACGCGCATCGCACGCCTGTGTTGACGAATGAAAGCCTCAACGCGCGAGTCGGCGCGCAGGTGTTTCTCAAGTGCGAGAATTTTCAAAAGGTGGGCGCGTTTAAATTTCGCGGCGCGTGCAATGCGGTCTTTTCATTGAGCGATGAGGAGGCAAAGCATGGAGTTTGCACGCACTCGTCGGGGAATCATGCGCAGGCGTTGGCGCTCGCGGCACGGATGCGCGGTATCGCGGCGCACATCGTCATGCCTGAGAACGCGCCGCAAGTGAAGAAGGACGCGGTGGCTGGGTATGGAGGAAAAATTTCCTACTGCGAACCAACTGTACAGGCGCGCGAAGCGACTCTCCGTCGTGTGGCGGAAGCGACTGGCGCGGCGGTCATCCACCCGTTTGACAACGAGCGCGTCATCGCGGGACAGGGAACTGCCACGCTCGAACTGCTTGATTCAATCCCCGACCTCGACGCCATCATCGCGCCCGTCGGCGGCGGCGGATTGTTGAGCGGCACATCCATCGCGGCGACGGAAACCAAAAAGGGAATCCGCGTCATCGGCGCCGAACCTGAAATGGCGGATGACGCGTTCCGCTCGTTGCAAGCGGGAAACGTGTTGCCGTCGGAACATCCGAACACAATCGCGGATGGTTTGCTCACGTCGTTGAGCGAACGGACGTTTGCGATCATTCAATCGCGCGTGGAGCGAATCGTCACTGTGAGCGAGCAGGGAATTGTGGACTCGATGAAATTTATTTGGGAGCGAGCGAAGATCGTCATCGAGCCGTCGTCGGCAGTGGCGGCGGCGGTGTTGTGGGAAAAGAAAGTTGATCTCGCTGGGTTGAAGGTTGGCGTGATCCTCAGCGGAGGGAATGTGGATTTGGGGAAGTTGCCGTGGGGAAGGTAGACAGGGAAACAGGTAAACACGTATACAAGTAAAGATAGACAAAAGGTTAATTAGAATATGAACGGAAAGAGTACAAAGATCAAGCAAGACATAAAGACTTACGAAGACAAGTATCAGATGTCGAGTAACCAGTTTTATGAGTTGTTTTGTGACGGCAAATTGGATGACCGCGAAGATTTCATGGCATGGGCAGGACTTTGGGAATTGCTTCATCCTTCCATTGGCAAGCCCGTGATTTATCGCGGACCATTTGACGGAGCGGAAGTTGACGATTGGGAATCTGTAAAATGAACCCTTGTATAACAAAAATGTATTCAGACTATAATTGAACTACATCACTGACTCACCTAAGGACATCGGGACGATGTGAGCGATAGCGAAGGGTCTCCACGATAGTCTCAGAGATTCTTCGCTACGCTCAGAACGACACTGCATAAGACGAGTTATTCAAACATTTGCTGGAGGCACACATGATCACTTTCATCGCATGGTTAATTTTTGGGGCATTGGCGGGATGGGTTGCCAGCATTCTCACGGGCAAGAACCGCAGAATGGGACCGGTGGCGAACATCGTCGTCGGTATCCTCGGGGCGTTCATCGGCGCGGGGATCATGAACACGCTGGGGATGGCTGTCCCTGTGGGGTTTAGCGTGATGGGATTTTTAGTGGCGGTAGGCGGCGCGGTCGTGATGATCGGGGCGATGGGGTTGATACGGCGCGGATGAGTTGCGCGAAGTGACTGTCATCTTCAAGATGACAGTCACTTTTTTCATCTGCGACGATCGGAGCGATGGGATTAATTCGGCGGGGGCGAGTTGCGCCAAGTATAATTCGCCGAAAGAACTCATCTGCATAAGGAAACTACATGCGCATCCCACAAACAGGATTATCGAAGCAAGAGATACTGTCCACACTGCAAGCCTTCAAAGCGCGAGACATGGATTGGAAAGGCGGGAAGGTTTGGTGTTATGTCTACGACGCGGGGGAAGACCCGAGCGAAGTCACGAAAGAGGCGTACGCGTCCTTCCTGAGCGAAAACGGACTTGACCCGTCGGTGTTTCCGTCCATCTTGAAATTGGAAACCGATGTCGCGCGAATGGTCATCAATTTGCTGCGCGGCGATGCCAACGCGGTCGGTCACCTGACGAGCGGCGGAACCGAATCGATTATGTTGGCGGTCAAATCGGCGCGCGACAAGGCGCGGGTTGAAAAGCCGCAGATCACACATCCTGAAATGATCGTGCCAAGGAACGCTCATGCCGCCTTCCATAAAGCCGCGCACTATTTGTGCGTAAAGCCTGTGGTGGTCGATCTTGATCCAAAAACGCTTACGGTGCAAGCCAGCGACATGGAAGGAGCGATCAATAAAAACACGATCCTGCTCGCAGCCTCCGCGCCGAGTTATTCGCAAGGGACGATCGACCCGATCGCGGAGATCGGCGCCATCGCAAAAAAACACAACCTGTTATTTCACGTGGATGGATGCGTCGGCGGACTGCACCTTTCTTTCATGCGGAAATTGGGCTACGACATTCCCGATTTTGATTTTACGGTGGAGGGCGTCACGTCCATTTCGACGGATTTGCACAAATACGGGTACGCCGCCAAGGGATGTTCGGTCATCATGTACCGCGACAGGTCTATCCGCAAATATCAGATCTTCGCGTGCACCGATACGACTGGATACACGTTGATCAACCCGACCGTGTTGAGTTCCAAGTCTGGCGGACCGATGGCGGGGGCTTGGGCGGTTCTGAATTTTCTGGGCGAAGACGGTTATAAAAAGATCATTCAAAAAGTTCAGGATGCCGCAAAAAAGTTAATGGACGGGATCGACGCCATGGACGAGTTGTACGTCTTGGGCAAACCCGCCATGAGCATGTTTTCCTTCGCCTCCGATTCGCTGAACGTCTATCAACTAGCGGATGAGATGGGCAAACGCGGCTGGTACTTGCAGGGACAGTTCTCCACGCCCGCGATTCCCCGCAACTTGCACATCTCGGTCAGCCAAGGGAACGCGGATAACGCCGAGCTGCTGCTCAAGGATTTGAAAGCATGCGTTGAGATCGTGAAGTCCAAGCCGCCGATCGATTCAGAGATGATCAAAAGCATGATCGCCGCGACACTGCAAAGCCCAGACCCCGAGGCGGCATTCGGTCAACTCGCCGCCAGCGCGGGACTCTCCGGCGCGGAGCTCCCGACTGAGATGGCGTTCATCAATGAAGTCTTGGACAATCTACCCGACGAGTTATGCAACGTGTTTCTGGTCAATTATTTTAATGACTTATATGTGTAGCCGACACTCTCGCGCTGGGAATGCGGTTCGATTTGCCCGGCAAACCGCGTCGCCTACCTTGACGCAGCGCGACTGCGTCGAGAACTTATTTCCGCGGTCGACCAATGGTCATCGCCAAAAAAGGAGTATGTCATGAGCAAGCGCAGACGACAGGCAGTCAAACGAACGGGAGCGGCGCAAATCGAATGGCTGAAACACCGCGCAGGGTATCCATCACCGGAAGAGCGGGAGCAGATCATCCTCCTGCGAAAAGAACTTATGTTGGAACTCGTCAAACTCATGGCGATGGGCGAAAAGCCCGACAAACACCGGGTCCATCAGATGGTGGAGAAATATGGCGCGCAGGAAGTGGAGCGAGCCACAAAAATAATCGGCGAGATTTTGAATCTGCCGACGCTCATCGCCGACGACGCAAAAAATTATCGGGAATATCGCCACCGTTATGCGCGTTTCGGCGCAGGGTTGAGGTATTATACGAACAGGGAGAAAGACGAGTTATACGAATCGCACATCAAAGCCCTCAGAGAGGCAGGCAAGTTCGGTGAAACCGACGAAGTGGACAAACTGCTCTTGTACGGCTGGCGCGATTGGGAAGATATCACGCCGCCCGCCGTTCCGCCGCGCCCGGAGGATTTCAACGCGCCCCAGCCTGCCGCTTATCCAGCGCCGATCAACGAACTGCTCGAATGGGGCGATGATTTACACAGATCGCACGAATTCACAGACGAGGCGGATTTCGCTCATTGGAGGAAATATATTCCCGCGCTCACGCGTATGGCGCTGGACCCCGGTCTACTGAACGGTTGGCCCGCAGAGAGGGAAAGCTGGGCGCCCTGGCATGCCATCCATGCGCTCGGCGCGCTGCAAGCATGGGAATCCGCTCCCGCGCTCGCGCCTCTCGCCGACCTTGAGGATGACTGGCTCTCCGATCATCTTCCGCATATCTGGGCAGACATGGGCAGAGAAGTCGAACCGTCGCTCTGGATGATCCTCGAAAATCATTCCGCCTCAATCAAGCAACGCGGATTGGCGGCAGACAGCCTGCATCAATTGGCTGAAGACAACAACGCAATGGGATATAAAATTGTCAGAGGCTTCGAAAAAATACTCGGAAATACAAAAACGTTCGATCCATCTGTGAACGCGTATTTGATCCACTTTCTGAGGAAGATGGGCATGGAGGAAGAGATCAGGCATACGCTCGATGCGGCGTTCGACGAAGGGCGCGTCAACCTCGACATCATCTCACTGGAAGACCTTTACGAGGACGACGAAGACATGTAATTCGGATTTGTCTGACGTCTGAGTTGATTACCGCCCAACGCCTATCGATCAAAATGCAAAATCGCCAGATTGCCTTCAAACGAGGCGGCGAGTTGTTCGGGGAGGTTGCCCAGCGTGTCCGCAACTCGTTTGCGCGAACCGAATCCCGGCACGACGATGAAACTGCTGACGCTTTCCTGTTCGAGCGCGGCAGGTTTGAGTTGGTCTTTCAACGGTTCAACGCTGACGGGATAGTCTGTCTCCATGGCGACGCGCAACGCCTCGATGGATTGCAGGTAACTCGCGTCGGCGCGGATGATCAGAGGGACATTGAGCGCCTGCGCGATTAAAAGATTCGCTTCGATCATGCGGCGCAGGGCAATGTGCGGAATGGATTTGCGAGGCAAGACGAACGCGACGCGTTGAGTCCCATTGAGAGGCATCGGTAGTTTGCCGACGATCACGGGCGCATCCGATCCCCAGATGACTTCATCCAAGACGGAGCCGAGGAGCGATTCGCGCAGAGACCGTTTGCCGCGCCAGCCCATGACGATGAGCGAGGCGTTCTGTTCCGACGCGGTATATAAGATTCCCTGCGCGTGCGTGGCGGCGAGACGGGGAATCAACTCGATCTCGCTTTCGGGGTCTTGCAACGCATCGTGGACGCGCCCAAGCATTTCGCGGTGAAGCATCAAACTATTTTCCTGCGCGCCGCGGTCTTTCGCCACACTGACGGCGATCACTTTCCCATCGTGGACTTTTGCCAACAATGTCGCCAACCCGACCAACTGCCCCTCCGTTTTGGGATTACTGACGGGAACGAGAATCCGCCCGAAGAGGGGTGAAGGCTGGTCGTCAGCCGAATCAGTTTGAAGTCCCGGAGCGAAGCGTTGCACGAGGAGCGGAGAAGTGATCGAGGTGAGGAGAATCATCAAGATGGCGGCGTTGAAAAGAGTCGAGTCGAAGAGTTGCGTTTGCAGACCGATGACGAGAGTCGGGATGGTGACGGCGGCTTGCGCATGCGAGAGTCCGTATGCGGTCCAAAATTCGGCTTTGGTGTATTTGAAAATCCGCGCGGTGAGCCATGCCGCGAGAAATTTTGAAACGTATGCGACGATCGTGACGCCGAGCGCGACGACGATGGTTTTTGAGTCGTCGAGGAACGAAAGCGGATCGGTGATCATGCCGCTGTACAAAAGGAATACGGGGATGAAAAATGATTCGCCCATGAACAGCACATGCCCCGTGACAGAACTATGGCGCGGCAATGTGGCGTTGACCGCCAGCCCCGCGAGGAACGCGCCGACGACTTCATGCACGCCGATGAGTTCCGCGCCGAACGCGGCGACGAACAACGCGACGATGATGAATTGAAATTCAACCGCGCGCTCGCTGAAACGTTGGAGGAAAAATTTGCTCAAGCGCGGCAAACCGAAAATGATGAGCGCGGCGAAGATGGCAAGCAGGACGAATAACTCGATGAAGTAACCGACCGTGATGCCGCCGTTCGACGCGCCCAACACAATTGCCAGCACGATGAACGCGCCGATGTCGGTGAGGACGGTCGCGCCTGCCGTCACTGCGACGGCTTCGTTGCGCGTCACGCCGAGGCGCGTGAGAAGAGGGAAGGCGATCAATGTGTGCGATGCAAACGCCGAGCCGAGCAGGATCATGCCGAGCCAGTTCAAGCCGAGCAAATATCCCAGCCCCATGCCCATCAGTTGCGGAAATATGAAAGTGATGACGCCAAACACGACGGCGCGTCCGCGCACGCGCATGAAGGTGTTGATGTCCACTTCCAGTCCCGCGCTGAACATCAAGTACACCAGCCCGATCGTGGACAGGAATTGCATTCGGTCGCCGTCTTCGATGAGTCCAAGTCCGTGGGGACCGATGAGCATCCCGCCGAGGATGATGCCGACGATGCCCGGCAAACGCACGCGCTCTGAAAGCAGAGGCGTGACGAGGATGATCGTCATGATGAGGAGGAAGAATCCTACGGGCTTGTTGAACAGTTCGATCATGGAGTCTCTCCGCAGTTCATATCAATATCACCTCGACCAGTTCGCCCGCGCTCAACCCCGTCGCCTCCGGCGGGATCCGCAACAAGCCGTCGGCGTTTGCCAGCGTGAAGATCAAATTCGATTTTCCGAAGACGGGGTCAGCCTCGTAATTGACGATTGACGATTGACGATTGACGATCAAATTCACGGGCCACCAATCTTCACGACCTGCTTGCGACGGCAAATTTACTGTGAGGCGCGCAGGCACGGTTGGTTTTGGTCCTGGCAACGCGCCTGCTAATTTTTCGATCACCGGCGCGACGAATAAATACCCGTTCACCAACGCGCTGACGGGATTGCCGGGCAGTCCGATCACGGCTTTGCCCTCGCACACGCCTAAAATGGTCGGTTTGCCGGGGCGCGTGTTGATCCCATGAACGAGCACGCCGGGTTCGCCCAGCGAGCGGATGACGTCGGCGGTCATGTCGCGCGTGGAGGCAGACGACCCCGCGGTGATGACGACCATGTCGCATTCGGATAACGCCCGCGCCGCCGCGTCTTTCAACGCCTCGAACTGGTCGCGGATAATCCCGAAGCGTTTTGCCACGCCCCCGCTTTTTTCGATCAGCGCGGACAATGTATACGAGTTGACGTCGCGCACTTGTCCCGCGCGTGGATGTTGACTCGGATCAACAATTTCATCTCCTGTTGAGATCAACCCAACCCGTATCAATCTGCCTACGCGCACGGAGGTGATCCCCAGCGCGAGCAGTCCGCCAATTTCGGCGGGACGCATCACCCGCCCTTTCGGCAGGATCGCCTGGCCCGCAACCACGTCCTCGCCCACGCGGATGACGTTCTCCCCCTCCGCTACCGCGCGGAAGATTTCGATTTCTTGCGATAGACCCGTGAGGTCTTTGGAGACCTCACGGGTCTTTTGCGAATATTCCAACATCACCACCGCGTTCGCGCCGCCTGGCAACATGCCGCCGGTGTGGATCAACGCGCACTGACCCGGCTCGATCTCAAAGGCGGGCGCGTCGCCCATCGGCGCCTCGCCGATGAGCGTCAAATATGCGGGCTGTGAATCGGACGCGCCGAAGGTGTCTCGCGCGCGGACGGCGTAGCCGTCAACGGTTGAGCGTTCAAACTCCGGCAGTGAATGCGGCGCGCGGATGTCTTCCGCGAGAACGCGGCCCAACGATGCGATAACGTTGACGGGTTCCGAATCAACTGTCCCTGCGGGGAGATGCGAGAGGAGCAAGGCGCGGGCTTCGTCGGGTGGGAGGAGAGTCAGGAATTCGGGCATTTTTCTTGGTCAAAAGTTGAAGGTCATAAGTGATGTTACGCAGTAGGGCTCGTAATGCGAGATTTATCTCGCCTTTCAGGTTATTCTTGTGCAAAAGCGACATGAATGTCGCGTTACGGAGACCAGACTGGCTTCAACTGCGTAACATCAGGTCATAAGTCAAAAGTCAGCGGAGCCAGAAGGTGAGAGTCAGAAAGTAGGTGGTGAGTCCGAAGACGGCGAGCGCGGCGGCGTGGAGGAGAGTCCAGTTGGGCTTTGCGCCGAGGCTGATGTTGCGCAGGAGGAAAATTTGAAAGAGGGCAAAGGGAAACGTGAGGAACACCGACCAGATCAATGAAAGCGAGATGCCGAAAAGAGGCGACATCGTAAAAAGAAAATACGCGAGCAAGACGAAGAGATGATGCAGAGGCACAACGCGCTCCCAGCCGAGGCGGGTGAGAAAGGTGACGCGGTTGTATTTTTGATCTTGCGCAAAGGATTGAAAGTTTCGCGCGATGAAATAGGAAAAGGCGAGGAGGGTCAGCGGAATGGCGAGGACGAGGAAGCGATGCGTTTCGTCTGCTTGAAGGGTGAAGGCGATGGAGGGAATCACATAGGCGAGCTGAATGGCGAGGAAAAATTCCCCCGCGCCGCGATTGACGAAGCGGAAGGGAGGGAGGGAGTGTGTGAAGACGATGGCGAGGGAGAGGAGGAGAAAGAGGAAAGTGGAAAGTGAGAGGGCGTTTTGGGCGAAGAGAATGTATGCGGTGATGGCAATGACAACGATAGACGCTAACGATGTGTAAAGTAGGTTGTTGCGGCGGATTTGTCGTTTGGAACGAGTCTCGTTTTCAAGGAGAGGTTCCGTGTCCAAGCGAAAGACTTCGGGTAAGAGACTCATTGTCGTTTGCGCGAGAAGAACGATCAGCAGACCTAGCCAAAATGGAACAGTGAGGAATGGCTTGCCAAGATAGTCAGCGATGCTGGCGCCGAAGGTGTAGGTTAGGGCGGTGAGGAGGAGGGGGATGAGGAGGGACATGAGAAGTAGAGGATTGGAGAATTAGAGAATTAGAGATTGGAGATTGGAGATTTATGATGCTTCGACTTGGCTCAGCACAGGTTTTGGATTTACGATTTACGATTATCGAAACAAAAGTGAGTGATGATGTAGCCGGGAAGAATAAAGGAAGAGAAAACTTTGCGTTCTTCGCGGGCTTAGCGGTTAATAATTTTTGTTCAAGAATTCTTCCAACCTCTCCACAGCTTGCGGAAGATTCTTTCGTCCCAGCCCGATGCGGAAGTGGTTTTTTGAGTCATCATAGGCTGAGCCAGGGAGGAGGAGTACGCCGGCTTGTTTCACCAGATTATCGCAAAAATCTTCCGCGTTGCCTTTCAACAGTTTCGGGAAGCCCATTGAGCCAGCCATAGGACGAACCCATGCAAACAGATTTGAATGACGAGCAAAAAGGTCGTCAACGATCTCGAGATTGCTTTTGATGATGCCGACATTCCGCGCAACAAGTTTTTGGCGATTTCGCAACGCGACCTCTGCAAGAAATTCGCTCGGCGCGGAGTTGCAGATGGTGGTGTAATCTTTCAGCCCAGCCATTTTTTCGTAAATTGACTTGTTCTTCGTCGCGATCCAGCCGATCCGCAAGCCAGCCAAGCCGTAGGTTTTGGACGTGACGCCCAGCGAGACGGCGTGCGCGCCCATGTCCGCGCCGGCAGGGAGTCGAAGCGACGGGTCATATTCCGATTCGCGGTAGACCTCGTCGCTGAACAACAGCAGATTCTTTTCCTGCGCGAACTTGTTCACCGCTTCAAAATCGGACTTCGACATGAGATAACCCGTCGGGTTGTGCGGCGTGTTGATGATGATCGCCTTTGTCGAAGAGCGAACGAGATGGCGCAGTTCATCCAAGTCCAGCGACCAGTTGTTTTCCTCGCGCGCCCGCCACGGGCTGACCATGCACCCCATCCCTTTTGCCACTTCGCTCAACGATTGGTAATGCGGCGCATGGACGATGATGTGGTCGTTCTCTTTCAACGCGGCAAGCATGAACAGGAAGATCGCTTCGCCCGCGCCGGTGTGAACCAAAATTTCTTCGGGCTGGATCGTTTCGTAAATTTTGGCGATCTCTTTTCGCAAGGCGGGATGTCCAAGCGACTCGGTGTATCCCAACCATGTTTGTTGAAATTTTTCCGCCGCGCCTGCTTCCATGGCAAGCAAATCCGCGATGGGCATGGCTTCGCAGTCCGATGAACAAAGTAAAAATTCCGTATTGAATTCGTACTTGGCGAAATAACGTTCGAGTTTGAAAGGAGATAAGTTCAAATTATCCTACAGCCTGTATTTTTTTCTTAATATCCATAAAATCACGCAACGCTTCAGCGCATGATTGAGCATCGGCAAATGACAAGCCTGTCCCTGTAATTTCAATTTGCGACGAATCTCTTACAACCAAAAAAACTTGAAACGTATCTCCATATCTTCTCGTGTGCTTTGTAATACCAACGCGAGAGATCGAAGACAGCAAAATTTCCTGATCCCCCGCATCAAAACTGGATGAATATATTCCTCCCCTACGATAAGACAAAGTCCCTTTGGAAAGATCAAAAACAGACAACAGGGTCCTTTTCATCAGACTAAACCCAAAAAGCAACAAGGTTGCAATAACCGAAACTAAAATGTAAACAGATGTGTTTTCGCTCAGCCAATCTCCGCTATTGATCAAAGTACATGAAATGATCAAGCCGAGGGTTGCGGCAAATGGCTCCCAAAAGAACGCTGGCGAATAAACTTTTATACGTTTGGACTCTTCGTCTATCGAAACCGAGATATTGAAAGAGCCAACGACCGTTCGAGGAAAGGGTACTTTATCCTGCATTTCAACCTGGTTACTTTACCAAAACCTTTTTCATATCACGATAATGATTCTGGTTGTGGATGTACAACATCTTGATCATATCGCGGATCTTGGTCATGCCTAAAAACGGATGTCGTCCTTCGATCTCAAGTTCTTCCTCATTCAACCCCGCCACCCACGCGACAGAGTTCGAGCGGACTTCTTTATATTGTTCCAGCAGTTCGCGCGGCGGCAGGTCTTTTGTCCGTTCTTGTTGCGTTGCGTTATAGCGGTCAATCGAAAAATCATCCGAGGCGCCCTCGCCAGTCGTACGGATGCGCTCGAAGAGTTTCACCAGTCCGCGCTCGGAGGTGACGAAGTGCGAAAGCACATTGCGGATGCTCCACGTCGCGCCTTCGGTGTAGACCTCCGCCTGCCATTGCTCGTCGGTCAAGCCCGCGAAGATGGAATAAAACTTTTCGCCTTCGGATTTTAATTTGTCGGCAAGTTCGTTTATTTCGGACATGATGATTTCTCCTATACAAACGTTTCCGTCCTGAGCGGAGTGAGGAGTGGCGCTGCGGCGCCACGTCGAACGCAGTCGAAGGACGCTCAGCGCGGATCACACCAATGAATAACCACCATCCACAACAATGGTCTGACCGGTAATATACTCGTTCTTGACTAAAAATTCGAGAGCGGATGCAACTTCTTCGGTTCTTGCGGGACGTTTGAGCGGGACTCGGCTGATCAACTTTTCCCACACGTCGGCAGAAACAATGTCCGATTGCAGGACGAAGCCCGGCGCAATGGCGTTGACGCGAATCTTCGGCGCGAGCGCGCGCGCAAGAATTTTGGTCAACGATTCAAGCGCGGCTTTGCTGACGGTGTACGATGGATACCGGCTCCACGCTTTTTGCGCGCCCACATCCGTGATGTTGACGATGAGACCGCCATCGGTCATTTTCTTGGCGCATTCTTGCGCGAGCAAAAACGGAGCGCGGAGGTTGAGGTCGAGAGTCGAGTCCCAGGTTTCGAGCGAAAGCGATTCGACATTTCCGCTGGGCATGAAGGCGGCGGAGTTGACCAAGACATCGAGAGAGTGGAAAGTAGAAAGTAGAGAAGTGATTTCGGTGGGATTCGTGAGATCGGCTGAGGCTAGGGTAACGCGGACGTTGAGCGACTCAAGCATCCCCTGCGTTTGAATCGCTTCCTCCACAGCCGAATGATAATGAAGGACGATGTCGTATCCGAGGCGGGCGAGAGTCAGCGCGAAGGATTTCCCCAAACGATGCGCGCCGCCGGTGACGAGTGCAAGTGGACGAGACGTAGACACGTAGACAAGTATACACGTAGACAAGTGTGGCGTGTTCCGTGTCTACCTGTTTACCTGTATACCTGTCTACTTCTTAAAGTAATTCGAGACGAAGAACCAAATATTTGCGGGGCGTTCAGCGAGACGGCGCATGAAATACGGATACCATTGCGCCCCGAACGGGACATACACGCGGACGGGATAACCGTCTTTCACCAATCGCTCCTGCAGATCGCGGCGGATGCCGTACAACATTTGAAACTCGATGGCGTTTTTCGGCAAGTTCATTTTTTCGGCGTGCTTCTTCGCAAAGTCAATGCGCTTGTCGTCGTGCGAGGCAATGGCAATGAACGGCGGCGTGCGTCCATCGGCGCTGACGGAATTATTTTCTTTCGCGGTCGTCGCGTCGATCATCACTTTGGCAAGCAGGTCGTAGTTTGCGTCGGTGTCGGCTTTTTTCGGGAAGGCTTTTTCGGGCGGCTCGTTGTACGCGCCCTTGACGAGACGGAGTCGTGCGCCGCTGTTGAGCAGTTCGCGGACTTCGGCTTCTGTGCGAAACAGATACGCTTGTTGAACCAACCCAACTTGATTCGAAGTGAAGCCTCGCTCCAACATGGACCGATACATCGCAAGCGTGATGTCGGTGTACGGCGTGTCTTCCATGTCAATGCGGATGAAGTTATTGCTTTTTTTTGCCTGTTCAAGGATCTTCACGAGATTCTGGCGGCAAGTTTCTTCGTCCAGCCCCATGCCGATCTGAGTCAACTTGATGGAGACGTTGGCTTTAACCCCCGCTTTATCTATTTCCTGTAAAACTTGCACAATGGAGTCTGCCGAGGCGTTCGCTTCTTCGGCGGTGGAGGTGTGCTCGCCCAACTGGTCGAGCGTGGCGTTGATGCCCCTTGCGTTCAATTCGCGCACCACGCGAATCGCGTCATTGGCTGTATCGCCCGCCACAAAACGCGAAGCGGCTCTCCAGGCAAAGCCCCAACTCGTGATCATTTTTTGCGCCCAGGCGGCTTTGGAAAGATAGATCAAGAAATTTCGCAGCATCGTCCCATCCTGCAAGTGGTTTAAATCTGCGCGAGGTGCATAGAGCGATGCGCAAGATGCGCCGCTATTCTAGCATAAAGATAATTTTGGGTGTGTTATACTTTTTTTCGCACACCGGAGGTAATGTGAGAAACAGAAGTTCGATACCGGTCTTGCGCGGCGTTTCCATCGGATTGTTATCCGTCGCGTTGGTCCTGGTTGTGATTGGCTTGATCGGATACAGTCGCCAGCGGAATAACTATCCCGCCGGTATGACGATCGCAGGCGTGCCCGTTGGCGGCGTGACGCCGCAAATTGCATCGGAACGCGTACTGCAAGTATACTCATCGCCCATCGAAGTTACTTACAATAATTCGAGCATTCAAATCGCGCCCTCGGTGGTTGGCTTCGAACTCGACATGGATTCGATGATCGCCGCCGCCGACCTGGGGCGCACGGGCGGTTCCTTCTGGGGTGGGTTTTGGAACTACCTGTGGCAGCGCCAGCCCGCCCCGGTCGATATCCCCTTAAGCGCCACCCTCGACGAAGCTCAACTCACTGCGTATCTACAAAATGAAATTTCCGCGCGCTACGATCAACCACCGACGCCGCCTCAGCCTGTTCCTGGAACTACAACATTCCTGCCCGGCGAACCCGGAACCATTCTCGACATCGACCGCGCTGTGCGCCTGATCGAGGATATCCTGCGTTCGCCTTCCAACCGAAAAGTATCCCTCTCGTTTCAAAAAAGCGTTGCCGCCAGGCCCACCTTTCAAAACCTCGAAATCCTGCTTCAACAAAATATCGACGTCGCGGAATTCGACGGCGTGATCGGTCTATATCTCTTCGACCTGCAAAATGGACAGGAAATCCACTTTGCCATGGACAAGGGTCAAGTCATCTCTACCAATCCCGATGTGCCCTTCACGGCGTCGAGTACTGTAAAAATCCCGATCATGGTTTCGTATTTCATCAAGAACGGGAGCGCGGCGCTGGAGCCAGCCTCCTCCGAACTCATTCTCGACATGATTCGCAAATCCGAAAACCCGCCTGCCGATCGGCTAATGGAAAGCCTCGACGAGTTCCGCGGTCCGCTCATCGTCACCGACGATATGCGCAAAATTGGCTTGGAAAACACCTTCCTCGCCGGGTTCTTTTGCAGCGCCCAGTTTCCCTGCCCACTCCTTGAAAGAATCAGCACACCCGCGAACCAACGCGCCGATGTGGTCACGGATCCCGATTCCTTCAACCAGACCACCCCGTCAGACGCGGGTATGTTACTCACCGACATCTATCAATGCGCCACAGAAAATGGGGGCGCGCTCGTTGCGGCATTCCCCGATAAGATTAACAGCCAGATCTGCCAGCAGATGATCAATTTTCTCGTCTTGGACAAGATCGGCGTGCTCATCGAAGCCGGCGTGCCGGAAGGCACCCAGGTGGCGCACAAACACGGCTGGATCACCGAACCCAGCACAGGCGTTATTAAAAACATCAGCGACGCCGCCATCGTGTACACGCCCGGCGGAAATTACGTTCTCGTCATTTACGCCTACCATCCGGAGCAAACTATTTGGGAGCCGGTCTCCGGGCTCTTCGCTCAATTATCACAAACAGTTTACAACTTTTACAACCTGCCCACCCAGTAGGCGACTTCGTATATAATCCAAACATGAGCGCCGCGCTTGGTCTTTTTCGCCTGCAACAAGTGGATAGCCAGATGGATCAGATCCGCGGGCGACTCAAAGCGATTCAAGAAACGCTTCAAAACGACGGCGAACTGCGCGCCGCCATGGACGCCTTTTCCGCCTCCGAAAACGGATTCAAAACCGCCGAGCGCGCCTTCCAATCGACAGAAGCCGACGTTGAAAAACAGCGCATCAAGATCGAACAGGCAGAATCCAGTTTATATGGCGGGCAGGTGCGCAACCCCAAAGAGTTGCAAGACCTGCAATTGGATGTTGCCTCGCTCAAAAAACATCTGGCGACCCTCGAAAACCTCGAACTCAACGCGATGGACACCCTGGAGAATGTAGACCAAGCCATGCAAGCCAGCAAAGCCCAACTCGAACGCGTGCGGGCTGACAAGTCGATTCAATACAACGACTTGACAAAAGAAAGCGAAACGCTCCAAAAAGAGATCGAACGGCTTGATGCCGAACGCAAGGCAGTCACGAGCGGAATTCCTCAACCAGCCATGCTCACCTATGATGCGCTCCGCGCGCAGAAACGCGGAGTCGCCATTTCCACCGTCACCGATTCATCGTGCGCGGCGTGCGGCACAACGCTTACGCCTTCCCAGCGCCAGAGCGCCCGCTCCGCCTCGCAATTTTTTACCTGCCCTACCTGCGGGCGTATTTTGTACGCCACTTAGCCCCCATGCCTATTCCGCACATCGACCCTCTATCTTTTGTTATCGGTATGGTGATTGGGATCATACTCTTCAATTTGGCTGGCCGCGCCAAGCCGCTCCTCAACCAAGTTCGAGACAACTTTAAAGAAAACCGCGAAACCGCCAAAGTCCGCCGCACAAGCGGGTTAGAAGACAACCACCGGCGCATCACCTTGCGCCGCGCCCAAGGGATGCATCTCGCCGCGTCGATGTTTGCTCTCGACGAAATTCTCCAGGAGCCTCGTCTCGTCGCGCCACCGGCGCGCGTGGAGCCGGGCATAATCCCTTTGCAGGACGATATTATTTCGCAAACCCTGCCCTACATGCCAGATTGGACCCAACTCGCCGGCGTATACGGCGCGCCAACACTCACACTAGCCGAAAGCGTTGCAGGCGGGTCGAACATTGTCATCGTAGGCGCGGCGGGAGCGGGCAAAACAGTCGCGCTGGCGCGCCTTGCGTCCCTGGCGGCAAACCTCAGGGTTAGAATCGACCCGAAATCTGAAGAAGAAGCGGTTCCTTATCTATATCATGTTGCAGATTTGGCGCTCCCGTTCGATTCAACAAAAGATCCGCTTACCGTTCTCATAAATGTTGTAACAGAATTTGCCCCGATCTTTGATCTCAGCCGCTTGCCTGCCTTTGTCCAGCAAACATTTCAGGGTGGGCGCGCCTTGTTATTGATTGATGGCTTCGACGAACTGGATACGGAGAGCCAAAAACATGTGACGGCATGGTTCAAGGCGCTGACGCACGCCTACCCCAAAGTTCGCATCGTAACGACAGGTTCCACCCATCAACTGAATGGTCTGATCAGCCTGGGTTTCAACCCACTGGCGCTGATTGCCTGGGATCAAAAAGCCGCTTCGAAATTCATCCAACAATGGGGCGAACGCTGGTCGCAGACTATCGCACTGGAATCGCGCGCGCAAACGGGACCCGAGCCAGTGGATGCTCTTCTGCTCAACGCCTGGGTAGCCACCGACAATCACAGTCTCACCCCCTTCGAACTGACTCTCAAAGTGTGGGGCGCATACGCCGGTGACAGTTTGGGGCCAGGCGTGCTCGACGCGATCGCCACACACATCCGCCGCGTGGCGCCCGCCGGAACCCCGGTGGCGGCGCTCGAACTGCTCGCCATGCAGGTTGCGCTCACCGCGCAACCGGTGTTCGATCCGCATTCGGCGCGCGCCTGGGTGAAACAATACGACATCGTCGATGACAAACCGATGGAACACGCGGAAACCGTCACAAAAAGCGACAAGGACGAAAAAGCCGCGCTCACCGAATCGCAAAAAATTCGTATCAAGAAATCGAAAGCGGGCAATGCGCCGACCCATGGCTTGCTGAGCAAAATGGTGGACAGCGGTTTGCTGATCTCACACGCCGGTAACAAGATGCGTTTCCTGCATTCGGTGTTGAATGGCTATCTCGCCGGGCAAGCGATCGGCGACAACGAAGCGTATCAAACATTACTCACCCAGCCGGTATGGAATGGCAGGACTGTCACCATGCATTACTTTGCGGCGCGCGGCGACGCTTCCTCCCTGGCAGATTCGATGATGAAAGATTCCAGTCTGCCACTGCACGTGCAGTTATTCACTGTGGCTCACTGGTTGCGTGATGCGCCCCGCGAAGCGGCTTGGCGCGGCAAGGTATTTTCCGCGTTGTTGAACATCCTGCAAAGCGAAGGACAGCCACTTGGCTTGCGCGGGCAGGCAATGGCGGCGTTTGTTGCCAGCGGTGACCCCGGCGCCGCCGCGCTCTTTAGGCAGTTACTCAACTCACGCTCGTTTGAAGTGATCCCGCTTGCCGCGCTTGGTTGCGGAGGCATCCGCGATACCAAAGCAATCGAGGCGCTCGAAAACGCGTTACAAGCGCCGGTTGGCGCGGTTCGGCGCGCCGCCTGCCTGGCATTGGTTGCCATCGGCACCGAAAAATCGCTGGAGGCGGTTGCGCGGGCATTATTGCAAGGCGACGAAGAACTCCGCAAAGCCGCGGCGGAAGCGCTGGCGAACGACGCGACAGAGGGGCACGCCGTTCTGCGCGAGGGCGTTACCCTGTCAGACATCATGGTGCGGCGAGCGGTCGTGCACGGACTGGCGCGAATCGAACAACCCTGGGCGATCGAACTCTTGCAAAAAATGCAGGTGGAAGACGATCAATGGGTCGTGCGAAACCTCGCCACACAATATCTCGAACAAGGGAGCAAGCCTGATCCGCGCGTCCCGCAGAAATTGCCCAACCCATCAGACACTCCATGGCTGATCGAATTTGCCGGCAAACAAGGCATGGGCATTTCAAAAAGCGGACCCGCCACCGACGCGCTATTGAGCGCTTTCAAATTTGGGAGCACCGAAGAACGGCTTGCCGCCCTGCCCTATCTCAAGCCGATTGCAAATGAAGGGATTGTCGGCGCGTTATACAACGGCATGTATGGCGAAGACATCGAAGTGCGCGAAGCCGCCTATCTTGCCGCGCAGGAAATTGGCGCGAACGGCATGCGGCTTCCGCATCCCAATCAATTTGGTCTCGGATGATATGCTGATCACAAACGCAAAACTCGTCACATGGGAAAAAGAAAATCGCATCCTCGATAACCATGCCATTCTCATCGAGAACGACCGCATCAAAGAGATCGGCAAAAGCGCCGACCTCGTAAAAAAATATCCGAGCGAAGAAAAACTGGACGCGCGCGGACAATATGTGATGCCGGGCAACATCTGCGCGCACACGCATTTTTACGGCGCATTCTCACGCGGCATGGCGATCCCCGGACCCGCGCCGAAAGATTTCCCTGAGATTCTGCAAAAGTTGTGGTGGCCCCTCGACCGTTCGCTCGACGCGGACAGCATCGAATATTCCGCGCTCCCCTGCCTCGTCGACGCGATCAAACACGGCACAACGACTCTCATTGACCATCACGCCTCGCCCAACGCGATTGACGGCTCGCTCGACATCATCAGCGAGGCAGTCGAAAAGTCTGGACTGCGAGCGGTGCTATGCTACGAAGTGACCGACCGCGACGGCGAATCGAAAATGAAAGCAGGGATTAACGAAAACGTCCGCTTCATCAAGAAGACGAAAAGCCCGCTTCTCGCCGCGACGTTCGGTCTGCATGCCAGCCTCACGCTTTCGGACGCCTCTTTAGCCTTGTGCCGCCAAGCCCTCCCCAGCGGATTCGGCTTTCACGTCCACACCGCCGAACACGAGTCGGATGAGTACGACAGTTTGAACAAATCTGGGATGCGAGTAGTTGACCGTTTGCAAAAGCACGGTATCCTCGGAGCGAACACCATCACCGCGCATGGAGTCCACTTCGACGCGCGCGAAATGGAAATCCTCGCCGAAACAGGGACATGGCTCTCGCACCAGCCGCGCTCGAACATGAACAACGGCGTTGGCGTCGCGCAGATCGAGTCGATGATGCGCGCGGGAATCAAAGTTTGTTTGGGCAACGACGGCTTCACGAACGCGATGTGGGAGGAGTGGAAAGCCGCGTATCTCCTGCACAAAGTCCATCACCGCGACCCGCGCCGCATGGGCGGATACGATGTGCAACAAATGGCGGTCTACAACAATGCCGCGCTGGCGAACGTCTTCTTCCCCTCTGCGACCATTGGGCAATTGAGCGAAGGCGCATTTGCAGATATTATTTTTGTAGAGTACCATCCGAACACGCCCATGACCGCGGGCAACATCCCGTGGCACATCGTTTTCGGTTTTCAGCAAAGCATGGTCACGACCACCATCGTCGCCGGCAGAATCCTGATGAAGGATCGCCAACTGCTTACTTTGGACGAAGCGGAAATCTCGGCGAAAGCGCAAGAACTCGCTCCCGCAGTCTGGGAGCGTTATCAAAAAGAAGTTGCAAAGGGATTGTGATATGGACGCATTTCAGGAAAAAGAACCGCTACTCTTAACGATCGCAGTGTTAGGCGGAACAGGCAAAGAAGGCAAAGGACTTGCCTATCGCTGGGCGGCGGCTGGCTACAAAGTGCTGATCGGTTCCCGCTCGTCGGAAAAAGCCGTCACCGCCGCTTCGGAGATCATGCAACTGATGGAAGGTTCGACCTCCATTGTAGGCACATCCAACCTCGAAGCCGCGCAACTGGCAGATATTGTTGTCCTCTCTGTGCCGTACGCGGCGCATCGCGAAACGCTCGAAGGCGTGAAAAATGCGCTCAAAGGGAAAATCCTGATTGATGTAACCGTCCCGCTTGTGCCGCCAAAAGTAACCAAAGTGCAAATGCCGCCCGCCGGGTCTGCCGCGCAAGAGGCAAAGGAAATCCTTGGCGAAGGGGTAGAAGTGGTCGCCGCTTTTCAAAATATCTCGCACGAATATTTGCTCAAAGATGAAGGCGCGGACTGCGACGTATTGGTGACCGGCACCAGCAAGGACGCGCGCGCCGAGGCGCTCAAACTCGTGTCTGCCGCCGGGCTTACAGGGTGGGACGCCGGTCCCATCGAGAATTCGGTGGTGCTTGAAGGCTTGACCAGCGTGTTGATCTACATCAACAAACAATACGGTTCCACTCATGCCGGGATCCGTATCACGGGAGCGAGTCACAAATAACCACTGCGCATTTCGCACACCGCAGTTCACAGCATGTCTCTCCGTCTCACCCCCCTCCCCGGCATTCCCCTCATCCGCCACGGCGACAACCTGGCGGATATTGTTGTCGATGCAACACAACGGATCGGGATCAACTTGCAAGATGGCGATATCTTTGTGTTCGCCCAAAAAGTGATCTCCAAAGCCGAAGGGCGGACAGTGAATCTGGCAATGGTCACGCCGTCGCAACGCGCCATCGAACTCGCCAAACAAACAGAAAAAGATCCGCGCGTCGTCGAGTTGATCCTGCAAGAAAGCAACGAGGTCTTGCGCGCGCGCGTCGGCGCGATCATCGTGGAGCACAAACTCGGCTTCGTCTGCGCCAACGCGGGGATCGATCACTCGAACGTAGATAACCGTAGTGACGACTTTAGTCGTCAAACACACGATGACTGGGTACTCCTCCTCCCCGCCGACCCAGACCGAAGCGCGGAAACGATGCGAAGCGACATCCAATCCAAAAGCGGAAAACGAATCGGCTGTCTCATCATTGATTCACACGGACGCGCATGGCGCAACGGCACAGTCGGCGTCGCAATTGGCGTCGCGGGAATCCCTGGGCTGGAAGATCTGCGCGGCAAAGAAGATCTTTTTGGATACAAGTTACAGGTTACGACAGTCGGCGTGGCAGACGAACTCGCCGCCGCCGCGTCGCTGATAATGGGTCAAGCCGCAGAGGGAACGCCTGTTGTGCACGTGCGCGGATTCCCATATCCAATGCGCGAGGCGTCGCTCAAAGAATTGATCCGCCCGAAAGATCAGGATTTGTTTCGATGATAACGCGTTCGTTCGGCAGTTGAACTGCCGAACGAACAATGAACTTCATAACGCTAACAAGATTCTTATTCACACTTGTTACACTTGCCGCATCACAACAAGCAAGGACATCACATGCCAGTCCAAACTAAATATCAAGACCTCCTCAGCAACGATTCAAAAGCATTTCTCTATCTCGCCACCCTCATGCCCGACGGTTCGCCGCAAGTGACGCCCGTTTGGTTCAGCGCCGACGATGAACATATCCTCATCAACACCGCCGAGGGGCGGCTCAAAGATAAAAACATGAAAGCGCGCAACCAGGTGGCGATGACCATTCAAGACCCCAATGACCGCTATCGCTACATCGGCATACGCGGCGAAGTTATCGGCTCCACCAAAGAAGGCGCGGATGAACATATCGACATGTTGTCCATGCGCTATGACAATAAACCATGGGGAAAACACGAAGGGCAAAAGCGGATCATCTACAAGATCAAGCCGACTCATGTCCACGACCACAACTGACCTGCACAACTTTTTGCGGACTCGCCGCTCGATCCGCCGCTTCACATCGGACCCTGTGCCTGATTCAGTCATCGAGACGATTCTCACCACTGCGACCTTCGCCCCCTCCGCGCATAACCGCCAACCCTGGAGGTTTGTCGTAGTGGCGGATTCATCCGCCCGAAAAAAACTCGCCGAAGCGATGGCTGATGATTTCCAACGCGATCTCGAAAGCGACGGCGTTCCCCCAGAAAAAATTCAAGCGCAAGTTAAACGATCGAAAGACCGCATTATTTCCGCGCCTGTTGCCATTCTCCTCTGCCTCGACATGAGCGAAATGGATTCGTATCCCGACAAACGACGCATCAAAGCCGAATTTCGGATGACCGTCCAATCCGTCGCCGCGGCGGGGATGCAATTGTTATTAGCCGCCCACGCCGAGGGACTCGGTGGAGTTTGGGCATGTTGGCCCTTGTTTGCAGTAGAGACGATTCAAAAGACTTTGGATTTACCTGAGAAGTGGGAGCCGCAAGGAATGTTCTTTGTTGGCTACCCAGAAACAATTCCTGAAGTAAGAGAAAGAAAGCCTCTCAATACGATTATCCAATATCTTTGAGCGAAAGACGTAACGCGACATTTATGTCGCCCGTAGGATTTTCATGCCCGACATTCGTTACAAGCGCAACCTGCCGCACATCCATCCCGAAGGCTATCCGTTATTCGTCACAATCCGCCTTGCCGATTCGTTGCCGCTCGAAATCCTTGCCGAACTTAAAGAACAACGTGAACGCGCATTGAATGCAAGACCAAACATATCTGCATCAGATCGCTACGATATCGAGAAAAGACATTTTGGTCGCTTTGATAAATACCTTGATCGTTGTGAACATGGTCCGCGATGGCTCGAACGGGAAGAAATTGCCAGAATTGTTATGGACAAAATCCTAGACTTGGACAAGAGCCGTTACGATCTTTATACCTATTCCATCATGCCGAATCATGCACACTTGCTTTTTGATTCTCTCGTAGCGGGTCAGGGTAAGCATAAAGGCATGAGCGCAAAATATCCCGTCACTGAAACTCTGCGTTTATTGAAAGGAAGTACTGCAAGATCTTGTAATCTAAGCCTGAAGCGCAATGGTCGGTTTTGGCACCACGAAAGTTACGATCACTTTGTCAGGGACGAGCAGGAATTAGAACGAATCATCAAGTACATATTGAACAATCCAGTGAAAGCAGGTTTGGTAAAGAAATGGACAGATTGGAAATTTACCTACATCAATCCCGAACTTGGGTCGTGGTAAAACGCGACATAAATGTCGCGGTACGCGTACCGCAACATTTATGTCGCTCGTGCCGAGGGCTGGCATGAAAATCGTTGCTCTCGCGGGCGGAGTCGGTGGCGCGAAATTGGCGCATGGACTCGCCCAGATACTCAAACCTGAAGACCTCACGATCATCGTCAACACAGGCGATGACTTTGAGCATTACGGGTTATATATTTGTCCCGACTTGGACACGGTCTGCTACACGCTGGCGGGATTGGCAAATCCTGAAACGGGATGGGGGCGCGTGGATGAAACGTGGAATGCGATTGCGAACGCATCCAAACTTGGAGGGTTGGATTGGTTCAAACTTGGCGACCGCGATTTGGGTACGCACCTCGAACGAACGCGGCGATTGAAAGCGGGCGATTCGCTCAGCCAGATCACGCGAGATTTTTGCAAGGCATGGGGTATTGATCACACCGTCCTGCCGATGTGCGACCAGCCAGTGCGGACGATGGTGAACACAGAAGAAGGCGAACTCGCTTTTCAGGAGTACTTCGTTCATCGCAGGTGTGAGCCGAGGGTCAAAGGCTTCAGGTTCGAGGGGGCTGACGAGGCTGAACCAGCCGAAAGGGCGAGAGAGGCGGTTGAGTCGGCTGACGCGATCGTTATCTGCCCGTCGAATCCGTGGGTGAGCGTGGATCCGATTCTTGCGACCCTCACCCCGTCCCTCTCCCTAAAAGGGAGAGGGGGCATTGTAGCCGTCTCCCCCATCATCGGAGGGGAAACGGTGAAGGGACCTGCGGCGAAGATGTATCGGGAGTTGGGGATCGAGCCATCGGCGCTGGCGGTGGCAAATCACTATCAAGGAGCAGTAACGCATTTCGTCATGGATACCGTCGATTCGCAACTAACAGAAAGCGTAAGGGGTTTGAATATGCGGACTCTTGTAACGAATACGCTGATGAAAAGTCATGAAGATAGAAGGCAATTAGCGCAAGCCATACTCCAGTTTATCGGAAGTGACTCATGACCCTTTGGGCAATCGTCCCTGTAAAGCCTTTACGGCGCGGCAAATCACGTTTAGCGGGCACATTGAATGAAAATGAGCGAACGGAATTAAATCGGGCTTTGTTACAACACTCACTTGAGACGTTGTCCGGTGTTTCCGGCGTGGCTGAGGTGCTGGTGGTCAGCCGCGACCCTAACGCGCTGGCTATTGCCCGCGAACACGGCGCCCGCACGGTGCAGGAAGACGGCGCTCCGCACTTGAACACTGCTTTAAAGAGGGCGACGGTTGTGGCGCAGGTTTATGCCACGCAAGGCGTGCTGATCTTGCCAGCCGACCTGCCGTTAGTGACCCGCGAAGATATCCAGACCTTGCTCGACCGCGCGGTGAAACCCCCGGTGGTGGTGATCGCGCCGGACCGTCACGGCAAGGGAACCAACGCTCTCGTGATTGCTCCGGCGGGACTCATCGAGTATGATTTCGGTGAGAATTCCTTCCAGCGGCATTGCGAACAAGCCAAACAGGCTGGCGCGCGCCTCGAGGTAGTGGAACTTCCTTCGCTGGGGCTCGATCTGGATGAGCCTGAGGATTTTGAACTGGTTAAAAATCTCGAAAGTTCGATCACTTTCTAATTCTGAGGAGACTGCCATGGCTGAACGGGTTGCATTGTATTTGCAGGATTCGCACGATTTGCGCGATGGGTTGGATTACGTCCGCTACGCGGAGGAGAAGGGATTTGAAGCCGTCTGGCAGGCAGAATCCCGGTTGGTGCGCGACGCGATCGTGCCAATGGCGGCGTATGCCGCGGTGACGAACAAACTCAAAGTTGGTTCCGGCGTCATCAACAACTGGACGCGCAACATCGGTCTGCTCGCCGCCACCTTGCTCACCCTCGACGATCTTGCGCCGAACCGGATCATTTGCGGCATCGGCGCGTGGTGGGATCCGTTGGCGAAGAACGTGGGTATCGAGCGCAAGAAACCCCTCCTTGCCATGCGCGAGACCGTGGAGGTGCTCCGCCGCCTGCTCAATATGGAGCGGGTCACCTTTCATGGGGAATTCCATCATGTGGATGGGATCGAGCTGGATGTGGTGCATGGCCGCCGCGAGCCGCGTAACATTCCAATCATGATCGGCGCGACGGGCGATGTAATGATGGAGTTGACCGGCGAAATCGCCGACGGAGCCGTATTGAATTATTGCGTGCCGCCGGAATATAACGATAAGGCAATGGAGCAATTGGAAAAGGGTTTGAAGAAATCGGGGCGAAAAATGGAAGAGTTTGACCGCCCGCAACTTGTCGTTTGCTCGGTGGATGAAGACCACGATAAAGCCATCGAGTACACCAAGGAACTACTTTGCCAATACCTCGCCCAACAGCCGCATATCGCAAAGGCGTCGCAAGTTTCGCAGGATGTGATCGCCAATATCCAGTCTATTTTGGGGTGGCCCGCCACCAAGGAACAGATCAACAAAGCCAAGCATCTTGTGCCCGACGAACTTGTGCGCCGCATCACCGCCTCCGGCACGCCGGCGGAGGCAAAAGCCAAGGTGGAGGAATACAAAAAGCGCGGGTGCACCTGCCCGATCCTTTACCCCGTTGGCGGAAATTTCAAATTGTTGATCGATACGTTCGCGCAGGCGTAAGACCAGATCAATCTTGTCCTACATGTTCCCCATCAAATAATCCAGCACAAATTGCAAAGCCGCGTCAGCCGATGCGGCTTTGATTTGTTTTCGGTCTCCAGAAAAACGCCGAGAGCGCGTCCACTCGCCCTGTGGAGCGGCAAGCGCCAGCCACACTGCGCCCACAGGCTTGGATTCTGTCCCACCGCCTGGACCCGCTATCCCTGAGATCGACGCGGCGATATCCGCGTCGAGAACCGACCGCGCGCCGCGCGCCATCTCCAGCACTGTTTGTTCGCTGACCGCGCCGAATCGGTTGAGCGTATCCCATGAAACATGCAGGATGGATACCTTCGCTTCGTAGGCATACACAACCACCCCGCCGCGAAAGTACTCCGACGAGCCGGGGATGTTCGTGATGCGGTCGCTGACCAAGCCGCCCGTGCACGATTCTGCGAGAGCGAGAGTTAGCCCGCGTTCACGCAGGAGTATGCCTATTCGATCTTCGGGAAGGGTTTGAATCATAAGACACCGCGCCAAGATGATAAAGTCGTGCCATTATACAGGAGGCGCGCTCGTTCTAGGTTATAATTTTGCGCATGGCTGATTGGGCTGGCAAAACGCTCGGTAGTGTCCATATTGAAAATCTCGTAGCCCGCGGGGGAATGGCGGAAGTATACAAAGGCACGCACAAATCTTATGGGGTGGTAGCCATCAAGGTGATGCGAGGCTTGTTGGAACGAGATTCAGAGCAACTCAGTCGCTTTCAGCGCGAAGCCGAAGTGATTGGGGAATTAAAGCACCCCAATATCGTTCAACTGCTGGATTACAAGGTGGAGGATGAAACCCCGTGCATTGTCATGGAGTATGTGCCGGGCCCGTCTCTCGCCGCGTACATGAAAGCCCTGCATGAACAAAAAAAACGCATCCCCATCGGCATTGTTGCCAAAATCCTGAAGGCGGTCGCTTCGGCTCTCGATTACGCTCACGCAAAAGGAATTATCCATCGCGATATCAAGCCCGCCAACGTCCTGCTCCGTTCGCAAGAAAATTCAGTCGAGCTCAACGACACCCTGCCGATCGACGTGGAACCGGTTCTCACCGATTTCGGCCTGGTCCGCCTCCTCGACTCGACCACACACACGACCACCGGCTCCGTTTCAGGCACGCCCGCGTACATGAGCCCGGAGCAATCGCGCGGCGATAAAGTGGACAAGCGCACCGATATCTACTCGCTTGGCATCATGCTGTATGAAATGCTGGCAGGCGCGGTGCCGTTCCAGTCCGATACCACATTTGGCATGTTGATGAAACACATCAATGAGCCGCCCCCGGTGATCGAGGGTACCTCTTCCGATTTGCAAACTATCCTCGATCGAGCGCTGGCAAAAGACCCATCCATGCGGTATGAAAGCGCGGGCGAATTTGCTCAAGAATTTCTGGCTGTGTTCAACGGGCAAACAATCTCCCCGGGGACGATCCATATGGCGCAAATGGCGCGTCAAATCGCGGCGGAGGCAAAAAAGAAAAAGCAGGCTCCGGCAGAGCGACCGCTCATCCGCTGGCTTCGCATTTGCGCCGAGATCGTCATAGCGGCTGGGTTGGCTTTTGCCCTGTTCCAGTTCATCAATCCACCTACTGTGCCTGCCACCCCCACTCCGGAGCCTGTAGATCTGAATATCCCTGTTGGTCGGATGCGTTTCACCGATTTCAACGGCGTGATGGATCGAGTGACGCTTGTATTTAATAGCGCAGAGCCGCCTGCCGCTGGAACCCGGTACGAGGCATGGCTCAGAAACAACGCGAACGGGAGGGTGCGAAATCTCGGGTCAATCCGTTTTAATACATCAAACATCGGCCAACTCGAATTTACCGATCCCAACAGGCAAAACTTACTAGAGCTGTATGATGAAATATTGGTGACGATCGAGCAGAACAATGGCGTTGCATTAAAACCCTCGACGAACGTTGCGTATTCATCGATATTCCCGGCCGAGGCGCTCGACGCCGCGCGCAACCTGCTGGCTTCCCATTCCAATACCCCCAATCAATACGCCCCCATGCAAGGGCTATATTATTACAGCGGAAGTTATATCACCGGCGCGATCAATGGAGACCCGATCACCCCCGATTTTGTCGGCTTGGTTGAAGCATATCAAAACGGAGACGAAGCAACCGCGCGTTTACGCGCGGAGGATGTGATCAATCTGATCGTGGGCGATGAGAGCGAGCAATATCAGGATTACAACAAGAACGGCGTTCTCAACAATAACGATGGCGACGGGTTCGGAAGTTTGCCAAACGGCAACCATCCCGGCTACCTTCAACTTGCCGCGCTGGGAGCGAAAGACGTTGGAGACGCAAGCGATTCCACTCCGAACATGAGGATTTATAGCGATAATATTCAAGTCTGCATCCAAAACATGGAAGGATGGACCAATCAGTTGCTACCGCTTGCCCTTCAATTAACAACCACGCCGTTCGGACCGGAGATGGAACCCATCATCAACGAAATGTCGTCCTTGGGCAATTATTTATTGCAGGGATTCGATGCCAATCAAAATGGGCTGGTTGAGCCGGTGGAGGGAGAATGCGGCGTAACTCTGGCGTACGAATACGGCTGGAATCTCGTGGAAATGCCGATCTTCATCGGTCCCAATCGCGTTCCCCCAAGCGGAAAGTAAAAAGCCTCCCAAGCGCGGGAGGCTTTTTACTTATTCCTGATGGTGTATGCAGTCGGAGTCAATTCGGCTTTCGTAATGCGACATTTATGTCGCTCTTGCGCAAGAACAGCCTAAACCGCGAGACGCTTCGCAGTCTCACGTTACGACCTTTACTGTGTAAGGCGAGTTATATCGATCTTTACAGCCCTTGTAAAAGTCGTTTAATTTCGAGAGTATGATTCATTGCGAAGGTGGCGCAGGTAAGCAGGATACTAATGGTCGACAAAGCCATGCCCACGGTCGCCAGATTCTCCTGTGAGGCATCGTTCATAGCCAAATATCCGAGCACAGCGCCTGCAACACACAAAGGCACGCTACAGATCGGTAAAAACCAGCCGCAAAGGCTCATCACGCCAAGAATCAACGACGCGATCGCCAACATGCGCCCGCCACTCCCTCCAGCGGGCGGGAGGAAGATAGGCGCATTCGATTGTTCGTCCATGCGTACTCCACAGAATAAGATTTTGTCGATTATTGCATAGAATTAGCTTGCTTACAACCGCCAAAACTCCCATTCAATGAACCGGCAGTTGATGAAGTAAAATACATCGATGGATATTTCAGAAAAACTACAGGGTATTCTCGATACTCTGCCTGCAAAGCCCGGCTGTTACCTGATGAAAAACGCGGACGGGGCGATTATTTACGTTGGCAAGGCGATCAGTCTCAAGAACCGCGTGCGCTCATACTTTCACGCGGACGCGAGTCATGACGCAAAGACGCGACGGCTGGCGCGCGATATCGTCGACATTGAATGGATTGTCGTCGGATCCGAACTTGAGGCGCTCATCCTCGAGATGAACCTCATCAAGAAACACCGCCCGCGTTACAACATTCGCCTCAAGGACGATAAACGTTACCCGTATATCAAAGTACGCTGGGCGGAGCCATATCCCAAGGTCACTGTGACGCGGCAGATGGTGGAGGATGGTTCGCGCTATTTCGGTCCGTATACCTCGGCGTGGGCTGTGTACCAAACGCTGGATATCCTGCGGAAAATCTTCCCATACCTGACATGCGACCGCGAGATTACCGGGCAGGATAAACGGGCGTGTCTATACTACGACATCAAACTGTGCATCGCCCCGTGTATCGGCGCGGCGTCCCAAGCTTCGTACCGCCAAATGATCTCCGATCTGATGGATTTTCTGAGCGGACACAGCGAGGATATCGTCGCGCGCTTGCAAACAGAAATGGAAAAAGCGGCGACCGAGATGCGCTATGAAAAAGCGGCGGCAATCCGCGACCAACTCAAGGCGATCCAGTCCATCATCGAACGACAGAAGATCGTCTTTGCAACCGATTATAAAGATTCGGATGTGCTCGCCATGGCGCGCAGTGACGGAGAAGCCTGCGTGCAGGTTTTCTTCATCCGCAGCGGCAAGTTGATCGGGCGCGAATACTTTATCCTCGAGGGCACGGAAGATTCCGCCGACGCGCAGATCATGGAGCAATTCGTCACCCAGTTCTATACCGAAGCCGCCAATATCCCACAGCAGGTGATGTTGCCGCAAGAGATCGAAGAGGCGAAGATCATCGGAGAATGGTTGAGGTCAAAACGAGGCGGCGGAAAAGTTGAATTCATCGTCCCGAAAGATGGGCAGCCCAGCGAACTGGTGAAGATGGCGGCGGAAAACGCCACCGAAACTTTAACCGCCTTGCGCGCGCAATGGCAGGCAGACGCGCACAAACAGGAACAGGCTCTGGCAGAATTACAACAGGCATTGAATTTGAAAGAGCCGCCCAACCGCATTGAATGCTATGACATTTCCAACACGCAAGGGACGGCGATCATCGGGGCGATGGTTGTATTTACCCAGGGTGTGGCGGACAAAAAGTTGTACCGCAAGTTCAATATCGAGAGTGTCGTCGGCGCGCCGGATGATTTCGCCTCGATGGAGGAAATGTTGACGCGGCGCTTCCGAAGGTGGCGGTCGGCTGAAGAGTCGGCGAGTCAGGTTGGGGCGAAGAAAGACGCGTCGTTTTCCTTCCTGCCGGACCTTGTCATCATCGATGGCGGCAAGGGCCAGCTTGGGCGCGCGGTGGAAGTCCTCGAGAAGTACGAGCTGATGGAGAAAATCCCAATCGTGGGGTTGGCGAAGCAACAAGAGGAAATATTCTTCCCGCACAAATCTGACTCGTTGATGTTGCCGCGTCATTCTCAAGCGTTATATTTGGTGCAACGGATTCGAGACGAGGCGCATCGGTACGGGATCACCGCGCACCGCAAGAAGCGACAAAAACTCGGCATGGCTTCGATCCTGGACGCAATCCCCGAGATTGGACCTGCGCGACGCAAGTCCCTCTTGAAACATTTCGGTTCTGTGGATAAGATTAGAGCCGCCTCGTTGGAGGAACTCTGTAGTATCGTGCCGGAAAGCGCGGCACAATCGATAAAGGCGCATTTGGAATGAGAGAAATATGGGTTGTGGACGACGACGATGAGATGAGTCGCGCGATCGGGCTGATGCTCGAGGTGCTCGATTGCAAGGTGACCGTGTTTAACAACGCGCGCGGCGCGGCGCAGTTGATCGTTTCGGGGAAAAAACCCGACTTGATCATCCTCGATGTGAACATGCCAGAGGTCTCCGGTTTGGACATGCTCGAATTTTTACGACGACGCGCCGATACGGCAAAACTGCCCATCGTGATGCTTTCCTCCGAAGCGGACGACACCGTTGTGGACCACGCCCTTTCGCTTGGGGCTGATGCCTTTGCATTGAAACCAGTGACTCTCGAAGAACTTGAGAAGGCAATGGCGCGTTCGTTTTATAAAAATCTAGATTTGCGAGTTAATGATGGCTGAAAAGAAACCTAATCGCAGGCAGGAAAAATCGCGCAAGGCGTTGCAAATCGTCTTTGCAGTCTTTACGATCGTTTTGATTCTTTCCATGTTGCTCTCCGCATTTATCGCGCCTCGGTAACATCGTTTTTATGTTGGAAAAGTTCTATGGTCGCGGCAGGATTTGCCGCGAATTATTTTGATTACGGAGCGCGTATGGTTTGCTCCACTCAAGGATGATATGCTCGATAAACTCAAAGGTATCGAAGACCGATACGCGCAAATTGGAAACGAACTGCTCGAAGTCGGCACAAATTATCAACGCGCCGCGGAACTGAACAAGGAGCGCGTGGATTTGGAACCCATCGTCGAAAAGGCGCGCGAGTACCGCCAGGCGGCTAAAAGTTTGGAGGAGGCGAAGGCGATCCTCGAGTCCGAAAAAGACGCGGAGTTGGTCGCACTGGCGGAGTCCGATATTGCGGACCTGACTCCGAGAATCGAAATCCTTGAAAAAGAGATCAAGGCGATGCTCGTGCCGAAAGATCCGCGCGACGACAAGAACGTGATCGTCGAAATTCGCGCGGGCGCGGGCGGCGATGAAGCCGCCATCTTCGCGGCAGACTTGTTCCGCATGTACACGCGCTACGCGGATGGCAAACGTTGGAAGAACGAGATCATGTCGGAGAATGCGATCGGCGTGGGCGGATTCAAAGAAGTGATCTTCGAGATCAAAGGCAAAGGCGCGTACTCGAAGTTGAAGTACGAGTCGGGCGTGCATCGCGTACAGCGCGTGCCAGCGACCGAGGCGCAAGGGCGCATCCACACCTCCACTGCGACCGTCGCGGTGATGGCGGAAGTAGATGAAGTTGAGATCGAGATTCCTGAATCGGATATTGAAATTGAAGTGTATCGCTCGTCAGGCGCGGGCGGACAGAACGTGCAGAAAAATTCAACGGCGGTGCGATTAACTCACAAACCGACAGGCATCGTTGTTACTTGTCAGGATGAACGCTCGCAGTTGCAAAATAAATTACGCGCGTTGAGCATCTTGCGCGCGCGGTTGTACGAACTGGCAGAAGAGAAACGCCGCGCCGAGATCGAATCGGATCGCCGCTCGCAAGTTGGAAGCGGCGACCGTTCGGAGAAAATCCGCACGTACAATTATCCGCAGAACCGCGTCACCGATCATCGCATCGGATTCTCGAATTACAATCTGCCCGCCGTGATGGATGGCGCGATTGACCAGTTCATCGAGGAACTGTCCACGCGCGATGAGGCAGATCGGCTGGCGGCTTCGGGTGTGGATGAGGATGAATAATTTATAACTCCGTTGGTCGAGTAGTCCCGCGTGCAATTCGCGGGACGTATCGAGACCAACTGGCCGCATACAAAATTTTGTTACAAGAGTTGCTTTACGGCGTGGTGGTCTCGATACGTCCTTCGTCTCCGCTCCGCTTCGCTCAGGACTACTCGACCACCATATTTATTTGATAGCGGAGAACCAAATGAACGACAACCCCGCGTTTGGCGCAGGCTTGCAACCCTTCATGGGAATTCCATCTTTTATGCGCCTGCCTGTGACGCGCGAATTGAAAGATGTGGATGTAGCGGTGATGGGTGTTCCGTTCGATAGCGGGACATCGTATCGCACAGGGACACGATTCGGTCCGCGCAAAATTCGCGAGGCGTCGTTGATGATCTGGGGGCACAACTCGACTCTCAATGTTAGTCCATTGAAAAAATTAAACGTTGTTGATTATGGTGATGTGTCCGTCGTTCCCACTTCCATCAAACACACAATGACCGCCATCACAAACACCGCCAGCGAAATCATCAACACAGGCACAACGCTCATCACGCTCGGCGGCGATCATTCGATCGCGCTTCCCCTCTTGCGCGCGCACGCCAAGAAACACGGACCCGTTTCGCTCGTCCACGTTGACGCGCACATTGACACGTGGGAATCCGAATTCGAAGAAGTGAAATATAGTCACGGCACGCCGTTCTGCTACGCGCTTCAAGAGGGATTGATCCGCGCGGGCGAATACATGCAGATCGGCATCCGCGGTCCGCTCAGCGGCGAGAACGATTATGCCGACGCGAAGAAACTCGGCGCGCGCACGGTCACGATCCACGAGGTGATGGAAAAAGGCATCCCTGAAATCCTCAAAGAAGTGCACCAGCGGATGAAGGGACCGCTCTACGTCACCGTGGATATTGATTCGGCTGACCCAGCCTTCGCGCCCGGCACAGGGACTCCCGAAGTCGGCGGGCTGACGAGTTATCAACTCCTCCAACTCGCGCGCGGACTGCACGGCTTGAACCTCATCGGCTTCGACCTGGTTGAAGTCTCGCCGCCGTTCGATCATGGCGACATCACGGCGATTCTCGCGTCGAATATTGTGTTTGAGTATTTGTCGTTGCTGGCGATCAAAAGCAAATGATCTACTTTCCACTTTCGTCTTTCGTTTACGAGAGTAGAAAGTGGAAAGTGGAAAGTGGAAAGAGATTCGATGCGCAATCATGATTCGCTTCTCTCCGACATTTCAGCCCGTCTCGCCTCACTCAGCGACACGCCCGCCCTCGACGCGTCTGTTCTGCTGGCTCGCATCGTCGAGCATCCGCGCTCGTGGATTTTGGCTCATCCTGAATTGACTCTCACAAACGAACAACAAAAAGGACTTGATACTTCGCTCTCGCGATTGCAAAATGGCGAACCTTTTCCGTACGTGTTAGGTCGCTGGGAATTTTTTGGATTGGAGTTTGATGTCACGCCTGATGTTTTGATCCCACGTCCAGAAACTGAATTACTCGTTGAAAAATCTATTGCGTGGTTGCAAAAGAATCCAACAAAAATAAATGTTGCCGATGTTGGCACAGGCTCAGGCGCGATCGCGGTTTCGATTGCGGCGAATGTTTCGAATGCAAACATCCTTGCAACCGATATTTCAGCGAACGCATTGCAGGTTGCAAAACGGAACGCAGAAAAACACGGGGTGAACGGGAGAATTGAGTTTGCGGAGTGCGATCTACTGCCCGAGTCGAAAGTCGAAAGTCGAAAGTCTGACCTGCGACCTTTGACCCTTGGCTTGATCTGTTCCAATCTGCCTTACATTCCGACAAACACTCTCAAACACCTTCCCATTTATCAGCGCGAACCGACTCTCGCGTTGGATGGCGGCGAAGACGGGCTTGATATATTCCGCAAACTGCTGAACATCGTCCCTGATTGGCTCGCGCCGAATGCGTTGATGTTGCTGGAGATCGAGTCCACGCTTGGCGAGGACACGATACAACTTGCTCGCCAATATTTTCCAAATGCGCAAATCAAACTTCATCAAGACCTCACAGGTCGCGATCGCCTGCTCGAAATTCAATTATGAAAACGAAAATTGTCTCGGCGAATTCGCCAGATGCAATTCAACTTGCGCTCGATGTTTTGAGCGACGGCGGTTTGGTCGCCTTCCCCACCGACACGGTCTATGGCGTTGGCTCGCTCGTCTCTGATGGCAAAGCAATCGAATCAATTTATGTTGCGAAGGATCGTCCCATCGAAAAAGCGATTCCTGTTTTGATCGCAGACGCGGAGGATATGGACAAAGTTGGGATGGACATTCCCGACATCGCGCGACGAATCGCCGCCCGCTTCTTCCCCGGACCTTTGACCTGCATCATCCCCAAACAGCCGACTCTCCCTTCAGCCGTCTCTGCCACCTCTACCGTCGGCGTGCGCGCGCCAGACCATGAAGTGGCGCGGTCATTGCTCCGCGCGGCGGGACCGATGGCGGTGACTTCGGCAAATATAACGGGACAACCAAGTCCATCCACAGCGGATGAAGTGTTCGCGCAACTCAATGGAAGAATCCCATTGATCATTGATGGAGGGAAAACTCCAGGCGGAGTTCCGTCCACAGTTGTAGATTGCGCAAGCGATGAAATTAAAATTTTACGCGAGGGACCGATTTCTCTCGCAGAGATCAAAATCAAACTCTCATCCCCCATTTAATTCATGTTCAGGTTACGTTAAACTCGCGGACTATAATGATGATTGCATTCTCCTTAACAAACCGTCCGCGGCTCGGGCAAGCCAAGGGCGGTTTGGGTTTAACCCCCACCCTACCCTCCCCCAAATTCAAAGAGCATGAATTTGGGGGAGGAATTATTTACGAAAGCGTCCACGTCGGCTGGACGTCCATGTCCATCTCCGAAACCTGACCAGACGCATAACGATAATATCCCGCCGCGGCGATCATGGCGGCATTGTCGGTGCAGAGCGAAAACGGGGGAATGTTCACTTTGAATTCAGTTTGCGATTGAAACGCAGTCCGCAAGGCTTTGTTGGCGGAAACTCCGCCAGCGACCAAAATTTCTTTCGCTTTGAAATCGCGCGCGGCTTGCATTGTCTTATTGAAGAGAATATCAACAGCCGTTGCTTGAAACGACGCGGCTAGATCGGCGACGGGAAGTTCATCACTTTGTTTCTTCAACGCGTTGACTTCGTACAAGACGGCGGTCTTGAGTCCGCTGAACGAGAAGGCGTAGGGATTGTCTAATTTCGGGTGTGTGAATTTGAAGCGCGTGGGGTCGCCAGCCTCCGCGGCTTTCTGAATGGCGGGTCCGCCAGGGAACGGGAGGCTGAGGAGGCGACCCACTTTATCGAAAGCCTCACCAGCCGCATCGTCGAGGGTTGAACCGAGGCGTTTGTACGTCAAATGATCGGTCATCAGATTCAGTTCGGTGTGTCCGCCTGAGACGAGAAGCGCCATCAATGGGAATTGCGGTTCGGGAGGAATCGATTCGCCAGCGGGATGAATCCATGCAGAGTACACGTGCCCTTCAAGATGATTGACGCCAACGAGAGGAAGCCCGAGCGCGAGGGCGAGCCCTTTTGCCATGTTCATGCCAACGACAAGCGAGCCTGCAAGACCGGGACCGCGCGTGACTGCGATCGCGTCCATGTCGTTGAGCGAGAGATTCGATTTGGCGAGCGCTTGCTGAACGACGGGGATGATGCTCAACACATGCTGGCGCGAGGCGACCTCGGGAAACACACCGCCGTATCGCGCGTGGATATCCATTTGCGAGGCGACAGTGGAGGCGAGAAGCGCGCGTCCGTTTTCGATGACGGCGCAGGCGGTTTCATCACAAGAGGATTCGATGGCGAGGATTAGGGTGGTCATCAGTGAGCAGTGATCAGTTTTAAAAGCACAATGAGAGTTTTTTCAATTATTGCCTATCGCGAGTTCAAGAATTCAGAATGGAGACTATCGCGCTGATCGTCTGTTCGACTTTCGACGTCGAAATTGCTCCCGCCTTATACAGTACGATGCGCGAATCGGCGGTAAAAAAGCGATTGAGGCGGATAAAACTATCCTGTCGCAACGATCCTGTTTGAAAATCTTTGTCAGCGAGAGAGATTGAGTACTCATCGCGTTTTTGCTGGCTGGTTATTTGACAAAGAATAACGTCGTCCCCCGCTAGCGACGCAATCACCAGGGCGGGTCTCTTCTTACTTGCTGTTAAATCAGAGTATGGAAAAGGAGTGACAACAACATCGCCTTTTACAAATGCGCCCATGCCGCATCCTCCTCGGGAGAATCCCAATCGCGGCGAAGAACGTCTTCGGATGCCAGCATGGTATCTATTGCGTACAATTCGCCTTCCTCGTGAATTGAAGGTGGCAAATTCGCGCGCTCAGAAAGAAACATAACAAAGTCGTAGACTTCGGAAAGTTTCTCCATCGGCAATTTCCGAAGGGAGGCTGTGATCTGTGAAATTGTAACGGTTTCCATTCGATGTTCCTTCCTATGACTTTCAATCCATTGCAAGAAAAGTTAAAGATGCCGTAAGAACGATTCAGGGTTGGAGAGGAAGTCACGCGTTAAGTTGACATGTTCGAGTTGAGCGTATTGTACCTCTTGAATCCGTCCATCTGCGAATTGTAATATCTGCGCATCGGGGAATGCAAGCAGGATCGGCGAATGGGTGGCGATAATGAATTGCGAATTTTCCCGCACCATCTGTTTGAGCGCGGCGATGAACGTCAACTGGCGCATGGGCGAGAGCGCGGCTTCGGGTTCGTCGAGCAGATATAGTCCGCAGGAATCCCCGTCAGTAACAAAAGATGCATCCGTGTTATACCGTCCCTGTAATCTGGTTATCCACGAGCGTAAAAGATCTGACCGCGCTATCCGTATACACCGAGCCGTTGTGGGCCCGTATTTTCCAGTAGTAAGTCTGGCCCATAGACCCCATAAAGTAGTCCGAGGTCACCCCCTCCCCTACGACTCCGTATATCGTGGTCGGGGTCGGCACCGTATCCACAAACACCTCGTATTGGCGGGCTGTATCACACGCCACCCCCCACGAGGTGACGGCATTCCAGTCGAGCGTCACCCCCGTTCCGCCGATATTTGCCCCATCAAGAGGCGTGACGAGTGTGACGGCACTGGGGTTCTGTGCAACGCAGCTTGGGATACACTCGTAGGTCGTGACCGTCTCCTTTTTACACCACGTCTCTACAGGATCACAGACCTTGCAGATCTTGTTGGGGTTATTCTTGGTCGGGCACGGCTCCCACGAGCAGTTACCCCCACCAGTCTCTTCCCACTGGCAACACTCCGTATAACTCTGGGCGGTACCTGGACTCCCCCCGGTCCCCCAGGCATTGTCGCCACACAATGGCTGACATACCGCAGATTTTACCGTAGCGCTCTTGACTGTCCCTGGTGGGCAGTCTTGCGGTGCAACACACGCTACAGATCCCCCACCACCTCCCCCACTCCCACACGAGTTAGCAGCACAACAGACTTGGTTGGTCTTGCACCCCCCTCCTGGCCCTTGCCCGCTACAGCCAGACGCTCCCGAGTACCCGACCCCGCACGACGACCCCTGCCTACACTCCCCTGGGCACGATGATCCGCCACCCCCGCCCCCAGTCCAGTTGCACGTCCCACTGCACCAGCACGAGCCGTTGCCCTCGCAGTTATACTCCCCACAGGCTCCTGCGCCTGGCACACAGTCCATCCGCGTCAGCTTGGCATTGGCGCAGTCGCAAATACCTAGTTTATATTCCCCGCACCACGTCGAGCCCGAGCAGCTCTGTGCACTCGCCCGCTCGCCCCTCACTAGGAGGAGCGCTACGGCAACCACTATCACAGAGAGTACTCGCCTCATCTTGCCTCCACTATCCACATTACAGGCTCAAGTCGGTTATAGAGGCTCCAGTACTTATCCTCCCCGCCCCCTATTGTGTTGTAGAGCATCTCTCCCATAAGCAGGTTGATGCCAAGCTGTGCCTTGTCCGCCCCGACCCGTCCCCACACCGCGCTGTCCACATACACCGTGATCTCCCCTCCCTCACTCCTTACACAGTAAAGCGGGGGTAGCCCCCGCTCGACCCGTATGCACTTGTCCGTCGTCCCGCTCCCCTCCTGTATGGTTACCCTCACCTCTCTCACACTCGGCGCTCCCCCAGTCCAAGCCGCCACAAGCCCGCTCGCAAATGCCATTCTGCCCCACCCCAAGTGTAGGCTATAGCGCCCCGCCTGGGGAGCAACCGTGACCCATGTCCCCCGTAGTAGGGCATAGGCCACAAGCCCTGCTATCACCCCCGCAACCAGTAATAAGACCATTATCCCTCGCCTCACGCCTCCCACTATATACATATTTTCACCCGCTTTCAAACCCTTGCCCTTACTTACTCTCCGCAATCCCCCCGCCCCAGTATTTATCCAAGTATGCCTGCAAGGTCTCATCCCCTTTGACACGAAGGAGCTCTCTGTCAAAATTGGCGGCTTGCTCTAGCAACGAAACGTACCTGCTCGTGCGCTTGCCGCGTGGAGACTGGACCGAGAGCGTCCCGTGCTTCGGGTCAAGCGACGTAATGAAATGGTAAATCCCCATGTTATCCAGCAGCGTATCCGGCGTCACTCCTGGTTTGAGTCTATAAGCGCTCATTTCTTGCGATTTGTCCTCGAGCCGCCCCAGGCTCATGACTATCCTTGTGTGGCCGCTCCCATCACTTAGTGGCACCGCCTCAAACCTGCCCCACCATATACCCCCTTTTGTTGACCACCAACCCTCAAGCATATCCTTGTCCCACATCGCCTCCATCTCCTCGTTGGTCACGAGCTTGAGGCCGATATTGCGGCAGTCTATCGTGGCATCAAACGGCACGGCATACACCATTGCAGGTAGTTGATTCACCCCATGTTCCTTGGTAAGCCGTAACTCCTCAGGCGTCATCTGTGGGAAATTATTGATATTGAGTAGGTTGCCAAATGTCTGCCCCTCGCGACACGCCGCCACAAACTCCTCCGCCCCCTCCGCCACCGCCTGCTTATCTTTAAAGTAATCGCCAGACTTCTGGTAAAACCCGCCAGGGTTCTGCCCAAAGCTCACCGCAATGTTGTAGATGACCTTGAGTAGTCCCTCATACACTTGCGGCGACGCCTCTGCCCTTAGCACGCAGGTATCCTCTCCATCAACCTGCAGGCACCCCGCCGGGATCACCTCCCCAGGCTTGGTCGTCCCGTCCTCGTTGAGCCAGTACTCGACCTGGGTCTTTGCCTCGTCCCATCCGTTTTGTGCCCACATCCACTTTCGCCCATCAGCCGTTGTTACTTTCTGCCCCTCGCCGCTGTTTTCCATACTTGAGATCGCCAGCCACGCATTGCCAACAATGATTATTTGTTTTCCATCGCTGACGTTGTAGATGGGCAGAGCCGTGTCCGCGGCTGGCACAGCAGGCTTCCATCCGTTTGCGGCGGGATCAAAGATCAACAGTTCGTCGCCGTTTTGAATCCACGACGGCTCGGAGGCGGCGGGAGGTCTCAGCGTGGGCGTGGCAGTGACAGTCGGCACAGGCGTACGCGTCGAAGTGGGGACAGGCGTCAGCGTGGGCTGAGGCGTCGGCGCGGCGCAGGAAACCATCATGAACGTAGAAATAATAAGAACGGCAAACATCTTTTGCATATCTTCCTCGGTTATCTCTTCTTGATTTCGAAAGTTTCCGAACTATCAAATGGAATGCGCAGTTGTTCGCTTTCCAAACTCATCACCTTGCTGTTCGCAAAGAACGGAAAAGCGAAATTCGTCTCATCGCCCGCCTTCTTCCCAGGGATGGGCATCAGCCGCGCGGTGAGGGGTTTGTCGAGTCGCAACGCCAGCGCGGATAGATCGAGAAGCAACGGCACAAGTTGCTCGGCGGTTGTATCTCCTGCCAGTGGAATCGTATCCAGTCCCGTTCCGCATACTGCGGAGTAAAGCAACGCGTCTTTGATGGTGAGCGTCCCTTCGGCGGCGCGTTTCGCAAGGACAGAGTCTTCCAGCACGGGTTGCATAAATCCGCTGAAGCCTGTGTGAGGGAAGTCGGCGCGGTCAACGGCTTCGGTCAGGATGGCGGCGGCGGCGAGCGAACCGTGCAGTCCGATTCTTGGGATTCCCATTTTTTCAACGGCGTTGCCGAGCGAATGCGCGTCGTCGGGGAAGGGGGCGAGGGAGAAATCAATACCCAAAAACCTTCGAGAATTAGAGAGTAGAGAATTGGAGATTTTGGCGAGTTTCTTTCCGTGCTTTTCGATCTCGCTGGTTAAATTATTTCGTCCCTCTTCGATGGTCTTTGCATTCTCGAACGCTTGCACCGCCAAATCTGCAGACTCGGTTGCAAGCGCGAAAGCAGGTTTACCTTTGTCGTGATACGCGGCAGGGAAGAACGGCGCCCCCGCAGGGACGTTTGCCAGCGCGGCGAATTGCAGGTTGGCGAATCCGTTCGCTTCGATCTGCGCGCATCGCACGATCACCTCCGCGCAGGCGTGGATCGCGGCGAGATTCAGTCCGCGCGTTTTGTCCGCCATCATGCCGCCGAAGAAAACATTTTTCGAGACGAAGATCGCGTCGGGGATCACCTCATAACTGCGCGGGGATTCGGGCAACGCGGGTCCGAGTGAAACATAACTGACGCCATATTTTTCGACAATTCCTGCGATTTGATTCGTCAACTCCATCAACTTGCTGATATTCTCATTGCCCAACAACTTCGGGAACGGAATCGTCGCCAGCCGCACGGTCTGCACTTCGTAGCCTGCCGCTTCGTACGCAGATTTTGCCTCCGCGAGAAACTTCCCCGCCTTTTGCAGGACTTTTTCTTCGAGCGGATATTTGGGGTTGCAGAAGTAAGTGATCGAGCGGATTTTCATGATTCTTTTACCACGAAGGACACAAAGTACACAAAGGAAGACCAAGAGACAATCTGTGGAAAGGCTTTTCAATCATCGCTCACCCCCTTAGTGACCTTCGTGTCCTTTGTGTTTAAACTCCTTTGCCTCACCACCTCAAACATCAACACCGACCCCGCCACACCCGCATTCAGTGACTCGACATTCTCCGCCATCGGAATGCTGATTTGCTGATTTGCTATTTTGCGCGCCTGTTCACTCGCTCCCTCCGCCTCGCCGCCGACGATCAACGCCAACGGCTGACGAAGATCGGTTTCCCAACATGACTTTCCATTCATATCCGCCAACAAGATTTGCATATTCGCCGCTTTGCCCATTTGCTCATTTGCTCGATTTGCCGCTTTGCCCATTTGCTCATTTGCTCGATTTGCTGATTTGCTCATTTGCTCATTTGCCAATTTGCACACTTGCTCAATCTCCTCCCACTCCATCTCACGGATCGGCACACGGAAGTGCGCGCCCATGCCAGCCCTCAACACTTTCGGCGCGAAGGCGTCTGTCGTTTCGGGCGGAATCAACACAGCCTGCACACCCGTCGCCGCGGCGGAGCGGAGCAATGTGCCGAGATTCCCAGGGTCACGGATTTGGTCGGGAATCAAAATAAAATTCACGTTATTGGTAAATGGTAATTGGGAGAATTGGAGAATTGCGAGAATGCCTTGCGGGGTTTCGGTCTCGCTGATGGATTTCATCAGGTCGGTTGAAATTTCCTCCACCTCAATTCCTTTTGACTTGAGACTTTCGACCTGCGACTTTCCTCTCTCGCTCAACGAGCCGTCAAATAAAACAGTCTCCAGTCTCCAGTCTCTGTTCGCCGCTTCCTCAACCAGCCTCACACCCTCCACAACAAACATCCCCGCCTCGCGGCGTTCCTTTGCGCGTCCAAGCAATGCGCGAATCAATTTAACCTTCGAGTTTTGTGCCGATGTGATCATTTGCTTATTTGCCCATTTGCTTATTTGCCCATTTGCTTATTTGCCCATTTGCTGATTTGCCCATTTGCTCATTTGCCCATTTGCTCATTTGCCTATTTGCTCATTTGCCCCACGATTTGACGAATACATCCACACTCGATTGATCGAATAAAACGAGTTTCACGATTTTCAAATTTGATGTATTGCCCTCAAAATACTTTTCAATCGCCGAAAAAATGATTCCCGCCGCTCGGTCTTTTGGAAAGCCGAAGATGCCCGTTGAAATCGCGGGGAGGGCAATCGAGGAACACTTCAATTCATCCGCGACGCGCAGGGAACCTGTCACTGCCGATTCGAGCTTGTTGTCCTCGTCTCCATCGCCCCACACGGGACCCACAGCGTGGATGACGAATTTCGCAGGCAGAGTCCCGCCCGAGGTCCACGCGGGATGCGAGTGGGAGACGGGTCCGCGCTGGAGAACCCAGTCATCCGATTCGGATTGAATCGCCGCTCCACCCTTTTTCGAGATCGCCCACGCCACTCCGCCTCCGTGTTGCAGATTCTCATTCGCCGCGTTGACGATGGCATCCACATTTTCAATTGTGATGTCGCCTTGCACGATCTGAATTGTCTGACCCGTCGGCAAGACGCGTTCAACAATGACGGTATTCATGCCGCTATTCTACAACAAAACGTCCGACGAGATTCATCACCTCATCGGACGTTCTTGCCAATTTGCTCTCTTGCTAATTTGCTCTCTTGCCAATTTGCTCTCTTGCTAATTTGCTAATTTGCCAATTTGCTCTTTTGCTTAATTGCTTTATTTTGCCATCGCAACCACTGCGGCGAATGCCTGCGGGTCGCGGACTGCCATATCGGACAACATCTTGCGATTGAGCTCGATGTTCGCCTTCTTCAACAGCGCCACCAACTTGCTATATGTGGTTCCGTTGAGGCGAGCCGCGGCGTTGATGCGGGCGATCCACAACTTGCGCAGATCGCGCTTGCGCACGCGGCGATCACGGGTCGCGTACCACAGGCTTTTCAGCATTGCCTCGTTGGCTCGCTTGAACAGACGGTTCTTCGCGCCGCGCTGTCCCTTCGTGATCTTCAAAATCTTCTTATGACGTTTGTGCCCCTGAGGTCCACCTTTAACTCTCATGTTCTACTCTCCTGCAAACTCGCGGGCGTCGTCAGGCGATTAGCGTGACAGTTGTGTACACCCGAAAGCCGCAACTAAAAAATTTGGATACGACGTACGGCAAAATTAATTTTGCCCTACATATTCGGCGCAAGGCGCTTGATGCGCTTGATGATCTTGCGACCCTTCACATCGTGCATCTCAGACAACTGCGCCTTTGTGCGCTTCGACGTGTTTCGGCGCAAGTGGCTCTTGCCGCCTTTGGTGCGCATTAGTTTGCCCGAGCCCGTCAAACGAAAACGCTTCGACGTTGCCTTGTGGGTCTTGAGTTTCAACTTACCTTTAGCCTTTGCTTTGCGAGGCATTCGCTATATCTCCTTTCAAAAATTTGCAATAAAAACCGCGGGACTAAACTTTCTCGCCCGCGGACTTTCTCAATCTTTGGGACTTACTCGTAGCACTTCGGATTGCGGACTTAAGTCCGCACTTCGGACGCTTCTTTCTCAGGGACGGCTGGTTCGCCCTTCTCCTTCTTTTTCGCGCCACCTTTGCTGGGCGCCAGCACCACGAGCATCGTTCGCCCTTCCATCTGAGGCGCCGCCTCCACCACGCTGACGTCCGCGAGAGCCGCGGCGATCTCTTTCAGGTCTTCGAGCGCGATCTCGGGGTAATCCATCTCGCGCCCACGGAATTTGATCGTCACCCGCACCTTGTTGCCGTGCAATAACCAGCGACGGGCATCGTCCACTTTGAAACCGCGGTGCGCTTCATTGGTCTTGGGGCGCAGGCGAATTTCTTTGACCTCGATCTTCGTCTGCGACTTCCTCGCTTCGCGCTCCTTCTTGGCGCGCTCATAAATGAACTTGCCAAAATCCATCACGCGGCAAACGGGGGGAGTGGCGTTGGGTGAGACTTCAACAACATCCAACTCGGCATCGCGGGCGATTTGAAGCGCCTGCTTCATCGAAACCACCCCAACGTTTTCACCGTTGGGACCGATCAAACGGACTTCGGGAACCCGAATACCTTCATTAACTCGAAATTCTGCGGCGCTGATATGCTTCTCCTATTACATGACAAATCCAGCCAACGGCTGGGTTAAAGTGGGCGAATGATACCATGCCCGTCGGGGAATCGTCAATAAAATGACGCTGGCGCCATTACGAATACTATGAGGAGGCTATCCGCGCGAGCGGAGCGAAGTCGAAGCGAAGACGGGTTGTCGCTTTTACAGTTCCTTCGCCCTCCGCGCAACCAACTTGCCTCGAAAGGTTCATTGCGGGGCGAGTGATGTTTATTGCGCGGGTCTCAACGCGGGTTGAGGCTTATCGCGCGGGGCGAAAAATGCGTTGGGGAGTTCAATGGGCGCGAGCGGGTTGCCCGCTTGAATATCCTCCAGCGAGGCGTAATACATTCCCATATCGTTACTGTCGAAGCGCTGGAAGATGAACAAGATAAATTTCCCATCCGGGCTGAAACGGGCATCGCGATAACAGCAGTCGCCATCGATCGGGTTGATGATCGTCTCCTGGCGGGTCGCGCTATCGTACAGATACAGATCGCCAAAGCCGTCGTTGCGAACGGAATCATTCAACAGGAAGAGGGTATCGCCGTTCCAATCATAACTGGCGATGGTCTTCAGGCTTTCCTTGTGAGTGAAGGCAAAGTTCAAGCCTGGGAATTTGTCGATGCGGGTGAGACCGACATTGGCGCAATTGAGAACATCGGCGCTGAATAAAACGATCTGATCTGAATTGACCAGTTCCGTATCCACGATGCGGGCGGCGAGACGCATCTCATCTTTCGACCAAAGAACATCGCGGAACGGGAATGCGGAAAAAAAACAATTGTCCCTGCGGGCGGTAAGGTTGAAGCGCGTGTCCATCTTTTTCAAGGCTTCGATATCAAAGGGCAGGATGTTCAAGGTGCGTTGGATGCTGATCGCCACATAATCGCCGCGCGGCGATACGCGAAATCCCTCGAGCGTTTCGTCGAGATTGAAACACGCCAGCTGTTCCACTTGTTTTGTCGCGCCATCCACCATGAAGGCGCAATTACGAGACAAATAGACGAGGCGGTTTCCGGTGATCCATTGCAGGTTCGATTTGGAGGAATTATCGGTGCGGATCTGGATCAGCCCGCCGCCGTTGAGGTTCATAAAGTACAACTCATTTCCGGAGAGGAAGGCGATCTGGTCTGCGTTGCCGGGCGGGGGCGGGACGGTTGGCGTGATCTGCGTTATGGCAGGCGTGAGGGTTGGCAAGGGAGCGGGCGTGTCGGTTGGGGCAATCGTGGCAGGGTTAGCGACCAGGCTTCCCGTCGGGGTGGAGGCGGGCGCCAGAAAGGGGATTTGTCCTCTAAAGGCGAAGATCCCTATGAGCGCGATCAATAAGACGAGGGTGGCGCCGATCCAAAAATTTCTGCGGGGGGTGGCGCGCCGGTCGCTGAGTCCCACAATGGCTGGGATGGTGCGTTCATCGCCAAAGGCGGCGTGGTTCAAGGCGCGGGCGAGGTCGAGGGCGGTGTTGTAGCGCTGGGTCTTGTCTTTTGCCAGGGCTTTTTTGATGATGGCGTCGACTTCGGGCGGCAGGTCGGGTCTTTCTTTTAAAATATTCGGAACAGGTTCGTTGACGTGCTGGAGGGCGATGCCGATGACGGTTTCTCCGCTAAAGGGGCGGTTGCCAGTCAGCATTTCGTAGAGGATGGCGCCAAGTCCGTAAATGTCGGCGCGGTGGTCAACGGCTTCGCCGCGCGCCTGTTCGGGGCTGATGTAGGCTGGGGTGCCGATCACTTCCTCTCCGGTGGCAGAGATGGCTGATTCGGTTAACTTTGCCACGCCGAAATCGGAAAGGTATGGGTTGTGGCTTCCGTCGAAAAGCACGTTATCGGGTTTGATGTCGCGATGGATGATTTTTCTGGCGTGCGCGTGGTCGAGCGCGGCGGCGAGTCGTTCGATGATCAAGGCGGCGTCTTGTAGTGAAAACTTTTCCTTTTTGATCATCTCGGTCAGCGAGCCGCCGGACATGTAGCGCATGACGAAGTAGGGCTGGCTATCGTCGTCTCCCACATCGTAGACCGGCACAATGGCGGGGTGTTCCAGGGTGGCAATCAACTTAAGCTCACGCTTGAAGCGTGAGCGGGTGAGCAAGTTATGCATCATTTCGCGGGGCAATACTTTGATCGCCACTTCGCGGTTGGAACTGGGGTCGAGGGCGCGATACACGGTTGCCATACCGCCGCGCCCCAGTTCCGACTTGATCTTGTATCTTCCTACCTTCTCCGGGGACATGGGTCAAGTATATCAAATACGCTGTTGTGATAAAAAGTGCAAAAGCCTGTTAAAAGCCGATTCGTTGGAGTTCACTGGGAAAGTCCTTTATGCGTGGGTTGGGTAGACAATGTGGAATTTTTTTGAGGAAATGGAGAAAGTTCAAGCGCAAGTTACGGGTCCTGAATTTCAGCGGCTCGCAGGGTATTCCGCATGAGCATGGCGATCGTCATGGGTCCCACCCCACCGGGCACCGGCGTGATGAAACCCGCCGTTTCTTTCGCTTCGTCAAAATTGACATCACCCACGAGCCGGTAGCCGCTCTTCTTCGTCGCGTCGGGCTTGGTGTTGATGCCTACATCGATGACCGCCGCGCCGGGTTTGATCCAATCGCCGCGCACGAATTCGGCTTTGCCGATGGCAACGATGAGGATATCCGCCATGCGCGTTAGGGTGGGCAAATCTTTTGTGCGCGAGTGACAGACCGTCACTGTGGCATTCCGCGACATGAGCAACAACGCCGCCGGCATCCCAACGATGTTCGACCTGCCCAGCACAACCGCGTTTGCGCCTTCGATCTGCGCGCCGGCTTGATCGAGCAGATACAGACATCCGTATGGCGTGCAGGGAACGAATAACGGCTCGCGCCCTCGTTGCGCCAGCCGACCGATGTTGATCGGCGAGAATCCATCCACGTCTTTTTCGACGCTGATGAGTTGCAGAATGCGCTCTTCATTCAAATGCGATGGCAGGGGAAGTTGCACGAGAATCCCATGCACGGTTTTATCGTCGTTCAATGATCCGACGATTCGTTCCAATTCTTCCTGTGCTATATCGCCGGGCAAATTCTGGCTGACCGAACCCATGCCCAACTCGGCGCAGGCTTTTTGTTTGGAGGCAACATACGCGGCAGAGTCGGCGCGGTCGCCGACCAGCACGGTGGCAAGTGTGGGTTTGGATTTTCCCGCCGCGATCCGCTTTGCCACGTTCGCGGCGACTTCTTCGCGCACCTGCCCTGCGATCATTTTTCCGTCAATGAGTTGTGCGGTCATGGATCATTTCCTCGTTCAAAATTTCGCCTCGCACTTGATTCGATTCGCAATCGGTCAAAGCGACGCGGTCGATCTCGTTCCAGCGCGGCGATTCGGCGAACGCCTGCGCGCGCAGATAATTTTCGGTGAACCCTTCCATCAACCAGCCGCGCTCGCCCATCTCTGAAGTGGATTCCCACAGCACGGACATCGTCTGCCCGATGAATTTCTCGCGGTAGGATTTTGCGGATTCTTCCAGCGCATCGTGCAGGATGTGATTCCGCTTCTTGCGGACTTCGGGCTGGATTTGCCCCTTCATCTTCGCCGCCCCTGTGCCGGGACGCGGCGAGTACGTGAAGACGTGTCCACCGGCGAAGTTCATCTCGTTGACAAAATCGAGCGTGTGAGCGAATTCATCATCTGTTTCGCCGGGGAAGCCAGCGATGATGTCTGTTGTGATGGCAACGTCTGGGATCGTTGCGCGCGCGGAGTGGATCAACTCGCGGAATGAAGATGTTGTCGTGTTGCGGCGCATCCGCTTGAGGGTTGAGTCGCTCCCCGCTTGGAGAGGCAGATGCAAGTGCGGCATGAGGCGAGAACTTGCTCTGAGCGAAGTCGAAGAGTCCCAGAGTGAAAAGAAGTCCGCGTTCAAATCCCAGGGTTCGAGCGAGGAGAGTCGCAAGCGCGGGACATCTGTGTGATGAAGAATCGCTTTGATGAGTTCAGCGAGATGCGACTCGAATTCATAACCCCACGAGCCGAGATGCACGCCGGTGAGAACGATTTCTTTTGCGCCGCCATCGAGCGCGAATTGAATATCCTGGATCACGTCAGCGACGGTTCGGCTCCGCGCTTCGCCGCGCGCGACGGTGGTAATGCAAAACGTGCATTGATTGTTGCAACCGTCCTGCACCTTGATGAAGGCGCGCGTGCGGCGATGCAGACCGGGGAGCGGGATGCGAGTGAGAGGCTCAAGGTCGAAGGCTTGTCCTGAGCTTGTCGAAGGATCAGGTCGGAGGTCAAAGGTTTCAGGTTGAAGGTCAAGAACATCAGCAACAAGGTGGTCCTTGCGATCATTTGAAATGACACGTGTGACATTTGTCAGCTCAAGCGCGCGCTCGGGTTGGAGTGTCGTCCAACAACCTGTTGCCACGATGTCAGTCACGCCCGCGCGCGCGATCTGTCGAATCTTGCCGCGTGAAACGGAGACGGCGTCGTTCGTCACCGCGCAAGTGTTGACCACCGCCATCTCAGCCAGTTCGGCAGACGCGACGATCTCATGCCCCGCCGAGCGGAATCCATGCGCCATGTGTTCGATCTCCGCTTGGTTGAGCCTGCATCCGATGGTGTCGAGGTAGATTTTCATAAAAGGACAGGGGGGGGTAGATGATTAGAGATTGGATGATTAGAGATTGGATGATTAGAGATTAGATGATTAGATGATTAGAGATTAGATGTTGAATGTTTAGAAAGTGGAAAGTGGAAAACAGCAAAAGACTACTCTCTACTCTCTACTTTCTACTCTCTATTCTCTATTCTCTACCTACGGTTGCATCACCACAAAATTATCGAACAACACATCCACGCCGGGTTGGGTGAAGGAGCCAGCCAGCAGACCCACATCCCCGGTAGCCAGTTCGGCATCGCTTGCGCCGGCGGTCAATTGATAATTCACATAGAAGACAAGCGAGTCGCCAATACAGTCGGCGCGGAGGTGGTTGACGGAATCGGGCTGGATCATTTCGGAGGCTTGCATTTCACTTTGCCCAAGCAAAGTTACCTGCCCGCCGACAAACTTACCAATGGCGTAATAGCCGTCGTTCGAGATGATGAAAAAATAATAATTGCCGTTTTGGTAGCGGCACATCACGCCGGCGCGATTTTCGGCTGGACCGCTGAGTTTGGTCACATCCGCCTCAATGCGGGCGTCGCGCAAATTCAACTCGGGGGTCGACCAGAAATTGAGTTGCGGCTGGCGGATCAACATGCGATAGCCGCCCTCATCGTAATCCATGATGCCGCCGTCGTTGGCAAGGCGATCCCATCCGCTGGCGTTTGATTCGAATTCATCCTGAAACAACACTGTTCCGGAAGGCTGGGGCGGCGCGGTGGCGGTCGGTGAGGAGGCGCACCCAGCCAAGAAAACAAGGAACGATACCAGAGGGACGAGTTTTTTCACGATTGGGATTGTATCATGGCGGCTATGGAAAAAATTGCTTCAAGTACGCGTCTGCTTCGTCGTTCCCCAGATCGCGGGCAAGGGTAAATTCATCGAGGGCGCGAGCGCGGTCATTCGTCTGTAAATAGACCATGCCCAAATGCAAATGAGCCGACGCGTTTTGCGCGTCCAATTCGAGGGCGGTGAGCAGGTGCCGTTCGGCGGTTTCAAAATCATCATTGAGGTACCACAGCCAGCCCAGCGTATCCTCCGATGCGGAGTTTTTCGGGTCGAGCGCCACAGCGCGTTGCGCGGCAGGGATGCCGATATCGTTCAAGTGAATACCGAGGCGGCCGCAAAACTCCGCGAGCGCGCGCCAGGCGTTGGCATCCTCAGGCGCGAGGCTGGCGGCATATTGATAGGTCTCCAACGCGCGGATCAAGTCGCCGTTGAGAGCGTACGCGTTGCCCAGCGCGAAATAGCGCTCGGGGGTGTCCGCATCCAGCGACGCGGCGGCTTGATGTTCGGTGAGCGCTTGCGAATAATTTCCGACGCGCTCGAAATACAACCCGCGCAACCCGCGGACAACCGCAGAGTTGGGATTCAACTGGAACGCGCGATCCAACGCCTCGCTTCCCTCCGACCCTGTGTGCTGGCTCGCCTCCCCCAACCATGCCCACGCCTCGGCGTTTGACTCATCCGCGTGCACAGCGGATTCGAATGCGGCGCGCGCCAACTGCCATTCATTCACCAACCCCAGCCCGGCGCCGAGGATAACAAATTGTTCGGAGGGCGCTTCGCTCAGCGACGCCAAACTCAAAGCGGAACGCAGAGTCTGCGCTGGCGGGTCAAATTGAGGGTCCAGTTGTGAAGCGGCGAGGAGTTCCGTCCACGCGGAGGGCGAGTCGGTCAACGTCAACAACAGCCCGAGGCGGTAATGCGCGGCGGCATCGTCGGGGTCGCGCTCAAGGTGGGCTTGAAAATAATCTGCCGCAAGAGAAAATTTTCCCTGCTCTTCCATTGCATACGCCAGCCGTTGATACAGCCCGGGTAAAAATTCAGTCTGCTCGAGTCCTTGTTTCCAGATTTCAATGGCGCGTTCCGTATTGTCGTTCAAGAAATTGGCATCGCCCCACGCCGCCCAGCCCGCCGGGGTGAGGGCGTTTTTTTCGCGGGCGGCGCGATACATGGCATCGGCGCGGGCAAAATCGCGGTCGTGAAAATAAGCATGCCCGGCGAGTTCATACAAATCGGTTCGCCAGGGTAACCGCTGAGCCGCGCGCACATAATGTTCCGCCATCTCGGGGTATGACTGCGCTTCAGCCGCTTTGCGAATCTCCGAGTTTCCGTCCACAAGGATTGGGATGGCAACCGCAAGAAGAATTAAGAGAAGAACGAGGGTGATACGCAGACCTGCCCGGGACATGTGTGGAATTATAGCCCGTGAATTTAAACGACGTTAACGTTCCTGTAACTCTGGCGGTTGCTCCGGAAACCGCCAACTGGAATATAATCGTCATTGTCATGTTCGATTTAATTGCCAACACATTCAATTTTTTCACCACACCCAGCGGGAGTTTGATCTATCATCTCGTGCTGTTGTTTTCGGTGATCTGGGCGTTGGCTTCCGCGTATTTGCTTTGGAAGTCGAGCGAATTCCCGCAGGCGCGGCGCACCATGTTTGGGCTTGCCCTGCTGTTCATCGCGCGCATCGCCCTCTTTGCGGTGACGTTGGCAGGCAACGGCGGATTGGTCAATTTTTCAGTTGTGCTTCCCCCATTGGATCGAGCCATCACGCTCTTTTCATTAGTATGGGTGATCTGGCTGTGGAATTTTCCCGAGCCAAGCCGCGCCGCCGACGCGATCACCGGGCTGGCAAGCGTTCTGCTGATCGCCGCGCTGGGGCTCAGCCTCGTGGCGTACGCGCAGGATTTCACCCGCCCCGACTATAACCGCACCACCAATGACGGCATCTGGCAGTTGGCAAGCATTGCCACCGCTTCATTCGGTTTATTGTTGTTAGCCATTCGCCGTCCGAACGGCGCGGTCTATGGGTTGGCATTCTTGATCCTTGCGATCGCTGGGCATGTGATTTATGTCGTTTTGGGGCGTTTCGATGGCAATTTTCCCGGCGCGGTTCGGCTGATGTATATTGCGGCGTTTCCATTATTGACCACCCTGCCCCAGAGGTTTCCCGCTCCCTCCAAGGGGCCGATCTCCGTCAAACTGCATGCGCCAGTGGACGAACGCCGCCGCTACAGCACCGACCCGAAAACTTTCCACGCCCTGCTTGCCCTGGCGGGTGAATCAAGCGTGGACCGGTTGAGCCAAGCCATCACCCGCGCCATCGCGCAGACGATGCTTGCCGACTTGTGTTTTTTGATCTACCTTACCGATAACAAGAATCAGATTCAGGTCGCCAGCGGGTACGACCTCATCCGCGAGGAAAATTTGGATGGTGGAAGCCTGAACAAAAGCATGATCCCCATGCTCACCAATGCCCTGCAACGCGGGCGTCCGTTGCGGTTGCCGTCATCCAGCACATCAGCCGATATCAAAGGGTTGAGCGACCTGCTCGGGCTGGCAAGCCCAGGTCACATTTTGAGCGTGCCCATCGTCACGCCGGAGAAAGATTCCCTCGGCGGCGTGCTGTTGCTCTCGCCCTATTCCAACCGTCTGTGGAGCGCGGAAGACCAGGCGTTCCTTTCCAACATTGCGGTCGCGCTCGTTCCGATCATCCAGCGCGGAAACAAGATGACCTCGCTCGAACAAAAAGGCGAACAAACACGGCAGGCGCTCGATGTGGCGCAGGATCGCATTCTCGAACTCGAACGCCGCAATGAAGACCTGCTCAAACAAATGGAAGCAGTGCGCGCCGACGCCGCGCAGGGATTATCGCAAGCCGAAGACCTGGCGGCGCTCACCCGCATGCAGGAAGATTCGCAAAAAGCCATCGAGCGCCTCAAACAGGAAAATGAAACGTTGCGCTCCGGCAAGGGACATGTGGGCGCCTCGCAACAAGTGGAAGGCGAGTTGCGCCTGACGCTGGAAGAAATTGCCCGCCTGCAAAACCAACTGGCGGGGGCAAATATGCGCGTGGCAGAACTGGAAATGGGTTCAGCCACTGTTGCGCGACCCAGCGAGCAAGCCGAAGTGGTCGCGTCCATCTCACAGGAACTGCGCCAGCCCATGTCCTCTATTGTGGGGTATACCGACTTGCTACTCGGCGAATCGGTCGGCATTCTCGGCGCGTTACAGCGAAAATTTGTCGAGCGCATCAAAGCCTCCACCGAGCGCATCGGCAACCTCGTAGACGACCTCATCCAGGTGACCACGCTCGAGACCGGGCTAAATGAACTCAAGCCCGAAGCCGTAGACTTAAACCTCATCATCGATAATGCCATGTCGTATACCAGCAGTCAGGTAAGGGAAAAAAATATTTCCCTGCATCTCGACCTGCCGAAAAACATGGCGCCCATCCATGCCGACCGCGAAGCCCTGCAACAGATCGTGATCCACCTCCTGCAAAATGCCGGCTCTGCCTCCCCGGTGGAAGGCTCCATCCACTTGCGCGTGCAGACGAAATCGGAAGGCGGAGACGAATACGTCCTGATCCAAGTCAAGGATTCCGGCGGAGGCATCCCCTCCGAGGATCTTTCGCGCGTGTTCACGCGTTTGTATCGCGCCGATAATGTCTTGATCCAGGGTGTCGGCGATACCGGCGTGGGGCTGTCGATCGCCAAGACCCTCACCGAAGCGCAACGCGGACGAATTTGGGTAGAGACCGACGCCGGCGTCGGCTCGACCTTCAGCGTGCTCCTGCCGATCGCCAAAAACATCCTCTCGCGTGTGCCGGAGATTTGATCCATGCAAGCCTTGCGCCAGTTGGGGGGAGGCGTCATCATCGCCATCGTTTCCATCGTTCTGGTTATCGGGGGAGTTTCGCTCGCCATCGCCGAATCCGCTTCGCCGCCCACACAGTCGATTCCCGTCTTTATTTCACCCACCGCGCCTGTGACCCTTTTCACCCCAACGTTGCTTCCGCTCCCCACCTCGTCTGAAACCTCGACCAGCGCGCCCGCATTGACAAACACGCCAGCGGCAACGTTTACGTTCATTGCGCCTTCAGCCACCACCTGCCCGCCGCCCCCAAGCGGCTGGACTCCCATCGTTGTCTCTTTTGCCGATACCATTTATACCCTCGCGCAAAAATACGCCACCACCGAAGACGCTTTAAAGAACGCCAACTGCCTTGCCTCGGTGAACTTACAACTCGGCGCAACTCTCTATGTTCCGCCGGTGGCATCGACCGCCGTCGTTGTCACGTGCAGTCCGCCATTTAACTGGGTGAAGAGACACGTCGTGCAACCCGGCGAAAATTTATACCGCATCGCCCTCGCGTATGGGTTGACCTACCCGCAGTTACAACAAGGCAATTGCATGGGCGCCTCCATTACTATTTATATTGGGCAGTTGTTATGGGTTCCCAACATCCCCACACTCACCCCGCTCCCCGGCGCAACGGCGACCATTCGCCTCTCCACCTCTACCGCCTCGCCAACCCCGACCCAAACCTTCGTCTCCACTGCCACCCAAATGCCTACCCTCACCGCAACATTTATGCCAACGGCATCGCCTCAACCGACGATCACAAACACCGTTCCTCCCGCGCCCACAGTCACGCCATCTCTCACCCCATTCCCTTCGCCATCGCCCTCCCCATGAACTTCAGCCGACAGATCATACTCGCGACACTGTTGCTCGCCGGGTGTGGGACAACCGCATCGCCGTCGCCGACCCAACCTTCATCGTTTTTCGATTTGGTGACGCCCGCGCCCAATCCATCCGCGACCCCGACTCCCTTCCAGCCGTTGCCGCTCGGCGCGACAAGTTTTTTCATTCCCGCGAACGACCCGCTTCTTCTCACCAGTGCGGCTGATTCAGCCCTTGCCACATCATCCCTGCCCCCGGAGACTCCCACCCTGCTCCCCACCATCGACGCAGTTGTGTTGAACAACACCATTGCGCCACAACCGACCTTCGATAGTCAGATCTTCAACAATGGGCAAAATACGATCAATTTTTTGCTGATCGGCTCCGATCGCCGTTCTCTTACCGGTTCGACGCGCACCGACACCATGGTCATTGCGATCCTGCACCCCACCGAGGGACAGGTCTCGCTTATTTCCATTCCGCGAGATCTGTGGGTTTCGATCCCGGGCTTTGAAAACAACCGCATCAACACGGCGTATCAGGTTGGGAAATCCACCGACTACCCCGGCGGCGGACCCGGCTTGCTCAAGGAAACCATTCAGTACAACCTCGGCATCCGCATCGATCACACTGCCCTCGTAGACTTCAACGGCTTTTCCGATATCGTCAACACCCTGGGCGGCGTGGATGTGCCCGTCTCATGCGCCTACACCGATTGGCGGCTGATCGACCCAAGTTACGACCCTGAAAATGAAAACAACTGGTACTTGCACACCGCCGAGCCCGGCGTCATTCACATGGATGGCGACCTTGCCCTGTGGTATGCCCGCTCGCGCCAAAAATCGAATGATTTCGACCGCGGGCGCAGGCAACAGGAAGTCCTGCGCGCGTTGTTCACCCAAGCCTTGCAAGCCGGAACGCTGACCCGCATCCCTGAACTGTACGAAAACCTGAAGGATTCAGTTGAGACCGATCTGGGCTTGGGAGATCTTCTACAACTCTCAGTCTACGCTCCCAAGATGACGAATGCCGACATCCGCAGTTACTACATTCGCCCGCCTTACGTTAGCTCATGGATCACCGACGGAGGAGCGTACGTGTTGTTGCCAGACAAAGACCGGCTCCCGCAATTGATTACCGAAGCGCTCTCCCCTCCGGTGAAGGTCGCAGAGAGGCAGGCAGTCACAATCGAGGTGATGAACGGCACCTCCATCCCCGGTTATGAAACGCTCGCGGCGACGCGTCTCAATTACGCCGGCTACGAAACCCGCATCATCCCCTCCGACCGGCAGGACTATGGCTCGTCGGTCTTGATCGATAAGACCATTGTGCAGGATACCGCCTTTAGCGCCCCGATCCTCAGCGTGATGGGATTGCCGCCAAACAGCCTGATCTCCGGCGCAGACCCAAACAGCGGCTCGAACTTCCTTTTGATTTTAGGGTACGATTACGAACCATGCTTCAAACCAGAGAGTTTGGGGCAATAAACGCTTTGGTAGACGCTTCCCTATTTCCGAGACAATCCATTCCATAACCAGGAGACATTACCATGACCGATAAACAAGCCATACTACCGGAAGGCGCAAACCCCATGGGACCTTATTCGCCGGGCATCGTCAGCGGCGGATTTTTGTTCGTGGCCGGGCAGGTGGGGCGCGCACCCGATGGAACCATCGGCGCGACCATCGAAGAGCAAACCCGTTTCACGCTGGAAAATATGCGCGCTGTCTTGCATGCCGCAGGGTGTGACTTCAAGGATGTTGTGAAGGCGAACGTTTACATCACCAAGCCGGAGTACCTGCAAGCGTTCAACCCGATCTACATGGAATATTTCCCCGCACCGCGTCCCGCGCGCGCCACCGTGGTCGCCGCCCTGGTGGATGAACAATTTCTGATCGAGATCGAAGCCATCGCAAAGTTGCCGTAAAGCGGCGCATCGAGAAGGCGGTTGCCCGAAGCGACCGCCTTCTTTTTTTCTCAGGATGATAAGATACCAAACATGGATGCAAATCGTTTTGCTACACACAGCCTCAACGACCCGCGCATCTTGCGAATCTTGTCCGCGGCGTTGAATGCGGTTGACCCATACATTGCGGTAAAAAGTCATTTGCCGAGTGTGGCGGGCGATGTGTACGGTCTTGCCGTTGGAAAAGCCGCCGTTCCGATGATGACCGCCCTAGCCGAATCGATTCCGCTTGCGGGCGCGCTCGCCATTAGCAAGCACGCTTCATCCGCTTCGACTTCGGTCGGCGCGGAAATGAGCCAGTTTCCCCTCCTCCTCAGCGGACATCCCATCCCCGACGCGCGATCCGTCCACGCGGGCGAACGCGCGCTTGAGTTTGTTGCTTCTTTAAAAGAAGAAGACACGCTCATCTGTTTGATCTCAGGCGGAGGCTCGGCGCTGATGACCGCGCCAGTGATTCCGCTGGAGGAGTTGCAAACGCTCACCGCCGCGTTATTAGCATCGGGCGCGACCATCAACGAGATCAACACCATCCGCCGCCACTTGGACCGAGTCAAAGGCGGGGGCTTGGCGCGCGCGACGAAAGCCAACATCATCAGCCTGATCCTCTCGGATGTGATCGGCAATCCGCTCGAGGCTATCGCCTCAGGTCCCACCGCCCCCGACCCAACAACACGCGAAGATGCTCGCGCAATTTTGGAAAAATACGCGCTTATCCAACCAACAATTCTCCAATTCTCTAATTCTCTTTTTGAAACCAACAAACCCAATCGCCCAACATTCTCCCGCGCGCAAAACCTTATCATCGGCGACAACAAACTCGCCGCGCAAGCCGCGCTCGAACAAGCACAGCGCGAAGGATTTGATTCGGAAATACTCACGAACGAATTGCAAGGCGAAGCGCGCGAAGTTGGCGTGATGCTGGCAACCAAACTGCGCGACGAAGCGAGGAAACGACCGCGTCCGTTTTGCTTGATCGCGGGCGGAGAAACGACTGTGACCCTTCGACGCGGCTCAGGGCAGGCTCTCAAAGGCAACGGCAAGGGCGGGCGGAATCAAGAACTGGCGTTAGCCGCCGTGAATGAATTGCGCGATGTACCCAACGCGATGTTGATCGCATTAGCAACGGACGGCGAGGATGGTCCCACCGATGCGGCGGGCGCGGTTGCCACAGGGGAATCGGCTGAAAGGGCGAAGAGGCTGGGGTTGAGCGAGGCAGACAGCCTGTCGAGAAATGACGCGTTTCCGTTCTTCGAGTCGCTCGGTGATTTGATCCGCACACATCCGACAGGCACAAACGTCAACGATTTAGTTTTCTTATTTTGGGCGGGTGGGTAAATCGGAAAATCTTCATTGACAGGGTTCTAAGGGTGGGCTATGATTAGTTTGTTGCCCCAACATACTAACAATGAAGAAAACAACTGATCAAGCCTTCTTTCGAGAGACGAATTTATCTCTGGTTCTGAGGAACATTCATAATGACGCGCCTCTTTCGCGCGCCAAGTTGGCAGTGATGACCGAGTTGAACAAGTCGACTGTTTCGAGTTTGGTCGAGGATTTGCTTGCGCGCGGGTTGATCCATGAGATCGGAACGGGCACGATCGGCACCGGGCGCCCCGCCACCCTGCTGGAGATCAACCCCAAGGCTGGGGGAATTATCGGCGTGGAGTTGGGTGTTGATTTTGTGGCTGTGGCATTGATGGATTTTGTCGGCACAACGCTCTGGAGGCGCAAAGAAAAGGCGGACCCTTTCGAGGAGCAGACCAAAACCATCAAGCAAACGTTGGACCTGGTGGATGAGGCAATGACCCGTTGCCGCGCTTTAAACCTTCGTTTATTGGGCTTGGGGCTTGCCGCGCCGGGCACCGTGGACTTGAAGGAAGGGGTGATGGTTTTTTCGCCCAACTTGCGCTGGCATAATGTGCCATTGAGAAAAATTTTCTCCGAGCATACGGGGCTCAAGGCATATATTGAAAACGATGCGAATGCCGCTGGAGTAGCGGAGCATTTATTCGGCGTGATGAGGCAGACAAAAGATTTTCTTTTCATCTATGCCGGCGTTGGGGTGGGAGGCGGTCTCTTTTTGAACGGCAAGTTGTATCGCGGTCACAACGGGTACGCCGGTGAGATTGGTCACATCCCCACCCTGTCGGAGGGAACGGGTGAAGTGTGCCTGTGCGGCAACCCAAGTTGTTGGGAAACACGGGCGAACCAGCGCGCCCTGATTCGCCGCGTGGAGGCGGGTTTGAAGAATGGACGCTCCAGTCTTGCGCAAAACCTGATGTTGGAAAAAAACGAACCGGCGCTTTCTGTGGAACTCATCAAACAAGCCGCTGATGGCGGCGATGAGGTGGCGCGCGAATCGTTTGACGAGGTCGGCCGCGCGATGGGGCAGGGAATCGCCGGGCTGGTGAATATCTTCAACCCGGAGAAGGTGGTCATTGGCGGCACCTTGAGCGCGGCAAGCGGGCATTTGCTCCCCGCGCTGAAAGAAGCCATCTCGCAACGCGCTTTGAACGATGTGTTGAAGAAGACGGATGTGATCCCATCTGTGTTTGGAGACAATGCCAGTTTGTTTGGCGCGGTCGCGATTGTTGTGGAAGATATCATGTGGAATCCATCGAGTGTTGAAAGGAGGTGATGTTGAGGCGTGAGGAAGAACTTGAGCGTATCCGTGTCGATCAATCGTGTTTCCAATTTAGATTAGGAGAAGAAGTATGAATAAGAAACTGTTTTACCTATTGAGCGCGTTGATGATCGTTTCCATCGCGCTGTCATCCTGCGCGCCCGCGGCAACCGAAGCGCCCCCAGCCGCAACGGAGGCGCCCGCAACGGAAGCGCCTGCGACCGAAGCGCCCGCCACCGAAGCGCCCGCCGCGGCCGATGAAGTGGAAGTGTTCTCATGGTGGACCGGCGGCGGCGAAGCGGCTGGTCTCGAAGCCATGATCAAAGTGTTCAACGGCACAGACCCGAACATCGAATTTATCAACGCGGCTGTGGCTGGCGGCGCTGGCACGAACGCGCGCGCGGTCCTTGCGACTCGCTTGCAGGCTGGCGATCCGCCCGATTCGTGGCAGGGTCATGCGGGTCAGGAACTGATCGGCACTTATGTTGCCGCCGGTCAGATCGAACCGCTGAACGATCTGTACGAAGCCGAAGGCTGGCTCGATGTGATGCCCGAAACGTTGATCCCATTGATCTCGCAGGATGGCAATATCTATTCCGTGCCGGTCAACATTCACCGCGCGAATGTGCTGTGGTACAACCCGGGCTTGCTCGAAGCCAACGGCGTGGCAGTGCCGACCACCATGGATGAATGGTTCGCGGCTATGGATACCCTGCAAGCGGCAGGCGTTCAGCCTCTCGCGCTCGGCGAACAATGGACGAAGATGCACCTGTTCGAAACCGTCCTGCTCGGCACGCTTGGTCCCGATGCCTACAACGGTCTGTGGGATGGCTCCACCGATTGGGCTAGCCCCGAAGTAAAGACCGCTTTGGAGAATTACGCCAAAGTGTTGAGCTATGCCAATAGCGATTCCGCTTCGTTGACGTGGCAGGATGCCTCGCAACTTGTGGTGAACGGCGAAGCCGCGTTCAATGTGATGGGCGACTGGGCGGCTGGCTACTTCATTGAGTTGGGCAAGACCGCCAACACCGATTACGGTTGGGCGGCGACTCCGGGCGCGAACGGCGTCTTCCAGTTCCTCTCCGATTCCTTCGTCCTTGCGGTTGGCGCGCCTCATCACGATGCCGCGCTCGAATGGTTGAAGGTGGCAGGCTCAAAGGAAGGTCAGGAAGCGTTCAACCCGGTCAAGGGTTCCATCTGCGCCCGCACCGATTGCGATAAATCGCTGTTCGGCGAATATCTGCAATCTGCCATGGACGATTGGTCCTCCAACACCGTGGTCGGCTCGTTGACTCACGGCGTGGTTGCCAACGACTCGTGGAAGACCGAGATCGATACGGCGCTCGGGCTGTTCCTCGCCAGCGGCGATGTGGATGCGTTCCAGTCCGCGCTCGCCGCGGCTTGCGCCAGTTCCGGTCCCTGCAAGTAGGTCTAGTGTTAGAATTGCTGAGGCTCCACGCGGAGCCTCAGCAATTTTTTATCGCCACCAAGGAATGGATGCGCTATGACAAAAGACAAAGACCGCGTTCTGAACATCATCCTTGTTTCCCCGTCCATTTTGGCGGTATTGATCTTCGTCTATGGATTCATCGCCTGGTCGGTGCGGGTCTCGTTGAGCAAATGGAAAGGCTTGAACCCGGACTATACATGGAACAGCATCAACAATTATATTGAACTGTTCAAAGACCCGCGCTTTGCCGTGGATGTGAAAAACACATTGATCTTTACGGGGGTATTCGTGATCGGCAGTCTGACGCTTGGATTTTTACTGGCTGTCATGCTCGACCAGGGTTTGAGGGGCGAAGGGTTCTTCCGCAGTCTGTTCCTTTTTCCGATGGCAATTTCTTATATCGTGACCGGCGTCGTCTGGCGCTGGTTGATGAATCCCGCCATGGGTTCGCGCATGAGCGGGTTTAATTTGTTATTTACAAATCTCGGGTTGGATTCTCTGGTCAACGCGTGGCATACCACTCCGCAGTGGGGCATGGCGGCGATCGCGCTCGCGGCGATCTGGCAGATGTCTGGTTACACCATGGCGTTATACCTTGCCGGGTTGCGCGCCATCCCGCAGGAACTCAAAGAAGCCGCGCGCATCGATGGAGCCAGCGAAGCGCAGATCTATCGCCACATTATGATTCCACTACTCGCGCCGGTGACGCTTTCCGCGCTCATCATTCTGGGGCACATGTCGTTGAAAGTGTTTGACCTCATCGTGGCGATCGCCGGGAAACAACTCCAACTCGACGTTCCCGCCATTTATATGTGGCAGGCAACCTTCGACGGTCTCTTCTATGGGCGCGGCGCGGCGATCGGTATTATCCTGCTTCTCAGTGTGGCGATCCTCATCATTCCCTACATCCGATACACCCTCAAAACGGAGGCGCAATCATGAAATCTCTACGCCTTTCCAAAAACTGGTTGTACCTTCCGTTGATCGGCATGGCGATCTTTTACCTGATCCCCATGTATGTGATGATCATCACCGGCTTCAAGGCATTCGATGAAATTAGCCTGAAGACCATGTGGGACCTGCCGCGCGGCATCGCCTTCGATAACTATATTGAAGCGTTTGCAAAATTATCACCCTCGCTGTGGAACAGTTTTTTGATGGTGATCCCAGCCACTCTCATGTCGTCCGCGCTTGGGTCATTGAACGGGTTCGTCCTCGCCAAATGGAAATTTCGCGGCGCAGACGTGATCTTCCCGTTTATTTTGTTCGGCATGTTCATTCCGTATCAAAGCATTCTCATTCCACTTGTGCAGTTCATGAATGCGGCGGGCATCACCGGCTTGCCCGGGCTGGCAATGGCGCACATCATTTACGGCATTCCCATCACCACGCTTACATTCCGAAATTATTACGCCAGTCTGCCGCAAGAACTCCTCGAAGCCGCCAAAATAGACGGCGCGAGCATGTTGGGAATTTACCGATACATCCTCCTGCCGATTTCTCTTCCAAGTTTTGTGGTGGTGTTGATCTGGCAGTTCACCTCCGCGTGGAATGACTTCCTCTTCGCGGTGGTGCTCACCGGCAACACCGAATGGCCCATCACCGTCGCGCTCAACAACATGGCGGGCAGTCAGATCATCGCGTGGAATGTGCAAATGGCAGGCTCGCTTCTCGCCGCGTTGCCGACGCTGTTGGTCTATATCTTCCTCGGCAGATATTTCCTGCGCGGCTTGCTGGCTGGCTCGCTCAAAGGCTAAACATAACCCCGAAAAACAGAAGACCGCGCAAGGGATAAGGTTTAACCAAAGTCGCTTGAAAAGGCAAAACACTGGAGCGCGAATGCCGCGAAGAATCGAATTCCGCGAATTTTCCAAGTTTTATTCGCGCTATTCGCCTATTGGCGCAATTCGCGTTGAAATAATTGACTTCTGGCATATGTGTCTCTTGCTTAGCCACAGAGTCCACAGAGAATTTGCGACCTTCTCTCTGCGGTCTCGGTGTTCTCTGTGGCAAAGAGGGTTTTTGCACACTTGTTTCGCCACTCCCTTTTTGTTTGACATTTAATCCCGCCTCGTCTACACTTCCGCCATGCTTGCTCGCGTTTTCTCGTGCGCCGTGATCGGGTTGGAAGGCGTCATCGTCGAAGTCGAAGTGGATTATTCGAACGGCTTGCCCGCCGTTATCATCGTCGGCTTGCCCGACGCCGCCGTGCAAGAGAGCCGCGAGCGCGTGCAGACCGCCGTCAAAAACGCGGGACTGCATTTTCCACGTCATCGCATCGTTGTTAATTTATCGCCCGCGTCGATTCGCAAAGAAGGTCCCGCGTATGATTTGCCCATCGCGCTCGGCGTGATCATCCTTTCGGGTCATCTGCCGCACGACGTGGTCGAGAACACGTTGATCGTCGGCGAACTTTCGCTCGATGGAGTCGTGCGCCACACGCGCGGAATTTTACCGATGGCGGCAACCGCGCGCGCCAACGGATACAAGCGGATGTTCGTGCCCGAGGCGGACGCGGGCGAAGCGGCTTTGATCCCCGATCTCGAAGTGTTTCCCGTGCGGACGCTTGCGGATCTTTACAACCATTTAGCGGGTCGCAGTTACCTTCAGCCTTATCAACCCTCGAGCAGTGACGCGCTCGAGCCGTTATACACGCCCACAGATTTTTCCGAGATCAAAGGACAAGACCACGTCAAGCGCGCGCTCGAAGTCGCCGCGGCTGGCGGACATAATGTGTTGATGGTTGGCTCGCCCGGCGCGGGAAAAACTTTATTGGCGCGCGCCATGCCTGGCATTCTGCCTGAAATGTCCATCGAAGAATCGTTGGATGTGACGCGCATCTATTCGGTTGCCGATCAACTCCCCGCAGGGACTCCGCTCATCAAACATCGTCCGTTCCGTTCGCCGCATCATACGATCTCACACGCGGGTCTCGTCGGCGGCGGGAACATTCCCAAGCCCGGAGAAATATCGCTCGCGCACAGGGGCGTTTTGTTTTTAGACGAGTTCCCCGAATTCGGAAGCCGCGTCCTCGAGGTGATGCGCCAGCCGATGGAAGATAAAGTCGTCACCATCAGCCGCGCCAAAGGCTCGCTCACTTTTTCCGCAAACTTCCAATTGATCGCGGCGATGAATCCCTGCCCGTGCGGCTACTACGGCGACTCGCAAAAGCCCTGCACCTGCGCACAGGGCGTGGTGACCAAATATCAAAAACGCATTTCAGGTCCCATGCTCGATAGAATTGATATTCATATTGAAGTCCCACGTGTGGATTATGAAAAACTCAGCGGAGATCGTCTCGGCGAATCAAGCGAATCGATTCGCGCGCGAGTGCAAGCCGCGAGAGATATTCAACAAAAACGTTTTGCAAACGGCAAATCCGATATTATTTGCAACGCCGATATGCGCGTGGGGGAGATACGCCAGTTTTGCAAATTGCAGGATGAAGGTCAGAGTTTGATGCGCGCGGCGATGAGTCAGATGAACCTGTCGGCGCGGGCGTATCACCGCATTCTCAAACTCGCGCGCACCATCGCAGACTTGGCAGGGATCGAAGAGATTCAGTCCGCGCATTTGGCGGAGGCGTTGCAGTATCGTCCGAAGTTGATGCAAGGCGTGGGGTGAGGGGATGAGTCACAAGGTCAACGATCTGTTGCCTATGAAGCAGGTATAATCTAATTCAATAACAGGAGATACTATGCTGACCAGCGTTCAAGGAGTGTATCGTAAGGGCAGGATTCAATTGACTCAAAAGCCGAAGAATATCAGCGATGAGACCGTTGTCATCGTGACGTTTCTCGATTCCAAGCCAATTGACTTGCGCAAGCGCGGCATCACCAAGGCAAAGGCGCGCAAGTTACGCGCGAAGTTGGCAACTTTTGCAGAAGATTGGGAAAGCCCTGAAATGAGCGCGTATGACAACTACCCAACCAAAGCCTGAACGCGGTGACGTGGTTTTGGTCTTGTTCCCGCATTCCGACCTGCGGACGGCGAAACCGCGTCCCGCATTGGTTGTCCAGGCAGATGAGTTGGGAACAGGCTTGCCGCAGGTTATTGTGGCGATGATCACCAGCAAAACCTTCCGCGCCAAACATCTCAGCCGCGTATTTGTTGAGTTGGCATCTTCGGATGGAGAAAAATCAGGCTTGTTGACCGATTCGGTAGTGATGACGGACAATTTAGCGACCATCGCTTACAACGTTATAGATCGTGGTATCGGCAAATTGCCAATGAAAGCAGTGGACAAGGCATTGAAGCACACGCTTGGTTTGTGACACAGCATTCATACAAAAACGGTCTCGCGGACATTGCGCCGGAGACCGTTTTCATTTTGCCTTCCCATCCCAATCATCCCAAGCAGGTCAATCGCATCGAACAAGTGGTATACTTTTTTCTGGAGATCAAAATGCCTGTCGTCGCAAGATTTTACGGTATTCTTATCAAAATGTACTTCAGCCAAAGTGAACATGGAGTTCCTCACTTCCATGCTGTGTACGGAGAGTACAATGCCGTGTTCAACATCGCCACTTTGGAGATGATGGAAGGCGACCTGCCGAATCGTGCCCGTAAATTAGTGAAAGAGTGGGCTTCGAATTACCAAGCGGATTTGCTTCACATGTGGCAGACCAACGAATTCAAGCAGTTACCGGGATTGGAGTAGCCATGAGCAACCCAAAAATCCTGTCTGTGTCTCCTGTGGAAGATAAGAAGTTGATCGTCAAATTCCAAAACGGCGTGGAAAAAGTGTACGATTGCAAACCTCTCATCGAAAAGTACGACGCGTTCAAGGTATTGGAAAACGATGTCTTTTTCAAACAAGTAAAAGTGGACGAGGGCGGTTATGGAATTTCATGGGACGACAAGGTGGATTTGAGCGAAGACGAACTGTGGACGAACGCGGTTGAAATCGTAGCCGCGTAATTTCAATAGTGAAACACAAAACGGTCTCGCGGACGTTACGCCTGAGACCGATATCCATTCAACCCCTTCCTGCCCGGCAGAAGAGGTTTGGGTCAGCAAATTTCGCGAGTGGTTGAGTTAAGCAGGGCGCTTCGAGATAATTTACGTCGAAAAGGTTCGCCTTACGCAGAGCAAAATCCAATTTCACGATACTGAACTGATTTCAGTAGGTCAGAGACTTTCATTTTAATCCATGTTCAAAAGCCCAAATATCAACGAATAACACGGATTCTCGCATCTGTTTCATTCAACACGTTCTGCAATACGATTAAAGCCTGCTTATCTTTTGTGTCAAAAATGAATCTTAACACCGAAATAACATTTCCATAATCTATATAAACCTCACATTCTCTTGTCCTCCCACTAACATAAGCAACACAGTTTAGAAATGCATCATTTCTAGAGGGAAGATCTAGATCGGGAGCAAATTGTTTTTCGCCTTGTGGCAGATCGTATGAATTAAAATTATCGATTTCGCATTCATCAGAAGTTGTACATTCGTACAGTATGTGTCCTATAAGCAATGGATAGTGTGTGTTGTTTTCTTTATGTTGAGCTCTGATCCAAAAACTTGCCGAGTCTGTAATGTTTACTCCGGGAGGCAAAGGTATTTCCTTTCCCTGTCTAAGAATGCCAATTCCACTCAGTTGGACATCAGAGTAAAAATCCGTTTCTTTCATTAACAGGTCCAGTAACTCGGAACCGGAATCCACAATATCCGCATCTATTTCTATTCTTGCGCCTCTGCACCCAGATATTAGTCCAAATAATATTTGTAGGCCGAGAAAAATAATCAAAATGGTCTTTTTCATGGTTCTCCAACTACTAGACTGTTAAGTAAGGTGATTAATAGATCTGTATTTTCTGTACTTTGAACATAAGAAATACTAGTCCCTTCAATACTTATGTTGACAGATGATACGGGTGCGCACATTTCATTTCTACAGTCGCCCATAACTTGATGTACATTTTGGTTAATTGTTATCAACATGGGAGAATTGCCGTCATCAGTTTGGGTAAAAAGTTCAAGTAAAGGACGAAAAGAATTGTAGCTATGTCTGTCACCTGCATCGCGAATCAAATCTGCGCCGGCTCCAACAACAAATCCCGCGCCTGAAGGGATTTTCTTATTAGCTTCCGCTAGAGCAAGAAGACCATCTCCAAGAATTGAGAGAAATGAGCTACCTGGTTTATGATAATAATCGTATCCAAACACAACCAGATCGCCTTGTTGATGATGGTTCAACTGAAAAAAGTGGCGGCTTGAACAACTAGCATGCTCAAAACAACCGAGGTAACCTGTGCCTCCATTGCTCAATTGATATTCAGTCCAGTCAGGGTATTGATCATAAGAAGGAATAGTTATATGGTAGCTATCATCATTGATGATGTCATCGTCATTTCTAGGGTGATCTTCGTCGCCCGAATTGCCTCCGGAATCCCCTCCTCCACCACCTCCACCAGGTGGAGGTGTAGGCACATACCGACAATCAAGCATTTCATCGCACAGTTCCTTATGTCCAGAGGGGTCATTAAAGAGGATTGGGTTGTTGCGAACATAAGAGAATCTATTCCAACTCTGCGGATTGGTCTGGTCAGGAATAATGGTGTCAGGTTGCAAGAACCTCATCAGCGCGGGCGAATAGAATCTTGCCTTGTAATCCATGATCCCGCCCATGCCGTCGTCCAGTTTGCGTTGACCGGTGTAGGTGAAGTCCGTGCCGAGGATGGGAGAGTTGGGAATCGTCCGCGCCGCGCCGAAGGGCAGGTATCGCTGTTGGGATGTTAACGTGCCAGATTGATTCGTGACTGCGACGGTTGAGCCGAGATGGTCGGTGAGCAGGTATTGTAATCCCGTTCCATCGTTGACCGCAACCATCATCCCTGCGAGGGAGTAATACTTCTTGGTTGCGCCATCTTTTACTTCGAACTGTCCACCCATGTAGTAGGAGGTGGTCGAGTCGGGCGTTCCACTCGTCCCTGTGAAGTGCGCCGTGCTCACGCGGACTCCGTCCCCGTCCCTTCGCGGAGTTTATCCTGAGCTTGCCGAAGGGCTCAGGGCAGGCTCCCGCAAACGACCACGATTCTGCGAGCAACAATTTCATTCTCATGAGCGCGGTATAATATTGGTTGGAGGCTGACATGAAAAAAAAGGATTTTACAGTGATCGTGGAACGAGATTTGGAATCAGGCTGGCTCATAGGCGAGGTAGCGGAACTTCCCGGTTGCTACACTCAAGCGCCTGACCTGCCAAATCTTGAAAAGAATATTCAAGAGGCGATTCGTGGGTACTTGAAAGTCGCTTCCCGCAAAGAACCCTTACCCGAATTTGTCGGCACCTTCCGAATTGGCATTGCCGTATGAGCCGACTTCGGCTTGTCTCGTTTGGAACATTGGCAAAGGTGGCAGAAGCCAAAGGCTTTCGACGGATGCGGCAGGAGGGAAGCCACAACATCTTTCGTGACGCCGGTGGAAAGATAATCGTCATTCCCAATCACGGCTCGAAGGTGATTGTTCGCCCATTGTTGCGTAAGATCATCAGGGACATGGGGATTACGCCTGATGAGTACGAGAAGATATTGAAAGAATTGTAGAACAAAAACGGTCTCGCGGACGTTGCGCCAGAGACCGTTTTTGTTTTCCGTCCAACGCATCTAATCCCCGGCAGGAGTAACGCCAGTTATCGGCGGTATAATACGAGCAGAAACTCGAAAGGCACACATGGCTCTTCAACAAATTGACCAATTGCTTAAACGCGCAGGCAAGTTGACGCCTTCTGAACGGCTTTTGCTTGCCAGCCGATTGATTCAGGGAGTGCGACTTAACGCGCCGGCTAAGAGAAAAAAACATCGCAAATGGAGCGATGCGGCAGGGCTTCTGCCTTACCCTGCTCTCGGCACGGACGCGCAACTATATATCAGTCATTCCCGCAGTGACGATACTAACCGCCGCGCGCGCGTCATTCGAGAAGGAAAATGAAACTCGCCGAACAACTCGATTCGTTTCGGCAAGTCTTTCTCGATACCGCCCCTGTTATTTATTTTGTCGAGAAGAACCCCGACTTCTCAGAAAAAGTTCAACCGATATTTTCAAGACTTGATGATGGAACGCTTATCGCTGTTGTTTCACCGATCACGCTGGCTGAATGCTTGGTACTCCCGTATAAAATCCCCAACCTGGAGATCGCCCAACTTTTTACCGACTTGCTCGTTAACAACGAGACTGTTCTGTTCCATCCAATTGATGAAGTGATTGCTGGTCAAGCCGCTGACTTCCGCGCACGGTACAACATCTCCCTCACTGACGCTTTTCAACTTGCCATTGCCGTTGAATCGAACTGTGATGCTTTCCTTACGAATGATCTGGATTTGAAGCGGATAAAGGAAATTCCAGTACTTGTCCTTTCGGAATTTGAGCAGCCATGAATAACCCAAAAATCCTGACTGTGTTTCCTGCGGAAGATAAAAAGTTGATCGTCAAGTTCCAAAACGGCGTGGAAAAAGTGTACGATTGCAAACCCCTGATCGAAAAATATGACGCGTTCAAGGCGTTGGAGGACGATGTCTTTTTCAAACAGGTGAAAGTGGATGCGGGCGGTTATGGAATTTCATGGGATGACAAGGTGGATTTGAGCGAAGACGAATTGTGGACGAATGCGGTTGAAGTTGTAACTGCCTGAATTGACGTACTTCAAAATGAAAACCCGCCTCGCTTAGACTTGGAGGCGGGTCGCTTTTCTCGGGCGTCTAACCCATTCGCGATTGCATTAGCGACCTGTGTTCGCACCTCGGCAGGACAGGGAGATTGTCGCTAACCGAGATGTTGTTTTCTAAACATAAAAAGTCACTCAAGAGTCGATCTCTATTTCTCCAGTAAAAAGTTGAAAAAATCACTCAAAGTATCCGCATCAACAATGCGTTTAACGTACAAATAAAAACCAGTAACAATTTCTCCTTGGGAAATCAACAAAACACAGTTTGTAGTTACAGAGTTTTCATATCGACAACTTATGGTTTGCAATTCAGATACGTTTATCAATTCAGGAGCAAAATACTCTGGAAAGGCGGTATCTGGCTTTAAGCCCGAGGCGTTGATGATTTCCGCAAAATTTGGCATGACTTGATATCGGCTAATTGTGTTATCCAATAATACTTTGTCATCATTCCAGTAGCCAAACAAAGCAATACTTGCTTCTTCAGTTTGAAAATAATTATCATTATTAGGCAAAATGGAACTTTGAAATATATTTATTTGAAACCACCTAAAATCACTTGGGAAATCATTTTTACCTACCAAGCTTTTAATTATTTCGGAGTTTGGGTTTTCAACATCACGATCATATCTCGGCATATTAAAGGCAACTCGAATGCTTGTCTCGTGATAACCACTCCAAACCAACAATATTGACACAATTATAAAAACTACTTCTTTTAGCCTTTTCACTATGACAACTCCTGCCTAAGGCAAGTTTGTACTTAGGCTAGATTCTATCAATTCTTGTAACTCAGAGAAGTAAAAAGATGGCATGTAGAATGGCGTGGCTTCTTGGCTATTGGTTGCCTGAACAAGAACAGCAGAATCTATATTCAAAACAAATCCTTCAGGAGCACCCCTTGCCGGGTGGCCTATGTTCGTATAGGTGTTTTGGTAAATGGTTAAATGGACACTTGTAGTATTGTCATTTCCAGTTGCACGTATTAATTTTGCTAACTCATCGTCATAATCATCTGGTAATAGGTAAAATCCTGCTGCATCTGCCAACACATTAACACCAGCACCCGCAAGTGCTTTCATCATGATTTTCCAAGCCAACCTAAACTGCGGCCCGCCCGGAGCCAATATACCGCCCACTGCACTTATTGATGTGTTTGTCCAAAACGCTCTTGGTGAATTAAATTCATAAAAATCTAAAGCAAGTTCATTAGGATCTTCTATAGTAATATTGACAACAGGTCCAGGATCACAAGTATTCACCCAATAATTCTCTGTGCTGATTTGAACCCAGCAATTACTATCATCATCTTTACTTAGTATGTTTCCAAGGTCGTCATCATTTCCACCATTACGGCAATCAGGATCGTTATTGCACTGGACATCTCCTGGACCGCCATCTCCGCTTCCGCCAGGTTGTGGAGTAGGCGCATGACGGCAAGACTCTCCATCCTCGCATGTTTCCATGTGTCCCGTTGGATCGTTAAAGAGGATTGGGTTATTTCGAACGTAGCTCAGCCTATTCCAACTCTGCGGATTTGTCTGGTCAGGGATAATCGTATCCGGCTGATTGAACCTCCCCAGCGCGGGCGAATAAAAACGCGCCTTGTAATCCATAATCCCGCCCATGCCGTCGTCCAACTTTCTTTGTCCCGTGTAGGTGAAGTCCGTGCTGAGGATGGGAGAATTGGGAATCGTCCGCGCCGCGCCGAAGGGGAGATAGCGTTGTTGGGATGTTAATGTGCCAGATTGATTCGTGACTGCGACGGTTGAGCCGAGGTGGTCGGTCAGCAGGTATTGTAATCCCGTTCCATCGTTGACCGCAACCATCATCCCTGCGAGGGAGTAGTATTTCTAAACCTGACAGGTCTTCACGAGAGCCTGATGAATCGTGACTCGTATCCACGCGAAGACCAAAATTAAATACGCCGCGCCGGAGACCTGTCAGGTTTTTCCTTTGAAACAAAAACAGTCTCGCAGACGTTGCGCCGGAGACCGTTTTCATTTTCCATCCAACGCATCTAATCCCCGGCAGGAGTAACGCCAGTTATCGGCGGTATAATACGAACAGAAACTCGAAAGGCACATATGGCTCTTCAACAAATTGACCAGTTGCTCAAGCGCGCAGGCAAGCTGACGCCTTCTGAACAGCTCTTGCTTGCCAGCCGATTGATTCAGGGAGTGCGACTTAACGCGCCGGCTAAGAGAAAAAAACATCGCAAATGGAGCGAGGCGGCAGGGCTTCTGCCGTACCCCGCTCTCGGCATGGACGCGCAACTATATATCAGTCATTCCCGCAGTGACGATACTAGCCGCCGCGCGCATGTCATTCGAGAAGGAAAATGAAGGTCTATATCGAGACCAGCGTGATCAGTTATCTGACCGCTCGACCCAGCCGCGATATCCTCGTTGCCGCCAACCAACAAGTGACTCAGGAATGGTGGCAGGATCGTCGAGAGAAATTTGAGTTATATGTGTCCCAATTGGTAGAGCAGGAGATCAGTTCGGGAGATGCGGACGCGGTTTCAAAACGCCAGCAGGCGTTGGAAAGTTGTACGTTTCTCGATATCACTGCTGAAGCGGTTGAACTAGCGGGTAGACTGATCGAGCAACAAGCGATCCCAAAACAGGCGGCGGAGGATGCGTTGCACATCGCGGTCGCGACCGTCAGTGGCATGGACTATCTGCTGACGTGGAATTTCAAACACATTGCGAACGCCGCGATGCGCGCCAATGTGGAGTTGGTTTGCAGGCTGAACGGTTACGAACCGCCTGTAATTTGTTCTCCGATGGAATTGATGGAGGTGTAAGATGTGGAACGACCCGATTGTGGAAGAAGTGCGAAATGTGCGAAACGAGCACGCGAAGAAATTCAACTATGATTTGAATGCCATCGCCGCTGACTTGAAAAAACAACAGAAAGCCAGCAAGCGGAAGTTTGTGGCGCTCCCGCCTAAAAAGCCGACGGCGCTACCAAAGGCAAAGATCGAAAGATAAACACAAAAACGGTCTCGCGGACGTTGCGCCGGAGACCGTTTTCATTTTCCTATACTGAGTTTTATTCCTCGGGAAGGATTGCTTCTAATTGGGGAAGCAGGGCGCGCAGATCGTTCGTTACAACCTGCCACAAGATGTCTTCGTCCACGCGCATGTAATCGTGGACGATACGATGACGCATACCAACAATTTTTCGCCAAGGGATTTCGGTATGCTCATCTCGAAACTCATCAGAGACCTTGCGGGCGGCTTCGCCAATGACTTGAACGAGGTGGGTGAGACCGAGGCGCAAAATATCGTCCTCATCGTATTGCGCGCGGGTCTTTGATTCAATTGCCCGAACCGCGCGACGCGTCATGTCCAGCATGTGCCCCAAGTAGATCGAATCGTCAGTTCGCGCCATACACCACCCTTGCATCTTTCAACACGCGGTCGCGAATACGGTGATTGAGAAATTTTGGGGTAACGAGGTCCACTTCCCGCCCCTCCAACAGCCTGGACAGATCGTCTTGAATATCTATAAATCCGAGCCCTGGAATATGTCCTTCTTCAAATTCCACTAGCACATCCACATCGCTCGAGGGGTTAAAATCATCGCGCAAAACGGAACCGAAGAACGAAAGCCTGCGGATGTGATACTGTTTGCACAACTTCTCCAGTTGTGGTTGGGGAACGTAGACCTTGATTTTGTCCATGTTTAGATTATAGCAAATTTGATGTAATTCTGGTCACGTCAAAAGAAAGATTCTCAAACACAAAAACGGTCTCGAGGACATTGCGCCGGAGACCGTTTTTTGTTTCGACCCCTCCCCAGCCCTCCCCAAATCCGACAATGAAAACTTTGAATCCGCATACAAATCTTTTTCGTCGGATTTGGGGAGGGTGCCCGATAGGGCGGGAGGGGTCGTTTTGTTTCGCCACGCCCGGGTCGGTCAGCATGCCGCCACTGTTGGTGACTGACCTCTCCCTGCCTCCGCAAATCCAATGACGGGTATTTTAAATCTGTATATGAAATTTCTCTTGTCATAGCATTTTGCTTCGCGAGATCCCGCATAAAACAATGGCTATCGTAAATTAAATAATATATGAGCAACAGAACTTTGGTATATTGACTTATATTTCAAAACAAGGATTCCTAAGAAGACGGCAAGGATTGGAAGTTGCAGCCAAAATAGAACTGGGTCTGAGAGCATATATTGAATATGCAAAATCCAAAAGAGCAAAGATTGAACGAGCACAATTCTTACACGACGCCATCCAAATGCATCCAAACTCGCCCAAAGCAGGCCTCTAAAAACCACTTCCTCAATCACCCAAAACGGCGAGCCCTCAAGAAAAAATATAATGTACTTGTCAATTGACGGAGTCCCGACAAACGTAATCTTGTACAACCAATAAGAAGAAAAAGCGATGACAAGTATCGCCATTATCATCGCAGGGTTTGGGCGTGCACGTTGTTCAAGATTGAATTTATTCTTTATTAATCTGTTAACGATCAAGCCTGCAAAAAGAAATCCCAGCCAGCCTGTTGGCCAAAAATAGTATATGCCATAAATTATTCCGGTGCCCGCATATAAGACGAGGAAACTTTTATCAATGTTTATTTTGTTCAGATTGCTAGAGTTTGCGAAGATTATTATGCTGGTAAGAACAAAAGCAAATCTTTGCCAAAGATAATAAACTGTGGCATTGATTAAATCCAAAGTGTCAATCCAAAGAAAAGGGGCAGCAACATTATTGATTATGGTGAGGACATCAACTATAAGCTTGACCATCAGAAGTGCAAAAACCAAGAACGTAGCGTATTTTGAAATGTTCATAGTGGCGATTGCCTCTATTGTCGGGTTTCGACGAGCTAATGTCCGCTAGTTACTTTGATTGAATCTCATAACTTTTCAAAGGGAACAACAACCTCTTATTAGAACGTGTTATTCGAGACATTCTAGCTCATGTTCCTCACAAAACTCATTTTTATTGTGCAGAGCAAAACCAGTCTGATGTTCGCTGATCGACTTCAAAACGAACTGCGAATTTCTCCGCTATGGTCACCATCGCTTCCATCTTCCTCTTTTCTGATTTTGCATACAGGCTCTAAATTGGAATCGCGATCCGATTTCTGTTTGAAGGTGCAGGTGTTATATAGGGTGTCGGAGTAGGTGGCGGAATCGTTGGCGTGGAAGTAGGAGTGGAAGTCGGTGTAAGACTCGGGGTAGTAGTCGAAGGTGGCGTTACTGTATTGCAATTCGCTTGCGCCAAGTACTGACAATTGGTCGCTTGTGGATTTGGCGTTGGCGTTACTGTTGCGGTTTCTGTTGGTGGGGCATTCCAACAAAACTCCGAGTCGGGACATGGGTCGAGTGGCGTGGGTGTTTGTGAAATAGTGGGCGTAGCAGTGGACTGGGGCCTATAACAAGGCTCTTTGGAACAGGGGACAAAAAAAGGAGATGTATTTGTAGGTACAGGGGAATTGAACATGTTGGCTGGGTTATAAGGTGTCAGGTCTTGGGCGCTACCAGGTTCATCGAGATCCCATTCAGTTCCATATGCAACTGCACCAAGAACTATTGCTGCAATAACTACAATGCATACTACTGTTCCCACCGGCCAAACAGCACAAATGAAACCGGGGTTATGACCAGTTGGATCATTATATAAAATTGGATCATTGTACACGTACGTGTACCGATTCCACGCTTGCGGATTGAACTGATCGGGAATAATGGTGTCAGGCTGAACGAATCTCCCCAACCCAACCGAATAAAACCGCGCCTTGTAATCCATGACCCCGCCCATGCCATCGTCCAATTTGCGTTGACCGGTGTAGGTAAAGTCCGTGCCAAGGATGGGAGAGTTGGGAATCGTCCGCGCCGCGCCGAAGGGGAGATATCTTTGTTGGGATGTTAATGTGCCAGATTGATTTGTGACTGCGACAGTCGAGCCGAGGTGGTCGGTCAGCAGGTATTGTAATCCCGTTCCATCGTTGACGGCAACCATCATCCCTGCGAGGGAGTAGTATTTCTTGGTTGCGCCATCCTTTACTTCGAACTGTCCACCCATGAAATAGGAGGTGGTCGAGTCGGGCGTTCCACTCGTCCCTGTGAAGTGGGCGGTGCTGACGCGGACTCCATCCCCATCATACGCAAACGACCAACTTTCGATGATCGTTCCGGTGCAATTAGTGTTGCGTTTGGCAATGCTGGAAGCGCGGTTCTCGGCATTGTAGGTGTGGGTATACGCCACGCCGTTTTCGATACGGCAGGTCATATTTCCATTTTCATCATATTCCTACGTGTCGGCTGATCCCGTTTCGGGGCTGACGCTGGTCACCGCGTGAGGGATCGTTGCGCTGTAGGCGTACGTCCGCGCGAACCAGCCGGGTTGATTGGTGGCTTGCGGGTCGTCCACGCCCGGGTCGGTCAGTGTGCCGATGCAGGAGAACCTGCGCGATTCAAAGTCATCGAAGTAGAGCGTGCCGCTGGTGGTGGAGTCCACGCCTTGCGCGCCCAATCGAATATCAGTTATCGTTCTTGTGTCGTTGTCAATGAAAGTCGCGATTGTTTTTGTACATCGTCGAGCCACAAAGTTAGTGAACCAGAGTTCGCGAAGGCTTGATAGTGGATTTCGACCGCGCTCCACGCGTTGGGAACGTCGTACCAGCTGGTGTCGGTCCATGCGCCTGCGTCGTTGAGCAATCCCGCGCGGACTTGGTACGTCGCGCCGTTCTTTTGCAGTTGAATGCGCACTACGTCCGTTGACGCGTTGCGGCCCGTGAACAGGTCGAGGATGTCCCCGCCTGCCATCGTGAGGCTGTTCGGGTTTAGATAAAATCGCGCGCGGTATTGCGTTTCGTTGTTCGGCGTGTCATCCTGCACGTAGATGGACGTGTTATCGTCAATCACCGCGCTTAGTCCCTGCAAGCCCCAGTAATCGGCGGAGTCCGAAGCCGAGAGATCGCTTTTCCTTGTGCGAAAGCTTACTCAGATTTCATTTGTTCTAACATCTGGAGAGCATGTTGACGCTTAACAGCGTCTAACCAATCGTATTTCAATGCCATTTTAAGCGAAGCGACAGCAAGGTCTCTGTCGTCAAATTCCAAATGTACAGTTGCCAACCCAAGCCACGCATCAGCATCATGTTCGTTATATCTAAGACAAATTTCGTAATAATCGCGCGCATCATTAAGCTGATTCAACATAAAATGGCAAGTTCCACTAGCCTTTAAAAAATCAGCAGCAAATGGATATCTTGTCAACAAAGACTCGTAGATACTTAGTGCGTCTATCCAAGACCCTTTTTGTATTTGGATTGTTCCAAGCAAATCTAGAGCCTCAACCAATTCATTGTCAATCTTCAGCGCATCCTTAATCATATTAGACGCTTCATCAATCTTTCCCCTTCCAAATTCTAATTGAGCAAGCGATACTAATATCTCAGGCGCGTTTCGCGCGCTATTCAATTCGCTCCGCGCAAATTTCTCAGCTTGAGCAATTTGATTTGTTTTTAGGTAATACTGAAGAAATCTGTTCTTCGAGTCTGCCTCTGACCCTATTGTATTTCTTTTGTACTTTACAATAACAGATAGAGCGAGTTCTAATTCGTCGCAAGAAATCAGCGCGTCAATATAATCATCCAACAGCCCATCGAACATGCCATCTACATGAAAATACAATTCACAATATTTCCTTATCCTTGAATTAACTATTCGATCCAAGCCATCTTGATACCAATTCAAGGCAGCCCTTGGTTGTCGCAAATAATAGTGAAGATAGCGTGCTTTCCAGACGTAAGGAGGATACAGATCTGGATTTTTATCGACATAGTCACCCAACAGACTCATAGCTTTTTCGGGTCGATTAGTGTATTGGTACAGACTAGCATAGCCAATACAAGCGTCCAAATCCCATTGAGCTAACTCTCTCGATTTATTCAAGCAAATTTCCGCATCATTCCACTGCTTAAGCAGAATATAACACCAACCTAAAACTGCATAAACATTTGCAAGTTTGTAGTCGTTATCTGCATTCCAAGAATCCAAATAAGACTTGATGTGTATTAATGCGGCAGCAGGACGCCTTAATTTTAATAGCCAGGTCCCAAGCGCCCAGAGAAGACTTGTTTCGGTCGGAAAGAGGGTGGCACCTGCTTCTAAGGCATCAATAGAGTCGTTCCACTTTCTCATTGTTCTATAATAGCCAGCAAGCAAATAATATAAATCTTTTTCATGAGGTGTTATCACTACTGCTTTTTGAATAAGGAAAATAGACTTTTCAGGAGCACCGAATTTAAAAGTCAAAAAAGCTACTATTTTGAAATATTCTTTCCTGAGTTTATTCAAAAATGCCATATTTACACCTTTCACTCTTTTCGATCCACAAAATTAGCACTGCGGCCCCAACGCTTCATATAGGTATGTGCAGTCGTTGATAGATAGGGGCTGGCACAATAACAGGCGGCGGCGGTGGAGCACTAGGAGTTGCCGTAGAAGTCGGCGTTGAAGTGGCTGGTGAGCATTGAATGCGAGGTGGTGGACAACTAGCTGTACTAGTTGTGGTTGCAGGTGCAGTTGTCGTGGCGGTTGCTGTTGCAACGACGGGTTCATTATCATCAAAATCGCCTCTACAATCAGGATCGTTGCTATTAAAAGCACAACGCAGGTTATTGGGCCGAGGATTGAGAATATCTAAAGTTATAGTGAACGTTAGCGCAACTGCCGTAACCACACCCCAAGTTAAACAAGTTTTTAAGCTGGATTTACAGAGATCCCTCACAAGTCTGGCTTCATCCGTTAACTTATCAACAAGAGATTTCTCATTGACCTGCTCTGGAAAATGTGACCAAGTAAAATGAGAGTCGAGCGCCTCAAAAAGGAGCGAAACTCTATGACCCGAAGAAAGCCCGAACAGATCGTCAAGTTGTTGCGAAAAGCCGAAGAAGAACTGGCGAAAGGCAAGGCTGTGGAAGATTTCTGCCGCGAAGAACAGATCAGCCTGGCCACCTATTATCGGTGGCAACGCAAATATGGCAGTCTTCAAGTTGAAGAAGCGAAGCGGCTGAAAGCGTTGGAAATCGAGAACGCCAAGCTCAAACGCCTCGTGGCAGAAGTGTTGCTGGCCAACGAGGCTATCCAGGAATTTCTGGAAAAAAAGCCTGAGCGCAGAGGAACGTCATACCAGGCTTGCAGACTTGGAAGGTAAAGACTTATCGCAACGAGCCGCTTGTCGCTGGAGTGGCATCTCACGCGCAGTCAGTAGATATAAACTGCGCCGTCCTGCTCAGGATGTCGAGTATCTGAAAAAGATGCGTACCGCCGCACAAGAGAATCCACGCTATGGATACCGCCGCGTGGCGGTCGTCAGTGGCGTTGGGTCTGGAAGCGCTTGGCGTCTTTGGAAACAACAGGGCTTCAAAATCGAGGCGCAGCGCGCCCGCAAACCACGAAAAAAGGATAAATCCACGTCGCATTTGCCACAGCAAGCCGAGTATCCCAACCATGTCTGGACCTACGACATTCTCTTTGATCGCCTGGCGGATGGACGGCCTTTCAAGACCTTGAGTGTGTTGGATGAGTTCACCCGCGAGTGTTTAGGCATCTTGGTGGCAGCCTCGATCCACGCCGAAGACGTCATCGCATTTCTGGCTGACATCTTACGACAGCGCCACGCGCCTGTTTTTCTGCGTTCTGACAACGGCGGCGAATTTACGGCTGAAGCGGTACAGACTTGGCTGGCAGACAAACAAGTCGGTCCCGCCTTTATTCCTCCCGGTCAGCCGTGGAAGAACGGCTTCATCGAAAGTTTCCACGACAAATTCCGTGATGAATGTCTGCAGCGCGAATGGTTCTCTTCCCTGCTTGATGCTCAGGTCGTGATCGCTGACTGGCGCTTGCACTATAATACCCGGCGTCCTCATAGTTCGTTGAAGTACAAAACTCCGGCGGAATTTGCCGCCCAGTTCGCCACCCACATTCAACCTGCTCTGACTCTCATTTCATCTGGACTCAAAAACTAAAGCAGGTCACCCCACTAGGGCCTGTAGGAAAGCGTAGTAAATCTTTTGGTTTATAATTCTTGTTTCCAGGTAAATCAAGGAATCTAAGTTGATTAGTATACGCAATAACACTCAACGCAACAGCAGCGATAATAATGATAGGAATAATCACCGTTGGGCTTATGAACTGATGCCCTGTGGGATCTATATGGTTTGTGGGATTATTGACCACATAGCTAAATCTATTCCAACTCTGCGGATTGAACTGGTCAGGAATAACTGTATCCGGCTGTTGGAACCTCCCCAGTGCGGGCGAATAGAAGCGCGCCTTGTAATCCATGACCCCGCCCATGCCATCGTCCAATTTGCGTTGACCGGTGTACGTAAAGTCCGTGCCAAGGATGGGAGAGTTGGGAATCGTCCGCGCCGCGCCGAAGGGCAAATACCGCTGTTGGGATGTTAACGTGCCAGATTGATTTGTGACTGCTACGGTTGAGCCGAGGTGGTCGGTCAGCAGGTATTGTAATCCCGTTCCATCATTGACGGCAACCATCATCCCTAGGGGGGTGCACTCAAAGTTTGTAGATGAGTTTTCAAAAAGGAGCCTCTGAGATAGGCTTGGGCTTGGACAAGCATAAACCCGAACTCGGAGGCTCAAATGGAGTTTAGCACAACACGGCTGGAGCAGATC
>WBZR01000096.1_pt1 | contig 152851 bp, 155 predicted proteins | sample 5204231 | NCBI WGS metagenome assembly WBZR01 (sample SAMN12412403, study PRJNA552823) | activated sludge metagenome | isolation source: activated sludge from anammox sidestream of wastewater treatment plant... | place: USA: Virginia | collected 2017-08
CACAATCTGCAGGACGCCATTGGCCACACCCGAGGCAATGCCAGTAATGATGCGGCGCGCTGGTTCGTACATGCGCTGCAGAATTTCGTTCAGGGCGCCCGTGTCATTAAAGAGATGGCGCCAGGTTTCCTGAATATGTTCGCCCACCATCGGCAGGGTGATCAGCCATTCCGGTGGTTGTGGAATGCCTGATCCCAGCTTCTGGCCGATGGCTTCCACGAGCAGGGCGGCGACCTTGGTCACCTGGCCGCCTAGAAAGAACATGGGGATCAGAATGAGAATGGTGAGCAGCACCGTCATCAGACCTGCAGCAATGGTCTTGCGGCCGCCTAGCCGACCCTCCAGCCAGTGGTAGGGCTTCCAGGTGGCGATCACGATGATCAACGCGGTGAGCAGCGGTGAGAGGAAGGGGCGCAACACCCAGAGCACACCGATGATGAGCAGGGTCACAATCGTGATGCGGGCAAGTTGCAGTCCGGGAGCGTACATGCGCTTATTCCTTGATAGATCGGGCTATTTCAGACCGGACAACTGTTTTAAGGCAAGGCGGATGGCTTCGGCAGTGCCCAGGCCTGCCGGTAGCGCCTTGATGGCACCCTGTGCCTCTTTGGCATTGTAGCCGAGGGCGACCAGGGCATCGACCGTGTCCTGCAGCGGGTCGGCTGCTGCGATCTGGCCGGACGTACCCACGGCGCTGCCAACGGCCACCAGATCCAGCTTGCCCTTGAGTTCAAGCAGTAACCGTTCTGCCGTCTTTTTGCCGATACCGGGAATGCGCGTAAAGCAGGCCACATCCTGGCGGGCAATGGCCGCGGCCAGCTCGTCAACGTTCAACCCCGAAAGAACGGCGAGCGCCATGCGGGCGCCGACACCGGAGATCTTGATCAGCTGGCGGAAGGCAACGCGTTCACTCTCGGTCAGAAAGCCATACAGAAAATGGCCATCCTCACGGACGGCCATGTGGATGTGTAAGGTTACCGGCGCATCGAGCGCCGGTAGCTCGCAGAAGGTATTCATGGAGACATCGACTTCGTAGCCAACGCCGTTCACATCGAGCAGAATCGACGGCGGGTGTTTGGCCAATAAGCGGCCTTGCAGGCGTCCGATCATGCGGCAGCACTCCGTGGGGTGGCGCGTACTTTAGCGTGGCCAACGCTTTCGCTATCGGCCAGAGCAAGGAGTCGCCCACCGCGTTGCCGGCGACCCGGCGCGGCCAGTTGGCCCATCCCCTGGGTGGCATGCGCATGGCAGATGGCACAGGCCAGCGCATCGGCCGCATCGCTGCCGGGCTCGCCGGGTAAGGTGAGCAGGCGCATCACCATATGGGCCACCTGTTGCTTGGCAGCCTTGCCGTGCCCGACGACCGATTGCTTCACCTGTAACGCCGTGTATTCGCTCACGGCCAAGGCTTTGGCGACCAAGGCGGTGATAGCCGCCCCGCGCGCCTGGCCCAGGAGGAGCGTGGATTGCGGGTTCACGTTGGAAAAAACCTGCTCCACAGCCGCCACATCCGGCCGGTAGGTATCGATGATCTCGCTCACGCCCTCAAATAGCGTATGCAGCCGCTCCGGCAGTTGCTGCTCACCATTCGATTTGATGCAGCCGCTGGCCACGTAACGCAGTTTCTGTCCCTGCACATCAATGACCCCAAAACCGGTCATGCGAAGCCCCGGGTCAATGCCCAGGATTCTGGTAACGGCAGCGGGTGTCGTGCGCGTGACCGGCGGCAAGGTATCAGGCCTCGTCGAAGACGGCGCTGGTATAAACCGCCTGGACATCGTCCAGCGCTTCGATCGCGTCGATCAGCTTTTGCATCTTTAGCGCGTCATCGCCGGTGAGCTCGCTTTCATTGAGTGGGCGCATGGTGACCTCGGCCATTTCTGGCTTAAATCCGGCGGCGGTCAGTGCTTCCTGGACGGCACCAAAGTCATTTGGCGCGCAGATCACTTCCAGCGCACCATCCTCATGCGTTTGCACATCTTCGGCACCGGCTTCGATGGCGGTATCCATCAGCTTAGCCTCATCAGTGCCCGGGGCAAACAGGAACTGCCCGCAATGCTGAAACTGGAAAGCCACGCAACCGTCGGTACCCAGGTTGCCACCATGCTTCGAGAAGGCATGGCGCACATCGGCCACGGTGCGGGTCTTGTTATCTGTCAGGCAATCGACGATCACGGCAGCACCACCCAGGCCATAGCCCTCGTAGCGGAGCTCAACGTAATCCACGCCTTCCAGCTCGCCCGTACCCTTTTTAACTGCGCGGTCGATGTTGTCTGCCGGCATATTGACGCCTTTAGCGCGGTCAATTGCCATGCGCAAGCGTGGGTTAAAGTTAATATCTCCGCCGCCCATCTTGGCGGCTACGGTGATTTCTTTAGCCAGACGCGAGAAGACGCGCCCACGTTTTTCATCCTGGCGCCCTTTACGGTGCTGGATATTGGCCCATTTACTATGCCCCGCCAAAATAACTCTCCAATGCCTTAATTCAATGAGTAATCAAAAACTCAATACCGATCCAGCACATTGTGCTGTCCGTAATAGATAGCGCATTATCTCAAAAAAAAGCGGATGCTATGGGGCTAAAGCTCGGAAGCACGAACGAAATATTTCTTAGTGCCCTAGAGTTTTTGAGCGCCATTGATCAAATTGACGTTCGTTGTGTGCGCCGACTGATTCTATGGTCTCAGGTGGGAGCTGTTTCATACACTCAGCCAAGGCGGCAGGGTCAGGTTCTTCACGTTTTGGTGCATCCGCTTGTGTCTTGGCCGACTTTCCATCCCAGGCAAAACGATTTCGATATACCGGAGGGTCGGGTAGGCAATCATCCTGGTAATTGGGTGGGCCATCAGCCGCAAATGGCTGAAACGAAATCGTTTGTTCAAAAATCAGCGGCTTGCCATTTGGCGTTGGCGGTAATGGGGGCATTTTGGCAATCGCTTCTCGCGCCAGTTTCTCGGCGACCTCAGACGTGGTCCAAAGTGTCTGAATGCTCACAATGCGGCCGTCGGGTGCTATTTCGATTCTGAATCTCACCACGCCCTGGTCAGGGCCTTCAATGGCCGTGCCCATCATGCTACGCACCTGCTGCCCCCAGTTGTAGCGATAGCGCTTGCTGTTCTTGAGGGTATAGGTGCTGGCAAGCGCCCATTCTTCTGCGCTAGGCGCAGGCGGCGCTTCCATCCGTGCTGGTTGTCTTTCGGTCGTTGTGATCGCCGAGGCGGCGGCGGGGGGGGATGGTTGGCTAAGGATCTCAGGGGGTGAGGCGGGCGGTGGAAGCGGGGCCTGATTTTTTGGGGGCGGTGGTGGCGTTATAGCGACATAAACCATCTGCACACTCGGGGGTTCTGCCTCAGGCTTCTTTGGCGAGAGCAGATCGTAAGCAACCAAATACAAAGCGGCAGCATGCACGAATACCGACACAAAAAGCGCCCAGAAGTATGCATGTCGGAATATAGACATTGATGCTAGGGGGTCTACTCAGGGCGCAGACGGGGTGGTCATCGATGCAGCAGGGTTCTTCACTGGATGAGTCTCTTCGCCCATCCACCAAAGAATTACGGTCGAGCCCAACATGGACAAAGCGACAAACCAGAATGCTGGCACGAGTTGGCCAGTGAAATGCGCGACGAGTCCGATGCCTAATGCGCCCAGAGCGTAACCCAAATCGCGCCAGAATCGGTAGATACCAATCGCAGACCCCCGCCACAGCGGGTGGGATATGTCGGCAACAGCTGCAGAGAGGTTCGGGTATAGCAATGCCATGCCCAAGCCCGTTAGGGCGGATGCCAATGACCATCCTGTTACATTGTTTACGTTGATCATCATGATGACGCCCGTGGCAGACAACAACATACCCGTTACGTTTGGCCATTGACGGCCGATGCGATCCGAAAGTCTGCCCGTGAATAATTGCATAACGCCCCAAGTCACGCCGTAGATGCCGATTATGGACCCTACCTCGGTTAAATTGATTCCCTGTTCGTATAAATAAATTGGGTAAAAAACCCAGATTAGCGCATCTACAAATTTTTCAACCAGACCGGCCTGACTCAGTGCAAAAAGGCGGCGGTCACGCCCACTCATGAGGGCAAAGATCTCAAAAGTTGTCGGTTCGCTGGACACATTGGATGGATACCGCGGATGCGGGCCCCCAGACAAAGAGCCAGTGTTTTGGCGGAAAGCTTCAAGCTTGACCCAAGGCATCGTTTCTCGAACCCAAATTTTTGTGAGTATGAGAGCGCTCACTATCACGATTAGGCCGAATAGAAGGAGGCCGAGACGAGGGCCGAGCCAGATTGCCAGCCAGGCAGTGATCATCCCGGCGAGCGCGACACCCATATAGCCTGCAAATTCATTGAGCCCTAAGGTGATGCCGCGCTCCTGCATGCGGGTAATGTCTAACTTGGCGGTTTGCGTCATGGACCAGGTTAAACCTTGGTTAATCCCCAGGAGGACTGTCGCTGCGACCACCCAGTTCCAGTTTGGGGCATACCAAATCATGATGGGGACGGGGATCGCCAAGATCCAGCCCAGCATTAAAACGCGTTTACGTCCGATGTGTTCCGAAAGGCGCCCCGCCACAAAGTTCATGATGGCCTTGACCACGCCAAAAGCAATCACAAACGAGGTGAGCAAAATAAATGAGGTCTTCGGAACCCCAAATTCGGACTCTGCCAACGCCGGGACGACCGTACGCATCATGCCAATGGTTAATCCAACAAGCATGACTTGAAGCAACTGATGCAGAAACTGGCCGAGGTTGTCCCTGATACCGTGTTTAAGCGTCATCTGCCAGGCCGTCCTCGTATTCTGAATTTTTTAGAACACGATAACTTTGTCAGCCCATGCGGTCCACTCGGTGAGCTCTTTGAGGGTGCTACGTTTTGGACCTTGAACAACTTCGGCCTCGGTCATGCCCCGGGCATCCATGCAGGTGCCACACAAGCCAACCTCGCCCTCAACCATTCTGACCATGTCGCCAGCGTTGTAGTAGCCTTCAGGAACTTTTTGCCCACTCTTGGCGCAAGCAACTGCATCCCCCATGAGGAAGACACGTACAGTTTCGCCGTTTATCTTGCTCAGTGAACGGGCCAGGCGTAAGCCGTTATAGCTGCGTTCGGTGCCGTAAGGGGCATCATTCAAAACAAAGAGGGTATTCATGACGGCGACTTCAGCTTAGTGTTTCGCTGGCTGGGTGGCCTTGCTGGCAGCATCAAATCCGCCCTTGGCTTTCCATTCGGCATAGCCGCCTTGAAGGATGCGCACGTTGTCATAACCGGCAACACGCAGTGCGAAACCGCCTTGGGCCGAGAGAGTGCCGGTATTGCAGTAAATAATGACTGGTTTGTTTTTGGGAATATCGTTGCGCTTGTTGAGAACTTGGCGCCATTCGATATTCACGGCCCCGGGGATGTGTTCTTTGGCGAACTGGTCTTTGTCGCGTGCATCAATCACGTAGAACTTCTTCCATTCATCTTTGGGAATTTGCTCGGGGAAGATGGTGGCGCCACCGTAATCCACGAAATCAAGATATTCCTCCATGCCTTTGATGGTGTCTTCTTTCACATCGGCCATGGCCGGGCTGCTTAGTAGGGCGAGTGACAGGCAGGCGGCTGCGAGCAGTTTAAATGTCATGTCGATTCTCCGAATAATTAATTGGTTGAGGGACGGTTACCCGTCTTAATGCTGCTCTTGAGGCTTTCAAAGTCGCGCCGGACGCTACCTTGCGTGATGAGTCCGGACTTGCTCTGTTTGGGAACATTTTCGACGTCGAGTACATCGGCCACCATCTGGTAGCTAGCGGCACCATTAAAGTCTTTGCCATCCGCCACAATCATTTGTTTGCCGTAAAACACAGCAGGTGCGGGTAAACCAGGGGCCAGCTTGGAAGGTAGCAATTGAATTGGAACGAGATAGTTATTGGCGACTTCGGCAGCGACCTGGATGTTGCCATTGCAACGCTGCCCCGGCGGGTCTTTGGCAATAAAGGTCAGCACTTTCAAGCCATTCTTGGTTTCTGAATTGGGCACGGGCATGGACATCTCAAGCGCCTGGGCATGGACTTGGCCGACTACAGCCGCACTGGCCAGAATGAACAAAAGCTTTTTCACGGGGCGTCTCCTTGTTGTGTTGATTCCGTTTTGAAACCCACGGCCCGCCATTCGCTAACGCCATAGGAAAGTTTAGAAGCTTTAAAACCTTCGGATCTCAGTAAATCAATGGCTTCATCTGACCAACGGCAAAATGGTCCCCGGCAATACGCCACCACCTCAACCTCGGTTGAGAGAGCCTTGAGACCTTTTCTGATTTCATCGATGGGGACGGAGCGCGCCATGGGCAAATGGCCGGCATCGTATTCTTCAGCGGGCCGCACATCGAGCAAAACGGCCTCACCTGCCTGTATTTTTTTGAGCAGTGTTTTATGCCCCTCAACGCTAGCGCTGGACCGTTGGCTTCCGATTTCAGCCAATTTGAGACTAAACTCTACAAGATGAGATTCGGCAACATCTCGAAGTCGAACAAGCAGACTGGGTATGTCGTCACCACTGAGGGCGTAGACCACGAATTTTCCATCGCGTTCACTTTCAACCAGATGGGCGGCCTTAAGAGCTTTCAGGTGAGCGCTAGCAAGCTTTATGTCGATATGTGCCTGAGCCGCAATATGTTCAACGGTCTTGGAACCCTGCGCGAGCAAATCAAGCAACTCTAGGCGCTTAGGGCTGGCCAATGCCTTGCTGATACGCGCAACCTGTTCGTAAAGGGGAACTTTTCGGTTTGCCATGCTAACATTCTAACGTTTATTTGAATGTTAGCAAGTTAATACAGGAGGATAGTTATGTGCTCTTTCATGGTTGGATCGCGGGTTAAAGAAAGTAATTAGAAAAGTGTAGATAGGTAGTCGCCTGACTTTTCCAATGACTTTTGACCCAAATTTGACCCACAATGAATCGCCCTCGACTTCTTAGACACCCTGTAGCCATCAGTTACCCGTAAAGTTGGGTTTCCGTTTGTGGCGAATGGAATCCAGCCCCTCGGCATAGTCTTCGCTGCAGTAAACGGCGTGTCGCAACTCCTGAAGCCGCTCAAACTCTGAAGCACCTAGTTCCTGTTGGCCTGTGAGCGCTCGAAGCGATTCTTTCATGGCTGAAATGGCGCGCGGGGAGTTCTCGCAGATTCGGGCGACCAGGCTGGTACAGAAGTCTTCGATCGCTTCCGGGGCAACCGCATAATTGATGGCCCCCGCATCTGCCAGGCGTTGAGCGCTCATGGGCTGCGCCGTGAATAGGAGTTCTTTGAGAATGTGCGGGCTCATGACCCGGGTAAAGGTCGAGAGGCCGTTGATGTTATATGGCACGCCAAGCTTGGCGGGCGTGATCGCAAAGGTACTTGCAGTGGACGCGATGACGATGTCACAGGCCATGGCCATTTCGCAAGCGCCACCCCACACCGAGCCCTCAATGAGGGCAACCACGGGGGCGGGGAAGTCTTGAATCAGCCGAATCAAATGGGGTAGCGTCTCGGACCAGTGGAGCGGGTCGTGCCCCGGTGCCGGCAATTCGGAGACGTCATGACCGGCCGACCAGATATTGACCCCGGGGTTTGCGCGTAGAACCACGGCGCGCACCCGTTGTGCCTTGAACTCATCAAGAATTGTCATCAGCTGAGCTGTAAATTCGCTACTGATGACATTGCGATGGGCATCGTTGTTCATGATAACGATCCCCGTCATTCCCTCTAATCGATGTTCAAGCATGGCGCCCCTTCCGAACTCATTCAGGCCATCAATTTACACCACCAAGAGCGCTTACCTACTCGAGCGGGGGGTCTTGTATCGGTTATAGCCCCAGAGGTACTGGGACGGCATTCGCCGGATCATGGCTTCAAGCGCGCGGTTCATCTGGGCCGCGGCCACCTCTGGTACGTCGGATAGCGGATCTTCCAAGGGAACGATATGAAAGTAGTAGCCCTTGCCTTTGGGGAGACGTTCCAGCCCCACTGTGAAGATTGGGCTATTACGAATGGCCTGCATCCGCTGCACCAGGGTAATGGTGTAGGCGTCCTTGCCAAAGAAGGGGGCATAAACGCCATCCCCTAATGCGGGTACCTGATCAGGCAAGAAGCCGATCGTTTCGCCTTTCAACAGGGTTTTGACCAGACCTTTGACCCCCGCCTGAGTCCCCGGCACCAGCTTCAAGTCTGGCGACAGGCGAATCATCTCGATGAATTGTTTCAGCCAACGCATTCTCGGTTCTTTGAAGATCACCGTGGCCTTGTGTCGCTGGGTATAGAAGGGACCGAGCATTTCAAAGGCGCCGATATGCGGCGAGATCAGAATGACTCCTTTGCCCTGGGCCAGGGCCTCATCAATCAGCGACCAGTGGTCGCACTGAACGATCTGGGTAAGTTTGCCTGTGTTGCGGGTTGCCCACAGGTAGGGCAATTCCAGAAACATCTGCAGCAACTGAATCATGGCTAAACGTGCCATGTCCGGCGTTGCATCCGGGTAGGCCAAGCGCAAATTCTTTAGAGCACGCTTCTTGTAGGTGCCGGGCAGAATTGAACCCAGTTCGCCAAGGAGCGTTCCTAAACCTTGTAACACTGACAGGGGAAGCAGACCCAGTGCCTTAAAGATTGCGTAGGCAAGGACTGCCAGAAATTTATCCATTGTTAGCGCCTGCCTCGGTACTTCTTGGTTCTAGCCACATGCCCATCTTGGGAGAATAGCGGGGCTGACGCCCCGGATCGGGTGAAATTCAAGTGGCGAGAGAGTCTTGGGGGAATAGCGGCGCGGTGAGGCGGAACGCATCCGACGAGCCAGAAACACTAAATGAACATCGCGCACTCACAATACATGAAAAACAAGGCAGAAAGGGCTTTATTTTTGACGGAGTTGCACGTGCTCAATCTGTTCGCTTGACCTATCGATCAGTATCTACGAGGAGCATTTCCTGATCAAGGGCTGATTTCCTCTGGCGCACGTCATAGGTGACATAGTATTTGTAGACGTTACGTACATAGAAAAATGTCTCCAGTCCCATCATTTTTGCGGCGGCCATTTCTACATTGAGAAACCATGTGTTGGGGTCGAACCCCATTTTTTTTGCAAGTTCACGGGCTTTGCGAATATTGTCGAGGCCTGCGTTATAGGCGGCAGTTGCAAACAGTGCGCGATCCATCCGGGTGAGCTCATCGTCGATGATCATGCCATAGAGTAGGGTGCTCATGTATTTGGCACCGGCATGAATATTGGGTTCCAGCTCACGGATATTGCCGACTTTCATGGAGGCCCCCGTGGCGGGTAGGAGCTGCATGACACCAACCGCGCCCATCGGACTTATGAGACTCTGGTTAAGCATGGATTCCTCAAAGCCGATTGCCGCAACAAACAGCGGATCAAGACGATTCTCCGGGCCATATCGATCAAAGTAAGGTTTCATGGTGAGATAGCGCGACCATTCGGGCGCGGTGGCCGGGTTCTTTAATGCATGCTCCCGATACTTAAAATCGCCATTTCGATAGATTTCCAAGGCCTTGTCGAGGTAGGGACTCATCACAAAACCAGTAATGTCATCGGCAAGTGCTTTGTTGTCCTTGCCAACAATCAGGCCTTCGGTCGTATCGCCAGGCGTCGCAGTGTCTTCGTTAATATGGATATTTTTAAGTAGCGGCTTCCAGAGATTGGCTTTCCATAGTGCCACGTACACGTGCGGTACCAGCCCATCATTCAACATCTGCAAAAAATCTTCGTCATCAAGGACGAGTTGATCCTTGTATACGTGAACGGTTGCTTTTCCAGATTTTAGTAGCGCTTTATTCAGCGCATTAAAAACCGGTGTGTCCGTCTGTCTCCCCAGGCAAACCATCTCGCCAGAAAGTTCGCTGAGGTTTGTTTTAGGGGGTTCCGATACATTCGAAACGAGCACGTGGCGTTCGTGGCGGGGATGCGGGAATACGATGTAATGGGCAGCGTCAAGCTTGGGCGTATATTCGTCGATATAGCCGTAGGCAAAGTCAGCCTGCCCGGCATCGACCGCTTGCACAAGTTGACCAGGTATGGTGGGTACGATCTTGACCCGAATGGTCTTCTTGTATTTGTCCGTCAGAAACTTGCTCAGATAGTTGGACATGACCGGGGAGGTGCCCAGCTTCTGTGTCTTTGCATCCACATAGGTGGTTCGACTATAGGGGACAGCCATTCTGACTTCACCCTTGGCGAGCATTTCGGCGTATGTGCGTTGGCTCGCTGCCCCATCGCTCGGAGCTGCACCGCTGAGCGACGCGCCAAGGCTAAGGCAAGCTGCCACGATGAGGCGGGTGAAATGCGTCATCATGCCTCGGGTGCCAGTGCTGCCTTCGAGCCAATGGTTAAGCATGGTGCCCCTCTCAAATTAAAAGGGCCACCGAGGAGTGGTGGCCCCCCTTGCGCTGTCCCCTGTTAAGCGGGTGCCAGATGCGTCCGCAGGGACTTCAGGGCCTTGGCTTCGATCTGGCGGATGCGCTCGGCAGAAACGCCGTACTCGTCGGCCAGATCCTGCAGCGTGGCACCGCCATCGTCGGCCAGCCAGCGTGAGGTCACGATATGGCGGCTACGATCATCGAGCTGCGACAGAGCCTGTTGAAGGCCTTCGCTATGCAGGTGGTCGCGGTCGCGGCCTTCCAGCACGGCGGTCGGTTCCATCGAGTCATCGGCCAGGTAGTCGATCGGGGCGAAGTTGTCTTCGTCCGACACGTCCGGACCCGGGTCGAGCGCAATGTCGCGACCGGTCATGCGCATATCCATCTCGCGCACATCGGATTCCGAGACGTTCAGCTCGCTGGCAATGGCTTCAGCCGTGGCCTGATCCAGGTGGCTGGCGTTGCCCTTCATGCTGCGCAGGTTGAAGAATAGCTTGCGCTGGGCTTTGGTGGTGGCGACTTTGACGAGGCGCCAGTTCTTCAGGATGTATTCGTGGATTTCGGCCTTGATCCAGTGCATGGCAAAGGAGACCAGGCGCACGCCGCGCTCCGGGTCGAAACGCTTGACGGCCTTCATCAGGCCGATGTTGCCTTCCTGGATGAGGTCGGCATGCGGCAGACCATAGCCCAGATACTGACGGGCGGTGGAAACTACCAGCCGCAGGTGGGACAGAATCAGTTGACGGGCAGCATCCAGATCGTCGCTGTCGCGCAGGCGGCGAGCCAACCCCTGCTCTTCTTGTTCGGTGAGCATGGGGTATTGCTGCACGGCCCGGATGTAACCATCCAGATTGCCGACCGGTGACGGCATGGCCGTCAGGGCGTTCATTTTCGGGTTCGCAATAGTCATTGCTGTGGTACTCATGATATTCCTCTCGTTATTATCGTTGTTTTAGCACTCAAGGCAATAGAGTGCTAAAACCGAAAAAAGTTCCCGGAAATCCGAACTTTTTATCAGGGAACCACGATGAGGAAGCCGTAGGTTAGGAAAAGTACCAATAAAACAGCACCATGCATCAGGTTGGTACGGTGCGTGGCTAGGGCAATGTTGGCTACCCAGAGGGTGGAAATCAGCAGGATCATCTCGCGGGCGGGGAGGCCCAACTCGATGGTGTGACCCAGGGCGCTGACAATGATCAGGATGGTCGGTACGCTCAGCGACAGGGTCGCCAGGCCGCTGCCCAGCGCAATATTCACCGCACGTTGCAGGCGGTTGCGATAGGCAGCATTGATCGAGGCCAGGCATTCCGGTGCCAGAACCAGCATCGCTACAATCAGGCCGGCAAGCTGTTCCGGGAGGTCCCGGTCTTCCAGACGCTGATCGACGACGACTGCCATTTCTTCGGCCAGCAACACCACTAGCAACAGGCTGCCGAGCAGCCAGGCCAGGTGCTTGAGACGGTAGAACGGGGGCGCCTTTGTGCCATGCGGGACAGAGGGCTCCAGCTTGGCGTCAAAGGTCATCGGCTCCGGGGCCGAGTTGTCAACGAACATCTGACGGTGTCGCCGGGTCTGGATAAACAGGAAAATGGCGTAGAGCAGCAAGGCCACCACGGAGACAAAGATCTCTTGCGACAGGGCGAGGGTGGGGCCGACGGTGCTGTTGGTGAAATTGGGCATGATCAGCACAAAAATCGCCAGCGGAATGATTAGGCCGAGGTAGGTGAGCGCCCCTTCGGTGTTGGCGACTTGTTGCTTATGCACAAAGGCACCAATCAGCATGGCCATGCCCAGCATAAAGCCCACGGTGATCATGACCGTGGCCGAGATCGTGTCACGCACAAAGGTCGGGTTGCCTTCCCCGTGCCCCAGCACGGTCACCATGATGGCCACTTCGATAATGGTGGCAGACAGGGTCAGGATCAGGGTGCCGTAGGGCTCGCCGAGCATTTCGGCCAGCTCGTCGGCGTGGTAAGTGACGCGGAAGACGCAGCCCAAGCTAACCAGAAAGAGACTAAGAGCAACCAGGCCGGTATAAGGAATGGCATCCACGGGATAAGGCAGTTGCCAGATCGTGATCAGGGTAATCAGGCCAACCAAAAGCGGCCACTCGCGCCAGAACGGCTGCGTCATCGTGTTGTGCGGGTGCGCCATGAATTACTGCCCTAGGAGCGCTTCAGCGAAGGCACGGGCGGAGAAAGGTTGGAGATCCTCGACCTGTTCACCCACGCCGATGTAGCGGACCGGTTTCGGGCACTGGCAGGCAATCGCGGCCAAGACACCCCCCTTGGCGGAACCATCCAGTTTGGTGATCACCAGACCACTGACGTTGATGGCCTTGTCGAAGGCTTTGACCTGCGCGATCGCGTTCTGGCCGATCGTGCCATCCAGCACCAGTAAGACTTCGTGCGGGGCACTGGCCTCGGCCTTGGTGATCACGCGCCGGATCTTGGCGATCTCGTCCATCAGATGCATCTGGGTGGGCAGGCGTCCGGCTGTATCGGCGAGCACGACATGGATGCCGCGGGCGCGGGCCGCCTGAACGGCATCAAAGATCACGGCCGATGGGTCGCCGCCCTCCTGCGAAATCACGGTGACGTTATTGCGCTCGCCCCAGGCCTGTAATTGTTCGCGGGCGGCGGCGCGGAAAGTGTCGCCCGCGGCCAGCAGCACCGAGTGACCGGCGGCCTGAAAGTGGTGCGCCAGTTTGCCCAGGGTAGTGGTTTTGCCGGCCCCGTTGATGCCGGCAACCATGATGACAAAGGGGGTACCCGGTGGCGGGTTGATCGCCAGGGGGGCTTCGAGGGGCTGCAGAAGTTGGGTCAGGCTGTCGATCAGCGCGGCCTGAATGGCCTCAGGGGTTTGCAGGTTGTCGCGGCGGGCCTTCAGGCGAAGCTCTTCGAGGAGCTTGACGGTGGCTTCGACGCCTACATCAGCCGACAGCAGGAGGGACTCGAGTTCCTCGAGCAGCTCATCGTCGACCTTGCCCCGCGAAAACAGACTGCGGACCGAACCGCCAATCTGCTGGCGGGTTTTGGTGAGTCCGGCAAACAGGCGATCCCGCCAGGAGCGGCGCGGTGCCGTTTGGGAATCGGTGTTGGCATTGGCATCAGTCATGAGGCACGGGTATCCTTATCAATCTCCTGATTCTAACGTAGACCTATGTCAAAGATGTCATTTCGATTTGTATTGGCGGCTCTGGGGTTGAGCCTTGCTGGATTAGGTGTCGCGGCAGTGCAGCCCGCCCTGGCCGCGGGTGCAGCCAGCCAGAGTGAGCAGCAGACCTTTGAAACCCGGCTCAGCAATGGCATGCACGTGGTCGTGCGTGAAGATCATCGGGCGCCGACCGCGGTGCAGATGGTCTGGTACCGCGTGGGTAGTATGGACGAACACGATGGGGTGACCGGGGTGGCGCACGTGACCGAACATATGATGTTCAAGGGCACCCCCAAGGTGGGGCCCGGCGAATTCAACCGCCGTGTGGCGGCAGTGGGTGGGCGCGATAATGCCTTCACCAGCACCGACTTTACAGCGTACTTCCAGCAGGTGCCGGCGACCCAGCTCAAAACGGTGATGGGGCTGGAGGCCGACCGGATGCGGCACCTGACCATGGACGCGGCCGGTTTCGGCAAGGAAATCCAGGTGGTTATGGAAGAGCGCCGCATGCGCACCGATGACCAGTCGAGCGCACGGGTTCATGAAGCCATGAATGCGGTGGCCTGGCAGGCGCACCCCTATCGCCGGCCGGTGATCGGCTGGATGGGGGATCTGGAGCAGATGACCGTTCAGGATGTGCGTGACTGGTACCGCCGCTGGTATGTGCCCAATAACGCCACGTTGGTGGTGGTCGGCGATGTGGATTATCGCCAGGTCTTTGCCTGGGCGCGGGAGACCTATGGACAGATTCCGGCCCGGACACTCGCTGACCTGAAAACCTACGAAGAGCCTGTGCAGGCAGGGATGCGTCAGCTCGACGTCAAGGCGCCGGCCGATCTACCCCTGTTGGCCATGGCCTGGAAGGCCCCGCGTCTGGGCGACCCGAAACAGGATATCGACCCCTATGCGCTGGAAATGCTGGCGCAGATTCTGGATGGTCATGAAGGCGCTCGTCTACCGGCGGCGCTGGTTCGCGAGCAGGAAGTCGCTGTGTCGGTGGATGCCAGTTACGACGCCATGAACCGCGGGCCAGGCATGTTCATTCTGCAGGCTTCACCGCGGCCGGGCCATACGGTGGCAGAGCTGGAGCAGGCCATTCGCCAGGTGCTGGCGCGGGTGGCGGAGCAGGGCGTGAGTGAACAGGAACTGAATCGTGCGCGAAGTCAGCTGCGGGCGGCCGAGGTCTACAAGAAGGATTCGATGATGGGACAGGCCATGGAAATCGGCATGCTCGAGACCCTGGGCTATGGCTGGCGAACCAGCGGCATCATGCTCGATAAGCTCAATGCCGTAACCGCCGCCGATGTGCAACGCGTAGCGCAGAGCTACTTTACGGATACGCAGTTGACCATTGCACGTCTGGTGCCGCAGCCCCTGGATGAGGCCGAGATGGTGGCGCGTGCCAAGCGGGCGCAGTCGGCTTCGGCGCAGGGCCGCCACTAAGGGCGACGAGGAGTGATGATGAGACTGAGCATAAAATCTTTTTTAGCCGTTGTCTTTCTTTGGGCGGGCATTGGCTCCGGCGCGGCATGGGCAACGCCGGTTCAATCGTGGACTACGACTCAGGGCGCGCGCGTCTACTTTATCGAGACGCACGCCTTGCCCATTGTGGATGTGCAGGTGTTGTTTCTGGCGGGGGCGGCTTTTGATCCGGCAGACAAACCCGGCCTGGCCTCGTTGACTGCTAGCCTGATGGATCAGGGCGCCGGTGCCCGCAATGAACAGCAGATTGCCGAAACACTGGCTGATATTGGGGCAAGCCTTTCGGCGGGGGCGGGCATGGACAGCGCCACCGTTTCGTTGCGGACCTTGTCAGATCCGGAGCGCCGCAACGTGGCATTCGGGTTGATGGCCGATGTGATGGCTCGCCCGCAGTTTGACCGGGCTATTTTCAATCGTGATCGTGCCCGTTCGGTGGCTGCGCTGAAGGATGCGCTGACCAAGCCGCAGGTGCTGGCTCAGCGCGCGTATATGTCGTCTATTTATGCGAATCATCCCTACGGGCGTCTGAGCACACCGGCCTCGTTGGAAGGGCTCAGCCACGGGGATGTCACCGATTTCTGGCGGCGACATATCACCCCGGGTCGGGCCAGTGTGGCGATCGTGGGAGATCTGACCCGTGCGGAAGCCGAGGCGCTGGCGCAGCAACTGCTGGCTGATCTGCCTCCGGATCAGACATCGGTGAGCAAGACGCTGCCGACACCGCCGGCCACGAAGGCCGCCGTGGTCCGGGTTGATCACCCGGCGTCCCAGTCGCACCTGCTCGTTGGCATGCCCTCGGTGGCCCGGGACGACCCGGCGCAGATCGCACTCCAGGTGGGCAACTACACGCTGGGCGGCGGTGGCTTTGTGTCTCTGCTGACGAAGGAAGTCCGCGAAAAGCGGGGTTATGCCTATAGCGTGTACAGCTACTTCCAGCCGCAGCTGGTGGCCGGGCCATTTACGATTGGCCTGGAGACCAAACGGGCACAGGCTGACGATGCGCTCAAGGTCGTGAATGAGGTCGTCGACGGATTTCTATCGCGCGGCCCGACCGCGGCGCAGTTGAAGGCGGCGCAGGACAATATCGCCGGTGGTTTTGCCTTGCGGATCGACTCCAATAGCAAACTGGCGGCTAACCTGGGTGTGATGGCCTTTTACGGCTTGCCAACGGATTGGCTAGAACAGTACCCGGCACGGGTGCGGGCACTGACGCCGGAGGGCGTGCGTGAGGCGTTCCGCAAACATGTCGTACCTGAACGCTTGATTACCATTAGGGTAGCTACGGACTAGGTCGATGAAACGTGCGGCCAATGGGGTGGTCAAAGGGGCGGCCAATGGGGCGGCGGGCCGCCCGAACCAGGTCCGGATTATTGGGGGCAGGCACCGGGGCCGCAAGTTGCCGGTCGCTGATGCGCCGGGACTGCGCCCGACACCGGATCGCGTGCGTGAAACCCTGTTTAACTGGCTGGGGCAGAATCTGAACGGCTGGCATTGCTTGGATCTGTTTGCCGGTTCGGGGGCGCTGGGTTTCGAGGCGGCCTCCCGCGGTGCGGCTTCGGTGGTGCTGGTGGAGCAGGCGCCGCGGGTGGCGAAAAGCTTGCAGAACGCAGCCGAACTGCTGGCTGAACCCGGTTTGCGCGTGGTTAGTGGCGATGCGTTGGCCTACCTGGCGGCGCCAGCCGGTCAAGGCCAGGTTGCACTGGATTTGGTCTTTCTTGACCCGCCCTATGGACAGGGGTGGCTGGATCGCATCATCATGCCGTTATTGCCGCATCTGGCTGAGGGCGCCCGGGTCTACATTGAGTCCGAGCAGGCGCTGCCGGCGCAGCTGGCACCCGGCCTGCTCTGCATCAGGCAGGGCAAGGCCGGCCAGGTGCATTATCATCTGTATGAATACACGCAACCGACCGGATCTGTCTGACATGCTGAAACGAGAAATTGCCATTTATCCCGGGACCTTTGATCCCCTGACCTGCGGTCACGAGGATCTGGTGCGCCGTGCTGCCGGTCTGTTTGACGAGGTGGTGCTGGCCGTTGCCGAGAGCCGCGCGAAGGTACCGGTCTTTACGCTGCAGGAGCGTGTGGCGATGGCAGAAGCCGTTCTGGCGCCGTTCAAGAATGTGCGCGTGGTCGGTTTTGACGGGCTGCTGATGGATTTTGTGCATGCCCAGAAAGCCAAAGTGCTGATCCGTGGACTGCGCGCCGTATCGGACTTCGAATATGAATTCCAGATGGCGGGGATGAATCGCCGTTTGTACCCGGAAGTAGAAACCGTTTTTCTCACGCCGGGCGAAAGGCATATGTTCGTCTCGGCCACCATGGTCCGGGAAATTGCCCGGCTGGGGGGCGATGTCAGTTCATTCGTGCCGCCACACATTAACGAGCGATTTATGGAGCGTGGTTGGGGAAAACCCGCGAATCGATAGGGTCTTAAAGGATTTGGGCTGGCTTAAAATGCGCGAATCGGCGAAAATCGCCCCTTGTCTGAAACGTTGTCCAGGAGTCTGCCATGTCGCTCATGATTACCGATGAGTGCATCAACTGTGATGTCTGCGAACCCGAGTGCCCGAACGAGGCCATCTCGCAGGGTCCGGAAATTTACGAAATTGATCCGAACAAATGCACCGAGTGTGTGGGTCACTATGATGAGCCGCAGTGCCAGCAGGTCTGCCCGGTCGACTGTATTCCGAAGGATCCGGCGCATGAGGAATCGCAGGATCAGCTTTGGGCGAAGTACGAAAAGCTCACCGGCAAGTAATTCAAAAGCCAGGGAGTGAGCGCATTACTCCGTTGCGCGGTGCTCGCTCCCTCGCCTATCACATGATATGTCTCGGTCGCTCTGCGCCGGGTGCCTCGTACTGCATCTCACCCCCGACTTTTGCAACACATGCGGTTCATTGTGGTGTTCGGTGTGCGTGAGCAGCGAATTGGCGCGTAGTGGCACCTGAGCTGCGAATCCCTACCGGACACCACAGAGAGAAAAGCCGGTTTTATTTCTGGCAATTCGGGCAGTAAAACGTTGACCGCCCTGCCTGCCGGATTTTTCTGACCGGTTTGCCACAGCCCACGCAGGGCGCGCCCTCACGTTCATACACCGCGCATTGAAGCTGGAAACAGCCGGCGCCGCCATCCGAGTGGACATAGTCACGGACGCTAGAGCCGCCCGCTGCGACGGCTGCCGATAAAGTCTGTTTGACGGCATCGGCCAGGCGCTGACAACGTGCCGCACTGATCTTTTGTGCAGACCGCAGGGGCGAGATGCCCGACAGGAACAGACTTTCGGCCGCGTAGATATTGCCGATCCCCACCACCATATGGCTGTCCATCAGCACCGGTTTGATCGGGCCGGATCGCTTGCGCAAATGATCGTGCAGCCATTTGCCATCAAAATCATCTTCCAGCGGTTCAACGCCCAGCACCCGGATGAGTGGGTGATCATGAATGGGTGTCTGGTTGTCGTGCCACTGTAGCGCACCAAAGCGTCGCGGGTCGCGGAGGCGTAAAACCCTGTCACCGAATTCAATATCGACATGATCATGGGTCTGGGGCGGGGTACCGGCGGGGACGATACGCAGGCTGCCGGACATGCCCAGATGCAGAATCAGCGTGGCAGTTTGGTCGTTGGGTAGCTGATCGATATCCAGCAGCAGATATTTTGCGCGCCGGCGGATGTTGGCAAGACGGGCGCCAAGCAGCCGTTTGCCTAGGCTGCGCGGCAGGGGGTAACGCAGTTTGGGCGTGCGCGTGACGGCGCCAGTGATCACGCGGCCTTTAAGTTCCGGTAGGAGCCCCAGACGGCTGACTTCGACTTCGGGTAATTCGGGCATCGTAAAGATTCCTGGTGGCGGTTTCAGCGCAATGCGGTCAAGACGGGATAAGATAGCGCCACCATGCCGTTCTTGCAAAACCTGTTGCCGCGATCTGGCGGCGATGCCCTGTCTCTTCTTCGATTTCGCCATCGTCTGCACGCAATCCTCCTTGGGGTTTGTGCGACTAGTCTTGTGGCGCATGCCGAACCGCAACCGGAAGTCGCCACTGATACCCCACCCCAGGTGGTCTTCGAGGTCGTGCTGGCCGAGATCGCACTCAAGCGCGATAAACCGCAGGTAGCCCTGGCGGCCTATGCCGATCTGGCGCTTAAGTTCAATGATGCCGGGATTTTCCGCCGCACGATGGAAGTGGCTGCCTTGAACCGTCACCCGGAGCTGATGCTGGAAACTGCACGACTCTGGGTAGAAAAAGAGCCGGAGTCGACCGATGCCCTGAATGCTCTGGCCGGCACGCAGATACTCCTCGGCCGTTATGCCGAGGCCCAGCCGATCCTGGTTCGTTACCTGGCCTTGTTGCCGGATGATCAGCGCAGACGCGCCCTGCTGCAATTGCCCCAGCGTTTTCCAGCGAATGCCGACCCGCAGAAGGCCCGGGCACTGGCTGAGATGGTTACGGCACCCTACCTTTCGATGCCGGAGGCCTACCTGGCGCGCGCCCAGTTTGCCTTGCGGGCCGGAGATGATGACGCCGTATTGAACAATGCGCGCGAGGCTCGCCGCTTGCAGCCGGATTCCGAACCGGCTTTACTGCTTGAAGCCCAGATTGTGGCAAAACGGACACCAGAGGCCGTGTTGCCGTTGTTTGCCCGTTTCCTCGCAGACTATCCGAAGGCAGCGACCGTGCGCGCTCTGTACGCACAGCAACTGCTGGTCGCTGGCCATTTGACGGAGGCGCGTATCGAAGTGGCTCAGGTGGTCGAGCAGGCGGATGTGGCCCCTGAGCCACTGTTCGCTGTCGCGGCCATTGCGATCCAGGCGCAGTCACCGGATCTAGCGATCGAAGCCCTGAACCGGCTACTCAAGGTGGATTCGATTGATACTTCACTGATCGAATACAACCTGGGGCTTGCCTACGAGGCGCGGGCGGATATCGAACGCGGCAATAACGCAAGTGCGGACACAAGTGCGCACATGTCTTCCACGGCGCAGGCCATCCTGCATTATCGCCAGGTGGGTGTGGGCGAATACCTGTTGCCGGCTCGGCTGCGGGCAGCCAACCTGATGAGCCGTCGAGGCGACCTGGCAGGCGCACAGGCGTTGCTGCAGGACACTCCAGCGACCACGCCGGCAGCGCGTGCCGAACTGGTGATGGGACAAGCCGCACTGCTCCGTGAACAGGGCGATAACCCTGCCGCGCTTGCGGTAGTTGAGCGTGCCCTGCGTAAGGATCCGGGCAATGTCACGCTGCGCTATGAGCTGGGAATGCTGGCCGAACGGGCGGGCAAGCCGGATCTTTTCGAGCGCAGTATGCGCGAGGTGATCCGCCGCGACCCGAAATACGCCCAGGCGTATAACGCCCTGGGCTTTACCTATGCCGACAAGAACGTGCGGCTGAAAGAATCGCGTCGGCTCATCGAGAAGGCCTTGTCACTGTCGCCTAATGATCCTTTCATTCTCGATAGCATGGGTTGGCTTTGCTACCGGGAGAACAAGCTGGATCTGGCGCTCGAGTATCTGAATCGGGCGGCGGCACTGCGGACGGACCCGGAAATCATTGCCCACCAGGTGGTGGTATTGAAGGCCATGGGGCGTGATAACGAGGCTTTGCAGCTCTGGCGTGCCGCCAGCCAGCGTTTTCCGGATAACCCCGAGCTGAAGGACGCAGGCAAGGCGTTGCCGGGCGCGCTCCCTCGGGTCGCACCGAGGAGCTTGTAATGCCGATTCGGGCAGGGCTCTGGATGCGTGCGATGGTCCTGGGATTTAGCATGACGCTGATGGCGTGTGCCCACGTATCGGGCCCGGGTGCCGTGAATCAGGAGGCGGATGCTGCGACCCGGGCAACGAACTGGCAGGTGGCTGGTCGATTTGCGGCAGGGCAGAGCGCTATGGCCGGTTCCGCGGAGAGTGAACCGGTCGCCGGGCGTTTTGCCTGGCAGCACACGCCCTCGGAAGATGTGCTGTGGGTGATTGGTCCGCTGGGTAATACCTTGGCCCGTGTGGATATGACGCCTACCGGGGTGCGTTGGCAGGATGCCCGGGGCAAGCGGGGCGAGGCGACCCATTTGGGCGCGCTTGGGCAGTCGCTGGCCGGTATTGCCTTACCGGATCTGCCCGCGCAGCGCTGGTTGCGCGGGCAATGGCCACCGGCATCGGTTCAGCAGCGGGATCCCGCGGCGCGCGTGGTAGCGGCTTCGTCGAGTGATTGGCAGTTTGCCTATCGGTATGGATCGCCGGCACCGGCGGATTGGCCGCTGGCCATTGAGGCAGCAGGCCCCGAAGGTTTATGGTTGCGGCTGGCCCTGACGGAATGGAATGGGGTCAGCGATCCGGCGGAACAGCCCGCCCCATGAGCCGCGTCCGGTCATGAGCTTCAAAGCCCCGGCACAATTGCCCGATCCGGATCTGGCGATGCGCTGGAACTGGGCGTCGGCATATCCGGCACCGGCCAAGCTGAATCTTTTTCTGCATGTGACGGGTCGTCGGCCGGATGGGTATCACACCCTGCAGACACTCTTCCGATTCGTTGCGCTTCAGGATACCTTGCACTTTATGCCGCGTAGCGATGGGCAGATCGTTCTGGCCAATCCGATACCGGGGGTGGCACCGGCAAACGACCTCACTGTGCGGGCGGCGCATGCATTGCGACAGGCCGCAGGCATTTGCGACGGGGTGACGATCCAGCTCGATAAACAGTTGCCCATGGGCGGCGGCCTGGGCGGTGGCAGCTCGGACGCGGCGACAGCGCTGATTGCGTTAAATAGCCTGTGGCGGCTGGGTGCCAGCCAGGCGGAATTGCAGTCGCTGGCGTTGCCTCTGGGGGCCGATGTGCCGGTTTTTGTGTTCGGCCACAGTGCTTTTGCCGAAGGGGTGGGTGAGGCCCTTACCCCGGTGGATCTGCCAGCCGCCTGGTATCTGATCATTCATCCCGGGGTCGAGGTACCGACCGCCGGCGTCTTTTCATCACCGGCGCTGCACCGGGATACGCGACCGATCCTGTCGGAGCAATGGCAAAGTGCCCTAAAGGGCGGCGTCGGCGTTAATGACCTCGAGCGTGTGGCATTGACGGGCTATCCGGAGGTGGCCGCTGCCCTGACCTGGCTGCGCCAGCAGCCAGAGGTGCAAGGGCGTTGCCGCATGACCGGTTCGGGGGCCTGTGTATTTGCCGTATTTGATGAAGAGGCTACCGCCTGGGCGGTGAAGGCCCGTTTGCCCAGTGGCCCCGGTGCATGGAGCGCGTGGGTGGCGCAAGGGCTGAACCAACACCCGCTCAGCGAGCTTATCCCGGGGGCGCATAAGGGATGTGCAAACGCAAAAAATCCGATATAATTCCGCGCTCACCACCATCGCGTGGTGTGTGTTGGGGAGTCGCCAAGCTGGTTAAGGCACCGGATTTTGATTCCGGCATGCGAAGGTTCGAATCCTTCCTCCCCAGCCAGAGATACCGGGCAGTTGCCAAAGCAGCTGCCCATTTTGTTTGTTGCGTTTGATGATGTGTCGCCGACAGGCGCCCGATTGGTCCAGGAAACCAAAAGGATAAGCAGATCATGGCCTTCCAGAACCTGATGGTCTTTTCCGGCAATGCCAACCCCAAGCTGGCCGCCGATGTTGCCGAGCGGCTCGGATTGCCGCTGGGTCGTGCCGATGTGGGCCGCTTCTCGGATGGCGAGGTCAGTGTCGAGATTCAGGAACACGTTCGCGGTAATGACGTCTTTGTTCTGCAGTCCACCTGCCATCCTTCGAACGACAATCTGATGGAACTCCTGGTCATGGTCGATGCGCTCAAGCGAGCGTCGGCCGGCCGGATTACTGCCGCCATCCCGTATTTCGGTTACGCCCGTCAGGATCGTCGTTCACGTTCCAACCGGGTGCCTATCGCCGCCAAGCTGGTGGCCAACATGCTGGTAGCTGCCGGTGTAGACCGCGTGATGACGATGGATCTGCACGCCGAGCAGATCCAGGGCTTTTTTGATATTCCGGTCGACAACATCTACGGCCTGCCGATCCTGCTGGATGATGTCCAGAACAAGCATCTGGAAAAGCCGATCGTCGTGTCGCCCGACCACGGAGGTGTGGTGCGCGCCCGCTCACTGGCCAAGCGCCTGGAGTGCGACCTGGCCATTATCGACAAGCGTCGCCCAAAGGCGAACGTGTCGGAAGTAATGAATATTATCGGTGATGTGAGTGGCAAAGATTGCATCATCGTCGACGACCTGGTCGATACGGCAGGCACCCTGTGCAAGGCGGCTGTTGCCCTCAAGGAAAATGGCGCGCGCAGCGTGACTGCCTACTGTACGCACCCGGTACTGTCGGGTGCTGCAGTCGAGCGTCTGAATGACTCGGTACTTGATGAGCTGGTGGTGCTCGATACCATTCCGCTCACCGAGGCCGCGCAAAAGTGTTCGCGCATCCGGCAACTGTCGGTTGCAGAGTTGCTGGCGGAAACCATCCGCCGCATCAGCAAGGAAGACTCTGTCTCCTCGCTGTTTATTGACTGAGGCATCCGCCGAGGTCGTTTAACCGGAGAACCTGGTCGCGGGTTGTCCAATTTCTGGAGTTAATCATGAGCAGTTTTGAATTTAATGCTACCAAGCGCGATGTGCAGGGATCGAGTGCGAGCCGCCGCCTGCGTCGTGCTGGCCGTGTTCCCGGCGTCATTTATGGCGCGGGCAAGCCGGCTGTTTCCTTCGACGTCGACCACAACGACATCTATCAGTGCCTGCGTAAAGAAGCCTTCCATTCGTCCGTTGTGACGGCCGTTCTGGATGGCGCGAAAGAGCAGGTCCTGCTGCGCGACGTGCAACTGCACGCCTACAAGCCGCTGGTGCTGCATGTGGATTTCCAGCGCGTCGATGCGAACACCGAGCTGCACACCAAGGTGCCGCTGCACTTCACCAATGGTGAAGTCTGCCCGGGCGTCAAGCTGCAAGGTGGTATCGTCAGCCACGTCATCACCGAAGTGGATATCGCCTGTTTGCCGAAGGCACTGCCGGAATACATCGAAGTGGATCTGAAGGATCTGGTAATGGGCCACTCGCTGCACGTGAGCGATCTGAAGCTGCCGGCCGGTGTGCGCATTGTTCAGCACGGCGCGGGCAACCCGGTGGTCGCTGCCGTGATGGCCGTCAAGGGTTCGAACGCCGAAGCGGGTGAAGCTGCAGACGCAGGTGCCGCACCGACCGCTGAGTAATCGGGGTCTGCCGGTTATCGGCAAATACGAAGAAGCCGTGCCGGTTCGCCCGCACGGCTTTTTTCATAGAAATACGTTACTCTGCACCTTATGACTGCAACCTCGATATCTCCCATTCGTCTGCTCGTTGGCCTTGGCAACCCTGGCCCGGAGTATGAGAAGACCCGGCATAACGCCGGCTGCTGGGCCATTGATGAAATGGCACGCGTGTTGGGCGCGACGGGATTTAGTCCGGATAAAAAGATGAAGGCCGATGTGGCCTCGGCGACGGTGGATGGCCGGAAGATCTGGCTGATTAAGCCGCAGACCTATATGAACTGCTCGGGTCAGTCGGTCGGTCCCTTCGCCCGTTTTCATGGCATCCAACCTGAAGAAGTGCTGGTTTTACATGACGAGCTGGACCTGCTACCCGGTCAGTTACGCCTCAAATTGGGTGGTAGCAGTGGTGGCCATAACGGTCTTAAAGACATTCAGTCCGCGCTTGGAACACCAGATTACTGGCGCTTACGGGTCGGAATCGGGCATCCGCGTTCGTTGCAGTTGAATCAGGGGGTCGCCGACTTTGTGCTGCATCGACCCCGGCAGGACGAGCAGATTGAGATCGAGCGCGCGATTGATCGGGTCGCCGCCCAGAGTCCGTTGCTGGTTCGGGGAGATATGGCCGAAGCGCAGCGACTCCTACACACGACGCCTAAACCGAATTAGGCGGCCCGTGCAGATGGCCGTTATTTGAATGGCCAGAATCCCTGTTGATTGACCGGGTTGCGCGGGTCGTCGCCCTCGGCGATGGCCTTGTTGGCGCTCATCGTCTTCTTGTCAGCCGCTTCCCAGCCGCCGCCCAGCGCCATGAAAAGCGCGACTTGCGAGAGCGCCTGTTCGGCCTGACCGCGAGCCAGGTCGAGCTGTGCTCTGAAGAGGCTATCTTCGGCGTTGAGTACCGTCAGATAGTCCGTATAGCCATACTCGAACTGCATGCTGGAAAGATTGGCGTAGGTCGTTAATGTGCTGACCTGCTGTTCGCGCGCATTGACTAATTTGCGCGACTCTCCGGTGGCCAGAAGCGCGGTGTCGGCATCGCGGAATGCACCTTCAACGGCCTTGAGGTACTGGCTTAGCACGGCCTGTTGCTCGGCCTTGGCGCTCTGGTACTGGCCATAGATCTCGCCCCCCTTGAAGAGGGGGCCCATAATAATTGCGCCCAAGTCCCAGATGCTGTTACCGGGAGAGAACAGGTTACCCAGTGAGGTCGTCGAAGCACCGATGGTGCCAGTCAGCGAGATGTTCGGGAAGAATTGGGCCTTCACAGCGCCGATCTGGGCGTTACTGGCAACCAGCTGCTGTTCCGCTAGGCGGACGTCAGGTCGGCGTTCAAGGAGGTCAGAGGGCAGGCCGGCGGGTGGCGTGGCGAGCGCGAGCTGGCCAATAGGTTTGCCGCGGGGGATGGGTCCCGGATTACGACCCAGCATGAAGCTCAGATTGTTTTCCTGTTCGCCAATGGCTTGAACCAGTGGTGGTATGGCCGCCTCTGCCGCATCGACCTGGGATCGGATCTGTGAGACCTGAACCAGATTGGCGGTGCCATAGCGATAGCGGAGCTCGAAAATGCGCAGTGTGGCTTTGAAGTTCTCGAGGGTCTGGCGGGCAACGGCCAGTTGCTGATCCAGTGAGCGCAGGGTCACGTAAATGTTGACGACCTCACCCGCGACGCTGAGTGCCGTAGCCTGGCGCGAGGCAATGGCCGCGGCCTGGTTGGCGCTGGCAACTTCGTATTGACGACGGAGGCCACCGAAGACATCCAGCTGCCAGGTGGCCGGCAGCGCTACGGTGCTGATGGTTGTCAGGCTGCCCGGCGTACTGGTGACCACGGTCTGGTCCAGACCCATGAACTTACCGCGTTCGGTGGCGCCGTAGTAATCTATCTGCGGGAAGAACTGGCCACGGGTTTTGATGAGTTGGCCCCGTGCCTTGCTGACCCGGGCAATAGAGGATTGCAGATCCCGGTTGTTCTGTAGGCCGGCCTCAACCAGTTCGTTGAGAACCGGGTCGTTGAAGCCTTCCCACCATGGGTCGTCGGCGCGCGCGACGGGCGCCGTGGCTGGTGCAATAGCCTCGGCCCGTTCAGCCGAGCGGAACTGATCCGGGGCATTCACGTCGGGTCGCTGATAGTCGGGGCCGACCGCACAGGACGACAGCAGCGCCGTAGCGATGAACCCTGCAAGGACTTTGAAACGAGGGTGCGTCATCACGATGCATCTCCCTCCGGGTCCAGGTGATGGGGTCCTGCTTTGGCCGGTGTGTTGGCAACCATCTGCTTCTTCTGCTCGCTGCGCTCTTCGAAGATCACAAAGAACAGAGGCACAAAAATGATGGCGATCATGGTGGCGCCAATCATGCCGCCGATGATGCCGGTACCGATGGAGTGCCGGCTGTTTGCTGAGGCACCGACGGCGATCGCCAGCGGTACGCAGCCCAGGATAAAGGCGAGCGAGGTCATCATGATCGGGCGGAACCGGACTTCAGCCGCATGGAGTGCGGCATCGACCACTGACATACCTTTTTGAACATTGGCAACCGCAAATTCGACGATCAGGATGGCGTTTTTAGCCGCCAGTGCAATCAGGGTAACGAGACCAATCTGAAAGTACACATCGTTTTCCAGGCCGCGCAGGAAGACTGCCAGCAGCGCACCACAGAGCGCGAAGGGTACCGCAAACATGACGCTGAATGGCAGAGACCATTTTTCATAGAGCGCCGCCAGAATCAGGAAGACCATGATGAGCGCAAAAGCAAACACGAAGATCGCGGTGCTACCGGACTTCAACTGCTCATAAGCTTCACCGGACCAGGCAATTTTGTAGCCGGAAGGAAGGACCTCATTCGCAATCTCCTGCATAGCCTGGATGGCCTGGCCGGAGCTGTAGCCGGCGGCATTGTTGCCAGTGATCTGGACGGCCGGGTAGGCGTTGAACCGGGTCACGATATCCGGGCTTGCCTGGTATTGGTAACTGATCAGAGCGCGGAGGGGCACCATCGAGCCAGTGCGGGATCGCACATACATCATGTCAAAGGATGACGGATCCTGACGATAGTTGGCGTCGGCCTGGAGAATCACCTGCCATAGACGATTCTGATGAGCGAACTGGTTGACATACTGGGAGCCGATCATCGTTTGCAACGTGTCGTAAACATCATTGACCGGCACATCGAGTAATTCGGCCTTGCCCCGGTCGACATCAACGTACATCTCGCGGGCATTGGTGCTAAAGGTGGTGTTGATGGCCGTGAGCTCAGGGCGTTTTTTGGCTTCGCTCAGGAAGCGCATCGTCTGTGCCTCAAGCTCTTCCACCGAACCATTGCCGGTCTGTTCCAGCCACATCTGGAAGCCGCCGGTATTACCGAGACCCGGAATCGACGGTGGATTCAGCGGGATGATAATGCCATCGTTCTGGGTCATGAAATGCTTGCGCCCGTTCTTGATGAGCGTAAACGCAGAAGCATCCCTGTTGGCTCGTTCGCCGAAGGGTTTGAGACCAATGAAGAGGGTGCTGGCGCTGGGAAGGACCTGAGAATCGATAATGCTGTAGCCCGCATAACTGGTCGAAGAACCGACACCCGGTTGAGCCTGAAACCAGTTGGCACCACTCTCCGAGAAAGCAGCGGTGCGCTGTAGGCTGGCGGCTTTGGGCATGATGACGGCACCAAACAGATAACCTTGATCTTCCTCGGGAACAAAAGAGCCAGGGACGACCCGGAACAGCAGCAAGAGTCCGACAATGACGCCGCCAAAGATCATGAAGGATGGCCGGCGGTGATTGATCGACCATTTGACGGCGCTCATGTAAAGGTGAAGTAGCCGGTTAAATAGGGTTTCAAAGCCGATGAAGAAGCGGGGCTTGGCCACATGCACTTCACCCTCCTCTTTGCCCCGGATAAGGATGGCGGCAAGGGCGGGTGAAAGCGTCAATGCCACAATGGCAGATAGCGTGACGGAGACCGAAAGGGTGAGTGCGAACTGGCGATAGAGTTGGCCGGTAATGCCTGAGAGGAAGGCCACGGGTACAAAGACCGCGATCATGACGAGGGTGGTTGCCACAATAGGCCCCGTCACTTCGGCCATGGCGATAGCGGCCGCCTCCCGAGGCTTCATGGCCGGATTTTCTTCCATGATGCGCTCCACGTTTTCGATCACCACGATGGCGTCGTCAACGACAAGGCCAATGGCCAGCACCAGCCCGAACATGGTCAGCATGTTGATCGAGAACCCGAAGAGACTCATGCCGATAAAGGTACCGATAATCGATACGGGTACGGCAACCAGGGGAATCAGGGTTGCCTTAGGCTTCTGCAGGAACATGAAGACCACAAGCACGACCAGGATCATGGCCTCGAAGAAGGTGTGGATCACTTCCTCAATCGAGGCATTGATGAACTCGGTGGCATCAAGGGCGATCTCGTAGGTCACGCCCGGCGGAAAGTTGGGCCGGAGCTCCTCCAGCTTGGCCTTAACGGCCTCGGCCACGTTCAGTGCGTTGTAACCCGGCTGGAAATAGATCAGCAACAGGGCAGCGTTGTCTCCGTTGGTTTTGACATCAAAGTTATAGGTTTGTGAGCCAAGTTCGGCACGGCCAACATCGCGCAGTCGGACAATGGCCCCCTCGGTCCCCGGGGTAACTGAAGGCTTGCCGGCCTTGACGATGATGTTTTCGAACTCTTCCGGCGTTTGCAGCATGCCATTCGTGGTGACCGAGAAGTTCTGAATCACTTGTCCTTTGGCCGGCAACTGCCCGAATTGGCCAACGGCATACTGCTGGTTCTGGGCGCGCACGGCACTGGCGATGTCGCTCGTGGTGAGCTTATAAAGGGTAAGCTTGGTGGGGTCCAGCCAGATCCGCATCGCATAGTTGGGGTTGCCACCTACGGTGGCCATGCTGGCGCCGGGGATGCGCTGAACTTCATTAAGAACGATGATGTTGGCGAAGGTGCTGAGTTCGGTGAGGTCGTATTTGTTATCCGGATCCTTGATGGCTACCACCATCATGATTGACTGGCTCTTCTGCTGGATGTTCACGCCCTGGTTACGCACCGATTGTGGTAGCTGGGGGAGCGCCGTGTTGACGCGATTGAGCACATCGGTTTGTGCCAGTGCCGGATTCTTGTTGATGTCAAAGAAAATGCTTAGCGTCATGTTCCCGGCCGTATTGGTCGAGTACATATAGAGCATGCCGTCAGCGCCGTTCACCTGCAGTTCAATGGGAGAGGCCACGTTCTGCGAGACGGTTTCAGCGTTCGCGCCCGGATAGGTGGTCGAGACCTGGATCTGCGGGGGCGTGATGTTGGGGTACTGGGCAATGGGCAGCGAAGCCATGGCGACCAGACCGGCGATCGTGATGACGATCGAAATGACCGCCGAAAAAATCGGGCGATCAATAAAGAACTTGGAGAACATGCGCGGTGGTTCCCGAGGAATTACTGGGCAGCCCGCGGGGCGGGTGCTTTCAGACTATCGGGCAGTGGGGCGGGCGCCGTCGGGACACCCGGTGCCAGGGGGAGCTCCCGGGGTGCCTGTAGTCGTTCGGGGGTTGGGGGCGCCACCGGCATGGGTTGTTGGTGCGGATCCTGCGCCTGGTTAACCCCGGGGCTTAGTTGCACACCCGGACCGTATGGGCTGAGGGTCTGTGATGTCTCGGGGGGCGTGGGCAGATGGACCGGCTGAGCCTCAGGCGACTTGACGCGGTTGGGCTTGACCAACTGATTGGGTGACATGCGCAGGACATTACTGACGACCACCTGTTCACCCGGATTAAGGCCATCGTTGATGACCCAGTTCGGCCCATTCCAGAAACCGGGTCTGACGGTGCGGGAATGCACGCGGTTTTCCGGGTCGACGACCCAGACATAGGCCCCCTGGCTGCTCTGCTGCACAGCCGACTGCGGCACCAGATACACATTCTGCTGGACTAGCCCCAGGATGGTGGCGGTGACAAACTGACCTTGCTGGAGCACATTGTTCGGATTTGGAAATACCGCCCGCATCAGCCGTGTGCCGGTCTCGACGTTATAGAGTACGTCGGCAAAACCGATCTTGCCTGTGTAAGGGTAGAGCGTGCCGTCTGACATGGTGATGGTGACATCCAGGTCAGCCAGGGTGGTGGCGGTGAGCTGTTTCTGTTCAAGCAGGCGATTGACGTTGAGCATCTGATCTTCGGCCACCGAGAAGTAGACCCACATCGGGTTCATCTGGTTCACCACGGTCAGTTCCGAATTGGGGCTGCCCACTTGCAGATAGGTGCCAAGCGCGACTTTACGGACTGAGGCCAAACCGTCAATCGGCGAACGGATAGTGCAGTACTCGAGGTTCAGTTGCGCGGTGGCGAGGTTGGCGCGGGCCTGGTCGACACCCGCCTGCGCTCTCAGGAAGTTCCCGGTCGCGGTATCCAGATCCTGTTGCGATAGCGCTTTGGCGGCAGCCAGGGGTTTGATCCGGTTAAGTGTCAGGGTGGCGGTTCTCAGGCTGGCCTCCTGGGCTTCGAGTGCCGCTTTGGCGGCATCGAGCTGCACAATAAAAGGCCGCTTGTCCATCTCGAACAGAATGTCACCAGCTTTTACCCAGGCACCTTCCTGATAGACCTGCTTGTCCAGGAAACCGGAGACACGGGTGTAAATCGCCACGGATTGCGGGCTACGTGTCTGGCCAACCAGCTGCGATTCCAGGGGAACCGTCAACGGTTGGACTTCAATGGTGTCGACCCCGAGGGCGAAATGCGCCTTCAGGTAGGGCAGCACCACATCATTCTCGATGACATGCGCAGCAACCAGTAAGGCAAAGATGATCGCTGCTGGTTTGTGCCAGCGCGGATTCTTGAGTGCGTTGCGGATGTCGTCCCGATTGATCTGCTTGAGCGATGACCAGTCAAAATGACGCAGCGTTTCCAGAAACGACCGGAGTCGGGTGAGTAAGGCATCAGGAATCAGTTTGGCCATGGGGGTGCGTGCCGCAATACGAGAGAAAAGCGTCAAGGAGCGCTGGGTGATCGCGCCCCGGAAACTAGGCAGCTGAACGCACAACGCAAAGGGTGCAACCTTAGCATAGGAATAGACATTTTTGCTTTGCTTTTCAGTCAGATAGTCTCTGAAACTGGCATAATGGTGCGATGCAAAATCAGCAGGCGTACGTATGAATGCCGAATTTGGCCAACGGATCTATCTGACGGGTGTCGGGACCGACGTCACCGAGGACGATTTGCGCGCCTTTTTGTACAAATACACTGAAAGAATGCCTTCTCGGGTCGAGCGTGTTGACCTGCAGACCAATTTTCCGGCCTACGTCATCGGGTTCCCCGAGCTGACGGATGGCCAGATCCAGCAATTCGCCAGCCGGATTAATGGCATGTTCTGGCATGCCCATGTGGTGGAAGCCCACGTGATCTGAAGCAGCTGCTTTAAAATACGGGCGGTATTGTCCTGTTTCGAATTTTCAAGGAATCCCATGAGTCTCAAATGCGGCATCGTCGGCCTGCCAAACGTCGGCAAATCTACCCTGTTTAATGCCCTGACCAAGGCTGGTATTGCTGCCGAGAATTATCCCTTCTGCACCATCGAGCCCAATATCGGTATTGTGGAGGTGCCCGATCCGCGACTAGATGCACTGTCCGAGATTGTGAAGCCGCAGCGTGTGCAACCGGCCATTGTGGAATTTGTCGATATTGCCGGTCTGGTCGCCGGTGCATCCAAGGGTGAGGGTCTGGGTAACCAGTTCCTGGCGAACATCCGTGAGACGGATGCCATTGTGAATGTGGTGCGTTGCTTCGATGACGAGAATGTGGTGCATGTGTCGGGTCGTGTGGATCCGATTGCCGATATCGAAACCATCGTCACCGAGCTGGCACTGGCAGATTTGGCCGTGGTGGAACGAACCATCGCGCGCGATGGCAAAAAGGCGCGCTCCGGCGATAAGGATGCTGCGAAGCTGGTGACCATTCTGGAAAAGCTGCTGCCGCATCTGAATGAAGGTAAGCCCGCACGGACAATGGGGCTCAGCGATGAAGACAAGGCCTTGCTTAAGCCGCTCTGCCTGCTGACCATCAAGCCGGCGATGTACGTTGGCAATGTGCTGGAAGATGGTTTTGAGAATAATCCGTTCCTTGATCGCCTGCGGGAATTTGCCGCCAAGGAAAACGCGCCGGTTGTGGCTGTGTGCGCCAAGATGGAAGCGGAGCTGGCCGATCTGGACGACGCAGACAAAGCCGAGTTCCTGGCCGATCTGGGTCTGGAAGAGCCGGGGTTGAATCGTGTGATCCGTGCGGGTTACGACCTGCTTGGTTTGCAGACCTATTTCACCGCCGGTGTGAAAGAGGTGCGCGCCTGGACGATTCATAAGGGCGATACCGCCCCACAGGCCGCGGGTGTGATCCATACCGATTTCGAGCGCGGCTTCATTCGTGCACAGACCATTGCCTTTGCCGATTTCATCGCCTTCAAGGGTGAGCAGGGGGCCAAGGAGGCTGGCAAGATGCGCGCCGAAGGCAAAGAATACGTGGTGCAGGATGGCGATGTGCTGAACTTCCTGTTTAACGTCTAGTAGGCCACTGATGGCTATGAAGAGATTTCTTTCCCTGCTACTTTGCGTATTAACTCTGTCGATACCGTCGGCGCCGGCTTTCGCGCTGTTTGATAGCAAAACACCGGCACAACAACGCGCTGAGATTCTGAAGCAAAACGATCAGATCATGGCACGGCTCTATCAGCTGGAGCCACATGCACGCGAACTGGTAGCGAAGTCAGCGGGTTATGCCACCTTCAGCAATTTCGGCATGAAGATCTTTATTGCCGGTGGTGGATCAGGGTCGGGCGTGGTTATGCGTGCAGACAACACCAAACCGGTTTTTATGAAGATGGTGGAGGTTCAGGCTGGCCTTGGTGTGGGCATTAAATCATTTACCGTGATTTTCGTGTTTGAATCCGAAAAGGCGTTGAATGGATTCGTTAACTCGGGATGGACCTTTGGTGGCCAGGCGACAGCTGCTGCCAAGTATGAAAAAACTGGCGGCGCTTACGAGGGTGCGACCAATGTGTCGGAAGGGGTCTGGATGTATCAATTGACCGATAACGGTCTGGCAGCAGAGATAACAGCCAAGGGCACAAAATACTATCGGGATGATGACCTGAACAAGGGGTCAGGTAAATAAAAAATGGCTGCCAGATCGGTACGGGCAGCCATTTTTGTTTGAAGAATTTGCGCTAGTTCTTGATGGCTTCTACCGCAACGGTCAGCTCGGTGTCGTCGCTAACGCCCGGGGCATACTTGCCGAGGCCGAACTCGCTCCGCTTGATCTGGGTCACCGCGTTGGCACCGCAGGCATCCTTCTGGCGCATCGGATGCACACCACAGTAGAAGTGGGTGATCTTCAGGGTCACCGGTTTGGTGATGTCCTTAACGGTCAGGTTGCCCATGACCTCGCTGGGCTTGTCACCCTTGAACTTGAAGCCAGTCGATTTAAATGTGATGGTCGGGTAGATATCGGCATCAAACCAGTTGCTGCTGACCAGGTGGCTATCAAAGACTGCGCTACCGGTATCAACAGATGCGACTTTGATGGTGATGTCGGCACTACCAGTTTTGGCTTTCTGGTCCAGCGTGATGGTGCCGGTGGTGTCGTTAAAGCGGCTGCGTTGCTTCGAGAAACCCAGGTGGGTGTATTCAAAGCTGGCGAAGGTATGAGTCGGATCGATGTTGTAGGTCACCGGTTCGGCTAGCGCGACGGTAGAGAACGAAGCAGCGATGGCGCCGAGTAGTACTGTCTTTTTCATGGGAGGTTCCTTGTTGAGGGGTTGGGGTAAGAAGACGGAATTTACTGGCTGAGCAGGAAAAGGCGCAGTTGAACGGTGACGTCATTGGCCACGGTATTGGTCGCAGCCCACGGCCCCTGGCCCAGACCGAAGTCCAGACGCTTGATCACCAGCGTGCCATCCAGTCGGGACTGCCCCCCGGATTCGCGGGTGAGGGTCACCGGAAAACGAACGGTTTTGGTCTGGTTGCGGATCGTCAGCGCACCGCTTAGCTCAAATCGATCACCGCCCAGTGCCTTGACCTGGGTCGATGTGAAGGTGGCTTTGGGAAACTGTTTGGCGTTGAACCAGTTTGGCCCCATCGCTTCGTCGGTCGCCTCGTCAAAGCCGATGTCGAAGCTTTGTACGTCGATGTCTGCCTTGGCCTGTGCTTGTGCCGGTTTCTCCGGATCAAAGCGAACCTGGGCCGTAAATTTTTTGAAGCTACCGTCTGTTTTTGTGCCCATCAGAACTGGCGTAAACCGGATGGTTGAACGGGAAGTGTCGACACGATCGTACTGGATGGCATGCGACGCAGGTGAAACCACGGCAAAGGCGAGGGGCATTAGTGCACTGGCAGAAAGGGTGGCGCAGAACGTGCGAAGCCGTTTCATGAGGGCTCTCCCGATGCCTGCTTGCGTTCAGGGCGCATGCGCTCGAGCAAGCGATCTTTGTCGACAAACTGATGCTTCAGCGCAGCCCCGATATGGATGACGACAAGCCCCATTAGCAGATTAGCCAGAAAACCATGGAGCTCCTTCAGGTTGGAAGCCAGCGCCTTATCTTTATCCACCAGGTTGGGCAAATCAAACCAGCCAAAGAAGGTGGTATTGAACCCCTTGGCGGAGCTCATCAGCCAGCCGCTAACCGGAATGGCGATCATGAGCAGATATAGCAGGGCATGAACGGCATGTGCCGCCGTATTCTGCCAAGCGGCTCCCCCTGCGGGGAGAGGTGGCGGTGCGTTCATTGCTCGGACAGCAATCCGGACGACCCAGAGCAGCGCGACGCAGACGCCGAGCCACTTGTGCCAGGTGACGACCTGGATTCGTTCGGGTCCAACAGGCAAGCTGCCCATACCCAGACCGACAAAATAGAGGGCAATAATCAGCCACGCCATCAACCAGTGAAGAGCGATAGCGGGGCGAGCATAACGTTGGATGTCGGTCATAGAGGTTTGGTAATCAGAGACGGTAATGGCATATTTGCCATTATGAAGTGCGCAAGCTTAAAAACTGATGAAGATGACATGCAAAACGTATGAGCAGCATACGTGAAATTACGGCCAAATCGGTGACGGTCGGGCGGTTTGCGCCGTCGCCGACGGGGCCGCTGCATTTTGGCTCACTGGTCGCGGCTCTCGGGAGCTATCTTGAGGCTCGATGGGCGGGTGGCCGCTGGTTAGTCCGAATTGAAGATGTGGATCGACCGCGGACGATTCCCGGCATGACCGATGCCCAGATCGGGGCCCTGGATGCTTACGGGTTTGAGTGGGATGGTGAGATTCTCCGGCAGTCTGAACATTCCCCGACGTACCAGCGCACACTGGATGCCCTGATCGAGGGAGGTTTTGCCTACCCGTGCACCTGCACCCGCAGTCAGATTGCCGCTACTCCCGATGTGCAATCGGGCGTGGATGGGCTAATCTATCCGGGAACCTGTGCCCACTGGCGACCCGGTGATCCGGTGCCCAGCGGTGCTGCCTGGCGTTTTCGGGTGCCTGAGGAACCGATCGGGTTTGATGACCGGATTTACGGCCGACAGCAGCAGATGCTGAAGGCACAAGTGGGCGACTTTCCGTTGCTGAGAGCCGATGGCTGTTTTACCTACCAGTTGGCGGTGGTCGTGGATGACTTGGCGCAGGGTGTAACTGAGGTGGTAAGAGGCGCAGACCTTATGGATTCGACGCCGCGCCAGATTGCGCTGATTTCAACTCTGGGTGGGCACGTTCCGAGCTATGCCCATTTGCCAGTCGTCACTAATGCTCAGGGTGAGAAGCTCTCTAAACAGACGCGCGCCGAGGCTATCCCCGTCGGAAGTGAAAGTGCGCGCGTCGAGACACTATGGCAGGCGCTGGCGTTTCTGGGTCAACAACCTCCCGAAGGGTTGAGGCGTGAAAGGCAGCTAAGGCTATGGGAGTGGGCCTTGGCGCACTGGCGGGTGAACCAGGTGCCTGCCGTAGGCGTGCCTCAGGTTTAATAATTGTTCCCGTAACCCGTCAGGCTGAGAATTCTGAATAGCAGGCGGGCGCTGAATCCGCGCAACAGCTGGAAGAGGCCCGGTTGCATGGTCCAGCACGCAGCGGTGATCTCCCGGCTGTCCTCCTGAATCGCCCGGTCAAGCGGTATCTGTAGCTGACGGGCAAAGCCGGTATCGCGAATCACGATGTTGGCTTCACGGGCTACCAGAAGCGAAAAAGGATCCAGATTGGCCGAGCCGACAGTGGACCAGTGATCATCGATGACGGCGACCTTGGCATGCATGAAGCCGGGCAGATATTCATAAATCCGGATGCCGGCAGCAAGGAGCCGTTGGTAAAGCGCCTGGGAGGCATAGTGTTGTAGGCGGTATTCGATGCGCCCTTGCAGTAGCAGGTCGATCCGGACGCCACGATGTGCCGCAGCGAGCAGGGCGTGGAGAATGCGCTGGCTCGGAATGAAATAGGCCATGGCCAGGGTAATGTGCTCACGCGATTGGCGAATGGCTCGGAGATAGGCATGCTCGATCGTGCGGCGATACATCAGGTTATCGCGCAAGGCCAGCGCAGCGTGGATGTGCCCACGGCGATCGATGTGCAGGGGCGTTGCTGCGGCGGTCTCGTAGCTGATCCGGTGCGTATACCAGTGAACCCGGTTCAGCACGCGCCATTGACGATCGATGGCCTGGGCAATCGGCTCGATGAGCGGCCCGGATACGCGCACGGCAAAGTCGAGTCGAACGGGGGAGGTGTTGCCGGTGGCATCATCAATCACGTTGATGCCTCCGACAAAGGCGGTCTGTCCATCGATTAGTGCCAACTTGCGATGCATCCGGCACAGCCGTGACCGTTGCAGTGAAATTAGGTGCCGGAAAAGATGGTGCTCCGGTCGGAAGACACGGACTTGAATGCCTGCCTGGTCGAGGAGTAAGCCATGTCGTCGTGGCAGATTGCGAGCACCAAACCCATCCACGACCAAACGGACATCGACACCGCGTGCTGCCGCCTGGCAGAGGGCATCGGTGACGCGATCGCCAACCGGATCATCAGCGTATAGATAGGTTTCGAGACGGATACTTTCCCGGGCAGTCTCGATGGCCGCAAGCAGTTCCTGAAAATAGGCATCGCCATTACATAACAAGGTGATCTGGTTGCCGCCTAGAAAATGCAGCTTCGGGTGAATGGCCTGGAGGATCCTACTGCGTAGGGTCATGGCAGACTAATCCGACAACACAAGATCACAGCGAAGGGCAGCATGATCCGAGATCTTGGACCAGCCCGCACCATAGTGAACGTCGGCTCGCACGGCGCGCAACCCGCGGACGTAGATACGATCCAGCCGCAGCATGGGGAGCGCAACCGGGAAGCTGCGGGCTGGTCGGCCGGAAAGCTGGTGAAAGACTTCGCTGAGTGAGAGCCGGTCCGCGAGGTGTTCGCTGGCATGGTTGCGCCAGTCATTGAAGTCGCCGGCAATGATCAGAGGCTGGTCGTGCGGTACCAGCCGATCGATCTCTTCGGCCAGGGCCGCCATTTGCCACTTACGGGAGCGGGCAAAGAGCGACAGATGTGCACATACACAATGCACGATCTGACCCTGCCAATCAATCTGGGTGTGCAGCAGGCCGCGACGCTCAAAACTCAGGTGAGTCACATCCTGATTATGGCTGCGCTCGATCGGGTAGCGGGATAGGATCGCATTGCCGTGGTGGCCATGGTCATAGAGCACATTCTGGCCATAGGAGGCCGCCCATACCGAATCGGCTAGAAATTCATGCTGGGGTTGAGCGGGCCAGTTGGTATGACGTTGTGCGTGCTGTTCATGCAGCCCCTGGACTTCCTGCAAGAAAACCAGATCCGGGTTCAGGATTCGCAGGCGATCACGCAACTCATGCACGGTCAGTCGGCGGTTGAACTGAGAAAACCCCTTATGGATATTGTAGGTAACCAGCGACAGGGTATCGGACAGAATCTCGGACATGATGTGCCCGCAATGAACGGCCAGCGATCAAGAGATCGCCAGCATCCGATCCATGGCTAGCTTGGCCGAAGCAGCCTGTCCCGGAGGGACGCGAATGGCATTGACCACGTGGCCGTCCACCAGGTTTTCTAGCGTCCAGGCAAGGTGTTGCGGGTCGATGCGTTGCATGGTGGAACACATGCAGACGGTGGGCGCCATGAATTGAACGACTTTGCCCTCCGGCGCCACTTCGCGCGCCAGCCGTTCAACGAGGTTGAGCTCTGTGCCGACCAGCCAGCGCGTGCCGGGGGGAGCCTCCTTGATGACCTTGACGATGTATTCGGTAGAGCCAATGTAATCGGAAGCAGCGCAGACTTCGAAGGAGCACTCGGGGTGCGAGATGACCTGCCCTTCCGGGTACTTGGCACGGAAGGCTTCGATATGAGATTCCTGAAACATCTGGTGCACCGAGCAGTGGCCCTTCCAGAGCAATATCCGGGCGTTACGGATCTGTTCCTGGGTCAGACCACCGCGCGGTTGATCCGGATCCCAGATGACCATCTCGTCCAAGGGAACACCCATGGTATGCCCGGTCCAGCGGCCCAGATGTTGATCCGGAAAGAACAGGACTTTTGGGCGTTGCTCGAAGGCCCACTTCAGAATCACCGGCGCATTCGAGGACGTGCAGACGATACCCCCCCGGTCACCACAGAAGGCCTTCAGGTCGGCTGCGGAATTGATGTAGGTTATCGGTGTGATCTGTTTGGCCGGGTCTTCGCCCAGCGCCTTTTCCAGCTCACGCCAGCAGCGCTCGACTTTGGTCAGGTTGGCCATGTCAGCCATGGAGCAGCCGGCGGCCAGGTCCGGCAGAATTGCCGTCTGGTTGGGCTTGGTCATCATGTCGGCTACTTCGGCCATGAAATGGACGCCGCAGAACACGATGTAATCGGCATCCGTCTGGCTGGCCAGTCTTGATAGTTTCAGCGAATCGCCGGTCAGGTCGGCATGCTGGTACACATCGGCACGCTGGTAGTGATGGCAGAGGAGCACCGCCTGATTGCCCAGCGTTTTGCGTGCCGCATTGATTTTGTCCTGACAGGCTTCGTCGGTCAGATCACGGTAATTCTGGAAGTCGCGCATGGATCGTATGGCCTATTACCTGATTAACCCTGATACCAGGGCAGGTTGTGAAAGCGCCAGCCGCCCAGATTGCCCCGGTGGTTCTGTGCATCCTTGTCGCCCTCGAAGCCTTCGAGGATATTGAAGGTGGATGTAAAACCCGCCTCAATGGCCGCACTGGCGGCGGCGCGTGAGCGAACACCGCTGCGGCATAGGAATAGTACGAGTGCGTCACGATCCACCTGGCGGATCAGCTCGCTGACGAAATGCAGGTTGCGATTCATATCGGGGTATTGCACCCAGTCGATTTCGATCGCGCCCGGGACACGGCCTACCCAGTCCCATTCGGCGCGGGTGCGGACATCCACGATGACAGCGCTTGGCGCCTCCTGCAAAAGCTGGAAAGCTTCCTGCGGTGTCACTTCGCCGGTGAAATTGAACCCCGCGCTCTGCGCACGTTCCCTGGCTCGGCTGAGAATGTCGTTCACTGTGCTCATGATGAACTCTTGGTAGTCCGGTTCCGGCGAGGCGCTGCGTTGTGTTTCGTTGCGACAGGCCGAGGAACCGGTGATTGACGATAGAATTGATGAGTATAAAGGGAAAGGGCAGCTATATGGGAGGGCATCATCATTCCGGACACGGATCGCATCAACATGGATCCGCGGCCATTATTGACGCGCTGACAGGTGAGCACGCGACGGCGGAATCGAACCGCCTGGTCCGTCGCTCGGTCAATGTCAGCATGGGCGTCAATGTCGTGCTGTCTCTGGCGCAAATCGTCGTGGGTTGGCTAGCGCACTCCCACAGCTTGCTGGTGGATGGTTTCCACTCGTTTTCAGATCTGTTGTCGGATTTTCTGGTGCTCTTTGTCGCCCGACACAGTGCCCGTGCCGCCGATGACAACCACCCTTACGGACATGCCCGGCTAGAGACGCTGGCGACCCTGATCCTAGGGGGCATGTTGCTGGCCATTGGGGGTGGCTTTCTCTATAGCGCTGCCGAACGTGCCGTATCCGTTGAAGCTGCGCCCCCCGTCGAAATGACTGCCTTCTATGTGGCATTGCTGGCACTAGTGCTCAAGGAGTGGCTGTTCCGTTATATGTTGCGTGTTGCCAAGAAAACAGGGTCTGCCATGCTGATTGCCAATGCCTGGCATTCGCGGTCGGATGCGGCCTCATCTCTGGTGGTGGCCATCGGCATTGGCGGAAGTCTGCTGGGCTTTGTGTATGCCGACTTGCTTGCCGCCGCCATTGTGGGTGCGCTAATCGTCAAAATGGGCTGGCAGTTTTCCTACAGCGCCCTGGAAGAACTGATCGACAAGGGGGCAAGTGATGAGCAGATTCGCGAGATCCGTCAGGTGATTCGTTCAACCCCGGGGGTGCTCGATCTTCATGAGCTCAGGACGCGCCGTATGGCAGATCGGATTCTGGTCGATGCCCATGTGCATGTGGCGGCCCGGATTAGCGTGTCCGAAGGCCACCGCATTGCCGAGCAGGTGCGGGCGAACGTCCGTCAACAGTGCCCCGAGGTGCTGGACATGCTGGTGCATATCGATCCGGAAGATGATCATCTGGGCGGGAGCGATATTGCGGAAGACTGGTCCCGTGACCGACTGGAAGCCTGGATCGCCAGTGAGTCGGCCCGGGTCTGGGCAAATCCAGTGTTGGCGCCAGAACGCGTGCAGCTACATTATCTGAACGGTCGTGTGGAGGTGGAAGTGATGTTGCCGCCGAATGCGGCCTGCCCCGATGAGCCTCGCGCCATTGAGTCAGGCGTAGCGGCATTGCGGGCGGCGGCACTGGCAGCAAATCTGCCGTTGAGCGAATGGACCGTCTATCGACGGCTGAATGCCACGAAGGATCTGGCTGCACCATAATTGTGCGCCCAGAAGAGGTGCGCTAGCGGGATAAATGCACTAACATGGTGCAAATAAGGGCGATCTATTCTGAGGCCTGATTGAAAACCCGCGCCAGTCTTACTGAAAGCGCTGAGCTTGTCGTATCATTCTTGGCATGGATCCTGCTTTAAAGGCTGGGCTAGTTTTTAATTTTTTTCTGACCGTCTAGGCCGCCATGCGGCCATATTGAGGAGAGCAGTTATGACCACCGTGCAAGACGTCCTGAAGCTGGTCAAGGACAACGACGTCAAGTTCGTCGACTTCCGTTTCACCGATACCCGCGGCAAAGAACAGCACGTTGGCGTGCCGGTCAGCCAGTTCAGCGAAGAGAAGTTCGAAGAAGGCCAGGCCTTCGACGGCTCGTCAATCAGCGGTTGGAAGGGCATTCAAGCCTCCGACATGCTGCTCATCCCGGATCCTGCCTCGGCTTATATTGATCCGTTCTACGATGAAACCACGCTGGTCCTGACCTGTGACGTGGTCGAGCCGACCGACGGCAAGGGCTACGACCGCGACCCGCGTTCGATCGCCAAGCGCGCCGAAGCCTACCTGAAGAGCTCGGGCATCGGCGACACCGCCTTCTTTGGCCCGGAACCAGAATTCTTCATTTTTGATTCGGTCGAGTGGAAGACAGACATGTCGGGCACTTTCGTGAAGATCTTCTCGGAAGAAGCGGCCTGGTCGTCGGACGCCAAGATCGAAGGCGGTAACACCGGTCATCGTCCAGGCGTTAAGGGCGGTTATTTCCCTGTCGCCCCGGTGGATAGCTTCAACGATATCCGTACGGCGATGTGTAATGCCCTAGAAGCCTGCGGCGTCGAAGTTGAAGTGCATCACCACGAAGTGGCCACCGCTGGCCAGAACGAAATCGGTACCAAGTTCGACACGCTGGTCCGTCGCGCTGACAAGACCCAGGTTCTGAAGTACTGCGTGCTGAACGTGGCACACCAGTATGGCAAGACCGCCACCTTCATGCCGAAGCCGATCGTTGGCGACAACGGTTCGGGCATGCACGTTCACCAGTCGATCTGGAAGGACGGCAAGAACCTGTTCGCTGGTGACCAGTACGCTGGCCTGTCGGAAACTGCCCTGTACTACATCGGCGGTATCATCAAGCACGCCAAGGCCCTGAACGCCATCACCAACCCGGGTACCAACTCGTACAAGCGTCTGGTGCCGCATTACGAAGCTCCGGTGAAGCTGGCTTACTCGGCCAAGAACCGTTCGGCTTCGATTCGTATCCCGTTCGTGGCTTCGACCAAGGCGCGTCGTATCGAAACCCGTTTCCCGGATCCGATCGCCAACCCGTACCTGTGCTTTGCCGCACTGCTGATGGCCGGTCTGGATGGTATCCAGAACAAGATCCACCCGGGCGATCCGGCTGACAAGAATCTGTACGATCTGCCGCCGGAAGAAGATGCCAAGATCCCGACCGTGTGTGCCAGCCTCGACGAAGCTCTGGATGCACTGAAGGCCGATCACGAGTTCCTGACTCGTGGTGGTGTTTTCTCGAAGGACTGGATCGATTCGTACATCGATCTGAAGATGGAAGAAGTCAACAAGGTACGTATGACCACGCACCCGGTTGAGTTCGAAATGTACTACTCGTGCTAATCGTCATTAGCCGCGAAACGTTGCAGAGCCGCTAACGGCGAACGCAAGCAGGGAGGGACGGTTCGCCGTCCCTCTTTTGTTTCCAGAGACCGAATGTCATGAACGCCAAGCTTAAGACGATCCGCCCCAGCCCCTCGACACCCACGCCGGCTCATTACGCCGGGCTGGAGCTCTTGTCCTCGGCCGCCGTCGTGCTCGACCGCTCGCAGCACATCGTCTACCTGAATCCGGCCGCCGAGAATCTATTACGCATTAGTCAGCGGGCGGCGATTGACCGAGATCTTTTTCAGGTCATTGGCGTGACGCCAGAGCTGGTCAGCGCCATCATGAAGTCCCTGAGTAACAAGTGGGGCTACAGTGGCCAGAACATCCAGATTGAACGCGGCGATGAGTTGCTGCATGTGGATTGCACCGTCACGCCTCTGGATGAGGCGGATAGCGGGTTATTGATCGAATTGCGTCCCGTGGATCAGCAGTTGCGGGCACGCCGGGAAGAGCGGCTCATCGAGCTGCAATTGCGTCATCGTGAGTTGATGCGCAATCTGGCCCACGAGATCAAGAATCCGCTTGGGGGAATTCGCGGCGCGGCCCAGTTGCTTGAACACGAACTTCCAAATCCAGCGCTGCGCGAATATACGCAGGTCATCATCAAGGAAACCGATCGTCTGCAGGATTTGATGCAGCGTCTGTTGCAACCGCACCAGGGCATGCAGCCGGCGCCGACCAATCTGCACGAAATTCTGGAGCGGGTGCGCAGTCTGATTCTGGCCGAGTTCCCCAAAACACTCACCGTCCGCCGGGATTACGACACCAGTCTCCCCGAGATTACTGCGGACCGGGAGCAGTTGATCCAGGCGGTACTGAACATCGCGCGCAACGCCGCGCAGGCCATGGCGGCAAGTCCCGACCATGGAGGGCAGATTACACTGCGAACACGGGCTGTTCGCCAAGTGACCCTGCTCAAACATCGCTGGAAGTTAGCCATCGAGTTACAGGTCATCGATAACGGCCCGGGAATTCCGCGCAGTATCCTTGATCGTATGTTTTATCCTCTTGTGTCCGGTCGGGAGGGTGGCACGGGGCTGGGTCTGACCATTGCCCAGAGTTTTATCCAGCAGCATCAGGGCACAATCGAGTGCGAGAGCAAGCCAGGCCATACCCAGTTCATTATCCGCCTGCCCGTTGCCTGACACGTTAGAATGATTGAGTTGCGCGGGTTTGCACGGACATTGACCAAAGTCGGCACGGTAATTGCTCAATGTCCGGTAGAAACCCACAAGGTCGCGTTGTGCGACCAGCAGGACGCTGATAGTCCGCGGGGGCGCAATAGGAGATACCGAAGATGAAGTCTGCGTGGATTGTTGATGATGACCAGTCTATCCGCTGGGTGCTGGAGAAAGCCCTTGGCAGGGCAGGCATTTCGTACCGTAGTTTTGATCATGCCAACGATGTCATCAATGCTCTGGAATCAGGCGAGGCTGTCCCGCAGGTGCTGGTCTCCGACATCCGGATGCCCGGGCCATCTGGTCTGGATCTCCTGGCACGTATCAAGGCGAAGTTTCCAGATCTGCCTGTGATCATCATGACGGCCTACTCCGATCTGGAGAGCGCTGTGGCGGCCTTTCAGGGCGGTGCCTTTGAATACCTGGCCAAACCCTTTGATGTGGATCAGGCGATTGCTCTCATCCAGCGGGCGATGGCGCAGTCGGCTAAACCAGCTGCCGCGGCCGGCGAAGAGCCCGGGGTGCCAGAGATTCAGGGTCATGCCCCCGCCATGCAGGAAGTCTTCCGTGCCATTGGCCGGCTGTCCAATTCCAGCGCTACGGTGCTGATTACGGGTGAATCCGGTTCCGGTAAGGAGCTGGTCGCGCGTGCACTGCATCGTCATAGCCCGCGCGCCAAGAAACCTTTTATTGCCATCAATACCGCCGCGATCCCGCGGGATCTGCTGGAGTCCGAGCTATTCGGGCATGAGCGCGGTGCTTTCACCGGAGCCGCGACCCAGCGTCGGGGTCGTTTTGAAGAGGCCGATGGAGGCACCCTGTTTCTGGATGAGATCGGCGATATGCCGGCCGAATTGCAGACCCGCCTATTGCGGGTGCTGTCCGATGGTAACTACTACCGGGTCGGGGGGCATCAGCCCATCAAATCCAATGTGCGCGTCATTGCCGCCACGCATCAGAATCTAGAAGAGCGGGTCCACCAGGGGCTATTTCGTGAGGATCTCTTTCACCGCTTGAATGTGATTCGCTTGCGCTTGCCGCCCTTGAAAGAGCGGCGTGAAGACATCCCGGATCTGGCGGAGCATTTCCTAGCCAAGAGCGCGCGTGAGTTGGGGGTCGAGACCAAACGCCTGACACCGGCGGCGATGTCCTTCCTGACAACGCTCGCTTTCCCGGGGAACGTGCGGCAACTGGAAAACCTCTGTCACTGGTTGACGGTCATGGCACCTGGCCAGACGGTTGACGTGAATGACCTGCCCCCCGAGTTGCGTCATGGCGTCACGGTGGCGGTTCCCGCCATGACTCCCACTGCATTGGCAAAAGGAGGCACGGCCCCGGCTACGAACGGGTCCGCCCCGTTAAGCGATGCACAATGGACCGATTTGCTGGCCCGGGAGGTCGATCTCTTGCTGCTGAGTGCTGACCCGGCCCAACCCGGCGGCAGCCAGCTGCATACCGTTCTGATGCAGGCATTCGAGCGGACACTGATTGACCGGGCATTGCGTCGTACCGGGGGGCGTCGTATCGAAGCAGCACAGTTACTGGGCATCGGCCGTAATACAATTACGCGCAAGATCCAGGAACTGAAGCTTGATGAGGATACCCCCTAAAAATCTGACGCCCCACCAGACCAATGCGTTTGTCCGGCCGCCGCTCGAGGTGCATTGGTTCGATGTCTGTGACTCAACCAACCAGCAGCTGCTGGCAGCAGCCGAATCAGGAGCCGCTGCTGGCCAAGTCTATGCAGCACGTGCGCAGGTCGCAGGGCGTGGTCGGCGGGGTCGCCACTGGCTGGCAGAGCCGGGCAATAGTCTGGCCTTTTCTTTGCTGTGGACCTTCCCCGCTGAACCCCAGAGGCTTCAGGGCTTGCCTCTACTAGTCGGTCTGGCGGTGGTTGATGCGCTGGTCGCACTGAAGGCGCACCCGGGTCTGAATGGCCCCGTTCTGGGTTTAAAGTGGCCTAATGATGTGATGCTACATCGAGCAGCGGGTATGGATGCCAAGGTCGGTGGCATCCTGGTGGAATCGACCACCCGACGCAGCGCAATGGGTAGGCCCGAATTGGCGGTTGTCATCGGCGTGGGTCTTAATTGCTTGGCCACTGATTCGTTGCAGCAGCAAATTCCAGACCGGTCGATTGGCAGTCTCTCCGAATTTTTCCCTGAGGCCATTTCACCGGAATTGCTCCTAGTGCCGGTTCTGGAAGGCTTACAACGGGCGCTGGTTGACTTTGAGGCGCATGGCTTTGAACCGTTTGTTGAGGCATGGAATCAGCGGGATCTTTGGCAAGGCAAACGTGTTCAGATTCAGGAGGCCGGTCAGATTATCCTGCAGGGCACTGCTGCAGGCGTGGATAAGACAGGGGCGCTGTGTATTAAAACCCCTGCGGGTATCGAGCGGGTTGTCACCGGCGATGTGAGCCTGCGCAAGGTATAGTGCCATCCTATGAAACTTGTACTGGACATGGGCAATACCCGTTTGAAGTGGGGACTGGCTGACGAAGGTTCGCCTGATCACGTGCAGCTTCAGCGTTTGGGCGTTCTGGATTATGGAAGGGAAAGTCTGGCTTCCTGGGCCGAAGAATGTCAGTCTTATCCGCTAGAAGACATCTGTTTTGCCAGTGTCGTGGATGCCGAACGGGAGCAGGCGGTGCTCTCTGCCTTACCGGGGCACTTTGGCCCGCGCCGTCTTCGGGTGTCGCAGTCCATAGCCGGTCTTGAAAATGCCTATGCGACCCCCGAGACACTGGGTGTTGATCGCTGGGCAGCCGCCATAGGCGCCTGGTCACTGCTTGGCGGACCCTGTCTGGTGATTAGCGCCGGCACCGCGACCACGGTCGATCTGATTCAGGTTCATCGAAGCGGCGGTATCTACCGAGGTGGTCTGATTCTTCCCGGCGTCAGTCTGATGCTGGAAGCCCTCCATAAGGGCACCGCCCGGTTACCACAGGCAGTGGGTTCATATCGTGCTGCACCGGATGTGGCCGATAACACCCTGGACGCCATGACCTCAGGGGCGCTTGAAGCAACGTGTGGCGCCATTGAGCGCATGGCGCAGCGCCTGGATGAGCAGGCCCCATGGGTGATCACCGGAGGAGATGCACCGCGTCTGGCATCCGTTCTGGGGTCGCGGGCGAAAGTGATTGATGGACTGGTGCTGGAGGGGTTGGCCCGTGTGTGACGGGGGCAATGAGTGATGAGCCGTTTGAAGAAAAGGAAACTACCACCCAAGGCGCCCAGTAATTTTAGGATGGTCCTCGCCGAGGAGCTATTGGCACTCTGGTCGTTTATCACCAGCAACTGGATCTATGTCCTGCCAGGTATTTTAATATTGGTTGTGGTGGTTTATCTGGTGCGCCCCGTCCCGCCGAAAACCGTCACCATCGCCACCGGGCAGGCACACTCGTCTGCGGATGTTGTCGGGCACCATTATCGCGAATTTTTCCGGCAATACGGAGTCAATCTGGAACTCGTCAAGACGCGTGGCAATGAAGAAAACCTGCTGCTCCTCGAGCAGGGCAAGGTCGATGCCGTGTTTTCCCAGGGCGGTATGCCCTTAGGTGAAAAAACGGACCACCTGTTGTCTCTAGGCGCCATCTCCAATTTGCCGCTCTGGCTGTTTTATCATGGCGCCGAAGCGCGTGAGGTCGATCTCAACAGCTTTCTCACAGGCCGCCGTACCTCCGTGAATATCAAGGGCAGCAGTACCCAGGCGCTACTACGGCCCATTCTCGCTGATCAGGGCATCGATATCAGTGCGTCCCCCGGCTTGGTGCACCTGAATACGGCGGAATCGATACAGGCCTTCAAAGACCACAAGATTGATGCACTGTTTCTCGCGGGCAGTATGGATTCCCAGAACCTGCGTGATCTGGTTCTCGTTCCCGGAGCCCGCATTTACAGCTTTAAATTGGCCGATGCCTATGCGCGGCAGTTTCCCTATCTGTCTGCTCTGACATTGCCGGCGGGTTCATTCAGAATCCATCCGCCGCTTCCGGCAAATGATGTCCGGTTAATCGCCAGTACGCTTGATCTCCTGACAACGGATGGGTTGCATCCGGCGTTGCAATTATTGTTTATGGAAGCGACTGCCGATTTTGAGGCGCATCGTATTGCCTATTTCTCACGGGGCAGGTTCCCGGCCTACATCGATACTCGAATCCCTGAAAGCGATGTAGCACGTCGTTACTTCAAGAGTGGTTCACCGCTACTCTGGGGGCACGCGCCCTACTGGGTGGCGAGTCTCTTTGATGAGGCCTGGTTCTATCTGCTGGCGATTGGCGCTATTGTGATTCCTTTAGTCAGCTTTGTGCCAAGCTACCGGCGGACACACGCCTCGTTGAGCATCGAATCCTGCTACGATGATTTGCGCCGTATCGAGGTGGCCATCTCCCGTTCGCAGAAGGGAGATATACCGCTCGACCCGTTATTGCTGGAAGAGATCAGTCGCCTGAAAGATCGGGCCCGTGAGCTCTGGGTGCCTACGGGTAACCGGACGGCGTATTACGATCTTCTCGCAGCGATTCATATTGTGCGTGAAGATTTACTCGCTTCGCTCAATCGAGCGGCGGGCGCTCACTAGGTTTCGATAACGGGTAGATTACCCACATGCCCGCGCAGTGCTTGCCGCGCTTCGCGCCAATCGGGGTACATGGTTTCGACGACCGCCCAGAACCGGGGGCTGTGATTCATTTCTTTCAGGTGGGCGAGTTCGTGCGTGACTACGTAGTCGATCATCGGAATCGGCAGATGAATGAGACGCCAGTTCAGCCGGATGTGCCCGCGTGAATTGCAGCTGCCCCAGCGTGTCCGGGCCTGGGTTAGCGAAAGCGTTGGCATGGAAACGCCGAGCTGCTCAGCGTAGTGCGCCACCCGTTTCTCAAAACATTCGAGCGCCCGTTGGCGCAGCCAGCCGACCAGAGCCCGGTGGCTACGGGTGATGTCATCGGGAACCCGGGTGGAGAGTTTGAGTAACCCGTCGGTGAGCTGAATCTGCGGCGTGCGTGCCGTATGTGTTTGCACTTCAACCGGGAGTGATTCCCCCAGATAGTGTAGGGGCTGGCCGTGATGAATCGACCAGGTCTGGAGATAGCGCTCCTCCCGCCACTCATCGAGTTTCTGGATCACCCAGTTTTCGTGGGTCTGAATCAGCTGCTCGGCTTCGCGCAGGGTGGTGCGCATTGGGCCGAGAACACGTAACCCCCGGTGATCAATCGTCAGGCTTAGGCTGCGCCGGCGGCGGCGCTTGATCGTATAGGGAACAATGCGGTCGGCGAGCGTGATGCTGCGGGGCTGCTCATCGGGCGCAGGCACCCTCTGGTCTGTGTCGCTGTTACCGAACAGCAGGAAGTTCATCCATCGCATCTCGAATCCATGTTTCGACACGTTGGTTTAATTCTGCGTCACTCAGGCCATTAGGGTCAATGGCTGGTCCGAATCGACAGGTGATAGTGCCAGACTGCTTGATGAAGGCATTGCGTGGCCACAGCTCCCCCGCATTATGGGCCACCGGGATGACAGGCGCGCCTGTGCGCGTTGCCAGATGCGCCCCCCCGGCTTTAAATCTACCCATCTTGCCCGGAGCGACACGCGTCCCTTCAGGAAAGATGATGATCGATAATCCCTCGGCTAATCGTTGCCGACCCTGTGTGACGATTTTTTCAAGTGCGGATTTTCCCGAGCTGCGATCAATCCAGATCATCCTGAGGCCCCATAGTGCCCAGCCAAAGAACGGAATGTAGAGGAGCTCACGTTTCAGCACGAACACGGCGGGCGGTGTCCAAACCTGGAGCGCTACCGTTTCCCAGGCCGACTGGTGCTTGGCGAGGTAGATAGCTGGTGAGGATGGGATGTTTTCGCGCCCCTCAACGAGGACCCGGATGTCGAGTACAAAGCGGGTCAACAGCATAAATCCGGCGCGCCAGAAATCACAGACCTTATAGCAACTGATGAAGCGCGGCCTTGCGGGGAGAACGTAGGTGCAGAGCACCAGAATGCCGCAGAAGATGGTCCAGAGGGCGAGCAGGATGCTAAAAAGCGTGGAGCGGACCAGGGTCATCGATTACTTCTCGGCATCCTGGGTCAGGAGTGCCTCAACGGCCTGCGCCAGATCATCGTATATGGGGGTGTTGGCGGGTAAGTTGCCCTCAGCCTCGGTCTTGGTGCCTTTGCCGGTACGAACCAGTATGGGCGCACAACCTGCAGCACTGCCAGCCTGCAGATCGCGGAGCGAGTCACCGATAGTGGGAACGCCGGTCAGATCCATGTTGTAGACCTGGGCAATACGTTCGTACATGCCGGGTTTGGGTTTGCGGCAATCACAGTGATCTTCAGACGTATGGGGGCAATAAAAGATGGCGTCAATACGGCCGCCCACTGCGGCCAGTGCCTTGTGCATCTTCTCATGCATGGCATTCAGCGTATCCATATCAAAGAGACCGCGCCCGATGCCCGACTGGTTGGTGGCCACGAGGATGCGATAACCTGCCTGGTTCAACCGGGCAATGGCTTCCAGGCTCCCCTCAATGGGCTTCCATTCGGCCGGCGACTTGATATAAAGCGCCGAATCGATATTGATGACGCCGTCACGGTCAAGGATGATGGTCTTCATGAGGCGCTGACTCCCGGGGCTTAGACGGCGAGACGGGCGATGTCGGCGACCGCATTCATCTGCTCGGACAGGGCTTTGAGAAGCGCCAGTCGATTCTGGCGGACCTTGGCATCTTCTGCCATCACCATCACATCCTCAAAGAAGGCATCGACGCTACTGCGCACCTTGGCCAGTGCCATCAGGGCATCGGTGTATGCTTCGGCCCGCATGGCATCGCTCACAATGGGCGCGAGCGCCGTAACCTGATCAAACAGCGCTTTTTCCGGCGCTTCGGTGAGCAGCGGCTGTTGGGGCGCACCCAGAGTAGAAAGATCGTCCACTTTCTTGAGCAGGTTGCCAATACGCTTGTTGGCGGCGGCGAGTGCCTGGGCATCCGGCTGAGCGGTGAATTCGCGAACGGCCGCCAGGCGTGCCGGTACACGGTCAATGCGTGCCGGGTTGAGTCCGAGCACGGCCTCTACCACGTCCTGAGGTTCGCCCTGATCCTTGAGAAGGTTGCGCAGGCGATCCGTGATGAAACCCAGCAGAGCGGGTTCAAAGTCGGGCTGCAAGGTTCCGGCCGGGAAGGTGGCCGCAGACCATTGGATGAGCTGTGGGAGCTCAAGAGGAAGCTGACGCTCCATCAGCAGGCGGAGAACGCCCAGCGCCGCACGGCGCAAACCGAAGGGGTCGCGGTCGCCGGTCGGCTTTTCGTCAATGCCAAAGAAGGCCACCAGGGTATCCAGCTTATCAGCCAGCGCAACGGCGCAGCCCACATTATTGCCGGGCAGCTCGTCGCCGGCAAAACGCGGGCGGTAGTGATCGGCAATCGCTTCGGCGACATCAGCCGCTTCGCCATCATGCTGGGCATAGTAGCGGCCCATGATGCCTTGTAGTTCCGGGAACTCACCGACCATATCGGTAACGAGATCGGCCTTGGACAGTTCGGCGGCGCGGGCGACGTGAGTCGTGTCAGCGCCAATGGCATGAGCGATCTGGGTTGCAAGATTCTGCACGCGCAGCAGGCGATCAAGCTGAGATCCCAGCTTGTTGTGATAAATCACATTGCCGAGCTTGGCGATCCGCGAGGCCAGCGGTTCCTTGCGGTCCTGTGTGAAGAAGAAACGCGCATCCGATAGGCGTGGACGCACCACACGCTGGTTGCCGCCGATGATGTGCTTCGGATCGGCCACCTGCATATTCGACACAATCAGGAACTGATTGCGCAGCTTGCCGGTCTTGTCGAGCAGCGGGAAATACTTCTGGTTCTGCTGCATGGTCAGAATCAGACACTCCTGCGGCACTTCGAGAAATTCCGGTTCGAACTCACCGACGTAAACCACAGGCCATTCGACCAGCGCCGTCACCTCATCGAGTAGACCGTCGGCCTGATTAATCTGTGCGCCTAATGCCTGGGCCTTGGCGGCGAGCTGCGTGGCGATGGTGCCTCGGCGTTCTGCGTAATCCGCTACGACCTTACCTTCATTCCGGAGGGTTTCGGCGTACGCATCGGCACCTGGGATCGTGATCAGGCCTTGCGACAGGAAGCGGTGCCCCAGCGTTTGTTGGCGTGACTGTAGGCCGAGCACCTCGCCCGGGATTAGTTGTTCGCCATGCATTTGGATCAGACCATGCACCGGTCGGACAAACTGAACGTCGGAATCACCCCAGCGCATGACTTTAGGAATCGGCAGTTTCTTGAGAGCTTCACTGACGATGCCGCTCAAGGCACCAGCCAGGGGGGCGCCAGCGACCTGCATCGTGTAGAAGAAGGTCTCGGACTTGCCATCCATACGTTTGGTAAACTTGGAGAGCTCGCTCGCGGGAATCCCTTTGGCTTCCAGCTTCTTGAGCAGCGCTGGTGATGGGGAGCCATCGGCGCCGAGCCCCACGCTCACCGGCATCAGTTTTTCTTCCACTTCCTGATCCGGTGCCACTGAAAGTACATCGGGTATCAGAACGGCCAGGCGGCGCGGTGTGGCAAACCACTGATAAGCCAGGTTGTCGGCCACGAGTTTTTTCTGGACCAGACCGGCATAGACGCCGGCCGAGAATACTTCGCCAAAACGGGCAAGTGCCTTCGGGGGCAGCTCTTCAGTCAATAGCTCGACCAGGAGGGGGGCTTTGCTCACAGAAGTCATCATGCGGCCTCCTGTTTGGCTGCGCCGTGGCACATCGGAAAGCCCAGTGCTTCGCGGCTATCGTAATAGGCCTGTGCGACCTGGCGTGCCAGAGCACGCACGCGGCCAATATAAGCGGCGCGCTCAGTCACCGAAATGGCACCGCGGGCATCGAGCATATTGAAATTGTGCGAACACTTCATCACCTGCTCGAAGGCTGGAAGCGGCAGACCGATTTCCATCAGGCGCTTGGCTTCGGCTTCGTGGTCGGAGAAATGGCGGAACAGCATTTCCACCTGAGCATGCTCGAAGTTATAAGTCGACTGCTCCACCTCGTTCTGATGGAAGACATCGCCATAGGTCACCACGGTGTCGCCGTTTTTTGCCCAGACCAGGTCGTACACGTTTTCCACGCCCTGTAGGTACATGGCCAGACGTTCCAGACCATAAGTAATCTCGCCGAGCACTGGCTTACAGGTGAGTGAGCCGACTTCCTGGAAGTAGGTGAACTGGGTGACTTCCATGCCATCCAGCCAGACTTCCCAACCCAGACCCCAGGCGCCCAGCGTTGGTGACTCCCAGTCATCCTCGACAAAGCGGATATCGTGTTCTTCGGTCTTGATCCCCAGCGCACGCAGCGAATCGATATACAGATCCATGATGTTCGCCGGCGAAGGCTTCAGCACGACCTGGTACTGGTAGTAGTGCTGAAGGCGGTTCGGGTTCTCGCCATAGCGACCATCCTTGGGGCGGCGCGAGGGTTGAACGTAGGCGGCATTCCAGGGCTCGGGGCCAATGGCACGCAGGAAGGTGGCGGTGTGGAAGGTGCCCGCACCGACTTCGATATCGTAGGGTTGGAGCAGAACGCAGCCGTGGCGGTTCCAGAATTCCTGCAGACGCAGAATGACGTCCTGAAAGGTCAGCATGTTGTTATCCGAAGCGAGTGTGGGCGCAGAAATCGCGCCCGGTTAAATCCAGAACCCCCGATTTTACGGGTTTTTATGCCGGAGAACAGCAGAATCGTTAGGCCTGGCGCCGATTTAGGCGGACCGGTGTTTGCGCGATAGCGAACCCCACGCCAAAAGGGTGAGGCACAGGCCGATGACCGGCCAGTTCTTCCAGCGCTGGAAAGGGGTAGTGCCTTGCATGCCCTGTACGTTGGCGATGAGCGCATTGCGGGTGAATGCTGCCAGAACGGCCTGTCGCTCGCCACGCGGTCCGATGACTGCGGTCATCCCCGTGTTAGTCGCACGTAGCATCGGGCGACCGTTCTCCAGCGCCCGGATCTGGGCGATCTGGAGATGCTGCGGTTGTGCCAGTGAGTCGCCAAACCAGGCCGTATTGGACAGGTTCACCATCATCGTGGCGCCCCTGGCTCGCCGCGCAATCTCGCTACCGAAGATATCTTCATAGCAGATGTTGACGGCGACCTTCTGGTGGTTGAGTTGCATCAGGGGTTGATCTAGCTCGCCCGCCGTAAAGTTGGGTAACGGCATATGGAGCCGTTCCAGGAACCAGCCAAAACCCGGTGGGGTTGTTTCGCCAAACGGCACCAGATGAACCTTGTTGTAGATCTGGAGCGGGTCACTGCCCAGCGAGACCGCACTATTGGCATACCAATTCCGCGAGGGTGTTTCAGGATTGTTATCACCGGTGGGTACGCCCATCAGAATGTTGCCGCGTTGTTCTTGTCCGATGCGCTGTAGATCCTGTAAAAACTCGGGAGGCGCTTCAGAGAACAGGGAGGGGATGGCGGTCTCGGGCAGGATAATCAGCGTTGCCGGATTATTACGGGCCAGCTGGAAATAGGTGAGTAGCGTCTGAACATAAAGCTCAGGCTGCCATTTCATCGACTGAGGTACATTGCCCTGTAGAAGCGAGACTTTAATCGGTGCACCCTCGGTACGGGTCCAATGAACCTGGTGTAGACCAACACCCCCCAGCATAAGGAGACCGATGACGACCGCTAGTGGGGTCAGCGTGGCAGACCAGCGCCAGGCCTGATGCTGCATTCTGAGCCAGACCTCGCCCGCCAATCCGGCGATCCACACGGTCAGAAAACTCAACCCATAGGCTCCTAGAACGGGTGCATAACCAGCCAGGGGACTGGGCGGGGTCTGGGTGTAACCCAGGCTCAACCAGGGGAATCCGGTGAACGCCCAGCCACGTAGCATTTCAAACGCCGCCCAGCTTGCGGCAAAGATCAGCGGGCTAAACAGACGGGGAATCCGTGCCAGAGCATCATGCGTCTGCTGGGCATGGGCCTGGCCGGCATGCGTCCAGCGGAAAAATCCGGCCGCCAGCATCGGGTAGATCGAAAGATAGGCGGCAAAGAGGAACGTGGCCAGCAGTGCCAGTGGCATTGGCATGCCGCCAATATCGTGCATGCTGACATAGACCCAGGAGACGCCCCCCAGAAACTGTCCGAGGCCAAAGCTGAAACCGATGCCTAGGGCGCGCCCTAGGCTGCCCGGTTGACGCAGCAGGAGATAGAGGCCAGACCAGCAAACAACGCCCAGGGGCCAGAGTGAGAAGGGGGCAAAGGCTCCAACGCCCAGCAGACCCCAGCCAAAACTCAGTACATGGGGCGACATCCGCCGAAAATCTGGCTTCCAGCGCATCAGGCCGATGCCTCCGGTGTCTCCTCGTCGCTTTGGACAGCCCTTAAGTCCTCGACCATCAGGGTATAGAGCCGGCGATTGTCGGCACGAATCACCCGGAAGAGAAAGCCTTCGAGTTCAACGCTCTCGTTACGCCGGGGCACGCGGCCCAGATAGTCCAGAATCTGACCGCCGACCGTATGGGCGATGTGGGGGTCAAATTCGCAGGCAAAGGCCTCGTTAAAAGTTTCGACCGGGGTTTGTGCCTTGACCCGATAGCGACCACTGGCATCCAGCTGGATATCGGTATCGCGTTGGGCCTGGTCATGCTCATCTTCAATCTCACCGACGATCTCTTCGAGCACATCCTCGATCGTTACCAGACCGGCAAGCGATCCAAATTCATCGACTACCAGTGCCATGTGGGTATGACTGATTCGGAATTCGCGTAGCAGCACGTTAAGCGGCTTGGATTCCGGAATAAACATGGCAGGGCGAAGCCAGTCATCAAGACGGAAGCTGGTGTTGCCGATCGAACGCAGGAGGTCTTTGGCAAGAATAATGCCACGGACATCGTCTTCGCTATCCCCCATCACCGGTAGGCGTGAGTGCCCGGAGTCAATAACCTTGCGAATGGTCTGTGCCAGAGGCTGATCTGATGAGATGGTTTGCATCTGTTGCCGGGGAATCATGATGTCGCGTACCGTCATTTCAGAAACGGTGATAGCGCCTTCGATGATGGTGAGCGCTTCGGCATCAACCAGATTGCGTTCGTGAGCCCCATGCAACAGCTTGAGGAGCTCGCTACGGTCTTCTGGCTCGCGCAGCAGCAACGTGGAGAAACGGTCTATGAGTTGGGTGAGGCCATTGCCCGGGGTCGCCCGGGCGGGGGTAGGGGAGGGATCCATTCAGTGCTTACGCGTACGGGTCGGCAAAGCCCAGATCAGCCAGAATTTCGGTTTCGAGTGATTCCATCTCTTTAGCATCACGGTCATTGAGATGATCATAGCCCATCAGGTGCAACATGCCGTGTACGACCAGGTGCGCCATGTGTGCCGTAACGGTTTTACCCTGATCACGGGCCTCACGAAGAATGACGCCCGGGCAGAAGACGATGTCGCCCATCAGCGGTTCGTCTTCGTAGGGGAAAGACAATACATTGGTGGGTTTGTTCTTGCCACGGTAGGTATCGTTGAGATGCTGGCTTTCTTCGTCATCCACAAAGCGCATCGTCACGGTGGCCGCATCGCCATACACCGCCTTGGCCCACTTGCGCAGGAGCTTCCGGTCCGGAAGCTGCTTGCGCAACTCGTCGGCACAGACCAGCTGCACCGTCAGATCGAGGCGCTTGGCGCGTTGGCTAGGGGGTGATGGTTCGGCAACCGGGGGCATGGACGTAGCTTACCGTGTATTTAATGGTTGTGCGGCGTTTCTGTCTGCTGGGCTTCGTAGGCGGCGACGATGCGGGCGACCAGCGGATGGCGAACCACATCTTCTTTCCCGAAGGTGGTGACGCCAATGCCGCGCACATCCTTGAGAACGCGCGTCGCATCGACCAGGCCACTCTTCTGGCCGCGCGGCAGATCGATCTGCGAGGGGTCACCGGTAATCACCGCCTTGGCGCCAATACCGATTCGTGTGAGGAACATTTTCATCTGCTCTGGCGAGGTGTTCTGCGCTTCGTCGAGAATGATGAAGGCGTTATTCAGCGTACGACCGCGCATAAAAGCCAGCGGGGCGACTTCGAGAATGCCTTTTTCAAAAAGCTTGGTGACTTTTTCGAAACCCATCAGGTCATAGAGCGCATCGTACAGCGGGCGCAGATAGGGGTCGACCTTCTGCGACAGATCACCGGGCAGAAAGCCCAGGCGTTCGCCGGCCTCGACGGCCGGGCGTGTGAGCACAATGCGTTGTACATGTTCGCGCTCGAAGGCATCAACCGCACACGCGACCGCGAGAAACGTCTTGCCGGTACCGGCCGGTCCAATGCCGAAGGTGATGTCATGGGCCTGGATGTTCTTGAGGTACTCCACTTGACGGGGCGTCCGGCCATGCAGGTCGGAGCGCTTGGTCAGCAGCACGGGAGCGTCGCCCACGCCTAGATCGGCATCATCACGAGCCGGCCCTGGTTTGACCATCTGCTTCGGATCCTGGCGCAGCTCGATTAGACCCAATTGAATGTCGTCGACACTCAGCGGCGCCTTGTTGGTGCCGGCGAGGTCGTAGAAAAAGCGCAGTGCCTTGGCAGCACGCTCCCGGCTGGTACCCGTGCCCTGGATCTTGAAGTGGGCGCTCCGACGCGCCAGCGTCACATCCAGACTTTGCTCGATCTGACGCAGGTTTTCATCCAACGGCCCGCATAGGCTCGCCAGTTGGTGGTTATCCACCGGATCCAGCAATAGTTCCAGGGTCCTTGTACTCATAGGGGATGTTTCCTCAGCGACGTTAGTCTTTGACGACAATCTCGCCTCGCAGGGAGTGCGGGAGCGATTCCACAATAAGTACGTCCACAAACTGGTGAATCAAGCGGGGGTTTCCCACAAAATTCACAATTCGGTTGTTATCGGTTCGGCCGGCCACTTCGTTGGCATCTTTGCGAGAAAGGCTTTCAACCAGCACGCGTTGCACCGAGCCCACCATGCTCTGGCTGATCACTTGAGCCTGTTCTTCAATACGTGCCTGGAGGCGCATAAGCCGCTCGATCTTGAGCTCGTGCGGTGTGTCATCACTCAGCTCGGCGGCCGGTGTGCCAGGCCGGCTGCTATAAACAAAGCTGAATGAGTTGTCGAAGCCCACCTCGTCAATCAGTTTCATGGTTTTTTCAAAATCGTCTTCGGTCTCGCCGGGAAAGCCCACGATAAAGTCCGACGACAGAGAGAGGTCCGGGCGAGCTACACGCAACTTGCGGATCACCGACTTGTATTCCAGGGTGGTGTAACCACGCTTCATCGCCATCAGCACCCGATCCGAACCCGCTTGCACCGGCAGATGCAGGTGTGAGACCAGTTTCGGTACCCGGGCATACATGTCGATAAGCTTTTGCGTCATCTCGCGAGGGTGCGACGTCGTGTAGCGGATACGCTCAATTTCCGGCATCTCGGCAATCGTTTCGATCAGGTCAGCCAAATCGGCAATCGTACCCTGCTCATCCATCACGCCCCGATAGGCGTTGACGTTCTGGCCAAGCAGCGTGACTTCCTTGACGCCCTGTGCCGTGAGTTCGGCAATCTCGGTCAGGATGTCGGCGAACGGGCGTGACACTTCTTCGCCCCGGGTGTAAGGCACGATGCAGAAGCTGCAGTACTTGGAGCATCCCTCCATGATTGACACAAAAGCGCTCGCGCCCTCGGTACGGGCCGGCGGCATGGCATCAAACTTCTCGATTTCCGGGAAGGAGATGTCGACTGCCGCCTTACCGGTGTTGCGGCGCTCGGCAATCAGGCTTGGTAAGCGGTGCAGGGTTTGCGGACCAAACACCACGTCCACATAGGGGGCGCGCTTCACAATCTCGCCGCCTTCCTGTGACGCCACACAACCGCCAACGCCAATCACCAGGTTAGGGTTCAGCGCTTTGAGCGGGCGCACGCGGCCCAGATCATGAAAAACCTTCTCCTGGGCCTTTTCACGCACGGAGCAGGTGTTGAACAGAATGACATCGGCGTCTTCCGGTCGGTCGGTCTTAATCATGCCCTCGCTATCGGAGAGCACGTCCAGCATTTTGTCCGAGTCGTACTCGTTCATCTGGCAGCCAAAGGTCTTGATAAAAACCTTTTTGGGGCCGGCCGGGGTGACCTTGTCGTTGTTCTGGGGAGAAATCGGGTTGGGGGGTGCCTGGGTCATGCGTTCTAATTGGGTAAAAATCGGTAAAAAACAAGGCAAATTATACACTTGGCACAGCCGAGACGGGGGGCTGGCTTGACGAACAGTCGCCCGGGCGCATAGAATCATGCCCCTTGTGGTGATGTAGCTCAGATGGTTAGAGCGATGGATTCATAACCCATAGGTCGGCAGTTCAATTCTGCCCATCACCACCAGCATTCAAGCGGCCTCCAGCGATGGGGGCCGTTTTCATTGTCCAAGGTGGCCCATCATGAAAGTTGCAACCCAATTAGGTGTATGCCTGTCCCTCTTGGGGCTAGCCGTTAATGTCAGCGCTCAGGAATCTTTCCGTGATCGCCAGATCGACGAGCGCTTTGCTGCTGCAGACAAAAATCATGATGGCAAGCTGACCTTGCAAGAGGCCAAAGACGGTATGCCCAAGGTGGCCGCTAACTTTGACAAGATTGATACCCAGCAAAAGGGATACGTCACGGTCGATCAGATTAAGGCGATGGCCGACCGCTAATAGCGTTGTTTAAGCGCTAGGGATGAAGTCCTCGTCGTCCTGATGCTTGCGCTCGAATTTCAGGAAGGTGTAATACCCGCACTTTTTGCCATTGGGGAATTCACGGCATACCGATGGGCGCGCCTCGTACACCGTGCAGCGACGTAGTTCCGGATCGAGAAACTGGCAGGTCGATTTATAGATGTCATCCGGACGATGGCGAAGGATCCGTTCTTTCACATGCGCTTCCGGCGGCCCTTCGGTAAATTCATAGTCACGTGTAAAGGCAATCTTGGCAGCTTCACTGCTTAAGCCGAAATGTTTCGCCAGGCGGTTGATATCCGCTTTGGTGACGACGATGCGCGGGTAGCTGCAACAGTAGCCGGGGCACTCACTGCAGTCGTAGCTAATTTTGGTAGTCATGACGGTGTTCCTCGTTGATGTTGAAGTGTATGTCATTTGAAGCGAAATGTTGCACCGATTTCGAAACGGTTGCTGTTTGTTTTGGAGCTTCTGTTATTTGAAACCAGTTGTCCCGGGTTGTCGTCGCTCGCAAGGTAGGCGATGGCCAGGTCGATGGTAGGCACTGGTGTAAAAATAAGGGCACCCATTACATAAGCATTGGCGATCGTTGAGGATGCGGTAGGTGTGTTTGTGCCAAGACCCAGATCCAGCGCGACCGAAGTCTTGGGTGCAAAGTTCCAGATAGGGGCAATCGAGATCCCGTAGACATTTTTTCTTTGCGGGTCCGTCGAGCCCGCTACATTGAAATTGGTGTTGTAGGGTTCGCGATCGTAGGTTGCGTTGACATGAATATCGAACGAATCCCAATAATAGGATCCTATGAGGTTAATTCCATAGTTGAAGGCAGCATTTCCGAGCCCCGCCTCTTGTTGCTGTGTTGCTGCCGGTAGAGAGAAAGTTGGCTTGATCGAGAGCCCGAGGCCCTCTGCAGGCGCCCCGAAGTACTGCCATTTAAATCCGAAGACATAGTTGGCAAGGGGCGAATAGTCACCACGAGGCGTCATGAAATAGGTGGCCGAAATCATACCCTCGACGCTTTCAGTAAAGCCATAGGTGTAGGTCACGGGGAGTGCCTTTGAATTTCCGGCTGCAAGAAATTCTTCGCCCGGTGAAACACCTGTTGATTGTTCGCTGGTGCCCCCTGAGGTAATACTGTAGTAGTAAGCCTCGATTTGATTCCAGCCAAATCCGACGGTCTTTGCGTCATCAGTATTTAAAGGTTCAAACGCAAACGCAGAAACACTTGATACACCCAGGGCAATGCAGGCGATAATTCTGGAAATAGCGAGCATGTCCCACGAGCCTAGGCTTTAAAATGGGAGCATTGTATTGCTGGAATGGCCGTGGAGCGGCTGTTTCACAAATAATTCATAAACGACTTGAAACGCGAGCGGGCTCAATACGACGATGGATAATCCGATACGACTGACGCAATACAGCCATGGGGCGGGTTGCGGCTGCAAAATTTCACCCAAGGTTCTGGATGTCATTTTGGCTGGCAGTGGCGTTCAGAATCAGGATCCTAGACTATGGGTGGGCAACGCATCGCGCGACGATGCCGCGGTTTATGCCATCGATGAAGAACGAGGGGTGGTTTCGACGACCGATTTCTTCATGCCGATTGTTGATGATCCCTTCGATTTTGGACGTATTGCTGCGACCAATGCCATTAGCGATATCTACGCCATGGGCGGTACGCCGCTGATGGCAATTGCCACACTGGGATGGCCCGTAAATGTGTTGCCCCCAGAAGTGGCACGTGAGGTGGTGCGGGGAGGACGCAGCGTATGTGATGACGCCGGCATTCCATTAGCCGGGGGGCATTCCATTGATGCCCCGGAACCGATTTTCGGATTGGCAGTCACTGGCATCGTCGAAAAGACGCGGATGAAACGCAACGATACCGCCATGGTGGGGTGCCAGCTATATCTGACAAAGCCTTTGGGCGTGGGTATTCTGACGACCGCAGAAAAGCGCGGTCTTCTGAAGCCAGAACACAATCAGATCGCACTTGATTGTATGACTCGTCTGAACAAGATTGGCGCAGACTTTGGCAAACTGGCGCAAGTCTCGGCCATGACAGATGTCACGGGTTTTGGCCTGCTAGGGCATCTGGTCGAAATGGCCGATGGCAGTGGCCTGAGCGCCGAGCTTGACCATGCGGCAGTGCCGATCTTGCCCGGAGTCGCCGAATATCTTGAGAAGGGGTGTATTCCTGGTGGCACGCTTCGGAATTTTGAAAGCTACGGGGATCGTATTTCACCGCTGGCTGAAAATCAGAAACACCTGTTATGTGATCCACAAACCAGTGGCGGGTTGTTAGTGGCTGTGGCACCCAAAGGGGAAGTAGCTTTCAGCAAAGTTGCTGAAGCGGCGGGATTGCAATTACATCCCATTGGCAGATTGATCCCCCAAGAAAATTTGGCGGTGGTTGTCCGTTGATGTTACCGACAAGTGCCGATTACAGGGAGATCTTTCTCAGTGGTGCGCCGTTGTTAGATACGCGCGCTCCGGTGGAATTCGCTCGGGGAAGCTTTCCTTCGGCAACCAGCCTGCCACTGATGACCGACGATGAACGTGCCAAGGTGGGCACCTGTTATAAGACGCATGGTCAGGATGCAGCCATTGCCCTGGGGCACCGGTTGGTGTCGGGCCCACGCCGTGAGGCCAGGATTTCTGCCTGGGCAGATTTCGCGAAGGCACATCCAGAGGGATACCTTTACTGTTTTCGTGGTGGATTGCGTTCCCAGACCGTACAGCAATGGTTGGCCGAGGAAGCAGGCATCGAATATCCACGCATATTGGGTGGCTATAAGGCGATGCGCCACTTTCTCATGGAAACCATGGAAGTTGCTCTAACGAATATGTCGTTAACCGTCCTGGGTGGGATGACAGGCACAGGCAAGACGGCGTTTCTGGAAAAATTGCCGAACGCACTGGATCTGGAAGGCTGTGCCAATCACCGGGGGTCGAGCTTTGGTAAACGGGTTAGTGGGCAGCCTGCACAGATCGATTTCGAGCATCGATTGGCGTTGCGACTGTTGCAGCTAGAGGCCGCGGGTAGAGAAAAACTGATTGTTGAAGATGAAGGCCACTTTATCGGGAGCTGCTCTATTCCTGAATTAATGTTCAGTGCGATGACACAAGCACCCATCCTCTGGCTAGAAGACCAGTTCGAGACTCGGGCAACTAGGATTCTGCAGGACTATGTGATTAGTCAGTTATCAGATTACTGTGCGGTTTATGGGCCAGAAATTGGATTCGAGAATTTCTACCAACACCTTCTGAAGAGCCTGGGTAATATTCAGAAGCGTCTGGGTGGAGAGCGTTATCAACGAGCCTTAACGCTTATGCAGCAGGCCCTCAAGGCGCAAGCAGAATGTGGCGATGTAGACGGCCATCGTGCGTGGATTGAGCTGCTGCTGCGTGAGTATTACGACCCGATGTATGTGCACCAGAAAGCCAGAAAATCAAGCCGAATCATTGCGAGTGGCGATGCGGACTATTTGGCGAAGTTTGTAACAAAGCCTTAATAATATAAAGCCGCACATGGCGGTACAGTCTCAACTTGTGAAATTGTCGGTCCCGGTGTCGGTCTGACAAGCCAGTTGGGAGCATGCGCGATGGGAAAGAAAACAGGCAAGGAAACAAAGACTACACCTCACGATGAGGGATTGGCGGATCTCTATCAGCGTCTCGAACGTGAAATGTTGGATAGCTTCGATGAAGAGCTGGAAATGGAGCTCGATGACCAGCGCTTTCAGGACGAGTCTGATAACGGCGAGAGTACAAAAGAACGCCAACTAAAGCGCAGGATGTACTTCAAGGAGCTCTTGAGACTCCAGGGAGAGCTGGTCAAGCTTCAGGATTGGGTGGCGCATACAGGCTACCGGATGATCATTCTGTTTGAAGGACGGGACGCAGCCGGTAAAGGGGGAGTGATCAAGCGGATCACGCAACGCCTGAATCCACGCGTCGTGAGAACAGTGGCGCTGCCGGCACCCAGTGACCGGGAAAAGACCCAGTGGTATTTCCAGCGTTATGTCTCGCACTTCCCTGCCGCAGGTGAGATCGTACTGTTTGACCGTAGCTGGTACAACCGTGCCGGTGTCGAGCATGTGATGGGCTTTTGTAACGAGAGCGAATATAAAGAATTTTTCCGCTCTACACCTGAATTTGAACGAATGCTGGTCCGTTCAGGGATCAAGCTCGTTAAGTATTGGTTTTCGATCAATGACGACGAGCAGCATGCACGATTCCTCAGCCGGATTAATGATCCGCTAAAGCAGTGGAAACTGAGCCCGATGGATTTGCAGTCCCGCGTACGTTGGGAGGATTACACCCGCGCTAAGGAAAAGATGCTCAATAAGACAAATATTCCTGAGGCACCGTGGTGGGTCGTGCCTGGAAACGACAAAAAAGCGGCGCGCCTCAATTGCATCAGCCACCTACTTTCGCAGGTGCCTTATGAAGAGATCATCCATGAAGAGGTGATTCTTCCCAAGCGTCAGCACAACCCGGACTATGTGCGTCACCCTGTGCCTGAATCCATGATCGTGCCCGACTACTTCGGGCTAGATTAAGGAGCTGATCCTGATCCCCTCAGGGTATAAATTACCAGGGGACCTTGGCAGAAAGCACGGGTTTGAGCGCAGAAGGCAGCATGTCGATGTAAGCGCTCATGCGACCACGGGCCCAGGCAACCGGTAAATCAAAGGGATGGTCGGGGCGTAATGAAAGAAGGATCTCGCACGTCGCAAGGTCATTCATGTGGCCAAGCACTTCCTGGGTTTCGGCAAGGGCATGAAAGAATGATTGCAACTGTTTCTGCCCATAGAGGCTTTCAAAGAAATCGAGTGTGTAGCGCAACTTCTTCAACTCGATACGAACCTCATGGCGTGCTTCGACCGAGAGTGTATGTGCGATTCGGGCGCCACGGCAGAAATGTTTGTAACGCTTTTTGAGAGCTTGGCTGGCAAATTCGGAAATACGCGTGCTGTTTCGTTCCGGGAGCATCAGCAGTGCCTCATGAAATGCAATCAGTGTCAGGCTGTAGCGCCGTCCACGAAGCCAGGCTTGTGTATTAGTACGGGCGGTGTCGCGTTGCGCCAGAGAAAACTGTTTCAGGTGCGCCATATCAGGGTGTGACCCCAGATCAATCTCAATTGCAGGTAGCATCTCGGCACAGAAGACATCCCAGTTACGAGCGTTGCCAAGTTGTTCGCCCACATCCTTCCATGCCTGACTCCATTTGTCGCTGAAGCCAGCTGGCAGATCCGTGTTGAAAAGCCGAAGCGCAGTTCTGAGTCGACGAAGCGCCACTCGGGCCTGATGAATAAATTCTACGCAATCAGAGGTATATATACCCTCTTCATTCGCGGTCAGTTGGTCAACACACTGCCAAGCAATGTGCTTGAAGATCTGGACGGACGGATTCTTGGGGTCGATTCGGATTCGTTTCGCCTTCGCAGGTGATATTGGCTTGTTCGCTCGAAAAGCCATGGCACGATCGTGGAACGATTCGCGAATCGGATGTAGGCGGACTTGTCGGCTCAGGAGGCGGGCGACGCCATAGAGCGCTGCCGCTTGACCAGAGATCAGGCGAAATTCAAGCTCACAGATGGGAAGTGTTCGTTGTTGGCCTTCCCTATCGGTAATCAGTTCCCCCTGTTCAAGCGAAACTTCAACCTGAGCACATCGGATCTGCACAGCCCACTGACGAATTCCGATATCAGTGAGGTAAATCGGAATGAGGGCACTTGTGAATTGCGATAGAAGCTCAGCGGTTTCAGGCGCATCAATCAGCGTCGAAAAATCAAATGTGCCGGGTGTTGTGGGAGCTGCCCAGATTTGCTCTTCCGGAACGCTTTGGCGAACTGTTAGTACTGACTTACGGAGCACCCTTATTTCATCAACCTGAATCCCCAGTTCTGATAATGAAAGAGTGGGCGTATCAAATATCGTCTGATGCACACGGCGACGTTTGGGGGTGCCACCAAGGAGCGGGTGCTGCAGGAGGGCGCTGATATCGTCCCGTTCTAGGCGAAATCGCAATGACTTGTAAGAATGCATTGGAATAAAAATGGATGGGGTTGTATTTGTTGTATGAGTCACGGGGTGAGCCTACGTCATTCTCGAAGCACCATCAATTCATTGTGGGCCTCTTGGCTAAATTTAATAAAAATGAAATGGAGTTGCAGTAGTTTCGAGCAATAAAAAATTGCGGAAGCAGGATGGATGTTTCGCTATGACCATAAAAATCAAACCACTCAATAGGAATGAGTCCGAACGGGTAATTCAGTCTGTGGAATTGCTTCATGGGTGCTATTCGAATAATGAGCGATACACCGTAGAGCGGCTCATCGAGGAATTGAAGCCGATGCCCAAGCCGATCTATAGAAAATTTTTCGTTGCGACAACGAACTCAAAGCAAGGCGAAAGAATCGTGGGGGTCGGAGGAATCAAGGCAGCTGACTGGGCATCCGATACGCACTTGCTATATCTGAGCGCGGTACATGCTGATTTTAGAAACAAGGGAATCGGGAAGGGGCTAGTGGAAGCCAGGCTTGAATGGCTGAAGCGGGAGTATCAGTCCGGGAAAGTGCTTGTTTCAACGCAAAAGCATGAACGGTTCAAACGGCTTGGATTCAACCAGATCTCAAAAGTATGTGAAAGAGACCGGTCGATCATGTTGCTGGAATATTGAATAGAGATCTAATTCATAGCAATCAGTGACTGACCCATTCGTATTGGCTGCCCCTCACGCACACGATAGCTGAAAGAATAGCATTCCGGAAAAATGAGAATGATGGTCGAGCCATGCTCGAACCATCCGAGCTCATCTCCTTGACGGTAGTTGGCGCTCGTATCGATGACATTTGGACCACGGTATTTGAGATTCAGCAAGACATCAATGAAGTGCAGTCGTATGCTCGCAACCAGAATCGCCGCCACCGGAACCATCAGGAAAGGCATCGATGGCGTATTTATACCCATGGTACGGGCTTCAATGACTGCTCGTTCATTCTTGCAAAATAAGCGCTCAACGCGCTTCAGTGCAATAGGATTCACATTCCAAGTATCGCCAGAAATATAAGTTACCCGGGAAATGTGGCAATCGATGGGCGCATGAAAACGGTGGTACATCCCTGCCGTAATTCGAATCGTGACGTAGCGCCCATTTTTGTATGTATCTACTAGATCTTGGTCAGGGATCAGATCGGCGATGCTATAAGGAAATCCTTTGGCCTGAAAGACTGTGAAGTCATTGATATCTCCGCAGGCACCAATGATGCCGTCGCAAGGACTGACGAATCCATTGGGGTTCGTGTCAAGGGGTCTGGCGCCGGGTTTGAGCTGGCGGATGAATGCATCGTGCAAGCTGGTGAACTTTCTATTTCGGGCATCAGAAAGATCGACGTGAGAGAAGAATCGCCACAAAGCAATAGAAATATTACGTATCACTGGGTTTTGGATCTTGCTAAATCGCCCCATGAAAAGGGTTGCGGCCCGTCGTGGAATCCGGTTTGTGATTAAAAAATTAAGGTCTTCCTGAAGGAGGCAGCGTTCAAGTATCTGTCTGAATTTCATTTGGTTGTAACGAGGATTGGATACAAATCAGGCATGGACAATTTACTGAATAACACGGTGATCGGTTTGGCTGCAGTGGTAGGCGGGGTCGTTGTTTTGCCCAGGATAAGGGCACGCTTCGCTCTATCTCGAGCAAAGCACCGATCTCTGGCCGGGCACTCGCGCATGGCGAAGCGTATCGCACGATTAATACCGTTTTATGAATACAGCGAAACTGAATTTTTCCGTGTGGATGATGCAAACGAAGCAGTCGTCGAGAAACGGATTGCTGGATTAAATGTGTTATCCGCCTATTACGAAAGAACCTATCCGAGAACCGCGTCTTTAACTCGGCAAGCGACCGAAGTCATCTCGGACCTGAGATTTACAGGGGCTTACCGGGTACCTTACCAGTTCTCCCGTTATCTGCGCTCGAGACTTCCCTCCGGCTCATTTCTGAATAGTTCTACGGGAGTATTTGTCAAAGATCTGGACGGTAATTTCTTTTATGATTTGACGGGATCCTATGGTGTTAATGTGCTTGGATATGATTTCTACAAATCGTGCATCGCAGAGGGTGCGCGCCGTGTTGAGAATCTTGGGCCAGTACTGGGCGCCTACCATCCAATCGTTCTGGACAACGCAGAAAAATTAAAGGAAATTTCGGGTCTGGACGAAGTCTCGTTTCATATGTCCGGGACAGAAGCCGTGATGCAGGCTGTCAGGCTGGCGCGCTACCATACTGGGCGAAAGAATCTCGTCAGATTTTGTGGGGCATATCATGGTTGGTGGGACGATGTGCAGCCCGGGATTGGTAATCCGATGCCTCCGGGGAAAACCTACACGCTGGAAGACATGTCAGAGAGAAGTCTTTGCGTTCTGGAAGAGCGTAGGGATATAGCCTGTGTCTTAATTAATCCCTTGCAGGCTCTTCATCCTAATCAGCCGGCGCCTGGGGACAGCGCGCTGCTGGATAGTAGTCGAACCGCTAAATTTGATCGGGAAGCCTATACAAGGTGGCTGAAAGCGATTCGTGAAGTCTGTACACGCCGGGGAATCGTGATGATCATGGACGAGGTCTTTGTGGGGTTTCGCTTGGCACCCGGAGGCGCTCAGGAATACTTCAACGTTCAAGCCGACATGGTGACCTACGGAAAAACATTAGGGGGTGGCCTACCCATTGGGGTAGTGTGCGGCCGTCGGGATCTAATGAAGCGCTATCGTAACGATCGTCCGGCAGATATCTGCTTTGCTCGGGGCACATTTAATTCTCATCCCTATGTCATGGGGGCGATGCAGGTATTCCTGGAGCGAATAAACGAGTTTGATATTCGCTTAATCTACAGCGATGCCGACCGTCTCTGGAATGCGCGGGTGGCAGAGTTAAATGCGCGTCTCGAGTCGGAGGGGTTACCTGTTCATGTTGAAAACATGTCATCGATTTGCACGATCAGTTATACCAGAGCGTCCCGATATAACTGGATGTTTCAGTACTATCTCAAAGCGGAGGGGCTGATGTTGAGCTGGGTCGGAACAGGGCGACTGATCTTCAGTCTGAACTACAGTGATGCCGACTTTTCGACCGTTTGTACCCGGTTGATACAGGCAGCACGCAGAATGACATGGGATGGTTGGTGGGTAGAGACTGAAATGACGAATAAGCAGATCAAAGGGCAGATTCTTGGTGAGATCTGGCGGGCTCGTCGGGCGTAGCCGAAAACGGGCCGGCCTGTAGAAATAACAAACCCCGCTCATGCGGGGTTTGTTATTTCGGGATGCTGGCTTAATTTGCGGCTAAATAAATCTAAACAGCCGGCTTGATTTCATCATGTTCCTCAACATGCGTCATCGGGTCGATAAGCTGTCCACGCATGAGATAGAAAGGTGCCTTGTAGTACATCTTTAGATCATGGACAGGGTCGGTGATGATTTTCGTCATCCATACCAGGCCAGTTTGTATGTCGCGGATGAAAAATAGATGAACGGTTCTGAAGAGGAGGCCCGCGATACCTATTCCAAGCCAGATAATGCCGATTTGATCGATGAGCTGCTTCGTCGTCATTGCAGGCTCGAAAAGACCGAAAAGCGATGGACTTGCTAATAGGAGTAGAGGAGAGGTCAGCCAGATTGCGATGAGGACGACTTTACGCTTCAAATTGTAACCAACCTTGATTTCTTCCTTGTATTCGTTGGTTGCGTGGTTGACTTCGTCATAGCCCTGGGGTTCGAAGAAGAAATGGCCGGACTGTCGTGTCCCCATCGACCATACCCAGCCAATGATGGCTGCCATCGCTGGATCTGAAAAGATCAAACTGTAAGCAATGAGAAACCCTATGGCACTCATGAAGTGGAGGGTCTGATTGATACGGCTTTGATGGTAATAGCGGTGATCGTCCCAACGTTGTTCACGCAAAGTGGCAATAAAATTCTTCATGGCGTCTCCCTACAGATCAAAGTAATGAAGCAAAGATAGAGGGGGTTTGCTACGACATTGTTAAGCATTGAAGAGGATTCAATGACACGGACGATTTAATAAATCCTTAAAGTGACCGTAGCAAATCTGTTAACCAGTAAATGGAACATGCTAGAAAAATTTCTGGTACTAACCCATGGAATCGATTGTGATTGAACATTTGGCCACTAATAGGAAGTGTCTGCGTCTCGCTATTGTGACCGAGACCTATCCGCCAGAAGTGAATGGGGTAGCCTTGTCATTGTCCAGGTTTGTCGAGGGGTTGTCAGAACTCAACCATGAAATCCAGCTGGTTCGTCCCCGTCAGAATATTGAAGTAATGCATCCCTCAGCAGGGAAATGCGAAGAGGTTCTGACCACAGGGCTACCCATACCCAAGTATCCAAATCTCAAGATGGGGCTTCCTGCCAAGAAGCGTCTTGTCGGCCAGTGGACTTCTCGGCGACCAGATCTGGTTCATATTGTGACCGAGGGTCCTTTGGGTTGGTCAGCATTAGAGGCTGCTCAGAAGCTAAGGATTCCTGTAAGTTCTGATTTTCGGACTAATTTTCATAGCTACAGCCAGCACTATGGCATTGGATGGCTAAAGCGCCCCATCGTGGGATATTTGCGTAAATTTCACAACAAAACCTCACTAACCACCGTTCCGACGGAGCATATGCGCCAGGAATTGACCGGTATGGGTTTTCGCAACGTGCGTGTCTTGTCCCGTGGTGTTAACGCAACACTTTATTCGCCAGAAAAGCGTTCAAAATCCTTGCGGGCATCTTGGGGGGTGACGGACGATAATTTTACCTTGGTTCACGTGGGGCGTTTGGCAGCAGAAAAAAACCTCGAACTTTTGATGCGATCCTATAACTCGCTGCGTCAACGTGACAAGGGTGTAAAGCTAGTCATGGTTGGAGAGGGTCCGGAAAGTGCCGCTTTAAAGCAGCGATATCCTGAGGTCGTTTTTGCGGGAGTTCGGCACGGCGAAGACCTGGCAGCTCACTACGCGTCTGCAGACCTATTTGTATTTCCGAGTCTGACCGAGACATTTGGCAACGTAACGTTAGAGGCGATGGCCAGTGCTCTGCCCATCGTTGCCTTTGACTATGCTGCAGCGGCTCAGTATGTTACTGAAGCTATTGGTCGTTTGGCACCTGTTGATGATGAAAATTCATTTGTGCGTGCTTGCGAATCGCTGCATGCCTCTTATGAGGAAGACCCAGCGGGCTATGAAATGATGCGCATCGCATCCAGATCACGAGCCTTACGTGAGAGCTGGCCAGCGGTTGTAAAGCAATTTGAATCCATGTTGGTAGATGTAGCGTGTCGAGACCAAAGCCGTTAGAAATCTGGTGAGCCAGTTCTGTAAATACTTGATAGAGTGACAGACATCTGGTTAGACAGAGGGGCAATGGCCGAAATGTTGGATTTGCCTGGAAATATTATCGGGCTTGGGGCATCGCTTGGTGTTGGTATGCTCATTGGGTTGGAGCGTGGCTGGCGTGACCGGGCCCTGCCGCAGGGAGGCCGTGCTGCGGGGCTGAGAACCTTCACGCTAACGGGGTTGCTGGCCGGAATTCTGGCCAGTTTGCCGGAAGGTATCCAAATCTGGTCGGTAAGTGCTGGGTTGGTGGGGATCTCTGCGTTAATGGCAATTGCCTATTGGCGCGGCAGCAGTCAGGGAAACCAAAGTATTACGACCGCGATAGCGTTATTACTAACCTATGCACTCGCTGTCTATGCGGCTATGGGAAACATACTGACTGCACTGGGGTTGGCGGTGATAACGACTGTACTGCTCAACCAGAAGGAAACCCTGCATGGCTGGCTGCTCAAGATAGAACCCCAAGAATTGCGAGCCGGCTTGCAGTTGCTGGTTCTATCTGTCGTCATACTGCCTGTTTTGCCGGATGCCCCAATTGGCCCATATGAAGCATTGAATCCTTACCGTCTCTGGTGGGCAGTAATCCTAGTTGCTGGTTTATCACTAGCAGGCCATGTGGCCATGCGAGTTCTGGGCGCTAGGCAGGGGGTGCTCTGGACGGGGCTCCTTGGTGGCTTGGCTTCTTCAACCGCTTGCACACTTGCCCTATCTAGGTTGGTTCGGAATGATCCGGCGTTGACCCTGCCGGGGATTGTGGGCGCCCTGGCAGCGACAGCCACCATGGCGATACGCCTTGTGCTGATCTTGTTTGTTCTTCAGCGTGAACTATTTCACGAACTCCTGTTGGTCTTTCTGGTCATGGCGATCGTGTTGCTGTTGCCCGCAATCTGGATGCATTTTCGGCCAAAGACAGATTTGGAATGTGGCACGCACCCACCCGACACGGGAATCGCTCCCTATGGTTTACAAACCGCCCTGATGTTCGCTTTATTCCTTGGGGTAGTCGGTTTGGCTGTGCCTCTGGTTCGGGACTGGCTTGGTCGGGAAGGCGTATTTCTGGTCGCGGCACTCTCGGGGCTAGCGGATGTTGATGCAATCACCATATCTTTGGCGGCCCTATTGACGGCAGAAGTGTTACCTATTCAAACGGTTTCGGCAGGTATCGGCATTGCTGTTTTTGTTAATTTGCTGTCTAAATGGGGCATGACGCTCGTCGTTGGCTCACGTCAAATGGCTTGGGGAGTAGCCTTGGGATATCTGGCAGCGCTGGTTTGTGCCCTCATCGTTGCATTTATCATGAACTGATAAGCAGAAATGCAAGGGATTCACCCCGCAACGATCAAACTGTTTTGCCAAAGAAGTGCCGTGCATACCTGGGGTGCATATCCTTTAGGCGCATAAGGGTCAGAAAGTCGGCAGTATTGAAATCGGGATCCCATGCTGGGGCACCGCAGATTTTTGCACCAAGCCGCAGATACCCCTTGACCAACGGTGGGGGTTCAACACTCAACTGTTGATTCAGGCTATCGATCGGCAGGGGGAGGCGTGGAAATGCGCGGTATTCAACGGATGCCAGGTGCGATTGAGTGAATTGATTGTACAAACTTGCTGCGTAGTGGCCACCATCAGCGATTGATACGCTGGCACAACCCACCATCGTCTCGTATCCCCCTTGAATCATATAGCGTCCGAGACCTCCCCAGAGCGCCATAATAACGCTGCCGGTTCGATAGTCCTGGTGAACGCATGAGCGCCCCAGTTCGATCATCTTAGGGCGGAGGTGCGCCAGCCTTGTGAGATCAAACTCGGTTTCTGAATAGAGGCTACCCAGTTTTACCGCTTTGTGGGGCGTTAAAACTCGGTAGGTGCCAACGACACGCAATGTTTCTTCATCCCGGACGATCAAATGATCACACCAGCTATCAAAGAGATCCTGGTCAAGACCCGTCTTTCCCTTGGGTAACATGGCGCCCATTTCTTCTACAAATACTTTGTAGCGGAGTCGTTGTGCTTCTTCGACTTCGTCCTGATGGCGCGCCCAGGAGATGATCAATGAGGGGTGGGTTGTACGGGTTGACGGCGATTGAACTTCGCTTGGCGCATGATGAACTGGGATTTCCTCGAGTCCAAGGTTCTTTTCACTCATGATGATCCTCTGTCATTGTTGTCTTAAAACCAGCCCAACTTTAGAGGCCATAGATGACGAAACAATGATGAATCAATGACAAGAAGATGAATGATCAGCTTTTGCTGATTAGGTCAGGGGGCAACACAAGGCGGAGAACTGTTTGTGGCTTTTCCTGGGTTTCCTGCTGACGAATGCGATGGCTTAGCCACCAGATGGCTGATTTCTTGACTGACCAGTCTTGTTCCTGGCCTGAGAGCAATAAACTGGCGACGCGGCCGATCCAGGGCTGGTGGCCAATGACCAGTACATCACGCCCCTGAGGCCAGTCAATCGCGGCGAGCACATGGCTGGCATCGGCGAGAGGATTGAGGTCCTCGATAATCTCGTATTTTTCAGCGAAGGCTCGTGCCGTCTGGGTGGCTCTTAGCGCAGGGCTGCAAATAACCCGTAGTTTGCGTTTAATGTTTTTTTTGAGCCATTCAGCACTTGCAATCGCCTGTTGCTGTCCTCGGTCCGTGAGGTTACGGTCAAGATCACGTTTACTACCGGGAGTGACGGGGATGCCAAGATCGATAGCTTCAGCGTGGCGCCAGAGAAATAAGTTCATGTTGTTAAGGTACTAAAGCAGATGGGTGACCAACAAGGCACACCATGTTATGCCACAGAGCAGGAGGGCAAGAAATACGGCTGCGCTGCCATAGTCCTTGGCTCTCTTAGACAGGCTGTGATTCTGAAATGATATACGGTCAACTGTCGCTTCGATACCTGAATTCAGAAGCTCCATCATCAGGACAAGAGCAATTGACCCAAGTAATAGAATGCGTTCTACAAGATCAAAATCAACGATAAACGCCCAGGGAATCATCAGTGCCGCAAGAAGTAGCTCCTGGCGAAAAGCACTTTCCTCAGAGATGGCAAAACGGAAGCCATCCATGGAGTAGCTTGCCGCCATGGTAATGCGCCTGAAACCCCGATGAACCTTATGCGGGTTATGGCGCGGATCGTAATCTTGCTCAGGCTGTTGCATCACAGTTATGCCATGGTAGAACGTGGATGAATTTCAGCGAGAAACTGTTGGGTTGCTGCGTTCCAACTATATCTCTGAGCATGTGCCAATGCATCATCACGATTGAGGGTCAGCGCGTTTAGACAGGCTTGTCGGAGGTCCTCGTGAAGAGCGCCGCCCTTAGAGTCTCCGATAACATCAAGCGGACCCGTTACTGGATAGGCAGCAACAGGTAGCCCGCAAGCCATGGCTTCAAGAAGAACCAGGCCGAATGTATCGGTTTTGCTGGGGAAGACAAATACATCCGCCGATGAATAGACTTCAGCAAGCTCATCTTGTGATAGGACACCCATAAAATTGGTATTAGGATACTTGGCACGCAAGCCAGCAAGGGCAGGCCCTTCGCCTACCACCCACTTGGAACCGGGAAGATCCAGATCAAGAAAAGCTTCAATATTCTTTTCGACAGCAACGCGACCTACGTACAGAAAGATCGGGGGCCTGGTCCCTAAGCGACGCATATTTCTTGGGCAAAATATATCAAGTTCAACACCACGACCCCAGATGACCACATTGCTAAAGCCATATCGTTCAAGGTCGGATTTCACCACCAAGGTCGGTGCCATAACGGCTTTCGCCTTGCCATGAAACCAGCGAAGATATCGATATGTCCAGCTTAAAGGGACTCTAAACCGGGCATGAACATACTCGGGAAACCGGGTGTGGTAGGCCGTCGTATAAGGGAAGCTATTCTTGATCGCCCACCGTCTCGCGGCAAGACCCAGAGGCCCTTCCGTCGCGATATGTAGCGCATCCGGTTGAAAGTCTGAAATACGAGCCTGTGCGCGTCTGGTGGCGCCTAAGGATAGACGAATATCAGGATAGGTCGGGCAGGGAAGCGTTTTGAACTCGAGGGGCGAAAGGATGTCGACCGTATGACCCATCGATTCCAGCTCTCGACGTGTCGATTTGATGGTTCTGAGAACTCCGTTGACCTGGGGCTCCCAGGCGTCTGTCACAATCATAATGCGCATATTCAAAACTCCCGGTTTTCAGGAATTTGCGCTGGTCATTGCTTCAGCAAATTCCTTGTGCAGACCGACTAGATTAAGCGGGGCTTCAATGCGCCTATTCCAGTGGATGATCTGTAGGTTGCCTTCAAAGTCTTCGGCCAGAGCAGTCAAGCTTTCGACCCAGTCGCCATCGTTACAGTAAAGCATGCCGTTAATATCACGGATTTCGGCTTTGTGAATATGACCGCATACGACCCCGTCGCAGTTTCGGCGGCGGGCTTCTTCGGTCATGACATGTTCGAAAGCGGAAATAAAATTGACGGCATTCTTGACCTGGTGCTTAAGATACTGTGACAGTGACCAGTAGGGAAAGCCAAGCTTGACGCGGATAGCATTAAACCAGCGGTTAATATAGAGGATGGCGCTGTAGGCGCCATCACCAATGTAAGCCAGCCAGCGCGCATGCTGCATGACGCCATCGAAGAGGTCGCCGTGTGTGATCCAGAGACGCTTACCATTGGCCAGGGTGTGGATGGCATCTTCCCGAACCTCAATTTCTCCGAAGTCCAGGCCAATAAACTGGCGGACACTCTCATCGTGATTTCCGGGTATAAAAATGACACGCGTACCTTTGCGGCCCTTGCGAAGAATTTTTTGTACTACGTCATTGTGGGTCTGGGGCCAGTACCATCCCTTTTTCAGATGCCATCCGTCCAGAATGTCTCCGACCAGGTAGAGGGTTTCCGATTCATGTGTCCGGAGAAAGTCTAGGAGGTAGCTGGCCTGACAACCTCGAGTGCCCAGGTGCACATCGGAGATCCAGAGTGTTCGGTAGTTAGTCGTTTGGTCGTCAGTCACGATGCGCCTATTTAAGCAGCGCGAGATGACACGACAATTAAGAAACTATGACAGAAAAATTAAACAACACGGCGTGCCTTAAGGCCGAGATATACCCCCAACCCTGCACAAAGCATGATCAGCATGACGAGCCAGAAAGATTGCTGAAGCCCCGGAAGGTCTTCCATGTTCATACCCATGATCCCCGTGACCAGGGTCATTGGTAAGAATATGACCGTCATTACAGAGAGGATTTGTAGGTTTTTGGTGTTAAATTCAGCCACATGAGCAGAGAGTTCATCCTGCAATACCTTCGCACGTTCGTGAAGGTTGTTGACTTCATCGACCAGAAAGGCAAGAAGGTCGATTTGTTCACGAAGCTTGTCCGAGTCATCTTCAGTGAACCAGGTCGGTCGGCGGCGAATAAGTCGGCGGAGTGCTGTCAATTCAGGGGCATAGTGACGACGTAATCGGCTGCAGGTGATGCGCAATCGGCCCAGGGTCTCATGCTCGGGCAAGCGATCACCGGTCAGGAGATTTTCTTCAAGCGTATCCATCTCATCGGAAAGCTGATCGATTCGGCGTCGAAGGTGATTCGCTCGTTCTTCTATCAGTTCGTGATAGAGCGAAACAATATTGGTGGGATTGATGCGATGCTGGCGTAAGAGGTGACGCAGGGTGTCCGTTGTAAGTAAAGGATGTGCGCGTAGCGAAAGCATTAAACGCGGCGTCATGATTGCCCAAAGTGTCCCCGTTTCATCATCATCTTCGTCCTTAAGGAGACCGATTCGGTAGTCATTCATGACCATCATCAGGCCATCACCAAATTCTTCGATGGTTTCCATCCGACTCCGGTTGACCTCGTCAAGAATGGCCTCCTTCAGGGGCTCGGGTAGATGAGGTGTCTGGCGTATCCATCGCTGTACGCGTGCATTTGATAAGTTGAGATGAAGCCAGAGAGATTTTTCCTGATCTGTCAGAAGATGCTCAATATCTTTCGGCGCGACTTCTCCCGAAGACTCGGCAGAAATTTCCCAGGCGAAAACAACCCCATCCTCCGGGATCTGCAATGGGTCTATGAGCGCGTTGAGTGGGATAAAGGCCATGCTGATTAACCTCGGGCGAAAACGAAACTGTATGAAGCTTTTGTTGCACAAATATTACTTAGCATTTGGTCCCGATTTGTCATCATTTTTCAGTGCGGTGCATGCAATAATTGGCGCCGTTTGAATGTCCCTAAGGAGATGCACATGGCTACGACAACTACTGTCAAATCTACTGCAACAACCGCTCGTAAAACAACAGCCGTTCGACCCGCTCGTAAAGCACCCAGCAAGACCGTAGTGGTCAAAGCGGCAGTTAAAAGTGTTGTCAAACCCGGAGCTAAGCGGCCTCCTGTCAAAGCTGCAGTCAAACGTCCGGTTTCCCAAAAGACCGTTGGTGTGTCGACTAAGGCTGTCCAGCCTGTAAAACTAGCCCCGGCCAAGAAAGTCAAACTAGTCCGTGATAGTTTCTCGTTCCCGGAACACGAGCACGCGTTGCTGGCGGATATGAAAAAGCGTGCACTGAAACTGGGTAAGGATTTCAAGAAATCTGAAATCCTTCGTGCGGGCATTTCGCATCTTGCTGGCCTGGCCGACAGTGCATTACTGACTTTGCTGTCGAAGGTCGAGCGTGTCAAAACCGGCCGCCCGGCAAAAAAAGGCAAGAAAAAATAATGCAATCCCGGATCATTCAGGGCAGGCATGAACGTCAGCTAGCGTCTGGTTAGTCCTGATGGTTGGAAAGTGTAAGAGGAATTTCCGGTCGATGAGTCATGAATGCGTGAGTGTCATCGAATCGCAACATGAATCTGCTGAACTAGGCGTAACCGGAGGAAAACATCATGGAAGACCTCAGCATTAAAGATGTACTACAGGCGTTAGAAGCGATTCTGAAAGACAAACCGAAGTACGATAAGTTGCCTGGTGGCTCAGGCTATCGAAATGGCTATGAAGATGGCTATAAGCAGGCCGTTAGCCGTTTTAAAGTTTATCGGGATCAGGTGCTCAAGAAAGAAAAGAAGTAGACCTGTCTGTTTCGGAACATGAAAAGCCTTCCTTCGGGAAGGCTTTTTGTTGCATTGCGAAAGTTGTCACAATACGGTAACTTTCACCTCATACACTCCCTCCTACATTGTATTTATTCGCTGGCGTTGGGTCGGCACTTTTTGGGAGTTTGATATGAATGCTTCAATCAGCAAGATTCTGAAAGGGCTGCTGGTTTCAGCCGGCCTGATCGCTGGTGTGGCCAATGCCGCCCAGATTACCGGCGCGGGTGCTACTTTCCCGGCCCCGATGTACGCGAAGTGGGCCGAAGCCTATAAAGGTCAGACAGGTACTGCGCTGAACTATCAGGCTATCGGCTCCGGTGGTGGTGTCAAGCAGATCCTTGCCAAAACCGTTGATTTTGGTGCCAGTGATGACCCCACCGCTGCGGATGTTCTGGAAAAAAATGGCCTGGCTCAGTTTCCGGCCATTATCGGTGGCGTTGTCCCGGTTATTAACCTGCAAGGTGTTGCCCCGGGTCAGCTGAAACTGAATAACGATGTGCTGTCGGACATCTTCCGTGCCAAGATCACCAAGTGGAATGATGCGGCGATTGCATCGGTAAACCCTGGCATTAAGCTGCCGGACACCGCAATCACGCTTGTTTACCGCTCGGATTCGTCTGGCACCACCGCCGTCTTTACTGACTTCCTGGCTCAAGTTTCCCCCCCGTTCAAGGGCGTGGTCGGCGCTGGCAAGACAGTGAACTGGCCGGCCGGTGTGGGTGGTAAGGGTAATGCGGGTGTTGCCGCTAACGTCACCAAGATCGACGGTGCCATCGGGTATGTCGAATTTGCTTACGCTAAACAGAACAAAATGACCCATGTATCCCTGATTAACCGTGATGGTAAGGCTGTTCAGCCGAATGAAGCCAGCTTTAATGCGGCAGCCTCGAAGGCTAACTGGACGGGTACCCCGAACTTTGCCGTTAACCTGAACAACCAGCCGGGTGCAGGCTCGTGGCCGATTACGTCAGCCTCTTTTATCCTGATGTACAAGAAGGCTGATAAGCCGGAACAGAGTGCAGAAGCCCTGAAGTTCTTCCACTGGGCGCTGACCAAGGGCCAGAAGATGGCGAACGATCTCGACTATGTGCCTCTGCCCGATAACGCTGTCAAGGCCATTGTAAAGAGCTGGTCGGACATCAAGAGTGCTGATGGTAAGCCGGTCTTTGTTGCTAAGTAATACCTAATACATTGCATTCGCAGTAAGCAAAACAGGGTCCCGGTCTCATGAGTGGGGTCGGGATCTTGTAACGATAATTGGTGTGCAGGGAGTGATCGAGTGATCGAATCGAATGAAACTGTAGCTCAGGCAATGCAGCGGCAGGCGGCGAAGTCTGCCACCTTTCTTAAGCAGGACCGTCTGTTTGCAGGCATTACGTTTGGTTTTGCTGCACTCGTACTGCTGACCCTGTTTGGAATTCTGGTCTCCTTGGTGGTGCAAGCATGGCCGGCCTTCAATGAATTTGGCCTCAGCTTTTTTTACAGCACGACCTGGAGTCCTACCGATGACAATTTTGGTGCTGGTATTGCCATTTGGGGTACGGTCATTACTTCTTTGATTGCCCTTCTGGTTGGTGTGCCAATCAGTTTTGGGATTGCCATGTTTTTGACGGAGTCCTGCCCGGTATGGCTTCGCCGACCACTCGGGACAGCCATTGAGCTGCTGGCAGGTGTCCCATCCATTATTTATGGTTTCTGGGGGCTCTTTATTTTTGCACCAATCGTCCAGGACTACATTCAACCCTGGATGATCAGTTGGTTAGGCGATCCGTTCTTTGCGGGCCCGCCGCTGGGCCTAGGCATTTTTACAGCGGGTCTGGTATTGGCGCTGATGGTTATCCCGTTCATTGCATCAGTGATGCGTGACGTTTTTGAAACCGTGCCTAGCGTTCTGAAAGAATCGGCCTATGGCATCGGTTGCACACGCTGGGAAGTGGTTAAGAATATTGTGCTGCCTTATACCCGTGTAGGCGTCATCGGCGGGATCATGCTGGGCTTAGGCCGCGCGCTGGGCGAAACGATGGCCGTCACTTTCGTGATTGGGAACGCCAACCGATTTTCGATGAACCTGTTTGCGCCGGGTAATTCGATTGCCTCGACGCTGGCCAATGAGTTTGCGGAAGCGGATCCGACCATGCATATTCCGGCGCTCTTTGGACTTGGCTTGATCCTCTTCATTATCACTTTTGTCGTGCTTTCCATCTCTGAATGGCTGATCAAGCAGGGTGAGAAAAAGGCAGGAGGTAAATAATGGATGCACGTTATCAAAAGCGGAAGCTGATCAATGGCCTCAGCACAGTGCTTTCCGGTGTAGCGGTAGCGATTGGTCTTATGGGCCTCATCTGGATTCTGGCTACCCTGTTTATCAAAGGAATCCCGGCTATGAACTGGGCGTTCTTTACAGAAAGCACGCCAGCGCCTGGCTCTGAAGGCGGCGGCATGGCTAACGCGATTGTGGGCAGCATCCTGATCGTTGGCCTGACGACCATTGTTTCGACGCCTGTGGGAATTCTGGCAGGAATCTATCTGGCAGAATTTGGAGACCGCTCGCGGATCGCTGCCGTGACAAGATTTGTTACGGACATCATGTTGTCAGCACCGTCTATCGTGATCGGGCTCTTTGTCTATGCGCTGTTTGTTGCAACGACCAAGCATTTCTCGGGCTGGTCTGGGTCAATTGCCCTTTCATTGATCGCAGTGCCTGTTGTGGTTAGAACAACTGAAAACATGCTGAAGCTGGTACCGGGTAGTTTGCGTGAAGCGGCATTTGCGCTGGGCATGCCCCGCTTGCGGGTGAGCCTGGATGTCTGTTTGCGTGCTGTTAAGGGTGGTGTCACCACCGGGATCCTGCTTGCGATTGCTCGGATTACGGGTGAGACGGCACCACTCTTGTTCACCGCACTCAATAACCAGTTCTTCAGCTGGAATATTGATCAACCGATGGCCAACTTGCCTGTCACCATTTTCAACTTTGCGATGAGCCCTTACGAAAACTGGCAAGAGCTTGCCTGGGGCGCATCGGCTTTAATTGCGATCCTTGTGCTCATGTTGAATATCGTGGCGCGCGTTGCATTCCGTGAAAAAACTCAATCCTAAGAGGTCGTAGACATGTCTGAATTTCTCTCTGATCAAGGGCACAGCGTTGCGCTGAAGGTTCGTGACCTGGATTTCTACTATGGCAGTTTCAAAGGGTTGAAGTCCGTCTCGATGGATATTGCCGAGAAAAAAGTAACGGCCTTTATTGGCCCATCGGGTTGTGGTAAATCGACGCTGCTACGAACTTTTAACCGTATGTACGACTTATACCCCGGTCAGCGTGCCGAAGGCCAGATCATTTTCCACGGCCAGAATACCCTAGATAAGGGTGTTGACCTCAATCTACTTCGCGCCCGGATCGGTATGGTTTTCCAGAAACCAACCCCTTTCCCGATGTCGATCTATGACAATATCGCCTTTGGTGTCCGCCTGTATGAGGATTTGTCTAAGGCCGAGATGGATAACCGTGTGCAGTGGGCGCTGGAACAGGCAGCCCTTTGGACTGAAGTGAAAGACAAGTTGCATCAGAGCGGTCTGTCTTTGTCCGGTGGCCAGCAACAGCGTCTCTGTATTGCACGAGGCGTCGCGGTCAAGCCCGACATCCTGCTTCTTGACGAGCCAACCTCCGCTCTGGATCCGATCTCGACAGCTAAGATTGAGGAACTGGTCTTTGAGCTCAAAAACTCTTACACCATCGCCATTGTGACGCACAACATGCAACAGGCTGCGCGTGTTTCGGATTACACGGCCTATATGTACCTGGGTGAGTTAATGGAATTTGGTGTAACCGATGAGTTGTTTGTTAAGCCGAAGCGGAAAGAAACTGAAGACTACATCACCGGGCGTTTCGGGTAATTGACAACTTGACACCCCCAAAGGTGTCTAAAACACACAGGCACCTCCGAGGAGGTGCCTTCTTTCTAGTGGTTTAGAGAAGAGTCAGAAATCCGGGAAGCAGGAAAGCAAGCAGAGAACGTACTGCCAACCCCGGGGGTGCTCTCTATAAGAAGCTGGCCTTGATGGCGTGAAAGCGCATGCTTAACGATCGCCAATCCTAACCCTGTGCCGCCGGTTTCTTTAGAGCGGCCCGGATCAACGCGATAGAAGCGTTCCGTCAGGCGGGGGATATGGCTTTGCTGGATGCCAATACCGGTATCCTTAACCCGAATACAGCCTCCGGTTGTTGAATTTTCCCAACGGATATTTATTTTTCCGCCGGCAGTCGTATAGTTAACGGCATTATTAATTAGGTTCTCCAGAATGCTGCGGAGTGCAGAAGTCGAAGCGCGAATGGAAATGTCAGCGGGGATTTCCAGCGTGATTTCATGTTTACCCTCGGACAGGTTCCTGGCGCTCTCAGCGATTTCTTGTGCAATAGCGTATAGGTTGACCTCCGATTCGTCAGCAAGGATGCCTGTCACTTCAAGAGAGGAAAGTGTTAACAGATCCTGGACAAGCCGGTTTATCTGTAGTGCCTGAGCATGTGCCAGATCAAGGAACCTCTGACGCTTTTCTTCGCTTAATGTCAGATGATGGGTTTGTAGAGTTTCAATAAATCCACTGATCACCGTGAGCGGTGTTTTAAGTTCATGAGAGACGTTGGCGACAAAATCCCGACGAATTGTCTCCAGTTTCTCTAACTGGGTTAGGTCACGTATCGTCATGAGAGAACGATCGTAGCCGTAATCAATCATGTTGATCATGTAGCAGGCATCGGCTTTTCGCGTTGGATGATATGTCAGCGCTTCAGTAAAGTCCCCGGTGTTGAGGTAGGCGATAAATTCAGGCTCCCGCACCATATGTTCTATGGGCTTACCGACATCTTTGTTCGGGGAAAGCGACATCAAAGACTCGGCAAGATGGTTCATCCAGAGGATACGGCGCTGAGTATCCATGAAGATCACACCATTGGGCAGAGCTTCCATGGCGCTACGAAATTGCTCCAGCGCGGCGGCCAGTTCACTTTTCTCTCGCATACGGATTTTGACCCGGCTATTCATGCGTGAGACAAACTCACCCCAGATGCCGTCAGCGTCGGGTAAAGGATCGTCAAGGGGGCCGGAAATCCATTCAAGCATCCGGCTCAGGTAACGACGATGAACGAATAGCCGGTAAGCAAGAATCAGCACTGCTGCAAGGAGCAACGCTTCGAGAAATGACATGGTAACCTCCTGACCCAACATGCTACCACCGGATCAGAGCATGGCTAATTTATTCAGCGTGCGTTGAAAAACGATATCCGCTACCGCGAACTGTCTGAATCAGTGTGTCATGACCAGTCGATTCAAGCGCTGAGCGTAAACGACGGATGTGAACGTCTACCGTCCGCTCTTCCACGAAAACATGATCGCCCCACACTTTGTCGAGCAACTGGGAACGGCTATGAACGCGCTCCGGGTGAGTCATGAAGAAGTGCAGCAGACGAAACTCGGTTGGACCAATATTGACGGCATAGCCACCTGCCGTAATCCGATGGGTCACCGGGTCCAGCACCAGCCCATTGACGTCTACTTTGTCTTCGGTCAGCTGAGGTTTGCGACGACGCAAGACAGCCTTGATACGAGCAACGAGTTCGCGCGGAGAAAATGGCTTAACCATATAGTCATCTGCGCCGATTTCGAGCCCAGTAATCCGATCCTGCTCATCGGTTCGCGCTGTCAGCATGATGATGGGTATATCGCGGGTGCGCTCAGCAGCCCGGATACGCTGAGCAAACTGTGGGCCGGATTTGCCGGGGAGCATCCAGTCCAGCAGGATCAGGTCGGGTAGTGTGTGCGTAATGATACCTTCGGCTTCTTCAGCCGAGGCTGCTTCCATGACGCGATGTGCCGTTGCTTCGAGATTGATGTTGAGCAATTCCCGAATTGCAGGATCATCCTCAACGATCAGTATGGTAGCGGCCATAGACTTTGGTTATTCGCTCTTGGCGATATCTGCCGCCAATTGTGTCCGGATGTCATTCACACTGCTGTGACGAACATTAAGACCCGAGGCAATGTAAATCACGTTCTCAGCAATGGCGCGTGCGTGGTCAGCAACACGCTCAATCGCTTTGGCCATCGCCATAATTTCCAGGGCCTGAGATATGGTTCGAGGGTCTTCCATCATGAAGGTAATTAGCTGACGGGTGATGCTGCGGTATTCGGAATCGACCAGGTCGTCAGCCTGCAAAACATCAGTTGCGGCCATGCTATCGGCGCGGGCAAAGGCATCCAGTGCCCGACGCAGCATATCTAGTGCATCTTCAGACATGTGGCGAAGCTCGACAGTCGGCGTGAAGAGTGGGTGTTTCTCGTGCAATGTGCGGGCAGTGCGTGCAATCTTAAGCGCCTTGTTTCCGGCTTTTTCCAGTTCAAGCCCCGTCTTCTGAACACCAATGACGACGCGTAAATCAATGGCGGTAGGTTGCCGCTTGGCGATCAGCTGGTTACACATCAGATCTAGTTGTAGCTCTGCTTCATCTAGGCGAAGGTCGCCTTGCTCAACTGAGGAAAGCAGATTGATGTCCGCACCATATAGCCCTTGCATGGCAATTCGCATCTGCTGTTCGACGATGCCGCCCATCAGAAGCACACGCGATTTCAGGTCGTCCAGTTCCAGATCAAATTGCTTGATAGTGTGTTCAGCCATGGCGTTGCGGCTCCGGTTATTAAAACTTAATTGACGTGAGTATTGCACTCAAATGTGACAGAGATATTTCAAATGCGAGAATCGTTGTTTCTGTAAACAATATCAAGTTCGACTAGGAACCCGTATACCCGTATTCAACCGGTACCCGGGTATAAAAGACCTTGAGCCCGGTCTCATGGATCATTGCAAAGAGCTGGGCGCACTCCTGGTCACTGACAACCATGACCACGAGGAGGGGCTGTTCCGCCTGCTCGAAAAAGCGGGTGGCATGCAGCCGCCCATCACTGCCAAAGCTCTCGTCCCCATATATAACGGTAGCACCACGGATGCCGATCATCTGGGCCTTGTCGACTAGCCACTCGCTGACCGTTTGATCCTGATGTTTGCGGTTCTGCAGGGTGTAGAAGTTGAGCTGATAGCCTTGCATCTTGGAGTCCTCAGGCTTTGCGGATAATTTCCCAGGTGAATAACCCGGCGATGGTGGCAACGAGCGAGCTGCTAATATGGACGGCAACAGTTGTTGCTGCCCAGCCAATTCGGCCGGCCTGCAGCAGGGTGACGACTTCGGCGGAGAACGTGGAAAAAGTGGTCAGGCTGCCGCAAAATCCGGTAATCACCAACAGCCGCCATTCGGGCGAGATGTCGCTGGCATGAGCAAAATAGGCAATGGCCAGCCCGATGATGTACCCCCCCAGAATATTGGCGACCAGGGTACCAGGTGGCAGGGTCGGAAAGTGCTCGTTTAGCCATAGCCCGAGTTGCCAACGCATCAGGGCGCCCACCGATGCGCCGAGGCTAATGGCAAAAACGGCGTTCAACATGGGATGGTGATAGTCGGGAGCGGGTGCATCACTGAATCATAAGGCAGGGCGTGGGGTGTGCCAACCACTTTTTTCCTCTGGCTTTTGCTACTATGCCAGCGTCACCCAAAAACTGCTGGATTTCCTATGTTAGAAGCAATGCGCTTGTACCTGTTTGAAAACCAGTTGCTGCCTATCCTGTTGGTGCTGATGTTTGGCGGTGCCGTATTGGGTGGGCGTGCATGGGGCCTCTATCTGAAGCGTCGCGTTTCTGGCGGAAAGATTCGGCCAGATGAAATCAGCGTTTCAGCGATTTTCGGGCTGATATCGTTGTTAGTGACGTTCACGTTTTTCGGTGCCTATGACCGCTATGACCAACGCCGAACCTATCTGGTCGATGAGTACAACACCATTTCTACGGCCTATCAGTCGATTGATCTGCTGCCCGTGGCGCGGCAACCTCAGCTTCGCGAGGATTTTAGGGATTTGATGGATCGGCGTATGTCGCTCTATAAGAAAATTGATGACAAGAAGGTGTTTTCCCAGCGGCATAAAGATTTTGAAGATGCCCTGGCTCGTGTCTGGAAGGATGCCGTGGCAGCCGTGGAAGCGACGCCTTATCCAAAAAACCTGGTCGCGGCCCAATTGCTCACAGCGATAAGCAACATGAATGACGCTTTGGAGAAGCGCCGAATGGCCCTCAAGCAGCATCCACCGCCCGTAATCTACACCCTATTGCTGGTGATGCTGATTATTGGCGCTTTTATTGCTGGCTACAATCAGGCAACGACCGATTCGCATGACTGGACTCTGGTCCCAGTCTATGTTTTCCTCAGCGTCGCAATTTTCTATATCACGGTTAACCTAGAGCACCCGCTTTTAGGTTTAATTACGCTGGATGACTACCTGGTTGAGATCCAGGATCTACGCCAGACAATGTAGTTCTAGCGGGTTTGCCCCCGGAAAGTAAATTATGACGTTGACTGATTTCACCGTGCGCTTGATGAATGAACAGGATGCGGAGCAACTGGTGGACCTCGTCCGTAAATGCTACGGCGATGGTTACCCTAACAAGATTCTCTACAGACCCGAAGAGATTGCCGCGGCCATTCGGGATGGCTTGATGCATTCCATTGTGTCAGTGGACCCTAATGACCGGATGATCGGACATTGTGCGCTGACCTTTTCAGCGGTGGGCGCCCCAGTGCCGGAGGCAGGGAAGATGGTGGTCGACCCGGATTGCCGCGGGCAGCACCTGTCTAACCGCCTGGCTGAACATCGTAAGACAGTAGCCGTGGAGAATGACCTCGTGGGATACTGGTCGGAGTGCGTGACCAATCACCCTTTCAGTCAGCACGAAATTATTGATTCGGGTGGGGTAGAAACAGGCGCATTCATTGCCAAGGATGCGCCCACCTGGCATATGGCGGGGGTGAACAATGTCACGGACGTTCGGCTATCGCTGATGACCTATTTCATCCCGATCAAAGACGCCCCGCAAAGAACCTTGTACCTGCCCCCCGAGCTATGCCGAATTTGCCCGTGCGCTGGCAGCGGATCTGAAATTGAGCCGCACGATCATGACAACCCCTGAGGGTGGCGATGGTGCGGCCGAAGCGCTCGAAACGATGCTCGTCTATACCGTGAATCCGGGAAACCAGTTTGCACAATTGACGATCAGTAGCATCGGGCAGGATGTGGGTGCCCGGGTTAGTGGGGTCGTAAGCTTGCTTCAGGGTTCGGGCATTGAAGTATTCCATCTTGATTTGCCACTGGAGCAGCCCAACGCCATTCAAGCGATTGGTGCGCTAGAAGCGCTAGGCTTCTTCTGGGCCGCCTGGCTGCCGGAGTATAGTGAATCAGGCGATGTGCTCCGTTTACAGAAAACCGATGCCGCCGTGAACCCGGATGAGATCATTTGCGCGCGGGAAAATGGTGAGCGGGTAAAGGCTCATATTCTGGCTGAGCGGCAGCGGGTGATGAAACTCTAATGAGACATTGCCTCAGGCAAACGCCTCTTTGAGGAAGTCGATAAAGGCTCGAACCCGCGCGGGCGTATATTGGCGCGACACTCGCACCGCGAAGAGCGGCGAGGGCGGCGGGGTAATCTTTCGGAAGATCGGCACCAGCTGATTCTGTTTGATGGCAGCTTCGGCACTAAATGCGGGCAGCATGGTGATGCCCATCCCCTGAATAGCCATAGCGCGGAGCGCCTCGGCATTGTTGGCAGAAAACACATACGAGAGCTCTGACAGCGTTTCGTCTTCGTCAAATAGCCATGACCACTCATCCTTCATGCTGATATTGCTGTAATGCAGGAGTCGGTGGTTTCCAATCTGGCGCGGTAAGGTCGGAGTGCCATACTGCTTCAGATAGTCGGGCGAAGCACAACAGACCTTGCTGATCACGGTAATCGGGGTGGCCACCAGTGAGGAATCGCTCATCTGGCCAATACGCACAGCCACATCAATGCCTTCGGCCTGTAGGTCGGTCATACGATCTTCTAATGCCAGAATGACACGGAGGTCCGGATGGCGCGCCATGAACTTCGGGAGCAGTGGTGCAATCACCTCGTAGCCAAAGCTCATTGGAGTCGCCACGCGGAGCACCCCCTGGATGCTTTCTCGACCCATGCGTACGCGTTCATCGGCCTCATCCAACATCTGGAAGATATGGAGGACGTCCTGATAGAAGACTTTGCCGGTATCGGTCAGGTCAAGCCGCCGCGTGGTGCGCTCAATCAGTCGAGAGCCAAGCGCGGCCTCTAGCGCCGCCATTCGCCGGCTAACGGCGGCCGTGCTGATATCCAGCTGCTCTGCAGCTTTGGCGAAGCTCCCTGTCTCGACCACCGTGATAAAGCTACGCAATTCGGCGAAATCGTATTCTTGCATTTATCGTAACAAATTATTGCGCAGAATCGCATTGATGAATTTATCGTAAAACACCAATATACCCCTCATCAATCCCAATATCTATGCATCACACTACCGCCCCTCGGAGTAGACAATGAAAATTCTGCAAATCAATACAGCCGCCCGTTCTTCTGGTTCCAATTCAACCCGCCTAGCCAATGATGTGACCGCGCGTTTGCTTTCCCGGCACCCTCAGGCGACCTTGCAAGTTCGTGATCTGGCCAAAGATCCCCATCCGGTGCTGGACGAGCCTGCTCTAGGGGCGCTTTTTACGCCGGCAGACCAGCGCTCGCCAGAGCAAGCCGCTCGCGTTGCTCTGGACGATGCGCTGATTGCCCAGGTGCAGTTGGCAGATGTGATTGTTCTGGGGGTGCCGATGTACAACTTCGGTGTTCCCGTGCAACTCAAAAGCTGGATCGATGCCATTGCCCGTGCGGGTGTGACCTTCCGTTACACGGAGAGTGGCCCAGAGGGTCTGCTCAAGGGCAAGAAGGTCTATCTGGCGCTGGCCCGGGGCGGCGTCTACCGTGACACCCCGAATGATTCGCAAGTTCCTTATCTGAAAACAGTGCTCGGATTCCTTGGCATGACGGACGTATCCTGTGTCTATGCCGAAGGCCTGGCTCTAGGGCCCGAGGCCGCAGACAAGGCCTTTGCCGATGCCGATACTCAGCTGAACGCACTATTTGACTAAGAGGAGGTTGCCGATATGACGAAGCAACTTGATCGGGTGGTTGAGAAGCTTGTGCAGGGGGTGCAAACCTCTGATGGGGCAGGGGTACGCCTGACCCGTGTGCTGACTCAGAACCTGCAGAAGCGGCTGGACCCTTTTCTGATGCTGGATGCGTTTCGCAACGATAACCCTGATGACTATATCGGTGGATTTCCTGATCATCCGCATCGGGGATTCGAAACAGTCACCTATATGCTCGCCGGCAGAATGCGTCATCATGACAGTGCGGGCAATGAAGGGATGCTAGGGCCCATGGGTGCCCAGTGGATGACGGCGGGCAGCGGATTGATTCACTCCGAATTGCCGGAGCAGGAAGAAGGCCTGATGGAAGGCTTTCAGCTCTGGGTCAATCTACCAGCCAGAAACAAGATGATTGCGCCTTACTACCAGGACATCCCGGCAAAGGCCATTCCCGAGTTCACGACGGATGCGGGTGTGCGTGTTCGGGTCATTGCAGGGGTCAGTCATGGTGTCGTGGGTGCCGTCGAGCGCCCGGATACCGAGCCCCTTTATCTGGATATCCACTTACCCGCGGGCAGCAGTTTTAGCCAGCCGGTTGATCCCGGGTTTAATGCGTTCACCTACACCTACCGGGGAGAAGTGATGATTGGTCAGACCACGGTCTCCGACCGACACATGGCGATCCTGGCCAATGACGGTGGTGATGCGGTTCACATAGAGGCGCGCGAAGCGGCCCGGATGATTCTGGTAGCCGGTAAACCGCTTAATGAGCCCATCGTTCAATATGGCCCATTCGTGATGAACACTCAGGAAGAAATCCAGCAGACCCTGCAGGACTACAAAGCAGGGCACTTCCAGCGGGCTGCGGTGACATCAGTTCAGAGCTGACGTTCGTACCACCCCTTGGACCGATTAACGATACGAACCACCAGCAACATGACCGGCACCTCAATGAGAACGCCGACCACCGTAGCCAGCGCAGCGCCGGACTCGAAGCCGAATAGGCTGATCGCGGCTGCGACAGCCAGTTCAAAGAAGTTCGAGGCGCCAATGAGTGCCGACGGGCAGGCCACACTGTGCTTCTCACCGGCAGCACGGTTCAGCCAATAGGCAAGCGCCGAGTTGAAGAAGACCTGAATCAGAATAGGCACAGCAATCAGGGCGATAACCAGCGGCTGCTCAATAATAGCTTTGCCTTGGAAAGCGAACAGCAGAACTAGCGTCAGGAGCAGCGCCGAAATCGACCATGGACCAATTTTTTCCATGGTGGCATCAAAATGCGCTTGCCCTTTTGCTAGGAGCGACTTGCGCCACAACTGCGCCAGAATGACCGGGATGACGATGTAAAGAACGACGGAGGTCAGCAGGGTATCCCAAGGTACCGTTATGGCTGAAATGCCAAGCAGAAACGCCACTAGCGGCGCAAAAGCAAAGACCATGATGGTGTCATTCAGAGCAACTTGCGACAGCGTAAAGAGGGGGTCGCCATTTGTTAGGCGACTCCAGACGAAGACCATGGCCGTGCATGGGGCAGCAGCCAGTAGGATCAGACCGGCAATGTAGCTGTCGATCTGGTCGGCAGGTAGATACGGGGCAAAGAGACCGCGAATAAAAAACCAGCCCAGAAAGGCCATCGAAAATGGCTTGACCAGCCAATTGACGAAGAGCGTGACACCAATTCCCTTCACGTGCTGCCTGACTTCATGGAGGGCACCGAAATCCACCTTGACCAGCATCGGAATAATCATCACCCAGATGAGCAGGCCCACCGGAAGATTCACCTGGGCAAACTCTAGGCGGCCAATGGCCTGGAATAAGTCGGGAAGCAGTTGCCCGAGAAGAACGCCGGCTACGATACAGAGAAATACCCATAAGGTTAGATAGCGCTCAAAAACGCTCATGGGCGCATTGGCAGCGGCTTTTGCAGTCACTTCACACTGAACGCTCATGTCAGATCCCCAGGGCTTCACGCACGGCCGGGATCAGGCGGGCGCGAATATCATCACGAACCTGAACGAAACTTTCTAACGGCTCACCATGTGGGTCATGGAACGGCAGGTGAATGCGTGGCACCGGCTTCGGAAAAATCGGGCAGGCCTCATTGGCGTTATTACAGACAGTCACAACCAGATCGATTGGCTCATCAATCACAGCATCGATATCCTTCGGATAAAGCCCTTCGGTAGGCAATCCGGCGAGTTTCAGGGCTTCAATGGCACCATCAGCAACCTTGGGCTGTGGTTGGGTGCCAGCGGAAAGCCCTTTTGCGATGCCTGCTAGCTCAGCATTGATAATGGCTTCGGCCATTTGTGAACGACAAGAGTTACCGGTGCAGAGCACGAGCACGTTGAAAATTTTTTCGGGCACAATGACCTCACAAATAGCATTCAGAGTTGCTATTAGATTAAAGCCCTAATTTTCTCGAAACGATATGACAATTTTATGACTATCCAATCGACAATCATTGGGCATTTAGCAGCGCACGCTGGTGGCCGCCCAGGAGAATCCAAGCCCGCTAGTGGCAATTACGGCAAGGTCGTCTTCTTTAAGAAGGTTCTGGCGGTGTGCCTCGGCCATCGTAAAAAAGGCATCGGCAGGACCAATATGCCCCATCTCGACAAGGGAGTTATAGGTCTTGTTCAGGGGGATCCCCAGCCGGATCATCAGTTCATCTCTGAGCGATGCTTTAATCTGATTCATGAGTAGGTAATCAATCTCGTCAACGCGGCGCCCAGATAAACGGCAGGCCCGTTTTATAACGTCGGTATAAGCGTTCAGATACACCCGATTAATCAGGTCGGCGAATTGATGCGCATCCACGCGGGAATAGGTTCGCTGCCAATCACTAAAACCGGGGGTGAATGGCTCCCGTGTCCCACCCGCTTCAATGCGTAATAAAGCCGATAGTTCGCCATCGGTGTGCTCTGAGAAACCCATGAGTCGATAGCGTGGGTGGTTACGACGCAGGACGACAGCTGCGCCGCCATCCCCAAAGTACAGGAGTGGGGCGCAGCCGGGGTCGTTCACAGAGACCAGTCTGGACAACGTGTCGGCGCAGATCACTAGGGCATTCTGGATTGAAGAGTCTCTATCCATCAGGCCCGCGACCGTGGTGCAAGCCAGATTGCCGCCCGCACAGCCGTTCCGCAGTTCAAACGCATAGCTATGTTTGCAGCCGAGTTCCTGTACGGCGGCGCTCGCCGGGCTCCAGAAGCGGTAATCGTAATCGCCGGCGGATACGAAAATGATGAGATCAATGTCGCTAGCGGTGATACCGGCTTCCGCAATGGCCTCTCTAGCCGCGGCGATTCCCATACCGAGCGGGTGCTCATCGGGCGATGCACGATGAATATGCTGGCAGCCGATTCCCTCGGTCAGGCGCTCGACGGGGATGTTGGCCTCACCGGCAATCTGCTCCGCTGATACCCTGTTTGCAGGGACATAGGTACCGAAACCGGCAATGCCGACATGGACGTGTCCTCGGAAGTGGTCGTTCATAGAATTGGGCGATTATGATCGCGAGTCAATATTCCCATCGATTGAAGCATAAATCGTGATGGGGGAGGATGAAGTCTTGAGTCAGATTCGGCACCAACCTCAGATAAGCGCTAATTTGTGAGCGTGCTCACTCGCTCAGATATGTTGTTCTCGTCCACAGGGAAGAAGCCCGGCATGTTGTGGCTGTTAAGTGACGGGTAACTACTGAATGCCATGCTCCACTCAGAAAAACGTCTGTCCTCAATGGACATTCTCGAGATGAGGATGATTTGATTGTGGCGATCATCCTTTCGGAGTGAGTTCCAAAGGCTTTCGACAGAATCTGCAGGGCCACCACTAAAAGTTCTGTAAATCCGCCGTCAACAATGATTGTGTGCTGCCAGTATAGGCAGCAAATTTTCGACCCAAAGAGGTATTAGCTCGATAAGCACGAGTGTTTACTTCCGACCCAAAGCGGTCATCGAACAAGTTAGAGTTAGGCTGATTTGTACGCCTCGGAGAGCTTATCCAAGAAAACGAATAACTTTTCGTTCATATCTGAATAGTCATTTGCTCTCAACGCACCAGGTTGCTGAACAAACTTATGGTGGGCAAGCTTTTCAAGGGAAGGGTCAGAGCTAGCGATGAGCAGCTCAATGACTTCCCTATTGAACTCCATGTGGCATTGAAATCCATAGACTAAGTTACTGTACTCGATAATTTGGCGAGGGCAACCCTCGCTATAAGCGATGATTTTTGCTTCGGGGGTCAACCCAGGCATGTCGTTGTGCCAATGACCAACGTCTAAACTGACACCAAAATGGGAAAACTTATCGTTAGCCAGACCATCCTGCGTGAGGTGGATTGGGAACTTGCCGATTTCCTTTTCAGGGCTATGCTCGAATCTTCCGCCCAGCGCTTCGCCAATTAGCTGTGAACCAAGGCATACCCCGATCACGGCACAACCTGCGGAGACGCTCTTTGAAATGAGTGATTTTTCTGCTGCCGCATCAAAATGGGGGCATTCGTCTAATGTAGTTGCGGGTGATTGTGGCCCACCCATCACGATCAGGAAATCAATCCCATTCGGAGACTCAGGCAATGGCTCTCCTTCATATACGCGGGAATACGTGACACTGTTGCCGCGATTTTTCGCCCACGCCTCGTAAGCGCCGGGTGCTTCAAATGATTCGTGAATAATGAAGTGGATTCGCATGATGGGGCAATCTATTGCTATAACGATGCATTATCGCTCACTCGTCCGCTTTTGGCCGATAGCCGACAAACTGCCGTGACGACTTTGCACATTGCTAGAGGCGGTTCTTCTCATTGTTTGTACTGGGATGGATCGCTAGTAGCTACACCATGGCTACACGACAGCAATAGGCAACAAAAAACCGCCTCAAGGGCGGTTTCTTGTTTTTAGTCTAAACCCTTATGGGGTAAGGCTTCTGTGTTTGGTGGGCCCCCCGAGAGTCGAACTCGGCACCAACGGATTATGAGTCCGCTGCTCTAACCAGGCATGAGCTAGAGGCCCGTATTTAGACCTTAGTTGCTGCTCAGTTATTTGTGTCGACGAAGCTGCGCAGCTTGTCCGACCGCGAGGGGTGGCGCAGTTTGCGCAGGGCTTTAGCTTCGATCTGGCGGATCCGCTCACGGGTAACGTCGAACTGTTTGCCGACTTCTTCCAGCGTGTGGTCCGTGTTCATTTCGATACCGAAGCGCATGCGCAGCACCTTGGCTTCCCTTTGTGTCAGGCTGTCTAGGATGTCCTTGGTCACAGTATGCAGGCTGGCATTCAATGCCGCTTCCAGTGGTGACAGTGTGGCCTGGTCTTCGATGAAGTCGCCCAGATGTGAATCGTCGTCATCACCGATCGGTGTTTCCATCGAGATAGGTTCTTTGGCGATCTTGAGGATCTTGCGGATCTTGTCTTCAGGCATTTCCATCTTGATGGCCAGGGTGGCCGGATCCGGCTCGAAACCGGTTTCCTGCAGGATCTGGCGCGAGATGCGATTCATCTTGTTGATCGTTTCGATCATGTGCACCGGGATGCGGATGGTGCGCGCCTGGTCAGCGATCGAACGGGTAATAGCCTGACGGATCCACCAGGTAGCGTAGGTCGAGAACTTGTAGCCGCGGCGGTATTCGAACTTGTCCACGGCCTTCATCAGGCCAATGTTGCCTTCCTGGATGAGGTCGAGGAACTGCAGGCCGCGGTTGGTGTATTTCTTGGCGATCGAGATGACGAGACGCAGGTTAGCTTCGGTCATTTCTTTCTTGGCTTCGCGGGCGCGGCGTTCACCCTTGGTCATCTGATCATGGATGGCGCGGATTTCGTCGAGGTTGATTCCCAGCGACTCTTCCATGGCAATCAGACGCTTCTGCCACTCATGCACGGCCGGTACGTTGCGTTCGAGAATGCCTTGAACATGCTTCGGTGCAGCGGCGACTTCCTTGGTGATCCAGCGTAGGTTCACAATGTTCGGGCGGAAGACCTTGATGAAGTGCTCACGCGGCATACCGCACTTGTCGACGCAGATTGCCAGCACCTGGCGCTCGGCCTTGCGGATTTCGTCGCGCAGACCGCGGACGTTGTCACATAGGCGTTCGATGGTTCGCGAGTTGAAGCGGATGTTGAGCAGCTCGTCGGTGATCTGCTTGCGGATGCGGGCGTAGGTCGGGTCTGACGTGCCTTTGGCCTTGATCGTCTTGATTTCCTTGCTGTGCAGGGTCTCGATCTTGGCAAAGCGTTCGAGCGCGGCCTCTTTGAGCTTGGCCAGCGAGGCAGCGTTTGCAGCGGCCTTGGCTTCGCCGCTGGCATCTTCTTCCTCGTCGTCGATCTCGTCGTCATCGCCCGCAGCAGCGGCCAGCATGGCTTCTTCGGCTTCAACGTCGACCAGGCCATCGACCAGCTCGTCGATCTTCATTTCATCAACGGCGACCTTCTTGGCCATCTCGATAATATCGGTCACCACGGTCGGGCAGGCACTGATGGCGAGCACCATGTCGCGCAGACCGGCTTCGATCCGTTTGGCGATCTCGATTTCCTTGTGGCGGTCGAGTAGCTCAACCGTCCCCATTTCACGCATGTACATACGCACAGGGTCGGTCGTACGACCAAACTCGGAGTCGACGGTGGCCAGTGCCTGTTCTGCCTGCTCTTCCACGACTTCATCATCGGCGACCGGGGTTGCGGTCATAAGCATATCTTCGGCCGAAGGTGCTTCGTCATAGACATTGATGCCCATGTCGTTCAGTGTGGTCTTCATGGCCTCGACCTGTTCGGCATCCATTACGGAATCCGGCAGATGGTCGTTGATCTCGGCATGCGTCAGGTAGCCGCGTTCCTTGCCCATCTTGATGAGGGCGGTGATGCGGGCTTTGAGCTCTTCCGGAGAAATCTGCTTGACGGCGGTGTTGTCCAGTAGGCGCTTGCCATCCTTGCCCTTGGATTTACCCTTGGCCTTGGTCACCGGTTCGGCAGCGACCGGAGCGGGTGCAACGTTGGCAGTGGCCTTGGCTTCGGGTTTGGCGGGCGCAGCTGGTTTGGCGGCCGGAGCGGAGGCACTGACCTTGGCGGCCGGTTTTTTTGGATCCGATTTTTTCGAGTCCGTCTTCGCGGGCACCTTGGCGGCCGGTTTGGCAGACTTGGCTGGAGCAGCCTTTTTAACCGGGGCTGTGGCTACCGGCTTCTTCGGTGCCGCTTTGGCAACAACTTTGGCGACAGGTTTGGCAGTTTTTACTGGAGCCTTTTTGGCAACAGGCTTGGCGGCAACCTTGGCAACCGGTTTGGCTGCCTTGCTTACCGGCTTGGCCGGTTTAGCGGGGGTTTTCTTGGCGGGTGCTTTGGCGGTGACCGCCGGCTTGCTTGCTTTGGCAACAGGCTTCTTGGCCGGTGTGGCTTTAGCGCTGGCCTTGGCAGCAGGCTTGGCGGTTTTGTTGGCAGAAGTCTTGGGTTTGGTGGCCATAGGAGCATCCGGAGCGTCGGAACGACGCGAGGGTTTATTGGGACGGAGTGTGAGTTTCCAGTTTGACAAAGCGCGCAACCTCGGTGGTCATTGGAAATGCAGTAAACCTTTAATTATACACGAAAATCAGCCCGATTTCTAGGCAAGATCCGTGCCAGATCAGCGCCGGCGCCCGGTTCGACCCAGTTGTTGTAGGCGTTGCAGGAGCTCGGCGTAGCGTGCTTTTTCGTCCGGGAGCAAGGTACCGCGTTGGGCGCTTTGCTGCAGGGCAGCCAATTCGGTATCCAGCTGATCCCGTTCGATTTGGGCGACGATGCCGTCCAGTTCGGCGCTGAGGGCGTCTTTTTCAAGGGGTTCTGACAAAAGACTGGCAAAAATTTCTGCCAGGAGGGGAGCGTCTTCGCTGCCACGGGCCCTTTCAAGGAGCTCTGAGGGCTGCAGATTGGCGGCTAGGTGCGGCAGTAAACGGCGGATGCTGGGGGTCAGCGGGTCTTTGGCGGGTAGCCGTTGCCCCAGATCCGAAGGCAGGTCGGCCACCAGCTCCGGTGACTGAACCAGGGCACGGAGCAGCCGACGCAGCAGCGAGGGTGCCTGGCGGGGTGCGCGGGGCGGCGCGGCGGCAGGGGCCACTGTTTGACGACTGAGTTCGCAGCCGCGTTCCACCTCGGCCGGTTGTAAACCGGTCCTCTCCGCCAGCTGTTTGACGATCTGGAGGCGCAGCATGGGGGTGGGAATCTTCTGCAGGTAGGGTTTGGCCTCGCTGAGTAGCTTGGCGCGCCCTTCGGCGCTGGTCAGGTCGACATGGCTACACAGGGTTTGCAGCATGAATTCGGAGAGCGGGGTGGCTCGGTCGATGGCAGCCTGGAAAGCTTCTTTGCCTAGATCCCGCACGTAGCTATCTGGGTCGTGCTCCGGTGGCAGAAAGGCAAAAGCCAGCACCTTTTGCTCGGCCAGAGCCTCTAGGCTGTTTTCCAGAGCACGCCAGGCGGCTTTTCGGCCGGCGGCATCCCCATCAAAACAGAACACGACGCGGTCGACCATGCGCAGCAATTTGCGGATATGGGTGGTGGTGGTTGCGGTGCCTAAGGTGGCCACGGCGTTACCGATGCCATGCTGAGCCAGGGCAACCACATCCATGTAGCCTTCGACCACAATGACCGTGTCTGTCTGGCGGCAGGCCTCGCGGGCCTGAGGCAGTCCGAAGACTTCGCGCCCCTTTTCAAAGAGGGGCGTCTCGGGCGAGTTCAGGTACTTGGGCTCGCCCTGGTCCAGGATGCGGCCGCCAAAGGCAATGACTTGACCTTTCTGGTCGAGGATGGGGAACATGATGCGGTCCCGAAAGCGATCGTAGCGTCGCTTCTGCTCGTTCTCGATGACGAGGCCGTCCTTAATCAGCGCCAGGAACGGGGCATTGTCATAATCGGGAAAAGCGGTGCGCAGATTCTGCCAACCATCGGGGGCGTAGCCGATACCGAAGCGGGCGGCGACTTCGCCGGTCAGGCCCCGACGCTTGAGGTAATCAATGGCGCGGGGTGATTTTTTGAGTTCGTCGCGATAATACTTGTGGGCCTTGAGCATCACGTCCAGCAGCGAGGGACCTTCTTCCGATGAGGCGACCGGTTTGCGGAAGGCACGGTCATTGTTCTCCTGCGGTACTGTCAGGCCGGTGTGCCGTGCCAGTTCTTCAATGGCGTCCGGGAAACTGAGGCCTTGGTGCTCCATCAGAAAACCGATCGCCGTGCCATGAGCCCCGCAACCGAAGCAGTGATAGAACTGCTTGGCGGGGCTGACGGTAAACGAAGGCGACTTTTCTTTGTGGAACGGGCAGCAGGCAGCGTAATTGGCACCAGCCTTTTTAAGCGGTACGACCCGGTCAATGATCTCGACGATATCGACCCGGGCCAGTAGTTCCTGGATAAAGGATTCCGGGATCATGGTCGTGGCGCCAAGCTATCGAGTTTGCTGTCAGGGCGAAACGTGCTTAGCCCTGAAGGCCGGCCTTGACCAGTTGAGACACCTTGGCGAGGTCGGTCTTGCCTGCGAGCTGCGGCTTGAGAATGCCCATGACCTTGCCCATATCCGCCGGGCCTGCCGCTCCGGTCTGGTCGATGGCAGCCTTGACGGCTGCAGCAACTTCCTCGGCCGATAGCTGGGCCGGGAGGTAAGGGGACAGTACGTCGATCTCAGCGCGTTCGGCTGCCGCCAGGTCTTCGCGACCAGCCTGCTCGTATTGCTGAATACTGTCGCGGCGCTGTTTGATCAACTTGTCGACGACAACGGTCACGCCAGCGTCGTCGAGTGAGATGCGTTCGTCGACTTCGCGTTGCTTGATGGCGGCCAGCAGCAGACGAATGGCGGCCAGACGTTCGCTTTCGCGTGCCTTCATGGCGCTCTTCATATCATCGGTAATGCGGTCTTTGAGGCTGGTCGTCATGTCGGTACTCGTTGATTCGTGGGGGCTAAAAAGGCGAAAGCCGCCGGAGGCCGGCGGCTTTCGTGCATCATCGCCAGGCGGCGATTAGTACATCTTGCGCGGCAGCTGCTGGCTGCGCAGGCGCTTGTGCAGACGCTTAACAGCAGCGGCCAGCTTGCGCTTACGCTCAGCGGTCGGCTTCTCGTAGAACTCACGGGCACGCAGTTCGGTCAGCAGACCGGTTTTTTCGACAGTGCGCTTGAAGCGGCGCATGGCGACTTCGAACGGCTCGTTTTCCTTAACGCGAACGCTGGGCATTCAATCAACTCCAATCGGTTTGAGACTCCCCCGGCAAGACGGCCAGGGCAGGGGTGAAATCTTTAGAATCGACAATTTTACGACAAAATCCGGAAAAATCAAAATATTCCCTGCGTTCCCGTTTCTGCCTGTGGTGCCCTCGCTACAATACAACCCCATGACATCTGTGCAAAACCCCGTGACGACCGCCCGGCCATTCGCCAAACCGCCGCTGGTGCTGGGGGTGGAATCCTCCTGCGATGAAACCGGGGTCGCACTGGTGACACTGGATGGTTCAACCGGAGCTCCCAAGTTGCTGGGGCAGGCGCTACACACCCAGGTCGCCATGCATGCGGCCTACGGCGGGGTCGTGCCGGAGCTGGCGTCACGAGACCACATCCGCCGGGTGGTGCCGCTGCTGCGCCAGGCGCTGGGTGAGGCCGGGGTGACTCTGACCGAGGTCGATGCCATTGCCTATACCGCCGGCCCCGGTCTGGCGGGGGCTTTGCTGGTGGGGAGCGCTTTTGCCGAAGCACTGGCCTTTGCTCTGGATAAGCCGGTGGTGCCCGTGCATCACCTGGAAGGGCATCTATTATCGCCCTTGCTGGCGGCGGCGCCCCCTGCGTTTCCTTTTGTCGCCCTGTTGGTTTCGGGTGGCCACACCCAGCTCATGCGGGTGACCGGTGTTGGGCGTTACGAATTGCTCGGTGAAACCCTGGACGATGCCGCGGGCGAGGCCTTCGATAAGACCGCCAAGCTGCTGGGCCTGGGTTATCCGGGTGGTCCGGCGTTGGCCCAGTTAGCCGATACGGCGGACCCGGCGCTCGTCGCCGAGATCAAATTGCCGCGCCCGATGTTGCACTCGGGCGATCTCGAATTCAGTTTTGCTGGCCTTAAGACGGCGGTGCTGACCAAAGTCAAAGCGGCTGAGGCCGCGGGTGGGTTGAGTGAACCGGCGCGGGCGGCGCTGGCTGCGGCGGTTCAGGCGGCCATTAGCGATGTGTTGGTGGCGAAGTGTGTCCAGGCTCTCAAGCAGACGGGGCACTCGCGGCTGGTGGTTGCAGGGGGCGTGGGCGCCAACCGGCATTTGCGGGCGGCCCTGATCGCCGTCTGTGAGCGGCGCAAGTGGTCTGTGTCTTTCCCCGAGCTGAGTCTGTGTACCGATAACGGCGCCATGATTGCGCTGGCGGGTCTGTTACGTCTGACATCAGGCGTGCAGCCTAAAGCCGCAGGCGGCTTTGCGGTGAAACCCCGCTGGCCGCTGATAGACGCTTAGGGCTTCTTCGCGGCGTTCTTCTTGCTGCCGATTTTGGTTTCCTGGCCGGCCAGTAGCCGGCGCAGGTTGCCGGCATGCTTGATCAACAGCACGATAGCCATGAGGCTGACGGGCACAATCACCGGCGTGGGCAGGTCAAAGAGTATTGTGTAAACGGGTGCCAGTAGCGCTGCGGTAATGGCCGATAGCGATGAGTAGCGCAGCGTCATGGCCATGAATAACCAGGTGGCCAGCGTTGCCAGACCCAGCGGCCAATGCAGGGCGAGGAGCACCCCGGCCGAAGTAGAAACGCCTTTACCCCCTTTAAAACCCAACGTGATTGGGAAGACGTGTCCCAGAAACGCGATTAAGCCGATCCAGCCTAACAGGTCCGCCGGAATACCCATGAGGGCGGCCACACCAATGGCGATGGCGCCCTTGGCCGCATCGCCAAAGAGCGTCAGAAAGGCCGCGAGTTTGTTGCCGGTGCGCAGCACATTGGTGGCGCCCGGATTGCCCGAACCAAAGGAGCGCGGGTCGGCCAGACCGAAGGCTTTGGAGACCACTACGGCAAAGGGGATGCAGCCGATAAGGTAAGCCGCGACCATGGCACCCAGGAGCAGTGGCAGGTTTGTGTCGTTGAGCGGCAGAATCTGGTTGAGCAAATCAGGCGTCATGGCAGTCTCGGCAATCAGTCGGTGCGTCCGTCAGCTACAATGCGGCCGCAGCCTGCGCATTGTAGCGCGCCCGCACCCGAATGAATTTGTGCCATGGACATCATCTTTATTGAAGCGCTTCGTGTTGAAACCCTGATCGGCATCTACCCGCGTGAGCGGATTGTGCCGCAGCCGGTGGTGATCGACCTCAGGATTGGTCACTCGACTGCCACGGCAGGGGCCAGCGATGATATTCATGACACCATTGATTATGCCGAGGTGGTTACCCGCTTGCGCAGTGTGCTGGCTGAAAAACATTTTCTGTTGCTGGAAAAACTGGCCGAGTTTGTGGCGACGCTGTTGCTGGAAGACTTTGGGGCGCAGTGGGTTCAGGTATCGGTGGCCAAACTGGGGATGATGCCGGGCGTGGCACGTGTCGGCGTCGTGATCGAGCGCAGCGCCTAGTTTTTACTAAGCTCGCGGGTGGTGTTTTTCGTGGAGTGATTTCAATCGCTCGCGCGCCACATGGGTATAAATCTGGGTTGTCGTGATACTGGCGTGGCCGAGCAGTAACTGCACCACGCGCAGGTCGGCGCCATGGTTGATCAGGTGCGTGGCAAAGGCGTGCCGCAACACGTGTGGTGATAGGCGCTCGCGGGGGATGCCGGCTTTAACCCCGTAGCGTTTGATGATCTGCCAGAAGCCCTGACGGGTGAGCGGGTTGGTTTTCTGGCCAATGAACAGCACATCGGCTGGTTGGCCATCGGTCAGTTCGAGACGTGCCCACGCCATGTAACGCTGAATGGCATCCAGCGCTGCTTCACCCAGGGGAACGAGTCGCTCCTTATCGCCCTTGCCCATTACGCGCACGACGCCCATGTCGCGGTTCAGATCTGTCAGGCGGAGATTGACCAGTTCGGAGACGCGAAGCCCTGTGGCATAGAGCACTTCGAGCATGGCCAGATCGCGTAGACCACGGGCGGTCGTGGTGTCGGGCGCATCCAGGAGTGCGGTGACATGATCTTCACTCAGCGTCTTGGGTAGACGACCCGGTCGGATAGGCATCACCAGGGTGCGCGTTGGGTCATCCGGCCGTTCACCCCGGGCTACGGACCAGCGGAAGTAGCGACGTAGCGTCGAGATGGCCCGGGCCTGAGAGCTTTGTTTGTGCGTCTGAGCCAGATGCGCGACATAGCGGTTCAGGTCGGCATCACTGGCAGTGCGCAAGCCACTCTGGTGTTGGATCAACCAGTGCGCCAGGGCGCTGAGATCGCGCCGGTAGCTGGCCAGGGAATTGGCTGAGAGCCCGGCCTCCAGCCAGAGGCTGTCGCAGAAGATGTCCACAATCTGCCGCGCCTCTTTGGGCAGCGGCGGTTGGGTGGGGGCTCTAGGCATTCACTTCACGCTCGAGGAGCCAGGCCTTGAGTGCCAGTTTGGGGCCGCTTCGCGCATGGTCAAATCCGGTAAGTCGATTCTTGCCGGACGATACGATGCGATGACAGGGCACAATGATCGGAAGCGGGTTGCTGCCCAGTGCCTGGCCCACGGCCCGCGGGGCGCTTTGCAGTGCTTGCGCAAGTTCGCCGTAGGTCAAGGTGTCTCCCGAATGCATGCTGCAGAGTGCCGTGCGCAGTTTCGTCTGGAATGGGGTTCGCGGTGGCGCCAGCGGAATCGAAAACACAAACGCCGGGTCAGCGAACCAGCAGACCAGTTGTTGCCGGATGGTTTCGAGCAACGGATCGCGTCGGGCGCAGACCGATGCGCGGGCGACCTGACTTGGTTTGCTGAGAAGCCAGGTGATTTCGTCCAGAGCCTCCCCATCCGGGGTTAGGCGAATGCCCAAAGAGATTGCATCGCGAAGGGGTACCGGGGATTGCTTCGCAAGATCACCCAGCTGCAGAACGGCGTCAAAGAGCGCGCCGCTGTGTTGGTCCTGTTTAGCGGCGGGTTTCGCCATGGCCGAGCACGACCCATTTCTGCGAGGTGAGGCCTTCAAGGCCTACCGGGCCGCGCGCGTGGATCTTGTCGGTCGAGATGCCGATCTCGGCGCCCAGACCATATTCAAAACCATCGGCAAAGCGCGTCGAGGCATTCACCATGACTGAACTGGAATCGACTTCCCGCAGGAAGCGCATGGCGTTGCCATAGTGATCCGTGACGATCGATTCGGTGTGTTGCGACGAATAGGTATTGATGTGGCTGATGGCTTCATCTAGACCAGCCACCACCTTCACGGCGATGATCGGTGCCAGGTATTCCTCAAACCAGTCGTCTTCAGTGGCCGCCTTGGCGAAAGGCAACAGCGCCTGGGTTTCGGGGCAACCCCGGATCTCGACGCTTTTCTCGTGGAGCATCGCGCCGATACGGGGCAACAGGTCCTTGGCCACGCTGCGGGCAACCAGCAATGATTCGGCAGTGTTGCAGGTACCGTAGCGCTGGGTCTTGGCATTTTCGACGATGCGCAGCGCCATATCCGGGTTGGCGTCATCATCGACGTAGACGTGGCAGTTACCATCCAGGTGCTTGATCATGGGCACGCGGGATTCTTTGATCAGACGTTCGATCAGACCTTTGCCACCGCGTGGCACGATGACATCGATGTCGTCGCGCAGGGTGATCAGCACCCCAACCGCGGCACGATCGGTCGTGTCGATGCACTGTACGCCCTGAGCCGGTAGGCCGGCTTCAGCCAGCGCCTGTTGCACCAGCGCCGCGATGGCGCGGTTGCTGTTCAAAGCTTCCGAACCGCCGCGCAGAATGGTGGCGTTACCGGATTTGATGCAGAGTGCCGCGGCATCAGCCGTCACATTGGGGCGGGCCTCGTAAATGATGCCGATCACGCCCAGCGGTACGCGCATCTTGCCCACCTGAATGCCCGAGGGGCGGGTGCTCATGTCGGTGATGCTGCCCACCGGATCGGGCAGCGCGGCGATCTGTTCGACGCCTTCGGCCATGGCGGCAATGCCTTTGTCGCTCAAGGTCAGGCGATCCAGCATGGCGGCTTCCAGGCCGTTTTTGCGAGCGGCATCGAGATCAGTTTCGTTCGCGGCACGGAGCGCAGGCGCCTGCTCGCGGATCAGGCGTGCCAGGGTGAGGAGCGCATTATTTTTCTGCTCGGTGGAGGCGCGCGCCATGCCACGCGAGGCAGTACGGGCCTCCTTGGCCAGTGTGCGGATTGCCTGATCGATCTCGGCAGAAGCGGGGGTATTGGTTTTTGATGTCATGGCGCAATGATGCCTGTCAGCAGAGTTTTAACGCAAGTGCGGCGAGTTCGGTCCAGGGGTCGCCCTGGCCGATGCCTTTGGAAAGTCGGTCGAGCCGGCTGATTTCTTCGAGGGCATCTCGCCAGCCGAGGGTGGTCCGGCGCTGGCTGGCCTGACGGAGTTGTTGCGCACGCTGTGGTGGCATACGCATCGTCCGGAGACGCTCTTCCGGTGAGCCACCCGGTGCCGTTAACTGGACCAGGGCGCGGGTATCTTCTGCCAGCCAGAACAGGATTAGAGGGAGTGCCTCGCCCTGTTCACGCAGACCGGCCAGCGTGCGGGAGAATCGGGCTCGATCGCCTTCGAGCAAGGCCCCACGCAGCGAATCTAGGTCGAGGCGAGAGACATCGACCACGGCGGCCTTGATCTGTTCCAGCGTCAGCGGGCCAGGAGGATAGAGCAGTCCAAGCTTGAGCACTTCCTGGTTGGCGGCAAGTAGGTTGCCTTCGACATGGTGCGCCATATATTCGAGTGCATCGGGCGCCGCCGACTGTTGCTGGCGCGCCAGGCGTTCCGCAATCCAGCGGGGTAATGCCTTCATTCCCGGCGGCACGCACGGGATCACGATCGCCTGCTTGCTACCCAGAAAATTCTGGAACCAGGCGGCTTTTTGCTCTCGCCAGCCGAATTCGTGCAGGGTCATCAGGATGATGAAGTCGGCCGCGGCGGGCGGTGCGCTATCCAGGGCTGTCTGTAGTGCCTCGGGGCCACCCCGGCCCAGTTTGCCGGTGGGTACCCGTAATTCCACAATTTTGCTGCCGCCAAAGAGAGATCCCCCTTGGGTGGCATAGGCCAATTGCTTCCAGTCAAAAGGGTGGCTGACCGTGAGCACCTCGCGCTCGTCAAAGCCTTTGGTCCGGGCAGCTGCGCGAATTGCATCGGCGGCCTCGATGACCAGTAAGGGATCATCCCCATGAATGGCGTAAATTGGCGCTAAGGGACCGTTCAGATGGGCAGCCAGACGGCTGGTGCCATCTGTGCCGCCCAGATTCACTGCAGGCCTCCCAGCGGCTGCATGCCCGTGGCGCTGGGTAGTGCGGGTGTTGTGCCCTGCGCGGGTGAATTCGAATCAGGACTGCGCTTGCCGACTTCTGAGGCAGGTTTTCTCGGAGCCGTCAGTACTGTGCCCGGGGGTACGCGGATTGTGGACAGACGTTGTAGCACCTGGATGGCCGCATCGTTCTGCATGTCACGAATCAACAGCTGATCTTCCTGCTCCTTCGACAACACTTCCTGTGGTGTCTGGGGGTTAAACGAAATCTCGCGATTCTGTTCGATGGTTGTCGGTGGATAAAGTTCCTTGCCATTGCCCGAATCAACACGGAAGCCCAGGCGGTAGGTCAGGCGGTACTCACGGGCTAGGCCGGTTGCGTTGACCGCCACCACCGTCTTCATTTGCTGATCGCCCAGGACACGCAGGATTACCTGGGCGCGATCCTTGTATTCATCCGGGACGACGCCAATCCCGTTGGCGCGAAGCTGGGATTTTAAAACCTGCGAGAAGGGCGAGGTATCAGGAACGCCCGCCACGTAGACGGTCTTGAAAGGCAGATCTACACTGAGTGCACCGCGCAGCTTGAAGCCACAGGCAGCGACCGTCGCAACCATGACGCCCACCAGAAGCATGGGGAGAGGCCGGATACCGAAGAACTGAACGGAGAACTGAAACAGACGCGACATGATCGACCTTTCTGAAACCCGTTTAGGCGACGATATTGACCAGACGACCTGGAACAACCACCACCTTCTTGGGGGCGGTACCGTTGAGCTGCTTCAGGGCGGCGTCGCAGGCCAGGGCAGTTGCCTCGATGGTGGCCTTGTCGGCCTCAGCGGCGACACGGATGCTACCGCGCAGTTTGCCGTTGATTTGTAACATCAACTCGATTTCTGATTGCACCAGCGCGGCTGGGTCACAGACCGGGAAGCGTTGCGTGGCCACGTTCTGACCCGGGCGTAGCTCGGCATAGATGGCTTCACCAATATGCGGCACGATGGGGAACAGCATCAGCACGGCGGCTTCCAGCAGCTCCTGGCGGAGCGCTCGGCCGGCAGCATCGTCCAGCGGGGTCTTGTCAGCCGCGTTGAGGAGCTCCATCACGGCGGCAATCACGGTGTTGAACTGCTGGCGGCGGCCATAATCATCCGAGACCTTCTGGATTGTCTGGTGCAATTTGCGGCGCAGATCCTTCTGGGGATCGCTGAGCACCGTATCGTTGTTGGCCGCGGTGACGACACCCGCGATGACATGTTCAAACGCCAGTTTCCACAAACGACGCAGGAAGCGGTGGGCGCCTTCGACGCCAGCATCTGACCACTCCAGCGACTGGTCGGGCGGGCTGGCGAACATCATGAACAGGCGGGCGGTGTCGGCACCGTACTGGTCGATCAGGATTTGCGGATCGACGCCGTTGTTCTTGGACTTCGACATCTTCTCGGTGCCCCCCACAATGACCGGTTGACCATCGGCTTTGAGGATGGCACCTGTGGGTCGGCCACGTTCGTCAGTGGCCACATCGACATCGGCCGGATTGAACCAGAGCTTCTTGCCATTCTCTGCTTCACGATAGAAGGTTGGCGCCACGACCATGCCTTGCGTCAGCAGGTTGGCGAAAGGCTCATTGAGTTCAAAGCCGCAGTTCTTAAATAGACCCACATCGCGCATCAGCTTGGTAAAGAAGCGGGCGTAAAGTAGATGCAGGATGGCGTGCTCGATGCCGCCAATGTATTGATCAACGCCACCCTTGAGCCAATACGCGGCGCGCTGATCAACCATCTGGCTAGCGTTGTCATTGCATGCGTAGCGAACGAAGTACCAAGACGATTCCACGAAGGTATCCATCGTGTCGGTTTCGCGCTTGGCGGCCTTGCCGCACTTTGGGCAGGTGGTCTCAAAAAATTCGGGCATACGAGCGAGCGGCGAACCGGCACCCGTGATTTCTACATCTTCGGGTAACACCACTGGCAATTGGTCGTCTGGTACGGGCACGTCACCGCAGTCCGCACAGTGAATGATGGGAATCGGGCAACCCCAGTAGCGCTGGCGTGAGATGCCCCAATCGCGCAAACGGAACTGCACCTTTTTCTCGCCCAGCCCCTTGGCATAGAGGTCGCCGGCAATCTGATCAACGGCTTGCTGATAGCTGAGGCCATCATAGGCGCCGGAGTTGATGCAGATGCCACGTTGTTTGTCGCTGTACCATTCCTGCCAGGCAGTCGTGTCAAAAGTCTCGCCGTTAACAGCAATTACCTGCTTCATCGGCAGATGGTATTTCTGGGCAAAGGCGAAGTCGCGTTCGTCATGTGCGGGCACGGCCATTACGGCGCCATCGCCATAGCCCATCAGCACGTAGTTCCCGACCCACACGGGTATCTGTTCGCCAGTCAGCGGGTGGGTGACTGTGTAGCCCGTATCGACGCCGGATTTCTCCATCGTGGCCAGATCGGCTTCCGCCACACCGCCCTGCTTGCAGTCGGCGATAAAGGTGGCAACGGCCGGATTCTGTTCGGCAGCGCGCAGCGCTAACGGGTGCTCTGGCGCCACGGCGACATAGGTGACGCCCATGATCGTGTCGGCACGGGTTGTGAACACCCACAGTTGGTTGTCCTGGCCATCAAGCGTATAGGGGAAGGCGAAACGCACGCCCTCGCTCTTGCCGATCCAGTTCTTCTGCATCAGGCGCACCTGTTCCGGCCAGCCGGTCAGCGTATCCAGGTCTGTCAACAATTCATCGGCGTACTTCGTGATCGCCATGTAGTACATGGGGATTTCGCGCTTCTCGATCAGCGCGCCAGAGCGCCAGCCGCGCCCATCAATCACCTGTTCGTTGGCCAGCACGGTGTGATCGACCGGATCCCAGTTCACGGTACCGAGCTTTTTATAAATCAGGCCTTTTTCAAAGAGGCGGGTGAAAAGCCATTGTTCCCAGCGGTAGTACTCGGGGGTGCAGGTGGCCAGTTCACGCGACCAGTCAAAGGCAAAGCCCAGGCGCTGCAGCTGTGCGCGCATGGCATCAATGTTTTCGTAAGTCCACTTGGCCGGCGGCACGTGGTTCTGCATGGCGGCGTTTTCAGCCGGCATGCCGAAGGCATCCCAACCCATGGGTTGCAGCACGTTGTAGCCCTGCATACCGTGATAACGGGCCAGCACATCGCCGATGGTGTAGTTGCGCACGTGCCCCATGTGCAGCTTACCGCTGGGGTAGGGGAACATCGAAAGGCAGTAGTACTTTGGCTTGACCGGGTTCTCGACAGCGAGGTCCGTCCGGGCTTCTTGCCAGTGTTTTTGCGCCGCCGTTTCAATGTCGGCGGGCAGATATTTTTCCTGCATGGCGTCTTATCGTGATGAGTGCTTCAAAACGCCTGATTATACTGGGCTGAAGCCCGATTTTTGCTTCGGCAGGGCTGGCTTTGGGTCTTCCCGCCTCACTCAGACGCTGCTTACGCGCCGATTCGTTCCGCAAGAAGACCCAAACCGCAATTAACGGGTATCGGCAACCAGAAAGATCTAAAAGGATTGCGGGGAGCGCTTGTGAGCGAGTTGGCGCGTTAGCGGCACTTGAGCGAACGACGCATCCTCGCAATCCGTGCGTTGAGAGTCAGTTTATCTAGCCAGATTCGGTGGCGTCATCGCCTGCTGCCAGAAGCGCGCAATGGCGCCGGCACCAACCAGCGTCATATCAGTCAGGCGGCCGTAGTGGCGATAGAGCCAGCCATATCCTGCAGGCTGCTCCGAGTAGTCTGGCGTAATGGGCAAACCGGCTTCCTCACCGATGCGCTCGATAAAGCGATCCATCAGCGCCTTCGGCGCGCTGTCATCGGCCAGTTCCTGGCAGGTCAGATCCCACAGCGCCTTGGCGCGCTCTTCGCTAATGCCGGCACGACGGGCGAACCAGGGCAGGACTTCCGGGTAGGGCGGCTTTTTGCTAACGTTTTGATTCATTGTATTTTTCATGGCGATTCTCCTGGGGGCGGATACCGGTGGGTAGCCGTTTTTTTATGCAAACCTATTTTTTGTGAAAGCAGGTTTTGTTGCATTGCACCATAGTATGGTGGGTCTGTTCCCGAATTTCAAGTTTTTTTGTCAGGATTTGATCTGCATAAGAAAGTTTTCTTTTACATGCGTTTTCACTTCTTTTGCATGCGATATCTGGCACTTCTGCATGTATTTCGATGCGTTGGAGGTCTTCGGAACAACTGGCTAAGGCTTCGATTTAAGAGGAAATCCTGTAACCAGCTGTTTTTCATAGATTCCTGGGCAGCCAAGTGACACATGTAAAAGAAAATCGTTGCTCTGGCAGTTGCTGGTCTGTCGACCGCTGCCTTCGCACAAACCAACGTGACCATCTACGGTGTTGCTGACGTTTCGGGTCAAGGTACGACCATGACTGGTGCAAAGGATCCAGCTACCCCGCAGGGCGAAGGCTCGACCTTTAACCTGCAGTCCAACTCGTCGCTGATCGGTTTCAAAGGTACCGAAGATCTCGGTAACGGCATGAAGGCGCTGTTCCAGATGGAAACCACCATGTATCTGAACGGCGGTGGCACGGGTGCTCAGACCGGTACGGGTAATGTGTGGGGCACCAACGCCATGCGTGATTCGTTCCTTGGTGCGAGCAGCAAATACGGTACATTCTTGGGTGGCTATGTGTCGACCCCGTTCCGTCAGTCGCTGAACAGCTTTGACGTCATGCCGGGTGCCACTGGTTCGGGTCAGATCGAAAACATGATGGGCGAGATGCGTTTTGGTAATACTGGCCTTGCCTACGATTCGTCGATCCGTGCAACGGCTGTTGCCTACGCCATGCCGACACTGTACGGTTTTGACGCTAGCATCGCTTACACCGGTTCGAACAACAACGGTACGACCAACTCGACCGATGCTGGTTCGAATTGTTCAACTGCTGCTAACGGCGAAACTTCGGCTTGTACGGCCACCCCGCAAAGTGCTTGGGGCTTCAACCTCGGTTGGTCGGGTTATGGTGTTGGCATCAAGGGTGCCTTCCAGCAAGCTAACTACAACACCTCGGCAACTTCGGCTACTGCCCAAGCTGCTGGTGCCAACAATCTGGGTGACTTCACCAGCTACCTGATCGGTGCGACTTACACGGGTATCCCGGGTCTGAAGCTGTCGAACGTTTATGTTCGTAACTCGCTAGGTACCAATGGTACGACTTCTCTGACAACCGGTGGTGCTGGCAAGATCAGCAATAACCAGTACTGGGTTGGTGCTTCGTACCGTATGGGTAACTGGGAACCGGCTGCTTCGGCTGCTTTCCTCAGCGACTTCGACGGTTCAAGCGTACAACAGTACGGTTCGCGTCAGTGGACTGGCCGTGTTGGTTACTACCTGAGCAAGCGTACCCAAGTGTACGGCATCGTCTCGAACGCTAACAACTCGGCTAACCAGACTTACAAGCCGGGTCTGTCGGCAAGCTCGCTGACCAACACCGGTGGTGCCAATGTGTTCACCTATGGTGCTGGTATGCGTACCACGTTCTAATCTGACTTAGGTCAAATTAGTCTTAAAACGGGTGCTTCGGCACCCGTTTTTATTTGTGCGGCTTGTACAATAAGCGTATGAATAGTCAGCAAGCATTACAACAGGCCTTTCAGTTACTTAATACTGGAAATTTATCAGGCGCGAACTCTCTTTTTCAACGCATTCTCCAGCAGGAGCCTCAAAACTTCTCTGCGTTGAACGGGCGTGGCTTCATAGCGCTTCAGCAGAACCGCCTACCCCAGAGTGAAACAGATTTCCAGCAGTCACTGGCGATCAATCCGCAACAACCCTTTGCCTTAAAGATGCTTGGTATTGTCTTGGGTGCCATGGGTCAGTTTGAGGCTTCAATGCAGGCCTTTGCATCGGCTTTGGCCTTAGATGCTAAAGATCCTGAGGTTTATTTCAACCGCGCCAATTTCTGGTTTCAGAAGGGCCAGCTTGAAGCGTCTTTGTCTGACCTAGATGCTGCCATCAAACTGCGTGGTTCCTACCTTGAAGCCCGATCAAACCGTGCCAACCTGCTTGTGCAAATGGGTGACTTTGCACGTGCTGAAAAAGACCTGGATTATCTCGTGACCAAAGTCACCAACAACCCGGATATCTGGGTAGCGTTGGGTTTGGCCAAGCATAAGGTAGGTAAGCAGCGCGAAGCCATGCAGTGTAATGAGCGAGCCTTGAAGCTGGTGCCGAATCATGCGGATGCCTTGTTAAACAGCTCCAGTGCAACCTACGATCAGGGGGAATATCCTGCGGCGTTGGTTTGGGCGGATAAAGCGATTGGCGCAACCCCACGTAGGGCAGAAGCGCATTACGCCAGGGCGCAGGCCTTGATAGCCATGAGCCAGTTTAATGAAGCGCTGGCTGCCTATACTCAGGCCATTTCCTTGAAACCGGATTACCCCGAAGCCTGGATGGGGCGTGGACTGACGCGGGCCCGCATGCACGATTTAACCGGCGCTGCGGCTGATTATGATCAGGCTGTCCGCTTAAAGCCCGATTACGATGAAGCGTTATTCAACAAGGGCCACGTCTACCTTGAGCATCGTAATTTTGTAGCCGGGTGGGCGGGTTATGAGCATCGTTTCGGAATGCCGTCGCTCGGCATCAAGAATCTGCCTAATATACCGGTCTGGGATGGCCAAGGATTGACTGACAAATTGTTGGTGCGGGGTGAACAGGGGCTTGGGGATCAGATTATTTTTGCATCGGTTTTGCCCGACCTAATTAATTCGGCGCCCAATATCTGTTTGCAATTAGAGCCACGTTTAGTGCCGTTGTTTCAGCGCTCATTTCCCGGCATTGAGGTCATGAGCCGGGATAAAAAGCCCCCGATTGATGTGGTAGCGCAGATTTGTATCGGCAGCCTGCCGCAGTATTTCCGTCAAGATGCAGCTTCTTTTGCTCAAGCACAGGCGCCCTATCTAAAGGCAGATCAGGCTAAAACAGAAGCGTTTCGTAAGGCTCTGGCGCCCAATGGTGAGCGGATCATCGGCATTAACTGGCGGAGTTTTCGTAATAAGTATGCCAACGATAAGTCGATTGGCCTTTTGGATCTGGCGCCGATTTTTCGGTTGCCGGGATGTACGGTGGTCAATCTTCAATATGGGGATATCAAAGATGAAGTGCGTGCCGCTGAGAAGGCTGGCTTGCATTTCAACAAGGCTGTGAACGTTGATCTCACCAAGGATATTGATGGTGTAGCCAGCCTATTAGATGCCTGCGATGTGATTGTGAGCGTGAGCAATTCCACGGCACATATTGCCGGGGCACTAGGCAAGCCCGTATTGCTGATGTTGCCTTATCGCACAGGCAAACTCTGGTACTGGTCAGAAGCCAAAGGCGAGGGGTCTCTGTGGTACCCAACCATTAAAACCTTCCACCAGTCGGTGCAAGGTGACTGGGCGGGTACAATTCAACATGTCGTAAACTGTCTCCAGAAAGCGTAGGCGCAGCATGGCAGCAATTCAGGTGGTGATTGGATTTGATCAACGTGAGGCAGTGGCGTATCACACCTTCTGCCAGAGTATTCTGGAGAGAGCGTCACAACCGGTGTCGTTTACCCCGCTGGCGTTGAATACGCTTACAAGCTATGTCGAAAAGCACACGGACGGCAGCAATACCTTTATCTATTCCCGTTTTTTGGCACCCTGGCTGATGGATTACCAGGGTTGGGCGATCTTTGCCGATGGCGATATGATCTGCCGTGATGATATTACCAAGCTTTGGGCACTGCGTGACGAGAGCAAGGCCGTCATGGTCGTCAAACATGATTACAAAACCAAGGCGCATGAAAAGTACCTCGGCAACAAGAATCAGGATTACCCGCGCAAGAACTGGTCAAGCGTGATCCTCTGGAATTGTGCGCACCCTGAGAATCGTCGGTTAGATCCGGCCTATGTGATGACCCACCCGGGTTCACACCTGCACCGCTTCGCCTGGCTGGATGATTCGTTGATCGGGGAGATCCCCAAGGAATGGAACTGGCTCACGACTGAGTACCCCGATAATGAAGATGCCAAGCTACTGCATTACACCCTAGGTACGCCGTGTTTTAAAGACTATACCGATTGCGATATGGCCGAGATCTGGCACGCCGAGCAGGCAAAAATCAATCAGGGTATGGGCGTTTGAGGCCTTTAGACGGGCGTGGCTAAAAAGAAATCTGCCTTTGATCGGGTACCAAAACGCCCGGTAGCTGTGGCGCCTTTGAATGCCCAGGGCTTGCAGCTTCTGCAGCAGGGGCAGTTTCAGGCGGGTGCCGATGTGTTGAGCCAGTCGCTCGCGCTAAATCCGGCGCAGCCCGAGGTTTATTACAACTTTGGCTATGCCTTGCAACAGCTTGGCCTGCTGGATTCTGCCATTCAGGCCTACGGTCAGGCCATTGCGTTAACACTGCAGGACGTTGATGCGCGGCTCGCGCGTGGCCACGTTTTAGTTACTCAGAAACGCTTTGTCGAGGCGGAGGCGGATTTTACAGAGGCTGTGCGTCTGAAACCGCGAGATGCCGATGCCTGGAATAACCTGGGCAACGTCCTGCTGGAATTGGAGCGTGAGCTTGATGCAATCACTGCCTACGACAAGGCCCTTGCGCTGCGCCCAGGTTTTGCACAGGTGCTTTTCAATAAGGGCAAAGCCCTGGGGGTACTGGAACGGTATACCGAATCGGCTACGGCCTACGAGGTAGCCTTGGCGATCAACCCGAATTATGAAGAGGCCAAATGGCATTCGTCGTGGGTGTATCTGGCGCTGGGAGATTTTGAGCGGGGTTGGCCCTTGTTTGAAGCGCGCTGGCGCGTGCCCAGCCTGGGTAATCAACGACGCTATCCTCAGCTACCCCAATGGTTGGGCCATGAGTCGATTTCTGGTCAATCGATCCTGCTTTATGCAGAGCAGGGTTTAGGCGACACGATTCAGCTTTGCCGATATGTGCCGCTGCTCCAGCGTCTGGGCGCCAAAGTGTCATTGGCGGTGCAGGCACCATTGGTGCCCTTGCTTATAGGGCAATGGCCTGATGTCGCGGTGGCTGAGTCTTTTGCTGATATGTCGACATTTGATGTGGCTACCCCGATGATGAGCCTGCCTCTGGCCTTAGGGACAACCCTGGCAACGATTCCTGCAGCGCCCTATTTACAGGTGCCGCTGGGCGCTGAATCTCTGCCGTCTCCGGCCGGCCGCCAGCGCGTGGGGCTGGTCTGGTCTGGCAGCATGGGTCACAAAAACGACAAAAACCGCAGTATTCCCGTCGCTTCGATGGCGCCACTGTTTGATTTGCCTGTGGATTGGGTATGTCTGCAGCCGGAACTGCGCGAAACCGATCTGGCCTGGCTGGCGAAAAACCCGGAGATTTTGCTGGCTCGACCGGAGCTATCGGATTTTGCCGAAACCGCCCGGATCATTGCTGGGTTGGATTTGGTAGTGACGGTAGATACCGCTGTGGCTCATCTGGCGGGCGCCTTGGGTAAGCCGGTGTGGATTCTGCTGCCAACGGGGGCGGATTACCGTTGGTTGCTGGAACGCAACGATTCACCGTGGTATCCCACCGCACGGTTATTCCGCCAGAAAGCTCGCGGTGATTGGTCGGCGGTGATTGCTGATGTACGGAACATCATTTTGACCACCAACCCGTAAATTTACTGGTAGGCTGTTAGCCTGAAGACGCGAATCTTATTGCAGTTACAACGGTTTTTTGAGGTGGGGATGTATCACTACACAGAATGCGGACTTAAAGATGTTTGGCTTCTGAATGGGTTCAAGGAGATTGCCACTCCTTACGGGAAAGCTACGTCTGTTGAACGTGCTGATCAGTTGGATCAGGCAATTGCCGGTCTCTTGGTAGAAAAGCCTGGGAAACTCAAGGGCTCTGAATTTAGATTTCTTCGCAAGCAGCTCGGTCAATCCCAGGTCTCGATGGCTCAGGCTTGGGGCATCAGTCATGAGACTGTGGCCAAGTGGGAACGTACAGGCAACTTGCCGGCAATGGCAGATCGATTTATTCGCGCCTACTGGAATGAGGTGCGAGAGGGAAATGCCCACATCGTGGCGCTTCTTGAGCGGCTGGGTAAGTTTGATGCGGCATCAAATAATAAAGATCACCATGATAAGTTGGTCCTTAAAGAGACGCGAGCAGGCTGGCGTAAAGCAGCATAGAAAGAGATCATGTCCATGAGCGCGTTGATGAACAAGTATCTTTTGAGTCTGACCTTGGTGATCGGGCTCATATCGGGTTGTGCGTCGAGCGGCACGACCGAGAACCTCGACAACATCCAGCAGCAGTTACTGGGGGATATGCCCCTGCCCCAGGGTTCCCGGATCAGCAACGATCAATCGTTGATTCTCGGCGGCGGCCCACAGTGGACAGGGCGCATCGTGATTGTGTCGCCACAGGGGCCGACGGATACCTTTGCTTTCTTCCGCGATCAGTTCCCGAAGGCAGGTTGGACGGGGATTTCGTCGATCAAGGCCAAGACGAGCATCCTGGTCTTCGCTAAGGCAGATCGAACGGTGACGGTTGAAATTAACGAGGCTAGTACCTTCCAGAGCGGTGGTTCGGTTGTCTCGCTGACAGCGGCACCTAAGGGCGGTACTGCACCAGTCAATCTGAATGCCAATGCGCCGCAACAGGGTATACGTTGATTGCTGGGTCGGCTTGGTCGCACCGCCAGGCAGGTGTGACCCTGATCGAGGTGCTCATTGGTCTGGTGTTATTGGTCATTCTCGGATCGCTCGCGTTGCCCAGCTGGAACGAATTTCAGGAGCGGCAGCGGCTCAAATCGGCGGCCGAATCTCTGGTGAATAGCCTTAATCTCGTGCGCTCTGAAGCCATTGCCCAGCAGCAATTCGGTTATGTACAGTTATCCGGGCAGGGTAGTGAGCGCTGGTGCTATGCTGCGGCGATGACCGCTAACTGTGATTGTGCAAGCAGCTGCGCCACTCTGCAAAAGGTGGATGGTCAGCAGTGGCCGGGCATCGCGCTGAGCAGCAGCTCGCGTAAAACCTTTCGCTTCAACTGGAAAAATGGCTCGGCAACGGGGGCCAATGGCACCGCCCAGTTTGTCGGGGCGCAGAGCGGCCAGCGGCTCTGTGTGGTGCTCAGTAACCTGGGGCGGGTTAGAATCACCACATCAAAACAAAAACCGGTGCCCGGTTATACGCAGGACACCAGCTGCAGCTAATTTTGTATGAGCCACCATCACGCCCACCGGCATACGCCGATGACAACCAGCGCGCACGATACGGACTTTGATCTGATCATTGTCGGTGGCGGCCTCACGGGTTCGAGCCTGGCGGTGGCGCTGGCCGATACTCGCCTGCGCATCGCACTGGTCGATGCCCGGGCGCCCAGCCGTCCTCAGGGCTGGCCGGAAGTCTGGGATCAGCGGGTGTACGCGGTCAGCCCGGGGACCGCCGACTTTTTGAATCAGATCGGCTGCTGGGGGCATTTGCCCGTTGATCGCTTGCAGCGCGTTGAGCGCATGGCGGTCTTTGGAGATGCAGGTGGTGCGATCGAATTCTCGGCCTTTGATATCGGGACGGAGGAGCTGGCCTGGATCGTGGAATCGGCCGAGATGGCTTGCGAACTCTGGACCTCGGTATCGCGCCAGCGCAATGTCACGACTTTTTGCCCGGCTGAGCTTCGGGCGCTGACAGTGTCGGCGGATGCAGCGGCACTCACGCTGGGGTCGGGTCAGACCTTGCGTGGTAAGTTGGTGGTGGGCGCTGATGGGCGTGAATCCTGGGTGCGTCAGCAAATCAGCCTGAGTAGTACGCATGATCCCTATGGCGAACTGGGTGTCGTAGCCAACTTTAGAGCAGAACTACCGCACTTCGGCACAGCCTTTCAGTGGTTCCGACCGGATGGCGTTCTAGCCTATCTGCCCTTATCAGGAGGCGAGGGCAACGACCATGGCCGCATGATGTCGATGGTCTGGTCTGCCCCCGAATCGACCGCTCAAGAGCTTCTGGCATTATCGCCAGAGGATTTGGCCTATCGCGTTGAGAGCGCGGGCGAAAACAAACTGGGCAAGCTTGAACTGATGGCACCGGCAGCCGGTTTCCCGCTCAAACTGGTACGCGTGCCGCAGGTGGTGGCACCCCGGGTAGCACTGATTGGAGACGCCGCCCATGGGATTCACCCGCTGTCCGGGCACGGCGTGAACCTGGGATTCCAGGATGCAAGGGTGCTAGCGCAACTCATCCAGGATGCACGCGCCGTGGATGATATCGGCGATATCCGTTTGTTGTCCCGCTACCAGCGGGCACGCAAGGAAGAGGTGGTGCTGCTGCAAACCGCGACGGATATGCTGCGCAAGCTTTTTGCAGCAGAGGTGCCAGGGTTGCCGCAGTTGCGTAATCTAGGGCTATCGCTCACCAACAAATTGCCGTTATTAAAATCGTTATTCATTCGTTATGCGCTGGAGCGCTAAGGATCGTTATGAAGTCTATTGTTAAACCGCTGCTGGTGTCCCTGTGTCTGATTGGTTCGATGGGGGTGCACGCCCAGGAAATTGCCTCGCCCTCCTTGGCTGCCGTGGTGGAGAAACAGCTGGGTGTGAAGCCTCAGCGCATTGTTAAAACGCCGTATCTAGGGGGGCTGTATGAAGTCTATGCCGGCGGCGAGCTCTTTTACACTGATGAGAAAGGCTCGGCGTTCCTGGTAGGCGGTTCACTGATTGATGGCAAAACCCTGCGCAACATCACGGCTGAGCAGAAACTGGCGCTGTTACCGCTGCAGGATGCCCTGAAGCGGGTCAATGGCAATGGGGGGGGTGGCAAGCGCACGCTGATTACCTTTGAAGATCCCAACTGCGGCTATTGCAAGAAGCTCACTAAGGAGCTGGCCGGTATGAAAGATGCCACAATATATACTTTTCTAGTACCCATGCTGTCGGAAGATTCGCTCGTCAAATCCAAAAAAATCTGGTGTGCGCCGGATCGTCTCAAAGCTTTTGATGACTGGATGATTCATGGCAAAGCACCCAGCGGTTCAGATAGCTGCGCTAATCCACTGGAGCGTAATAGCCAATTGGCTCAGAGCATGGGGGTGAGCGGCACCCCGGCGATTATTTTCCCGAATGGCCGCCTGGCCCCGGGTTATATTCCACTCGAGAAGATTGAAAAGATGCTGAAATAAAGAACGGGAGATCTGATTCAATTGGCTCCCGTTCCTTTAAATGCGACCGATTAAAGGTCGCGAGTATCCGGTGTCGCGGTGATCCGGTGAATGGTCAGGTCGGCACCGTTGTATTCTTCTTCCTGATCCAGCCGGATGCCGACGAAGGCTTTCAGTGCACCGTAAACAATAGCGCCGCCAATCAGCGCAATCACAATCGCTAGGCCAGTCATGATGGCCTGTGCGGCGAGCGAGACGCCGCCCAGACCGCCCAACGCTTCTGCGCCAAAGATGCCGGCGGCCAGGCCGCCCCAGGCACCGCAAAGACCGTGTAGCGGCCAGACACCGAGCACGTCATCGATCTTGAGGCGGTTCTGGGTGAGGGTAAACATCCATACGAATAGGCCGCCAGCGATCAGGCCGGTAGCCAATGCCCCCAATGGGTGCATCAGGTCCGAACCGGCGCAAACCGCTACCAGCCCAGCGAGGGGGCCGTTGTAGGCAAAGCCTGGGTCATTCTTGCCCACGATCAGGGCGGCGATGGTGCCCCCGGCCATGGCCATGAGCGAGTTAGCGGCAACCAGACCGCTAATCTTGTCCAGGGTCTGGGCACTCATGACGTTAAAACCGAACCAGCCCACTGCCAGAATCCAGGCGCCAAGCGCCAGGAAAGGGATAGACGAGGGTGGATGCGCCGCCATGACGCCATTCTTGCCATAACGCCCATGTCGAGCGCCAAGCAGAAGTACCGCAGGTAGGGCGATCCAGCCACCCATGGCATGCACCACGACCGAGCCAGCAAAGTCATGAAACTCCTGGCCAAAGGTGGCCTTCAGCCAGCCCTGGATACCGAAGTGCTGGTTCCAGGCAATACCCTCGAAGAACGGGTAGACAAAGCCGACCAGCACAAAGGTGGCGGCCAGTTGCGGGTTGAAGCGGGCGCGTTCGGCAATGCCACCAGAAATGATGGCGGGGATGGCGGCCGCAAAGGTCAGCAAAAAGAAGAAGCGGGTAATTTCATAACCACTCTTCTCGGCAATCTGACCGGCGCTGACAAAGAAATCGGTGCCATAGGCCACTGTGAAACCGATCGCAAAGTAGGCGATCGTCGACACGGCAAAGTCGGCCAGAATTTTAACGAGGGCATTGACCTGGTTCTTCTTGCGAACGGTGCCGACTTCCAGAAAAGCAAAGCCGGCGTGCATGGCGAGCACCATGATGGCGCCAAGCAGAATGAACAGGGTATCGGAGGCAGTTTTGAGCAGTTCCATGGGGTGAGCGCACAGAGATCGTGCGTAAGTGATGGGTAATGTCCCATAGGAAGCAATTAATGTGCCAGCTTGGTGCTTGAATTTGCGGGATTACCTTCCAAGTATTGCACCGAAGTGGTGCAAATGGGTGGTTATTGCACTTTTAGGGTGCGAGTTGCTTTGGCGCAGTCCGATTCCTGATAGAGCCCCCAAGTATCGCAAGGGGCACGCTCCAGTTGCTAATAACGGTTTGAGGAATAACTCGAATTGATGGATACCACATGGATTTTCCATCTTCGCGAATATGGCTCCAGTACCAATGTCGGCCACGACCAAATGGGACTAACAGATAGGTATCTTTGCCCAGCGCTCCAGCAAGGTGGGCTGTGGAATTGCTGCAGGTGATTACAAAGTCGCAAGCCATGATCAGTGCGGCAAGGCTGTCAAGATCATTAAAGTTGTCTACTAGATCAATGTGATGGATTATCACGCCTTGGGTTTTCAAGATCCGTGCACAATCTTCGGTCGTATCTGAATATTGGAGATCAACAAAAGTTGCAGGTGAGGCACTCTGGATGTTGGATACGATTTCTTCAATTGGTAGGTTTCGTTCTTTAGATCGCTGTCCCTTGGTAACCCATGCCAATCCAATGATTGGCTTGCCCCTTGGAATAAGGGTCCGTAGATTTTGAGATTTTGTTATATCGGATTGCAAGTATGAAACCGGTTGATGTTCAAAACTTAGAACATTTGGCCGAAACAACCGAGCAAGGTCACCAAGCGGTAAGTGATACTTAAAATCGCTCTCCGTGATTAGGTCGTCATCGGCGATGAATCGAATCTCTGGAAGTGATCGCTGAAAGATTGGGGTGAGGCGGCGGTCCAAACGTACGATGAGATTATGTGCCCGTGAGGCCGCTTCAGCGAGGAGTGATCCGAACAAAATCTGATCACCGATGCCTTGCTCGTGCCAGACAAGCACTGTCTCGCCAGTGTGTTGGCCTTCCCATAATAGGTTCTTGGTTTGCAGATAAGGAATTGAACGATCATTCTCTTTCCAGCGCCATGAATATTCAGACCATCCCTCCAGAAGGTTCCCCGCATGCAACTGGCTCAGAGCTCGATTATATTCTCGTGATGTAAGGCGGTACTTGTCTTGAATAGGCGCGCTAAAGTATTTTAATGCTTGGTCAAAATCTCTAAGATCATGGTGCATGCTACCCAGGCCGAGATGTGAGGCTCCATGCTCGGGATTGATTGTGAGCGCTTGCTTAAAATATTGTTTTGCTAATTCAAAGTTTCCTAAATCAGCATAGGTTGCGCCAAGGTCGGCTAAAGTGTCTGGATCCTTTGGATTAAAGCTAATCGCGTTGAGAAAATGAGATAAAGCAGATTCATGTTCTTCTAATTTTGAGCTGATCTTACCAAGAGTACTGTGTCCTTTATAGTCCCGAGGATTAATTTTTAGTAGAGTTTTTGCATAAGAAGTTGCTAGTGCAAATTCGCCCAAATGCCTCAGGGCGACCGAGATATTGGCAAGCGCCATGCTATCTCGGGGATAGATCCTAAGCACAGCGTTAAAACAGTCACAAGCCGCTTTATAATGCCCCATTGCATTCAGAAAGCAACCCTTGTTGTCGATCGCCTCAATAAAGTCGGGTCGAATCGCAAGCGCCTGATCAATAAATCCGATGGCCTTCTCGTGCTCGCCTAGGTAAGCGAGGTCAAGCGCAATATTGTTGTACGCTTCAATGAATTGTGGGTTTAGGCGAAGGACGCGCTCGTAGATCTGGACAGCCTTCTGCTTATTGCCAAGAATCGAGTGGCCCGTAGCCGTGAAGTATAAGATGCCAGGATTGCTTGGTATCGCTTGGTCGAGCTTGGAAAGGTGCTTTAAGGCTTCCTGAGCCTTGCCTTCCTGAAGGAGTGCGATAGATTGTTCAAAAAGCGCATTGGCTTGTTGATCGTTCATTACAGTGCTTAGGCGGATTTTACAATTGGCTGAACGATCATCCAGACGCCATGCCCCATGATCTGGTGCGTCTGTAACTGGATGATGTCGAAGTGCTTGCATAACTTGGGCAACCACCACGAAGTCGGTTTCTGGATCAGGTGGGCGTTGCGACCGTCAGACAGTACTTTCACCGCCGGGCCCATGTGAATCGAAAAGAAGGCGATCTTGCTGGTGATGCTAGCCAGTTCGGCAATGACGTTGTCGACCAGCTCGGGCTCGATATGTTCCAGCACGTCAATACAGCAGACGAGATCGGCCGATTGTGGTGTGCCGTATTCCGGGAAAGCCGGGTCATAGGGCTTGTAGACCGGGTTCATGCCCGCCTGATTGAGGCCGATCAGCAGATTCTTCTTGCCGGCACCATAATCCGAGACGCTCTGCGCACCGGACTGACGAATCAGATCGGCGACCAAGGGCGCGAACTGTAGGGAGGCGACTCCATAATTGGGGTTTTGATGCAGCTCCTGCTGCAGCTTGCGATAGTCCTCGGTAATGGTCTGGTTGCTCTGGCTCATGGCGTTATTTTACCTGTTGCGTGATTAGTCGCGCACCCGATCTGCTGGCACCGCACTGGGCGGGAGAAGGACCCACATCTGGCCCGTCTGCTTCATGCGCCCGGCCTGTTGCCCTGCCTCTGCGCCAAAGCCCCAGAAGAAGTCCGCACGTACTGCCCCCTTGATGGCGCCCCCGGTATCTTGCGCCAGGACGAGGCGCTTCAGGGGTTTATCCGTGTTCGGATAGGTGGTGTCTAGCCAGACCGGTGCCCCCAGTGGGGTGGCTCGGGGGTCGATGGCGATACTGCGACCCGGAGTGAGTGGGACGCCCAGCGCACCGGGCGGTCCGGCATCCGGGTTGCTCGGGTCCACCGGCAGATTGCGGAAGAAGACGTAGCTGGGGTTCTCATTCAGCAACGCTTGCACCTTGGCGGGGTTGTTGCGCGCCCAGTTCTGGATGCCCTGCATGGACGCTTTGTCAGAAGTCAGATCACCGCGTTTGATGAGAACGGTGCCAATACTCTTGTAAGGCTGGCCATTCTGGTCGGCGTAGCCAATGCGCTGGCGGCTGCCATCGGGCATCTGGATCCGGCCGGAGCCCTGGATCTGCAGAAAGAAGAGCTCGATGGGGTCGTCGACCCAGGCCAGCGTGCGGGCGTTCATACGATCCGGGTTGGCTTCGATCTGTTCACGGGTCCAGTAAGGAATGACCTTGTTGTTATCCGTCAATCGACCGCGTACGCGTTTGCCCTTAAGTTCAGGGAAGAGGTCGCCCAGCTCAATGGTGAGCAGGTTGGCCGGAACGCCGTAGACCGGATAACGGGCTTTGGTCGTTTGTTCTTTGGCACCCTTGAGCAGGGGTTCGTAATAGCCGGTGAATAGCCCGTTGGTGGCACCATCGTTCTGGACCAGCTGGTAGGGCTGGAAATATTTCTGGTAGTAAGTGCGCAGGGTGGTGGGATTCTGCCGGTCGCTAGCGCTCAGGCTCTTGAAGGCGCTGCAGGCATCCTGCCAGCCTGGTTTCTTGTTAAGGGCGTTGCAGCTTTGCAGTAGCGCGGGTGAGGCCTCGGCCAAGGTGGCATCATCGGCCCAGCCGGGCAGGTCGGCCCAGGTGGCCGGCTTGAGCGGTTTGATGATCGGCGCCGCGATGGGTTTGGCCGCTTCCTTGCAGGGGGGACATTCGGTGGTGGCGCAACCATGCAACAGCACCGTCAGGCTTGCCAGCGTCAGCGTGCCCCACGACAATGACGGGAAACGGTTAAATGGAATCAACGATGAGCGCATGGTTGGCAAAGCCTGAGAATTCTTCGAATTACGGATGCAACAGTATACCGAGGGTGCTGCAGTCATGAGTGAAAACGGGTTGGTCGTTTCGGGTGCTCAGATCGAGGCTGCGTTGACACGGGTGTCGGCGGCGGTACTTCTGCGTCGGGATGACACGGGATGGAAATTCTTACTCGCGCAGCGCCCACCGGGTAAAGCCTATGCCGGTTACTGGGAGTTTCCCGGCGGCAAGGTGGAGCCCGGTGAGAGTTTCTCAGAGGCCCTGGTCCGGGAGCTGCAGGAGGAGTTGGGCATTACAGTGGCCGAAATGACGGCCTGGTTGACTCGACATTTTGTGTATCCGCATGCGCGTGTCGAGATCCGGTTTTTTCGCGTGGAGGCCTGGAAGGGGGCATTGCACCCACATGAGCATACGGATATGGCCTGGTTGCCGGTCAGTGGAATGGCCGGGGGTAAATGTCTGGAGTGCATCCCGGTTAGCCCGGTCCTGCCGGCGAATACGCCAATTTTGCGGGCGCTGGCGCTGCCACCGATCTATGCGGTAATGAATGCCGCTGAAAGCGGCACCGAAGCCGAATTAGCACGGATTACCCGGGTGCAGCCGAAGCTGGTGCAGGTTCGAGAAAAGTCGCTGTCGGAAGAGCAAAGATTGGTCTTTGCGCGTGAGGTGATCCGTCTTGTGCACCGCTATGGTGGCCATGTGCTGTTGAACGGCCATGTGGCGGAGGCCAAAGCCATAGGCGCTGATGGTGTGCATCTGAGTGCGGCAAACTTGATGGCGTGCGAGACACGACCGGATCTCCCTCTGGTGTTTGCGTCGTGCCATAACGCGGCTGAGCTTGCGCAGGCTAGCCGCTTGGGGCTGGATGCGGTGCTGTTGGGCCCGGTGCAGGAGACGCTGAGTCACCCGGGGCAGACGCCGCTGGGTTGGGCAGCGTTTGCAAAGTTGATCGAAGGATCGGCATTGCCGGTCTATGCCATTGGCGGTATGGCCGCTGATGATGTCGTAACGGCTCAGCAGGCCGGTGCCCAGGGCGTGGCCATGATGCGGGGTTGGTAACCTACTGTTCGGTCTGAGGCGTATTGTCCTCACTCAGCCCGGCATCGTTTTCTTGGACGGGGATGCGATAAGACTCGTTGGCCCAGGCGCCCAGATCGATCATCTTGCAGCGTTCGGAGCAGAAGGGGCGCCATTTGTTTTGCGGCGCATAGAGTGCGGGTTCGCCGCAATGCGGGCAGGCCACCGTGGGTGCGTTGTTGCGGGGTGTAGCCACAGTTTAAATGGCGCAAAAGGTCAGATCAAAACGGATGTCACGCTCTACCTGCCGTGGTCTCTGATGGAAATCGGTTTCCATGAAGCGGATGTTCAGCGCATATTTGTTGGCGCTGGTTTCCGGCGTGATCATCGGATCATGAATGCGGATTCGCAGCATCTGGGCATTGACCCCGGCCAGCGAGCGCTGGTAGCTGCCGCGTGAAGCGGTGTAGGCCTCAGGCATCCCGCTATCGCGCAGCAGATGGAGCACAATCGATAGACCATCTCGTAGCGGGAGGAAAGGCTCCAGCCAGGTCTGCAGATCGCGCTGGCGCTGTGCCATGGGCTGATTGAGCCAGAGGTGATACGAGGGGATATCGAACTCGCTGAGGCCGCCCGGAATCTGTGAGCGGTTCTTGATGGCGATCAACCATTCGTTATCGCGCAGGTGCTGACCCAGCTTGCCACTCAGAGCGTGCAGCAGGGTAAGCGCTTGCGAAATTTCGTCGAGCGCCGCATCGAGGGCTTCGGTTGAGATGTTCGGGTTATCGCGGAAGGCGGTGAGCACCTGCCGCTGGCGTTCCAGCTCCTGGAGCAATTCGGATTTGAGGTCAGGGCGCGCGACTTCGAGAATCTCGAAAAGTACCGTGAGCGCAGCGTGATGATCATGAGTGTCTGGCGCCCCAAGATAGTGCGCCATGCGGGCAAACAAATCCTCCAGACGCATCAATGCGCGAATGCGTTCGGTGAGCGGATATTCGAAGATCAGCACGGAATGAGCGATGGTGGTCTCGGGGGCGGTATGAGGAGTGTTGCTCACAACTTCCTCGAATAATAGACCTATTTGCTGCATTTGTTACATGTTGGAAGGGTTTTTGTCAGGATTTTGCTCGGTGCAACGATACTCGGCCAGCGAGCGGTAGGTGCGGTCGATGGCGTCGGTCTGGGCATCCCGCTGATCGGGTGTGCCACTGTTGTCGATGGTCTCGGTACCTAAGGCCAGGCGCGCCTCGCGCGGCGCCTGCGCCTGCAGCATCAGGTCGGCCAGTTCTTCACTGAGGCCTTGGGCGCCTTGGCTCTTTGCGCGATCCAGCAGCCGTTGTTTCTGGATTTCGGGGGGGCAGTCGACCACCAGCACGCGGTCAGCCTGCTCGCGCAGGAAGCCGGTCTCGGCATAGAGGGGCACATCCGCGACCACATAAGGGGATCGAGCCAGGCTGATGGCTTCCAGTGCCTGACGGCGAATCATCGGGTGGAGAATTTGTTCGAGCTGGTTTTTTTGCGCCGGATCGTTGAAAACGAGATCGCGGAGCGCTGCGCGGTTCAGGGTGCCATCGCTATTGAAGATGGCGTCGCCAAAAGTATCACGCAGCATGGGTAGTGCGGCTCCCCCAGGGGCGGTGAGGCCATGGGCAATCTGATCGGTATCGATGACGTCCACACCCAGTTTTTTTAGGTGGTCGGCCACGGCGGACTTACCGCAGGCAATGCCGCCCGTCAGGATGACCAGAGGCCGGTCTATGCACAGGGCGCTACCGTGATCCTGACCGGTGGACGGTGTGCTCATGCGAGGACCAGATTGTCCCGGTGGATCAGTTCGGGGGCGTCCAGGTAGCCGAGGCGTGCTTCAATCTCGGCGCTGGGGCAGCCGGCGATGCGTCGCGCTTCGCTGCTGGCGTAATTGATGAGACCGCGGGCGATTTCATGGCCGGTTTCGTCCAGACAGGCGACCACGGCGCCGCGCTCGAACTCACCCTCTACGGCGGTGACGCCGACGGGTAACAGGCTGCTACCGGCGCGCAGCGCCTTGCTGGCGCCGGCATCCAGTTGCAGGCGACCGGCCAACATTAGATGATCAGCCAGCCATTGCTTGCGAGCGGCCAGGGGTGGTTGGCTGGCGACGAGCAGAGTGCCCAGGGCTTCGCCCTTGAGGAGTCGGGGGAGCGCATTATCCGCACGCCCACTAGCGATGACAGTGTGAGCACCGCTTTTGGCAGCGCGTTTGGCGGCCCAAATCTTGGTGATCATGCCGCCGGTGCCAATGTGGGTGCCGCTGCCGCCGGCCATGCGCTCGTATTGTTCGTCGCCGGCTGCGCCCTGGCTCACCAGTGTGGCGCTAGGGTCTTTACGCGGATCGGCGGTATAGAGGCCTTCCTGGTCTGTCAGGATGATCAGCGCATCGGCTTCGATCAGATTGGCGACCAGAGCACCCAGGGTGTCGTTGTCACCAAAGCGGATTTCATCGGTAGCGACGGTATCGTTCTCGTTGATGATGGGCAGCACGCCCAGATTGAGCAGGGTGCTGATGGTGGCGCGGGCATTCAGATAGCGCGAGCGGTCGGCCAGATCTTCGTGGGTCAGCAGAATCTGCGCCGTGCGGATGCCGTGCGCGCCAAAGGCCTGTTGATAGGTTTGGGCCAGCCCCATCTGCCCGACGGCGGCAGCGGCCTGGAGTTCGGGAATGCTGCCGGGGCGCTTGTGCCAACCAAGTTGCTGCATGCCGCAGGCGATGGCGCCCGAGGACACCAGCAGCAGGCGTCGGCCACCGGCTGCCAGAGTCGCCATCTGCGCCGCCCAGCTGTTGATGGCGTCGAGATCAAGGCCTGTGCCGTTGTTGGTGATGAGTGCACTGCCAATCTTGACGACCAGCGTGCGGGCACCAATCAGAGGTTGGCGCGAGTCGGCTTGGTGCGATTCAGTCACCATCGCCTCCGTCGGCGGCATCATCGACGTCCGCATCTTCATCAATGTAGACCGTTTCGCCATCGGGCATCACGTCACGGACATCGTTTTCGGTATGCACGGGGAGGGCGGGGGGCATGGCATCGAGCGCATCCTGGATCGCAAAGATCAAGGCCTTGGTGCCGTCACCGGTAATTGCCGCAATGCTGAAATGACGATCTGCTTTGCCGCCCGCTTTCTTGAATTTCTTCAGAAAGTCGTCGATGCGTTGTTGGCGTTCCTCTTCAGGAATCAGGTCCAGCTTGTTCAGGATGAGCCAGCGGGGTTTTTCGGCTAGGGTCGGATCGTATTTTTCTAATTCGGCGGCGATGGCGATGGCATCGTGGACGGGGTCCGCTTCCGGGTCAAAGGGCGCCAGATCGACGAGGTGCATGATCAGACGTGTGCGGGCCAGGTGGCGCAGGAAGCGGTGGCCAAGGCCGGCGCCTTCGGCAGCGCCTTCGATCACCCCGGGAATATCGGCAATGACGAAGCTACGGTTTTCATCGGTTCGCACCACGCCCAGGTTGGGGTGAAGCGTCGTGAAGGGGTAATCGGCGACCTTGGGTTTGGCCGCCGAAACCGAACGAATGAACGTGCTCTTGCCAGCGTTGGGCAAACCGAGCAGGCCGACATCGGCCAGGACCTTGAGCTCAAGCTTGAGCATGCGCTCTTCGCCGAGCGTGCCGCGCGTGAACTGACGCGGGGCGCGGTTGACGCTGGATTTGAAGTGGATGTTGCCGAGGCCGCCTTTGCCGCCCTGGGCAACCAGGACTTTTTTACCGTCGACATTGAGGTCGTGCAGCACGACGCCGGTTTCGTAATCGGAGATGACCGTGCCGACCGGCATGCGCAGCGTGATGTCGTCAGCGCCGGCGCCGTAGCATTCGGCACTCATGCCATTCTGGCCGTTACGTGCCAGAAACTTGCGGGTGTAGCGATATTCGACAAGCGTGTTGATGTTGCGGTCTGCCACGGCCCAGACGCTGCCGCCTTTGCCGCCATCGCCGCCGCTGGGGCCGCCCCGGGGTACATACTTCTCGCGGCGGAATGCGGCACAGCCATCACCACCCTTGCCGGCAATGACTTCGATACGCGCTTCGTCAATAAATTTCATGATGTTCTTCTGCTAAAGAAAAAGCCCTACCGGTGAGGATAGGGCTTTCGTGTGCCGGCGGGCAAGTGCCCGACCAGACACCTGTTACTGTGCCGGCTGAATAATGACCGTGCGGCGCTTCTGGGCACCCTTGACCGCAAAGGTCACGATGCCGTCGATCAGCGCGAACAGGGTGTGATCCTTGCCCATGCCGACGTTATCGCCCGGGTGGAACTCGGTGCCGCGCTGGCGAACGATGATGTTGCCAGCCTTGACCAGTTGACCGCCGTAGCGCTTGACGCCAAGTCGTTTGGCTTCTGAGTCGCGGCCGTTACGTGAACTACCGCCTGCTTTTTTATGTGCCATGGTATGAGGCTCCTTTGCTAGACCGGATTAGCCTGCGATCGTATTGATCTGCAGCTCGGTGTAATTCTGACGATGGCCCTGATGCTTCTGGTAGTGCTTACGGCGACGCATCTTGAAGATACGGACCTTATCGTGACGACCTTGGCTCAGAACCGTGGCCGAAACGCTCGCACCTGCCACCAGTGGCGCACCGATTTTTACGGCATCGCCTTCGCCGACCATAAGAACCTGGTCGAGGGTGATCTGGGTGCCAACTTCTGCCGGTATCTGTTCTACTTTAATTTTTTCACCTGCGGCAACGCGATACTGCTTGCCACCGGTTTTTATGACCGCGTACATGTTGGACTCCAAAGGGATATTGCAAAGAACTCGTAACTCTACCCAAAAAATCCTTTGTTGTCAAAGTCTTTTGGCCACCAAAGCGGCTCGACGGGCGGTTTGCCTTGACTGAAGCGCCCGGCGCCCGTAAATTCGCCCCTTTGATTCACCTGCGGCGCCCTCTGGCCGCATTCTGAGTGCTCTGCCGCGTGACAACCCGCCCTAACGAACCTTCCAAGCCCCTGTTTGCCGAACTTATTGCCGATGATATGCGGCAAATGGATGAGGTCATCCGTGCTTCCCTGCATTCCGAGGTGGCGCTCGTGCGTCAGGTGTCCGAGTACATCATTCACAGTGGCGGCAAGCGCCTCCGCCCGGCCTTGTTGCTGCTGACGGCGGGTGCCTGCGGCGCGGCGGGAGAGCAAGCCCGGATTCTGGCCGCGGTGGTGGAGTTTATTCACACCGCCACGCTGTTACATGATGACGTGGTCGATGAATCCAGCCTACGCCGGGGTCGTGAGACAGCCAATGAGCTTTTCGGCAATGCCGCCAGCGTCTTGGTGGGCGATTTCCTGTATTCGCGTGCCTTCCAGATGATGGTTTCGGTCGGGCGCATGCGCGTGATGGAAGTGCTTTCGGAAGCGACGAACGTCATCGCCGAAGGTGAAGTACTCCAGCTCATGAACTGCCACGATGCCGACGTAGATGAAGCGCGTTACCTGCAGGTGATCCGCTACAAGACGGCGAAACTCTTCGAGGCGGCCTCCCGGCTGGGGGGCGTTCTCGCCGATGCAACGCCGGCAATGGAAGCAGGGCTGGCGCGTTACGGTATGCACCTGGGTACCGCCTTCCAGATTATTGATGACGTGCTGGATTACTCCGGCAACGAAGCCGATACTGGCAAACACCTGGGCGATGATCTGGCCGAAGGCAAGCCGACTTTGCCGCTGATCTACGCGCGCGAACGCGGCACGCCGGAGATTGCCGCGGCAATCCGTAAAGCCATTGAAACCGGCGGCCTCGAAGAATTTGATGCGGTGCTCAAGGCCGTGCATGAGAGCGGCGCACTGGACGCGGCCCGCGATGCGGCGAGACATGAGGCCGCGCTAGCCCGTGATGCACTGAATGAGTTACCGGATTCGGTCTATAAGCAGGCCTTGCTGGAGCTTGCGGATTTCGCCGTTGCCCGAACACACTAGCCTCCACTGAGCTGCTAGAACGTATACATCACCCGGGCGTAGGCGTTCCAGTAGTAATTGAAACTGTCGGTAATGATTTCCGGTGCCGAGCCCCCAACGCTGGCAGCCCAGCGCTTATCGAAGCTGTAGGTCAACATCATGTCGGCGGGCACAAACCATTGGCCGTTACGGGTATAGAGATTGATGCCGTTTTCATCCCAGAACGCGAGTTTGAGCTTGGGGGTGAGCTGAAAACCGATGGCTGGGTAAAACTCTAGGGTGCGCACAAGCGTGACATCGGGCGCGACCGGGGTCGTGCCCATCATGTACCGAACGCTGGGTGAAAAGAAGCTGAAGATACCGGCATCCTTGGGGGCATAGGTCATGGCCAGTTGGGGCCCGACGGCCCACTGTGCGGACGAGAAGGTGGGGTTGTTGTAGCCGGAGGGCATGAGTAAGCGCATGCCCCCGCCGAAAGTCAGGTCGCGGGCGACCTCGGGGGTAAAGGCCGATAGGGTGATCCGGGTGTTGCCCGGGTTGAACTGACCGCCGCTCCAGTTGCCACCGGCGCGGGGTCCGCTGTTGCTGTAGAGCGAGGTGTCCAGGCGGGTAATACCCTGGGCCCCGGCGCGGCCAATGGGAAAGGTATGGTAAAGACGTGGCTGGATGACGTTGGCGCTGCTGGCATTGCCCAGGTAGTTGTGAAAGCCCCAGACTTCGAGCCAGGTTTTGCGTTTTGAGGCCAGAAAGAGGATGTCATCGGCCTGCGCCCGGCTCTCGTCGGTGAGAGCCACAGGGTCTGCCGGATTCATGGCGGTTTCGGTCTTGGCGGCGGTTTCTGGTGCTGATTGGGCCGTCGCCGTGCAGGGGAGGCCGCTCGCAAGCGCCATCAGCCACAGACTGATGGCCGTGCGAAGGCTCATCGTGTCCCTCGGACCCACACCAGCATCTGGTCAAGCCAGAGGTAGCGGGTCGGGTCATCGGGGCATTGGGTCAGGCCGCATTCGAGCAGAGTTGAAAACAGGTTGCCGGCGACGATGAGCAGAAAGACCAGCATCACCAGACGAACAATCCGTCCCGGGTCTACCCGGGGCGCATCCTGGGCCCGGGCGAGACATAGCAGCACACCAATCCCGACCATCACCGCCACAAAACTGACAAAGGACCACGTGTAGAGGTGAAAGCCGAATACCGCTTTGCTGTAACCCGGATCGCCTGGGGCAATATGCAGCAGAATCTGGCGCACCGAGGCAGCCGCACCCACCAAGGCGCCCAGGAGTGTGACTCCATAATGCAGGGGTTGAATACCAGAGCGCAGATTGAGCAGAAAACCCAGGCCGACCACAATCAGACCTGCCCGTTGTAACAGACAGAGCGGGCAAGGCAGTTCGCCCATGACCAGTTGCTCCACGAAGGCACCGGCCAGGACGGCAGCAATGATCGCTAAGGCGAGCACATTGAGTTGGTAGGCCAGGCGTCCGCTGTACATAGAGATGTTAACTTCTTAAAGGCTGATCGGTAACTTGTCGGTCATGTGGTGCACCAGCAGACCGGCTAGAGTGGCAATGGCAATCAACGAGGCAGTGATGCCCGCCGAGCGGTAGCCGATGACGATGAGGGTCGCCGCGAGCAGCGAAATTAGAAAGATGATGAACATGAGCGGTCCTGATCCCTGATCGTGGCCTATTGTCGACTTGCGGCGGCCTTTTTCAGCCGGGCAGCATGACGCTTTTCGCCATCGAGGCGCGCCGCTTTGACATTGGCCTCGGTGGGCTCAGGGAATTTGCCGCCGGCCAGGCCGACCATGTACACCACGGCACGGGCCACTTCGATGTCATAGAGTTCTGGGGCGCCACCCTTGGGCGGCATCATGCGAACACCGGTCAGGGCGCTTCCTACCAGATCGTCGTAACCTTCGGCGATCAGCGGTTTTCAGGCCTTGGCGTCGCCAGCTTTGGGTGAGTGCAGTAAACCCCCGCGATGGCAAGTAGCGCAGACGGCGTTATAGGTCTGTTCGCCGCTCATGGCGGTTTTGCCAAAGGTATGGGTGTTGGCGGCATAAGCCGATCCGTTGACAACGAATAGGCTCGTGACCAAAAGGGGCAGTATGGGGCGGAGACAGTTCATGGGGTATATCCTCAAAAGCTTTAGGTACGATCCTAGCAGAATGAGGTTGCAAGATCTTGTAAATCAGGGCTTAATGCCCGAATCGGTTTTGAAGATTGAAGGAGGTAACCCTATGTCTGTATTCAAACACCCAGTCCGCTGGTTAACGGGGCTGACCCTGCTGGCTGGCGCTCTAGTCGCAACGGGCTGTGCGAATATTATCCCTGCAGCCAATATCAAGCCGGGTTACTCGAATGTGGCTCAGGTTGAGCAATCCATGGGTAAACCCGATATGACCTGGCGTAATGCCGATGGCCGGATTATTCAGGCAGCCTATTCTGATCAGCCGGGGGGCTTTGTGACCTTTATGGTTTACTTTAACGATCAAGGGGTCGTCACGAAAGTTGATCAGGTGATGAACAACCGGAACTTTGCCAAGGTTCAGAATGGCATGGATGGGCACCAGGTTCATAAGATTCTTGGGCCAGAGCGTACGGTAGATCACTTCATTAACCTCCATCAAGTCGATTGGAATTATGGCTACTGCTCGGATGGAAATAAGCGCGAGGTTTTCTCAGTCAGCTTTGATGACCGAACGATGAAGGTGAATGGTAGTGTGGTGACTCCAGATCAGTTATTTATGATTGGAGACAACGAGGAGGGATATTGCGTTCCTTACTTCCAAGGTGAGTCTTACGAGCGCTGATGATGCCCGAGACAGATCAGCATGTCGGCGCCCGCTGGGTGCCGACCCCGTTGGCTCAGCTCGGGGACTACGAGGCTGACCTGTTCAAACTGGGCTATTTTGGCTGGCTGAATCTGGCAACCATTGGTACCGAGGTCTGGCTGCAGATCCTGAGTCAGGGGGTTGCCGACTAAGTGTCAGCAGCGTTGCAGCCGCTGTATGGTGGCTTTATGGTGACTTGGAAAAGCGGCCGCCCTTTGCTACAATCGCGCCTCTGTTTGTGCAGGTCATTTTTGATTGCTCAGCCTGTCGGGGTGTAGCTTAGCCTGGTAGAGCGCTACGTTCGGGACGTAGAGGCCGGAGGTTCGAATCCTCTCACCCCGACCATTATTGGGGCTGGCGATCACGGAGTTGTGTGTATGTCACAATCATCACAACGGTTAGATCGGTCCCTGCTCCTCGATGGTTTAAAGGCGCTCGCGGCGCAGATCATCGTCATTCATCATCTGGTTTCCTACGGGCCTATGGCCGCGGCAGTGACGCAGGCGGCGCCGGACATGGTGGCCTGGTTTCTCTACTACGGTCGCTGGGCGGTGCAGGTATTTCTGGTGGTTGCGGGATTTCTGACCGCGCAGCTACTGTGCGGCAAACCGGCTTTGCTGGATCGTCCCTGGAGTTTGGTCACCCGGCGCTATATCCGCCTGGCCTGGCCTTTTGGGGTGGCGGTGACGCTCGCCGTGCTGGCAGCCGAGCTGGCGCGCCAATGGACCGATGATCCGATCCTGCCGGCACCGGCCGGCTTGGTGCAGTATGTGGCGCACTGGTTGCTGATGCACAGTGTGCTGGGGCACGACGCGTTGTCGACCGGCGTCTGGTATGTGGCCATCGATTTTCAGCTCTTTCTGTTGACGGTGCTGTTGCTTTGGACCTCCCGCGCCCTGCGCTGGGCGGGATGGGCGCCCCTGCTCATCGGAGGGCTGACGATGGGTTCGCTGGTTTGGATTCGTCACTGGGAAAGCTGGGATAACTGGGCGCCGTATTTTTATAATGCCTATGGGGTCGGCCTTCTGGTGGGTTGGCTGCGTTTGCAGGAGAGCAAGTCAATCCCTTGGGTCCGCGGGGTGCTGATGGCGGTTCTGGGTGTCTTGTGTTGGCAGTGGCTTGTTAGCCTGAATGGGCGCTTGGTTGTGATTCTGTTGACGGGCGCGCTGCTTGCGTTGGCAAGCCACCCCATGGGGCAGGCGACCGCCGCCTGGGCTGTGTGGCAGGGACGATTGGGTTCGCTGATTCATTACCTGGGAACAACCTCGTTCGCCTTGTTTCTCATTCACTTTCCGGTCAGTATGCTGGTGAATGCGGCGCAGGTCCGGTTCGAATGGACTTCCCCCTTGCTGGGCACGATTGCGATGTTGGTGGCATGGGGGATAAGCATGTTGTGTGCCGACGTTTTTTATCGGGTGGTTGAACAGCAAGGATTAGCATTGAGTCGGCGGGTAGGTGAATGAATTGTCAGCAAAGGTCGGGATTCATGTTGAGCATGCGCACATGGCTGGGGGTGGTATTACTGCTGATGGCCTCCGTGGTCTGGGCCGATACGGCGGCAGAGAACTGGTTTCGTCAAGGTCGCCCACTGCCTGTGGCCATGCAGGCAGTGACCATTCTTCAACATGCCGGTGACGAGGGGCTGAATCCGGCTGACTATCATGCTGCAGCGCTGGCACAGCGGGTTGAGCGGGCGAAGACAGCCGGGGTTTCGGCAGGCGCTGAGGAAGCGCTGGGGGAGGCATTGACGAAAGCCATGCAGGCTTATTTGCATGATCTGCATTATGGTCGGGTCGACCCGGCCTCGGTGTACGCCAACTTCAAACTCCCTCCGAAAAGCCTCAATGTGCCAGCAACCCTCGATTCGGCACTGAAGGCGGGTCATCTTTCTGAGGCGGTCAAAGCCGCCACACCCCAGTTTCCGCTGTATCAGGCCTTGAGGCCCTGGCTGCAGCGTTATCGTGCGATGGAGTCCGACCCGGCGTGGCACGGTCACCTACCCCCTTTGCCGAGCAAAAAGCTGGAACCGGGGTCTGCTTATGCCGGCATCCCTTTGATGACGGCACGGTTGATCTCTCTGGGTGATCTACCCAAGGATTTTGTGGCGCCAGATCATTATCAGGGCCCTTTGGTTGATGGGGTGAAGCAATTTCAGAAGCGGCATGGTCTGACTGCGGATGGGGTCATTGGCAAGGGCACTTTCGAGCAACTGAATGTGCCGCCAGCGGCACGGGTCGAGCAGATCGTGCTGACCATGGAGCGCTTGCGCTGGACACCGCTCATGACCGATCAGCGCATGCTGGTGGTGAACCTGCCGGAATTTGAATTACGCGGTCTGGAGATCAACGGTGATCAGGTGCAGATTCCGTTACAGATGAATGTGATCGTGGGCAAGTCGTTGAATACGAGAACGCCGATGTTTGACGAGCAGATGCGCATGATCGAGTTCAGCCCTTACTGGAACGTGCCCCCCTCAATTGCGCGCGGTGAGACCGTGCCCAAACTGCGCCGTGACCCCGGTTACTTTGACCGGCAGGGTTTCGAGATCGTCACCCGTTCGGGCGACGTGGTGACGGTATTGAGTGAAGAGCAGCTAGGGGCGGTGCAGCGCGGCGAGGCGCGTATTCGTCAGCGGCCGGGTGCGCAGAATGCCCTGGGGGATATCAAGTTCATCTTCCCGAATAACGACAACATCTACATGCACCACACCCCCTCGGTGGGACTGTTCCAGCGTGATCGGCGCGATTTCAGTCACGGCTGTATCCGGGTGGAGCAACCGGTGGCGCTGGCTCAGTTTGTGCTGAAGGATGAGCCGGAGTGGACGCAGGAGCGGATTCGCGAGGCTATGGAAAACGGCAAGTCGCGGACGATCCGCCTGAAAACCCCGCTGACGGTAGTGATTGCCTATGGCACCGCCATCGTGAAGCAGCGTGGCGGTGCGATCTACTTCTATGCCGACATCTATGGCCATGACCGTCAGCTGAAGGCAGCACTGCAGCGCCATAGCCAGGTGCTCCAGAGTGGTGCTGGTAATTTGGCCCGGTTGGATTAAAATGAAAAGATGAGTAACTCCATGAAATCAAAACGATTTGATCGGCGCGGGTTCCTGACACAGGCCGTGCGACTGACGGCGGGGGGTGTGGCACTGCCACTCACTACCCTTAATCGTGTCCATGCGGCGCAGCCGCGCGCGGGTGCTGCGCAGGCGTTTATGCAGACACCGGCGGCCACGCTAGCCGGTGATGCGGCGGGACGAGTACTGGCGTTCAATCACACGCACACCCGGGAGCGCATCAGCCTCGTTTATGCCGTCGATGGGCAGTATGTGCCGGATGCGCTATCGAGCCTGAACCGCTTTTTACGGGACCATTATTCGGGAACAGTAGGTCAGATGGATCCGCAGCTGTTTGACCTGCTGCACGGCGTGCGCCGGGCGCTGGGTGGGCAATCGCTCGGGGCCTTCGAGGTGATCTCCGGATACCGTTGCCCTGAGACCAATGATCATCTGCGCAATTCACGCGGGGGCGGCGTAGCCAAGCGTAGCTTGCACATGGAAGGCAAGGCGATTGATGTGCGACTCCCTGGCGTGCCGCTGGCCGAGTTGCGTGATGCGGCCTTGTCCCTGCAAGCTGGTGGCGTAGGCTATTACCCACGCGAGCAGTTCGTGCACATTGATACCGGCCGTGTCCGGCACTGGGGCTAGCGGCTCAGATCAGTGCCCCGGGTTTCAGGCAGCCAGCGTAGCGCGACAACAAACGCCAAGGCCAGAAGCAGTGTCGGGTACCACAGACCGGCCAGCGGGTTGCCGCTCTGCTCGTTAATCAGCGTGACAAAGAAGGGCAGTAATCCACCGATCCAGCCGGCCGCCAGGTTGTGAGGGAGTGCCGCAGCACTATAGCGAGTGCGGGCGGGGAAGAGCTCGGCGAGGATGGCGGTTTGCGGACCGGTGACCAGCGCCAATGGCAGCGTGATGAGCACCATCAGGCCGGCAGCTTGCCAGAAGCCTGACTGTGTGGCCGTTGTACCGATGAGGAACCACTGGCTAAAGATGCTGTAGATACTGAGCGCGCCGAGCCCGAGGCCAGCCAGAATGACCGGACGTCGACCAATGCGGTCAGAACACCAGCCAGCGAGTAGGGTCATTGGAAAGAGCGTTGCTGTGCCAATGGCGACCAGCAGGCTGCTACTGGCGCCATCTAGCCCGGCTACTGTTTTGAGAAAGACGCCGCTGTAAACCTGCGCCGAGAAGAAGAGCACCCCGCCACCGGCCGAGATGCACAGAAATAGAATCCCCATGCGGGCGAGTGTCTGGCGGTCGCGGAAACAGTCCCGCAGCGGGGTCTTTGCCAGAGCGGCCTGTGCCTGCAAGGCATGAAAGATCGGGGTTTCATGCAGGGCAGCACGCACCTTGAGCGAGATTAGTAGCAACAGAAGCGAGACCCAGAAGGGAACGCGCCAACCCCAGGCCATGAAGTTGTCCACCGAGAGCCAACGCTGCAGGAAGGCGATCTGCAGCGTTGAGGCCAGAATGCCGAGTGGGCCCATCAGCTGGAGTACGCTGGTATAAAGCCCGCGGTTCTTCACAGGGGCATGTTCGGTCAGATACACCGCGCTGCCGCCGATCTCCCCACCTGCCGACAGGCCTTGCAGCAGGCGCAGGGTGACGAGCATGGCGGGTGCCCACAGGCCCACTTGTGCGTAGGTGGGCAGCAGGCCGACGGCCAGCGTGGCACCGCCCATCAGAACGATCGTGATCATGAAGACCTTGCGCCGGCCGATCCGATCTCCCAGCGAACCAAACAGGGCGGCGCCTAGCGGGCGCACCACCATACCGGCACCAAAGGTGGCGAGACTGGCGAGCAAGGCCGCAGTGGGGTTATCCGGAGGAAAGAAGAGGGGCGCGAACCAGACGGCCAGCGCAGCGAAGGTGAGGAAGTCATACCACTCGAGGAAGGTACCGAAGCACGCTGCTAGGGCTACCCGGTGCCGCGAATTGACCGGGGTGGTGGAATTTGCAGAATTAGTCGGTGTCATGCTGTTCATAGCCGGCGATTATCCGTTAGTCTTCGGTTTTACGCATTGTGAGTAGGCATCGGGGCAAGCATGGGGAGTGTACGAGAGGATGTCCGGGATCAGCTAAGCGCCATTCGCGAGACACTGTTTGATGGCTGGCGGGATTTACGATCGTTCGTTCACGAGACCTGGCCGGCATTGGTACTGCTGTTGTTATTGCTGGTGGCGGCGCTCTGGATTGCGGATCCCGCACCGCCCCGCCATGTGGTCGTGGCAACGGGGCCGGCCGGTAGTTCGAATGAAATGCTGGGTAAGGCCTATCAGCGGTATTTTGCCGAGCGTGGCGTGACCATGACCCTGGTTGCCACCGAAGGGTCAGTCGAGAATGTGAAACGACTGCAGGATCAGAGCGATCCGGTGCGGGCAGCCTTTGTGATGGCGGGTGCGGCCAGGCCGCATGCGCCGGGCATCGAGACGCTGGGCAGTGTCAATTTTCAGCCATTCTGGTGTTTCTACCGGGGTGCACAAGAGCCTGATTCAATCCGGCGGGCTCAGATCCTGCTATCAGGTTCGCTGAACATTGGCACGCCGGGCAGTGGCACGCATCTGATCGCCGAGCGGGTAATTACCTTGAGTGGTTTTGATGTTGATCAGTCACACTTCAAGCAATTACCGGACGCGGAAGCCATTCAGGCGCTGGCGCAGCACCAGATTGACGGGATGTGCATTGTCGATACCTACGACGCGCCTAATGTGCAGAAGCTCATTGCCATGCCGGGGTTACAGTTGGTGAATTTCGAGCGTGCTAAAGCGTTCGCCCGCCGGGTGCCTGAGATTGAAGTGGTTACTGTCCCCGAGGGTGGCCTTCGGATAAAAGACAATTATCCGGATCAGGAGTACACGCTACTGGCCAGTAGCACCGAGATCCAGATTGATCACCGCTTGCATCCGGCAATTCAGACCCTCTTTCTGATGGCGGCACGACACATCAACGGCAGGGAGAGTTTTTTCTCGCATGAAGGACAGTTTCCGGCATTTGTAGACAGCACGCAGACGCGGAGCAAGGAAGCCGAGATCTTTTACGAAAAGGGCACACCGCTCCTCGTAGAGTATCTGCCCTTCTGGGTAGCGGAGTTTATTCGCCGGCTGGTCATCACTTTGTTGCCCTTTGCTGCGATCGCTTATCCGTTCTTACGCTCGATGCCCAATTACTACAAGAAGCGGGTGCGCACCCGCATTGACCGGATGTATGGCGCGCTGAAGTTTTTCGAGCAGTCGCTGGTTTCGGGCTATGACCCCGGACAGAAGTCTACCTACTTGGCGCAGCTGGATGCCATGGAGCGTGAGGCGCTGGGCATGCGCATTCCCAAGTCTATTACCGGTGACTATTACACCTTACGTACGTCGATCGACTATGTGCGCAATTGCGTATTGCGTGATGGCTACAATAAGCACGCCCTGCCGCAGAGCCCGGTGGTCGGCATCAATGGTCTGGATGGAGACGATGGCGATGGTGACGATATCTAAGGAGCCGGGTTGGGATGCGGGGTGGCATCACGCTGCCCGCTGCGTTGAATCGCCGAATCAGGATGCACGTACTCCGGGTGCCCCGGTAGATCTGGTGGTGATTCATGCCATAAGCCTGCCGCCGGGCGAGTTTGGTGGCCCGGGCGTGGAAGCGCTTTTTACGAATCAGCTGGACGCGAAGGCGCACCCGTACTTTGCCGAAATTGCATCATTGAAAGTTTCGGCGCATTTTTTTATACGGCGCAACGGTGAGCTCATCCAGTTTGTGCCGGTCACGGCGCGTGCCTGGCATGCCGGTGTTTCAAGCTGGCAGGGGCGCGAACGCTGCAATGATTTTTCGGTGGGTATCGAACTGGAAGGGGACGATGCAACATCTTTTTCGGCTGCACAGTATGAAACACTTCAAGGACTGCTCAAGGACTTGCAGGGCGCATTGCCGATCAAGGCAGTGACCAGTCATTCGCACGTGGCGCCGGGGCGTAAAACCGACCCCGGTCCGAATTTTGAATGGGCGCAGGTGCGTGCCGTCTGTCCTGACTTGAGCGTGGTGCCCTGAGATCAGAAGTCAATGTTGGCCCGCAGGCCAATGATGGTGGCGTTGGGAATGGCCTGATTGGGGTTGTTGGGCATCGGTGCTTTGCCGCCGGGATTGATGCTGTATTGGAAATAGGGCTGCAGGGTCAGCCAGGGGTTGACCGGCGCCTGATAGGTCAGTTCAATCAGGGATTCAGGCGAAACCATTGGCGTCTGCGTGCCATGAGTGGCATTCTGGGCAGCGATGGCACTGTTGAGATCGGGACTAAGCTTGGCCCAGGCAAAGCCCAGGCCGAGAATATCCTCGGGGCGCCCATCGAATAGACCGACATAAGCGAGGCCGGTGTCGAAATACCAGGTGACGAAGTTGCGTTCGTTTTGCGGGTTATAGGTGACGCGGGCAAAAGCGCTTAGACCCTGTGTATCCGAATGGGCTTCGCGAAAGACGGTCTGATCGAGCACACCGTATAGCGCGTACTGCCCCCGATAAGTCGTGTTGATCGGATTATCGAAGTGACGCCCCGAGTCAGCCTGAGTCACGTTATCGACCTGGGTCGAGTTGTACCAGCCACCCAGTTTGTAATAGCCGGGCAGCATCTGTTCGCCCAGGCGCAAGTGGGGGTTGTAAGCAGCCTCGAACCAGGAGAGGACGCCGTCACCGCTGGGAAAGCGTGCGCCATAGTCGGTGGCCGAGGTACCGGGCCCAATGGGTGAGCCGTTCATCACAGAGGCCGTCACTTTCCATTGAGAATTCAGATCCATGCTGGCCAGTAGGCCGGGCGAGGCATTGGGATATCCCGGGCCACCATCGGGCATGTTGACCTCCCAGCTATCGGGAAAGCCGAAGGTCGAGTTAACGAAGACATTGGCGGTGGGACTGATGATGTAATAGCGGTCGGCTTCCAGAAGCCCCGCGCGAATGCCGAGGCGGTCATCTAGCAGCCGCTGTTCGGCCCATAATTCGCCTAGCTTGGCCAGTGATGGCTGAGACTCGACGTTAGTAATGGTCATGATGTTGCCCACGTACTGGGTGGAGAGATCCTGCCCCTGAATGCCGTAAGCACTTAGATGTATCTTGCCGCCATGCCAGCCGACGGCTTTGTTGAGGTCGATGTCGACCTCCAGATCAAGCAGGCCATCGTAGACGAAGCCTTGGCGCATACCACCCTGCGTGTTTCCAACATAGTCGCTGGTCTGGTTGAGGGTGAAGCTGACCCCGTATTGGTCCAGCCAGGGGCGGAGACCGCCCCAGTTGCCTAGCAACGTATTCGGGGTCTGGAAATCGGAACGGGTCGGGAGGATTTCTTCGGTCGTTAGCCGGGGAATCGCTTCGTCATCCGTCTGTGCCCATGCCGCATTGGCGCTGCCGAGCAAGAGTCCTGCCCCGAGCAAAAGGCCAAGTGATCGAGGCTGTAACGATCTGGGTAACATGGTCGGGGAAGGAGAGGGCGTCAGTGGCGGGCATGCAAAAGGCCACCCGGAGGTGGCCTTTGCATGCGAGCACCAGGAGCGCGTGACCCTTAGGCAGCCTGCTTGTTGGTTTCGGCCATATTCAGAGTGCTCAGCTGACGGATCAGCTCCAGCTCTTGCGGCAGACGCTCGGCCAGCTTGTCGAACCACTCCTTGTGCGACTCGAGTTCCTTCTGCCAGCCAGCCGTATCCAGCTGGGTCAGGCGCTGGAATTCTTCCCGGGTCATGTCCAGGCCGGTCCAGTCGATGTCTTCAAAGTTCGGTGTCCAGCCCAGCGCGGTTTCCTTGGCGGCAACCCGACCCTTGACGCGATCGATGATCCACTTGAGCACGCGCATGTTGTCGCCGAAACCGGGCCACATGAACTTGCCGTTTTCATCCAGACGGAACCAGTTGACACAGAAGATCCCCGGTGGGTTGTCCACGGTCTTGCCCATGTCGAGCCAGTGACGGAAGTAGTCGCCCATGTTGTAGCCGCAGAACGGCAGCATGGCGAACGGGTCACGACGCACTACACCCTGTGCGCCGAAGGCGGCCGCGGTGGTTTCCGAGCCCAGCGTCGAGGCCAGATAGACACCATAGTTCCAGTTGAAAGCTTCATAGACCAGCGGCACGGTCGTCGCACGACGGCCGCCGAAGATAAAGGCCGAGATTGGCACGCCGGCGGGGTCTTCCCAGGCAGCATCGACCGAGGGGCACTGGGCGGCCGGGGCGGTGAAGCGGGAATTGGGGTGTGCGGCCTTGCGACCGGTTTCCTTGCCGATTTCCGGGGTCCAGTCTTTGCCTTGCCAGTCGATCAGATGCGCCGGAGCCTCCTTGGTCAGGCCTTCCCACCACACATCACCATCGTCCGTCAGTGCGACGTTGGTAAAGATGATGTTTTCTTTCAGGGTGGCGAGTGCGTTGTAGTTGGTCTTTTCGCTGGTGCCCGGAGCGACGCCGAAGAAACCGGCTTCCGGGTTGATGGCGTAGAAACGGGTAACGCCATCCTTGTCGGTGCGTGGCTTGATCCAGGCAATATCATCACCAATGGTGGTGATCTTCCAGCCATTAAAGCTCTGCGGCGGAATTAGCATGGCGAAGTTGGTTTTGCCACAGGCCGACGGGAAGGCAGCTGCCACGTAAGACTTTTCACCTTCCGGCGATTCAACGCCGAGGATCAGCATGTGTTCTGCCAGCCAGCCTTCGTCGCGCGCCATGGTAGAAGCAATACGCAGGGCGAAGCACTTCTTGCCGAGCAGGGCGTTGCCACCGTAACCCGAACCGTATGACCAGATTTCACGCGTTTCCGGGAAGTGCACGATGTACTTGGTGTCCGGGTTGCACGGCCAGGCCACGTCTTTTTCGCCATGGCCGAGTGGGGCGCCCACGGTGTGCACGCAAGGGACGAACTCGCCATCCGTACCGAGCAGTTCAACCACGGCTTTGCCCATACGCGTCATGGTGCGCATGTTGGTAACGACGTAAGGTGAATCGGAAATTTCAACGCCAATGTGGGCGATTGGCGAACCCAGCGGACCCATCGAGAAGGGGATCACGTACATCGTGCGACCCTTCATGCAACCTTTGAACAGGCCGTCGAGAGTCTTGCGCATTTTGGCGGGATCTTCCCAGTTGTTGGTCGGACCGGCATCGATTTGCTTTTCCGAGCAGATGAAGGTGCGGTCTTCAACACGGGCCACATCAGACGGATCTGAAAAAGCGAGGTAGGAGTTCGGGCGCTTGGCTTCGTTGAGCTTGATCAGGGTGCCGGCTTCGACCATCAGGGCGCAGAGGCGGTCGTATTCTTCCTGGGATCCGTCACACCAGACGACTTGTTCGGGTTCGGTGAGCTGGGCGATCTGCTCGACCCAGGCTTTGAGGCGGGTGTTCTTGACGTATTCCGGGGCGTTAATGGCGACCATGATTTCTCCTATTTCTCCTGTGTTCCGTTGCATCCTGATGGATTGCGCTGGTTCGGCTCGATGGGTGTGTCGACCAGTCTTGCGGGTTGAATTGAAACCGAAATTATCGCATTTCGCGCACGCCAGAGAAAGTCGGCGTATGCTATAGAGCTCATAGGATTTGCCAAAGGGGTGGGTCGTGTCAGAAAATAATCATAACAATCAAATAGTTGAAGACTCTTCCGCGAACCACAGCGGGCAGCGGTTGCGAGAATCGGCGCTTTACTACCACCGCTTTCCCAAGCCCGGCAAGATTGCCGTGACGCCGACCAAGCAGCTGACCAACCAATATGACCTGTCCATGGCCTATTCGCCGGGCGTGGCGGCCGCCTGCGAAGAAATTGTGGCGCGGCCGGATGAGGTGGCGACGCTGACCTCGCGCGCTAACCTCGTGGGTGTGATCACCAATGGCACGGCCGTTCTGGGTCTGGGCAACATCGGCCCACTGGCGGCCAAGCCGGTGATGGAAGGTAAGGGCGTGCTGTTCAAGAAATTCGCCAACATCGATGTGTTTGATCTGGAGGTGAGTGAGAACGATCCGGATCGACTCGTGGAAATTATTGCCAGTCTGGAGCCCACTTTTGGTGGTATCAACCTGGAAGATATCAAGGCCCCGGAGTGCTTCTACATCGAGAAGAAGCTGCGTGAGCGGATGAAGATTCCTGTCTTCCACGATGACCAGCACGGTACGGCCATTGTGGTGGGCGCGGCCTTGCTGAATGGCTTGCACCTGCTGGGCAAGGATCTGAAAAAAGTCAAACTCGTGACCTCGGGTGCTGGCGCGGCAGCACTGGCTTGTCTGGGCTTGCTGGTGCAGTTGGGTATTCCCGTCGAAAATATCTGGGTGACCGATATTCATGGCGTGGTCTATGAGGGTCGCCCGGAAGATATGGATCCGATCAAGTCGCGTTATGCCAAGAAAACGGATGCCCGCAAGCTGGCTGATGTGATTGAAGGCGCGGATGTGTTTCTGGGTCTCTCGGCCGGTGGTGTGCTGAAGCCGGAGATGGTAGCTCGGATGGCCAAGACCCCTCTGATTCTGGCGTTGGCCAATCCGACACCGGAGATCCTGCCGGATGAAGTGCGGGCGGTACGCGATGATGCAATCATTGCGACGGGACGCTCGGATTATCCGAACCAGGTCAACAATGTGTTGTGCTTCCCGTTTATTTTCCGCGGCGCGCTCGACGTAGGCGCCACGACGATCACGGAAGAGATGAAGTTGGCAGCCGTGAAGGCCATTGCTGATCTGGCGCGCGCCGAGCAGTCGGATGTGGTGGCTTCGGCCTACGGCGAGAAGGTCTCCGGTTTTGGTCATGAATATCTGATTCCCAAACCCTTTGATCCGCGCTTGATCGTGAAGATCGCGCCGGCAGTAGCTCGAGCCGCCATGGATTCCGGTGTGGCGACGCGCCCGATCCGCGATTGGGATGCCTATCTGCAGAGTCTGAACGAGTTTGTGTATCACTCGGGCATGATCATGAAGCCGGTATTTGCGCAGGCGAAGCTGTCGCCCAAGCGGATTGTCTTTGCCGAGGGTGAAGAGGAACGAGTGTTGCGCGCGATCCAGGTAATCTGTGATGAGGGGATTGCCAAGCCGATTCTGATCGGGCGCCCCGCCGAGATCGAACGCAAGATCGAGGCCGCGGGTCTGCGCATTCGCCCGGGGATCGATTTCGAAGTCATTTATAACGATGGCGCCTTCTTCGAAGCGCATTACGATGAGTTCTGGCAGGAGTACCATCGCCTGACCGAACGTAAAGGCGTGGCACCGGAATATGCCAAGCGCGAGATCCGTCGGCGGGCCACGCTGTATGCGGCGTTGATGGTACGACTCGGCTACGCTGATGGCATGGTCTGTGGCACGTTTGGCCGCTACGAGCTTCACCTGACGCACGTCGAAAACATTATCGGTAATGCCCCGGGCGTCACCCGTCTGGCAGCGATGAATCTGCTCATGCTGCCGGGGCGCACCGTGTTTGTTGCAGATACCTATGTGAACTACGATCCGACGGTGGAGGAGCTGGCGCAGACGACACTGCTGGCAGCAGAAGAAGTTCGCCGCTTTGGTATCGCGCCCAAAGTGGCGTTACTCTCGCACTCCTCATTTGGCAGCCTGGATACACCAACGGCTAAGAAAATGCGGGCGCTGCTGGCCCGCTTGCGTGAAGTGGCGCCGGATCTGGAGGTTGAGGGTGAAATGCACGGCGACGCGGCACTGGATGAGCAAATTCGCATCCAGATCTTTCCGAACAGCCGTTTAAAGGGACCCGCCAATCTGCTGATCATGCCGGATCTGGATGCAGCCAATATCGCCTTCAACCTGCTCAAGGTCGCGGCCGGCGATAATCTGACCGTGGGCCCGATTCTGCTGGGCTCGCGAAAGCCGGCCCATATCCTCACGCCAACAGCCACGGTACGCCGTATCGTCAACGTGACGGCGCTGGCAGTGGTGGATGCCCTGACGGAGAAGTGACGCGGCAGCTGAGCCTCTGCTTAAGGAAGTGAGCCTATCCTGTTATTTCAGAATAGATTTTGCTTATCCAAGGGCTTGAAATCGGGGCGCTTTGCGCTAGAATACAGACATTGTCTCAAACCGGTTTTAGCCCTTGGCGGATAAAACCCCACGTGGTGGTGTGCGTATGCGGTCATTCAAGCGTCCCTTGATTTCAAAGCTGGTGTCGGTTCTGTTGGCGGGCGGCCTGGTGGCGATCCCTGTGCAGGCGGCAAACACGGATAGTTCTGCCAGCAAGAATGCCAAGACGAGTAAGACCACCGCTAGCAAATCTGCCAAATCCGGCAGCACCAAAAAGACCGCGCGTCAGCCTAAGCCCGTCAAGTCACAGGCGCTAAAAGCAACCCCGAACAGCGTGGCTTCCCAGAAGGCTGCGAAGGAAAAGGTGGTGTCAGCCACCTCCAAGAAGCAGAGTCGTCTGTTGGCCAGCAAGAAGCGCCGGGACAACGCCCCGGATCACTGGGGTGAGTGGAACGGTCCGGTAGGCAGCTCTCCCGGTCTGCATTCGCACTCGGCGTTGCTGCTCGATATGCAGAATGGCGAATCGGTGTATCAGAAGAACGCGACACAGGTGGTGCCCATCGCCTCGATTACCAAGTTGATGACGGCCATGGTGATGCTGGATGCGCACCTGCCCATGAATGAAGAATTTGTCATTACCGATGACGACGTGGATACCATCAAGGGCAGCCGCTCGCGGCTGGCCGTTGGCACCCAGCTGTCGCGTCAGGAAGCCTTGTTGTTGGCGTTGATGTCGTCGGAGAACCGGGCGGCCCATGCACTGGGTCGGAACTATCCCGGGGGTATTCCTGCCTTTGTGGCGGCCATGAACCGTAAGGCACAGGAACTGGGAATGACCCATTCCCGCTTTACGGATCCGACGGGCCTGAGTGCCTCGAATGTGTCGACGGCCAATGATCTGGCCAAGATGGTTGCCGCTGCATCGCGCTATGCGGCAATTCGTGAAGCTTCGACCACCAGTGAGGCGCGCTTTGATGTGCGCGGTCGCATGCAGGAGTACCGTAATACGAATCCGCTGGTTCGCTCAGACAGCTGGGAAATTGGTGTGACCAAGACCGGGTTCATTCGCGAAGCCGGCAAGTGTCTTGTGATGCAGGCCAAGGTGAATAATCGTCCGATGGTGTTTGTGTTGCTCGATTCGGAAGGCTCGATGACGCGCGTGGGTGATGCGAACCGCCTGAAGAAGTGGGCAGAAGCCACCAAGAGCTAAGTCAGCGTATCGTCTGACGCATCGAAGATCTAGATTTTGGCGCCAAGTGCACGGGATACCGCGCGGGCGCAATCCTGCAGTGCGGGCACCCACTCTGTTTCATGCTCGCCAAAGCGCTCAGCGGGTGATGAGACCGAAATGGCGGCAACCAGCTTGCCCTGATCATCTTGGACGGGCGCTGCTACACAGCGTAAACCCAGCTCCGCTTCTTCGTTGTCGAAGGCCACCCCTGCGCTTTGAACCTCTTTAAGGGCCTTGTTGAGCGCAGGCAGACGCGTGAGTGAATGCGTGGTATTGCCCGGTAGTCCCGTTCGGGTTGCGTAAGCAGTGACGGCATCGGGGTTGTCGCTGGCGAGAAAGAGTTTGCCCAGCGAGGTGAGGTGCAGGGGGGCGCGTGACCCGACCCGGTAGAAAACACGGATTCGTGAGGCATTGGCTGAGGCGCGATCCAGATAGATGATGTCGTCCCCGTCACGAATCGCCAGATTGACCGGCTCGCCGATACGGTTATGTAGAGCCTCGATAAATGGGCGGGCGATATCACGGACTTCCAGTCGTTCGCGCACCAGGTTGCCATATTCCAGCCAGCGTAGTCCCAATCGGTAGAGGCCACCGGGCTGGTGCTCAACCAGACCAATGGCAGCGAGAGCCCCTAGAATTCGGTGCACAGTAGAGACATGCAGACCCGACTCATTCGCTAGGGCCTTGAGGTTGACCGGGCTGTGTTGTGCGGCAAGAATGGCCAGAAGACCATCTGCCCGATCAAAGACCTGCACGCCGGTCGGGCTAGATTGGCCCGGATTCTTGTTGGTCGGTGTGGTGCTGGGTTTAGTCATCAGGCGGGATGGGTCGTTTGGGATGAGCCAGGGTGGGCTAGGGTGGCACAGTGCGGATAAAATACACCGCATGGCGTGTGGCTGATATTTTACTATGTGAAATACCAGACGAATGTGCAACCAAACGAACAGAATCAAAAAGAGACCGAATCATGACTGGATGCTGCACCCTTCCGCCGCGCGAAGCGCCGGCCATACCGCTCTGGATCAATGGGCGGCCAGTACTGACGATGGCGCCCGTGTTTCATGAGATCCGCGAATCGGCAACGCAGCGTTTGATCCGTCGCGTCCCGATGGTGGATCAGGCGCTGGCGGCAACGGCGGTTGCTTATGCCAATCAGGCGGCCGGATTACTGCCGGCAGCGATGTCCGGATTTCTCAAGGAGCTGGTGCTCGCGCTGCAAGAGCTGGAGGCACACTTCGCTGGCCTATCGGCCGTGGAAAGCCATACCCACCTGGATGCGGGCAAAGCCGATGTGGCCCATGCCATTGCCGCGGTAGAGGCCTTGGTAGCCGAACCGCTGATCGGCGAGGTGCGTACGTCCTCAGGTTCGGGTTATTCGACGCTAGCGCTCGCCGGGCCGGGTATGCCGCTCTCAGCAGCAGTTTCACTGGTGTTGCCCGTTATTCAGCGCGGCGGCGCAGCGACCCTGGTGCCATTTCCCGATGCGCCCTCCTGCGCACTGGCGCTGGCCGAGTTGTGTGGTCAATGCGGCCTGCCGGATGGGTTGTTTAATGTGATTTACGTGGACGATACCGTGGCGTCGGGTCTGGTGGCTGAAGCCGGTATCCGGCAGGTGCGTGTGTTTGGTCCCAGCGCCTGGGCGCAGCGTTGGCAGACCGCGGCAATGAACTGGCCAGTGCCCTGTGAGCGCGTGTTGGCTTGAGCGGGCATTATCGGGTCTTATTGCAACCAGGGCTTGATGAGACTGATGATGCCGGGCAGCGCGATGGCCGTCAGTAGTCCATTCAAACCCATTCCCAGAGCCGCAAAGGCGCCCATCGTTTGATTGAGCTGAAAGGCACGGGCAGTACCAATACCATGGGCGGCAACGCCGAGGGCGAAGCCGGCCACAGCATCATCGCGGACGCCTAGCCATCGGTAGAGCGTTTGCGCCATGACCGCGCCAACAATCCCCGTAAGGATGACCATGACAGCGGCCAGAGACGGATGGCCGCCAATCTGTTCGGCGATGCCCATGGCAATAGGCGTGGTGACCGATTTGGGTGCGAGGGACAGCAGCGTGGGCAGGCTACCGCCCAGCCAGTGACCGACGAACACCGCGCTGAGCATGGCTGTCAATGAACCGCCAAGTAGCGCGATGGCTAGAGGGCCTGCCATGCGCATCAGGCGCTTAGTCTGGCCGTACAAGGGGATCGCCAGCGCAACCGTTGCCGGCCCCAGGAGAAAGTGGACAAACTGCGCGCCCTCGAAGTATTGCGTGTAGGGGGTATCGGTGATTGTGAGTAGAGCAACCAGCAGGATGATGGCGATAAGGACCGGATTGGCAATCGGTCGTTGGCCGCATCGGCGATAGAACAGAAAGGCGATCTGGTAGGCGACCAGCGTCATCGCCAGCCAGAAGAGCGGCGAGGCCGAGAGGTAGACCCAGGTCTGATTGAGGCGCTCAGGCATGATGAGTACCCTCCCGGTTGTCGCTGAAGCGCAAGGTGGCCCGGAGTATCAGTGCCGTCACGGCAAGGCCGGCAAGCGTACTGAGAATGAGTGCTGCGGTGATCGGCAGCCACTCCTCGGCGATCAATTGCAGATAGATCATGACCCCCGTGCCCGCCGGCACGAATAGGAGGGAGAGATGTTGGAGCAGGGTGTTGGCGGTATGTTGTAGCGTCTCAGGCACTGGTTTGCCAGCTCGGCCACGGATGACCAGTGTGGCAAAGAGCAACCCCATGCCGATCACCGGGCCGGGTACAGGTAGCGACAAGACACGGGCCAGGATTTCTCCTGCAAGTTGATACAGAAGCAGCCAGGTGAGTGATGCCATCATGATGATGCCCTCAAATGAGGACGGCACCCGCAGGTGCCGTCTTGGTTGAAACGATGCCGATTTAGGCCATGGCTTCGTATAACGGCAGGGTTAGGAACTCCGGATATTCCGGGGTCAGTGACATCTTGTCGAAAATTACAGCGGCTTGATCGTACGTTGCCGTATCTTCGCCCTGGGCGCTGACGGTGGCTTTGACCTTGGCCAGTTCCTCACCGATCATGCCACGCACCATCTCGACGGTGACCTTACGACCGTCGTCCAGAATACCCTTCGGCGATACAACCCACTGCCAGACTTGCGAACGCGAGATCTCGGCGGTGGCCGCATCTTCCATCAGGTTGTGGATGGGCACGCAACCGTTGCCGGCCAGCCAGCTACCCAAGTAGTGGATGCCCACGTTGATGTTGTTGCGCAGGCCGGCTTCGGTGATCGGCTGTTCCGGTTGGAAGTTCAGCCAGTCCTTGGCACCGAATTCTTCGGTGCGCTGCTTGTCCCACTGGTTCGGGCGGTCACCCAGCACCTTCTGGAATTCTTCCGCAGCAATTGCCACCAGCCCCGGGTGAGCCACCCAGCCGCCATCGAAGCCATCATTGGCGTCGCGGGTCTTGTCGTGGCGGATTCCGGCCAGCGCCTTTTCGTTAGCGACCGGATCGTTCTTGATCGGGATCAGAGCCGACATGCCACCCATGGCCGGTGCGCCACGCTTGTGGCAGGCCTTGACCAGCGCCAGGGCATACGAGCGCATGAACGGCACTTCCATCGTGATGGCACCGCGCTGGGCCAGGCAGAAATCCTTGTTCTTTTTAAACTTCTTGATGCAGCTGAAGATGTAGTCCCAGCGGCCAGCGTTCAGGCCAGCCGAGTGCTCGCGCAGTTCGTAAAGGATTTCTTCCATTTCAAAGGTGGCGAGAATGGTTTCGACCAGCACCGTGGCTTTGATCGTGCCTTGTGGCAGACCGATTTCGTTCTGGGCCATGACGAAGATGTCGTTCCACAGACGCGCTTCCAGATGGCTTTCCATCTTCGGCAGGTAGTAGAACGGGCCGGCGCCGCGGGCGATCTGTTCCTTGGCGTTGTGGAAGAACACCAGGCCGAAATCGAAGATGCCACCGGAAACGCGCTGACCGTCGATCAGCACATGCTTTTCATCCAGGTGCCAGCCGCGCGGACGGATCTGGAGGGTGGCGATCTTGTCGTTCAGCTTGTATTCCTTGCCGGCCTCGTTTTTGAACGAGAGTTGGCGACGGATCGCATCGTACAGATTGATCTGACCCTGGATCTGGTTTTCCCAGTTCGGGCTGTTCGAATCTTCGAAGTCGGTCATGTACGAATCAGCGCCGGAGTTGTAGGCGTTGATGATCATCTTGGCTTCAACCGGGCCGGTGATTTCGGTGCGGCGACGCTCCAGTGCCTTCGGCAGCGGGGCGATCTTCCAGTCGCCTTCGCGGATGTGCTTGGTCTCCGGCAGGAAGTCTGGCATTTCACCGGCATCGATACGGGCCTGGCGTTCGATACGGGCCTTCAGGAGCTCCTGGCGACGCGGTTCAAAAGCACGGTGCAGCTTGGCCACGAACTCGAGCGCTTCCGGAGTCAGGATTTCTTCGTAACGGGCATTGATTGGGCCGGTGATCTGAACGCCGGCAGGCAGTTTGAGGCTCATGATGGAACTCCGGTGAATGAGAAAGAAATAAAAATATTTGGCTTGGCGTGTATTTTATTGCGGTGCAAATCGAAACAAAAGATGTAAAAATATCCGCTCTTCTTATACATTAAGTAATAAATAGGGGAATGAGATGAACCCTTTCAAGGAAATGCAGGCATTGGTCCTGGTGGCAACGCATGGCTCACTTTCAGCCGCAGCCCGGGTAGAAGGGGTGACGCCGGCGATCATGGCGCGCCGACTGGATGCCCTGGAAGAACGACTTGGATCCCAATTAGTCCACCGAACCACCCGACGTATTTCGTTTACCGAAGCCGGCCAGAACTATCTGGAGGACTGCGTCCGCATCCTGAACGATCTGGCCGGAGCAGAAGCGGCTGCATCCAAAGGCAGTGTGCAGGTCAGCGGACACCTACGGATGACGGCGCCGGCCGGGTTTGGCCGGCGACACGTGGCACCCCATGTGCAGGAGTTCCTCAAGCGGCATCAGGATGTCGGTGTGACCCTTGATCTCTCCGACCGCTTGGTCGATCTGGTAAATGAAGGTTTTGATTGCGGTATCCGCCTGGGTGAGTTGGCGGATTCGACGCTGGTCTCGGTGCGCTTG